>ERZ650310.284-NODE-284-length-15568-cov-7.270418_pt1 | contig 15568 bp, 36 predicted proteins | sample MGYA00376246_ERZ650310 | MGnify/ENA primary metagenome ERZ650310 (study PRJEB26733, sample SAMN07839286) | wastewater metagenome | biome: small river; feature: stream; material: water | place: USA: North Carolina | collected 2016-03-01 ...
AATGGTATTCCACTAATCGAGCATTTATTTTTTGTTGCCATTTCACCATACATTGTTGATAAATCGGTACGTGGTAATGTATTAAAACAATACTCAACTCCAAAACTATCACTTAAATTCCATTTGAAACCAAAATTAATACCTAATGAAAGGTGTGAAGAAACTTGGTTATAGGTTAAACCACCACCCCATTTTCCCCATCGTCCAATTAATGATGGCTCAATACTTGGAACAAAGGTTGTTTTAATTGTTGTATTAAATAAATTGGCATATAATGGAATATGATAACCAATACCAATAGAATACTTATCAAAATTAATTCGATTGAATGATTCATAACCTATATTAACTTCCACATTCCTATCAACCATTGAAAATTGGAATTGATAATCAATAGCTGATTTATTATTCGTCGGTTTACTACCTACAATAACATTTCTCACATCAATACCTGTTGCGAAAGAAATATAATTGTCTTTTTGTGCTAATATTGAATTTGTCAATAATAAAGCTAAAATTATTTTTTTCATATTGTTTTATTTAAACTGTTAATAATAATCCCCATTAAAATCATTTGAATCAAACTCAAACTCAATTAATTCACATCGAAATCTCAATTCATCTAATGGTATTCGTTCTCTAAATGAAGTACTATAATAACCTTGTTGTTTAAAACGTTCTATCCATTTGTTAAAACCATTTTCAGCCAACTCGATTGTTGAAAATATTGTATTGTTAAATATTCCAAAACCATCGGGTGAAATTATATCATACCCTTTTTTAAATCCCATAACTTAAATTGTTTTATTTGAAACGATTGATAATAAACTTGAAATTGCACCACCTATAAAACAAAATATTAATAAATAACTATCCATTTCTGTTTGGGTAAACAATTCATACAATCCAAGTAATAAAAATAAATTCCCAATAATTCCAAATGCTAATGATAATTTTTTCATAATGTTGATTTTTAAATTCTTTACAAAGATAAGGTGAATATTTGAATATTCACCTTATCTTAAATGTTAAAATTATGTTAAACTTTCTCTTAAAGTTATTAATTCTTCAAGTGTTGGTACATAATTATTTTGATTTCCAAGTTCATCAACCCCAACAATACCAAAACAATATTTTTCATTTGCTGGTCTATCATCATAATTTGCTATAACAAAATCCAAATTTATTAGCTTTTGTTCCGCTTTGGTTAAAGCATCCCAAATTTTGATTTTCTTACCATAAACCTTTAAAAAATGTTTATGTTTCCCAATAACTTCATACATACCCATTTTGTTTTCCTCTGTTGAAAAACCTAAACTATTTGATATTGTAGTTAAACCACCTTTACTTAGCATATCCTTAAAAGTGTAAATGTTATCGATAGGTAAATCACCCAAGAAACATTTTTCAGTATCAATATTCCAATCATCAATACCAACATAACCATGATATCTGAATTCATATATTCTTGCATAATAACTAAATTCTTGTTGAAAATTTCCTTTTACCATTTTAAATTTTCCAGAAACCTCAATTGAAAAATTTTCATTGATAGATTCCGTTTTGATTTCTCCTGTTATGGTTTCTAAACCATTAAATAAATTGTTTATCATAATTAATAAGTTTTAAATTCTTTACAAAGATAAGGTGAATATTTGGATATTCACCTATTTTAAATGTTAAAATTTTGTTAAATTTATTTTGATTGTTTTTCGATTAAATGTTTCAAAAACAAAATGCGTTGTTCTTTACCCTCTTCTGTTCTGCACCACCACCAAGCACCACCAGTAAAACTAGGGTGTTTATAAAAATTTGAATAAATTTCTGAATGTGGTTTTTGTCTTTGAAACCAAGCTTCGAAAGCAAGGCATTTTTCATATTTAATACCTTCAAAAAACAATAATTTAATTGAATAACAAATTCCTCTTCTATAAGTTTCATCTTTTTCGAAAATTTCTAACAATAATTTTAGTAATTTAAGTCTTTTATTTTTCATATTGTTTTATTTGAAATTAGCTTCGTTAAATACTTCGGTATAACGTTCGATAGTTAAACCCTCAATACATACATAATCAAAGATACCATTATCAACTTCATCACCATAAAATCCCGAACAACTATCAAGGCTATCTTTTGTATCAATTGTTTTAACTTCAAATTCATAAATTTCACTGTTAAGATATTGGTCATACGTTTCAACTTCGCCTTGCAATAAATTAAGTGCTTTTTCTCTAACTTTGGCAGTACAAACTTTTTTACCAAATTCAGAAATTGCTTGTTTTTTGGTCATATAGATAAATCCAACTTGTCCACTATCCCAACGACAACTAAATGGTTTTGTTGCAATTGTTTGTCCACTATGGTCATAAAGATATAATGGTAATATAACGGCTACATTTTCTTTTTTTGAAATAGCACGTTCCATTTCGTTCCAACCATCATAATCATTATGTGAATATGAATGTTTATCACCTAATGAATAGTTATTATGGAAACATACCATAACTCCTGCATTTTCAAAATATTTTCTTGGATTTTCTGGTTGGTCTTCTTGTCTAATAATAACCTTTGCATTAAATTCGGGAAACCTTAATACTTTTTTCATAATTGTTTAGTTTTATTTTCTGTACAAATATAAGGCGAATATTTCTATCTACCAAAATTTTAACAAAACTTTAACATAAAGGTGGGATGTTACGATAAAAATTAAACACTATTTTAAATTTTTAGTTTGTAAGTCCCACCTTATATTGTTTTATATGAACTTCAAAATGTTTCTAACTTCTTTTTGGTGTTCTTCAAATTGACTTGGTTTTGGTTTTATCACTTGTGAATAGTTAATAATCAAAGCTTGTGTAATAGCTTTTGGTAGGAACATATCAGGCTTTTCGGGATTGAAAGAATCAATATCCAAAGCTCCAGAATTTAATACTCGTTTAAGGTTATTTTTCATTACCTTTGCCATTTCGTCAATGTAGGCTTCAACGTGTGTTTCGATGTATGCTTTTTTATAACTCATATTGTTTTATTTAGAGTACAAATATAAGGCGAATAAATTTAATAAACAAATAATTTTTTACTTTTTTTATCAGGATTATTAATTTTATTTGTTATACCTTTGTCGGCTCATATTAAATTATATGAAACAAATAAAGGGAAACCTTTTGGATTCCCCTTATTCTGAAAATAAAACATTAAAAATTTAAAAAAATAAAATCATGAACTCGCAAACATAACTTTGTAGTGCTAACAGGCATCGCTCCTGTATTTCACGTCTGACCGTGCGTCCTAACTAACTTAGACGATAGCACAAACCTATAAGCCCAGCTGGAACTCATAGGGCATCTCAATGTTTATAACCAAAGAGACTAACCAATTAACTTGTCGATTCTTATTCTTCTACCTTTCACAGATAGCACGCTTCCTCAACCTTGTTACGATTTGGGTTTCATATCGGATTCGAACCGATGACATCTACCACCACAAAGTAGCGTTCTAACCAACTGAACTAATGAAACCATGTGTGTACACAAATGTGTACATAATCAAATAAAACAATATGAAGACTTGAATATCATTGCTCACTACATCTTACGATGCTTTTACAGGTATGGTCGAACCATACATTTGCAAGACGGGAATAAATTATCTTGCCTTCCCCTTAATGGCAAACTTCTTATTGTTTTTATATTATCTTTGTCATCAGGTGCGATTTAAAGTCATCGTTATTTTATTCTGAATGGTTGACTAATTCCACTTCTCACATACAAAAATAATAATTTAAAAAATGTTGATACTGACATTCCCTACTCGATTATCAGTGTTTCAAGGTTGCGTATACATAGCAGTCCGAACCTTCAACATTTAATTCTTATACAAAGATACATCTTTATTTTAATCTACCAAATAAAAATGTATTTTTTTAACCTTTAGGATTACAATTCTTTTCACCAAATAGATACCAAGAAATTTCATAGATTATTTATTTTTATTCTAAATAATCATCAAACCAATAGGTATAACTTTGGATTGGTTCGCCTTCTTTTTCTTCATTATCCCAAAAATCCAAGATAAACCCTAAACCTTCTTCATCACGTTTAAATTCAAATGATTCGTTATCATATATATCATCTAATATTTCATCACGTAAAAAATTAGTTACTTCTTCACTATCTAATAAAAAATCATCCAAAGATTTCAAATCTACTATCGGAAATTCTATCTGTTCCATATTGTTTTATTTAAAGGTTTCTACCGTTGTGCCAAATTATATCATCTTCATCAAAGATTTCAATAGTAGCTGAACCACCGTTTTCGGAAACATAAGTTTCTTCTTCTGTACCTAATTGAATTTCGGCACTCAATTGAAAATAGTCACTTACGTCTAATCCCGTTTTCAATTCTCCATTTTCTAACATTGCTTTTGCTTCAAGCATTTGTTCTTCACTTTCAAATTCCATTCTATCCCAAATGGTTAATTTTGTATCTATATAGAATCCCATATTGTTTTATTTAAAGATTACCAAAAGAATTTTTTCTCCAATTTACTTTTACTCTCAACCCATTCCAAGATTTTACCTGCCCAATAGGAAGTTGATAAATCCGCAATATAATCATCCAATTTTCTATACGCTTGTTCATCACTTACATCGACAGTTAATCTATCCAATTCTTTAGCATTTTCTTGACTGGATGCTCTACCATAACCTGCGCTTGTATCCCATTCTTTAGATATAATGGTAATTGTTTTTGCAGTTGTTTCGACAGCTATTACACCACCTCTACATACTTCGCCTATTTTAAATGTTTTCTTTGCCATTTTTATTGTGTTTTAAATTCTGTACAAATATAAGGTGAATATTTATATCTACCAAACATTTTAACATTTTTTTAACATTTATTTTCTTTATCCTCCATAATACCCATATAAACTAATTTGAAGTATAATTCTTTTTGAGGTGCAATACCAAAATGATATTGTTTTATCAAAAGTTTTATTTCGTTGTCATCATCACATTCAACGTTTTTAAATGTTGTTGTTGTTCCTTGTTTAGGTGCTTTACCTCTAAAATAAAAAGGACTACCTGTAACAACTATTGTTGTCCCATATTTGTCTTGCAAATATCTTACCGCTTCGTTATAGCAATTATACATATTGTTTTATTTAAGTAAATAATTTCGCCAACGCTATTGCTTGGTCAATTTTTTCTTGAATAGCTTTAGCAGTCATAAGGCTTGCAGTTTCACTTTGATACGCATCCCAAAATGGTAAGTGTATCAATTGTACTGGTTTTATTGCCGCAACCATATATTCAGCATAACCATCAGCTACTGGAAATTTAATAATTCCACCAACATTTTTTTGTTCGGAATTACGTTCAATGCACCATTTTTTTAACTTTTCAGTTAGGTCAGCACAATCCTTTTCGTATTGTGGAATATCTTTCCAATTAAATTCTGGTGCTACAAATCCTTCGGGTAATAAAAATACTTTTGCCATATTGTTTTATTTAAAAAATTATTGTTACTTTATTTATTACATTATAATCATACAGTTGTGGTTCGCCATCAATATATTCGTAACCTTGAAAAAGGTAACCACCCCAATCTTTTTTAGAATCAAACTGTTTTCGTTCTTCATAATCATAATGAAAATCAATTGTTCTACCATCAAATAAAATAATTGATTTCCATTCATCCATATCATTAAACGAAATGGTATGTTTACACAATATTTTTGAATTTTTATCTTTTTGGAATAATTCCCAATTAATAAAATTCTTATTTCTTTCCTCTTGCGAAATAGAAATTAAATCTTTTGGTTTTATTGAATATTCTAATTCAACACTTCGAAACCCAATATTTACAATTGCTTTCATATTGTTTTATATTAAAGAATTGTTGGAAAATGTTCTTTATCATCGGATTCATTCCACATATCAACTGGCATGAAATCTTCATCTTGTTTTATATCAGAAATTGATACATCACCCTCAACTACACGTACAATAGAATAAGTACGTTCTTTATAAATAACTGTTCTCATAATGAATAGGTTTTAAATTCTTTACAAAGATAAGGCGAATATTTCTATTCGCCAAACATTTTATTAATTATTTTACCAACGTATGTAAACATAGTAGTTAGGACTACATAAACAAACCTTAAACCCTTTCTCTTCAATATAAGGTTTCATTTTGTGTTCAACAAGCCATTGCAAATTTACATTTTTGTCGTCCATGATTTCAACTAATTGTCGAACCATTGGTGGGTTATTGTTGTTTTCACGAATAGATACTTCTTTGAGTTTTAAACGTTCAGCTCTATCTTTCATCATAGGGAATAATATTTCGTTATATACCCTATCAAATTTTGCTCTATCAGCATCAGCAACCGATACCGATAAATTTCTTAATGTTTCCAAATCAGACATAATTAATTGTTTTTAAATTCTGTACAAAGATAAGGCGAATATTTTTAATAAACAAATAAAAAACCAACTATTTTGTAGTTGGTTTTAAATATTTTTGTTTAACCTTTGCAAACTTAATTATTCTTGTCTTAATTCCCAAGTATAAACATCCTCATTCCAACTATCGAACCCTTCATTAATAGCTTCTTCTGAACAAAATAGTTCCAAATGGGTTGCATTAATATAATCAGGTTCACCTTCGGTTTCATCACCATTGTCAGGATGGGTAAAACCAAATAAACTTGCATCTAAATCATACCAACCTGTTTGTGGTACTTTATCATTTTCTTTGTCAAGCCAAACAATGTTATTTGATAATTCATAGTTATCATTAGTCATTTGTTTTGCAAATTGTTTTTTTGCATCATCAAAACTATCTGAATAAACATAACTTACTTTTACGTAACTTTGCCCATCTCTTTTTTTATAAATAGGATATTCTTTAAAATTACTCATATTACATTTTTTTGGTTGTTGAAAATAAATATGTACACAAATGTGTATATAAGAGGGATGGCAAGACTCCAATCAGAACCACCCCAATCTTACACGCAAAGTGAATTAAGCCAACGCAATCATTATCTCGGATTATCGATTACCATAATGTAATCGTATTTTTTCCCTAACGCATTTAATCGTTTCAATTCCTCCACATACTTTAATGGAATCGTTGGCGTACATAAAATATTATCAGTCAATTCTTTTGCTAATACATCTGTGATTTCATCGAATACCATACCCGAATAAATTACATCATTCAAATCACTATCAACATCTTGAAATGCAATATAAGGTTGCATTGCGTTGATTATCGGTTCAGAAATTGCATTGTTACTAATTTGTAACATTGTCATTTTCTCGGTAACATCTTTATAAGGTTTTCTTGCTCCCATATTAAACTATATCAATTGTTATTACATCGTCCATTCCAATTGGTTTAACCATAATTCTTTCGGTATAACCAATAGAATCATCAGGGGTAATTCCTAATCCATGATTAACTTCACCTTCAATTGCGTGTGCAATATTATTTGCAATCGCCATCATATCTTCATCACTTTCAAATTTTTCTGAAAATGTAAGTGTTACGCTAAAAACAAGTTTTTTACTCATAACTTAAAAGTTTATTTCCTTATAGGAAGTTATTACGAATTCTAATCCATTTTCATCAGGACTTGCGATTGCATCTTTAATTTCATTTTCACTTAATCCATAATAGAAAATCAAATTATCTCTTTCTTCGGTTTCTTCTGAATCGTCATATTCTTTAACGATACATTCTGAAAATTCTGTTTGGTCATCTTTCCAATAACCATCAATACTAAAATATTTGCTCATAATGTTTGTTTTTTAAATTCTATACAAAGATATGGTGAATAAATCTAATAACCTAATTTTTAATAACTTTTTTTCGAAGATAAATATTTATCTTCATTTTGACTAATAAGTCTTAAATATTTCTGTTCCAATTCATCAGCCATATTAGGATTCGTTTTCTTTAAACGAATCAACTTAGGGCGCACCTCAACTTGGTCAAATGTTTTGGTTTTAAGCCGTAACCCTCTTAAATCATTTTCAATACGTGTAATCAATAATTCTTCTGTTCCCATTATTAATAAATTGTTATTGGAATTAATTGTACTTCTTTAATTTCTTCTTCATCCCCATCAGCAATACATCTGAATTCCATATAAACACATGGTATCCCTTTGTTATCAGTATTGATAACTGAACCGTGTACTATCTTAACTCGTTCCTCATAACAATATTCATCCTCGATTGCTTGTCCAACTTTATTAATTAAATCAGGATAACCTTCCCCAATTTTTGTGGTATCCAAATCTTTGATAACTGCAAACACTTGGTCTGAATCTTTTTCGCTTACTATATAACTTTGTATCATATTGTTTTATTTAAAAGTTTTCATCTCTACATGAATCAAATACTTTTTGTTCCTGTGTATCGTAATCTTCTGCAATTATAAGAATTTCTTCTAACAATTCCAAACTTAAATCAGAATAAAAAATTTCTTCTTCGGAAGTATCAATATCATTAACATAAGTTGTTACACTAACTGTTTGGTTATTGATACCTTCTATTAATTGTTGTGTTTTACCAATTGAATTGAAAATAGGTGCGCTGTCGTATTCAACTTCGGCAACTGTGAATTCACCCCAACGTACCAATACTTCTTGTATTTTATTTATTATTTCTTGCTTGTCCATATTGTTTTATTTAAAGAGTTACTTTTTCGTTTCCACCTTGTTCATTCAATGTCCATTTGTCAATCCACAAATCCTGCTCACAATTATCTGAAACATATTGTTCAGCTTCGGGAAGTGTATCAAACGTTTCAATTGTTTCTGTACCGTCATTTTCTGTTGAAGTGAAAACTTCAAACCAATATACTTTATCCATATTGTTTTATTTAAAGATGACTACTCGTTCCACATTCCATACATTCGATATAAGGTTTACCACCTTCTACTCTTGCACAACTTTCTTCCGCAAGAATAATCCAACTATTACATCCACATTCAGGACAAGTTCCTTCTGCATTACCCAAACGTTCAGTTATAGTCATCTTATGGTTTTTACCGTAAATGTGTTCAAGGACATCTCCTTTAACTTCTTTTAATACCGCTTGAAAAAATCTTGGCTTTAGCTTTGGCTTTGATTGGTTTTCCATAGCTTTAACGTATTCGTTTCTACCTTTTTGAGTTGATAAATCATGTATCATATTGATTGTGTTTTAAATTCATTACAAATATATGGCGAATAAATTTAACCTGCAAATTTATTCGCCAATATTTTTAAATTATTTTTAAATCAAACATCAATTCAACATAATCTTTAGGTTGCTCAGGTTCAACACTTATTAAATCTCTAGCCCAACTACCAACAATTCTATGATTGTCATCACCAAAGAAATCACCGCCACCGCCACCGTTACCTTCACAAGTCAATAATGGCAAAGGGTGTATTCTATAATCTTCATCACCTATCCAATTCGCTGTACTTTTCAATGTATTAAAAGTATCTACAAATTGTTTCTTGGTATGGTTAATAATAAATCTTACATTATCAGCTTTTAAATTTGCTGTTGGTTTAGCTTCGTTACTGTCTTTGCAACGGTCATAAATGTTTGACTTACGCCCTTTGCAATTACTAGCGTAATCACCTGCCCATACAACGTGTTGAGGATTATTGTATATTAAGCTTTCAAATGCTAATACAAAATCGTTACCTAACCATGAATGTTCCATTAGTTTAAGCCCATTGTTATATTCATGTGAATAAACCCATTTTTGAACTGTCTTTTTGTTCTTACCTAAAATTGCTGGTTTGTAATACTGTCCCATTTTTTTTGTTTTAAATTAATGATTGTTTTTAAATTCTACACAAATATAAGGTGAATAAATTTAACTTGCAAACTCTTAATCAATTATTTTATAAAAAGTTTATAATCTACATTGTAAATAAATCCAAAGTTACCATTATCTACATTTTTACCCTCACATACCCAGTTTGGTGTTACTCTTGGATTATATGACAATCTTGTAGCATCTTTCTCACTATAGAAATTACTTGAACGAAGACGAAGCTCATCACATAATATCCATGCGCAAACAACTTTCTCACCACCCTCAAATATTTTCTGAGATGTCTTTTTGCTATTTTTGACTTGGCATCCAATCATTTGTATTTGAAAATCAGTAGGACTGATATATTGAATATCACCATTAGGATAAACCACTTTCCATTTCATGAAATTTTCACCCCGACCTAAATGAAATCTTACTTTAATTCTTTTCATAATATTTACGTTTCAAACTCAATACAAATATAAGGTGAATAAATTATTCCTGCAAATATAAAATGTTAAAGTTTTGTTAATGTTTTCTTATGGTCTTCCCAATCATGTCTTGTTGGGTATTTTTTACGATGCTCATCAATCAGTTTCTTATATTCAGAAAACAATTTTACCTCTTCTTGTGTGAATAATTCCAATGCTTCACCACCCCAACCAGGAACCGCATAAACAACATCTATGTTATCAATACATTCTTTGGTTTTTGGGTCAACACTACTTGCATAGTCTTTCAAATAATTAGGACTTGCATCCAGAAGTTCAGCTAATTTTTTAATCGAAGTTGTTATACAATGTACCCTTAACTCAACCCCTCTATGTAGTCTTGTTATGATATACTCTTTATACTTCTTTGGTAATACTTGTTCCATATTGTTTTATTTAAATAACCCTTAAATCATCATAAGATAATGGTATTCCACAATTTCCAAATTGTATTTTATCTTGGTCAAAATAATGTATGTCGCCATTAATAATATTTTCACACCATTGATATATCGAACTTAATTGTTTTGTTTGATTTTCTGAAAAATCAGGATAAAATCCATACATATTTTCTCTTGGATTTCCAAAAAAAATAATACGAAAATTATTTGAACATTTACCATATAAATGAATATTTGCAATTAAATTAAATTTAGTTTTACTAATCAATTTACCATTATTAATTAAACCAATTTTTTCCCAATCACACATAATTCTATCATACGCAAACTCAAAATTATCATCAAAACCCTTTTGGTCAAACTTAATACCATATATGAGATATTCTACATTCTTATTTTCTGTGACTTTTAAGCAACGATAATATTTATTTGGGTACAATATATCAGTTTGGAATTCTAATTGCTTATCGCTCTTTAAAACGACTAAATTATCTTTATTCATAATGATTGTTTTTAAATTCTCTACAAATATAAGGTGAATATTTTAATGCACCAAATTTATTCACTATTTTTTTTAAGTTTTTTTCGTTCTCTAGCTAATTCACGATTTAATTCTAATTTTTTTGGGTCCAATAAGAATTGAATTGTTCTTTTTGATACCCCGTATTTTCTAGCCATTTCTGTGGCTCCAGTAAATCTACCAGGCTTCAATGGTGTTGATTGTATTTCAACAATTTCTTTATCGGTTAATTTACGTCTTCCATCTGTTTTCATATTGTTTTATTTAAATATTTTTACTCTGCTCAATCCAACGTCTAAATGCAATTGATACATCTCCACTATGCCAATTTACGGGGTCGGCTGTATCACAAACATCCTCATAACAAAATTGAGTTATATCTTCAAAATTGCTAGGTGTTTCTATCCCAATCCTGTCAAACATATCAATCAAAAGACTTTCAATTTCATCCTTCTTTTTAATGTTTTCCTTCTCATCGTGACAAACATCACAAATGTCACCATCAAACCATTGATTGTGTTTTGATTGTGTTTTGTTACAATCAAAACACTTCCAGTCATTATCAAATTTTCCCATATTGTTTTATTTAAAGTGTTCCACCTGTTTGGTTGGTTGGGTCTTGCCATTCATAAGTTGTATTTTCACCAACAAATGAAGCATCACTCAACGAATCTTCAAATAAGGAATCCAATTCCTCATCAGTTGTTAAGTAATTAACTAAATCATCATCAACGATACTATCATCAATTTCAATTGATACAAGGTTCGTTTTACTATAATAACGTGTAACTTCGACTGTAACTATTCTTTTACTCATTTTGATTGCTTTTTAAATTCTATACAAATATAAGGTGAATATTTATAACTACCAAATTATTCACCTTATATTTTTAAATTATTTTCCACCCATGTCGATATACTCATCATATTCAATTTCTTCAACTCTATCAACCATAATTGCATCGTCATCATTTAAGTAACCAAATGTAACTGCAAAATTGATAATTGAATCATCATCGAATTCTTCAAGGTCTTTAGTGTTTATACAAATAGGAACACTATAACCATCATTTCGAGAAAAGAAAACGTGTATCTCAAAATATTTCGTATATTTGGAGGACAAATATTCTATTATACATTCATACTCACTTTTGGTATCCACATTGAATTTACTTTGTGTAAATCCTAAATAACGCTGGGCAATTCTTTCATATTGCAAATCATATTCCATTTGCTCAAAACCCTTGTCATATATCTTTAATAGACAAGAAAATAAATATTCATTGTAGTTCATATTGTTTTATTTAAGCAAGGGTTAAACGTTCTATTTCAATATCAAAACAATCACCATCTCCGTCCTCAACAACTGCGTACTCATCTTTAAATGCTACAATAATTCCAACAAAACTATTATTATGAATATCACTATCATCAGGGTCAGGTACTTCAACTGAATCACCAATCTCAAATTGAGGTTGTGGATATGTTATATCTGAATTACAAATACTATTAACAAATAATTGCGCATTATAATTATCATCACAATCACGAGCCAATCCATTATTAACAAAATCCAAAGCTGTTTGAATATTGGTTAATTCATCACCTTCATTTGGAATATCCATTTGAACCATTACCATTACATTTACTGTTTTCATATTGTTTTATTTTAAAAATCCTTAGTTTTGTTCTTCTTTTTCTTTTAATCCGTCATTTTCTGCATGAAAATTGATAGCAAACCAAATCTGCTCCATTGTAGCTTCATTTTTTAATGCTCCATGTAATACATCCTGTGCTTCTTGTTCTGTACACTCATATCTTGATTGTACATCATATACACACCATAAATTCCCTGTGTAATAACCTTGTTTTGTTAAGAAAGCTTTTGCTTCTTCAACTCTTTTAAAATTGCTCATCTTGATTGTGTTTTTAAATTCTGTACAAATATAAGGCGAATAAATTAATCTACCAAATAATATCCAAGTATTTTTAATAATTCTTTTTTATCCAAATAAAACCATTGAATAGCTTTAAAAATTGCTACAGCAACTTCCGCATCCGCTTCCCACTCATCAATAGTCCAATACGCAATATGAATCGGGTCTTTATCTAATCCGAATTCAATATAGATATTTACACTTTCACCATCAATAGCTAATCGCATTTTACGAACATCCTTTTTATTAATTGTCATCATATTGTTTTATTTAAAGATTATCCTAAAATTGTATCATACTCCTCTTGAGTAATATTACCCTCCTGCAAATTTATTTTCGCTTTGATAATTTCACATAAAGCATCTACACTATCACCATCTAAAGCTTCATTGTCTCCATCTTTATATTCTTCGATAATCGGTAATAATTGGTCTATCCAGTTTTCCATAATAATTAAGTTTTAAATCCTGGACAAATATATGGTGAATATTTCATTCTACAAAATTATAGTGAATAAATTTTCCTTAATTAGAATGAATATAAATAACACATATTACTTGTGAGAACCAAATAGTATTCCTATCTTTGTACTGTCAAAGAGAACGGGTCGCCTAAACAGTGAAAGAGTAGACTTCATTCTACCTTATATTCAAATATTTCATATAACAAAAAAAATCCTATATAAAACTATATAGGATTTTTTTTGAAAAATTGCAGCCTATATTAAGACTGCAATTTTTGTATCAATTGCAAAACCACTTTTAAAAGCAAGTGTATTGTCAGCACCTTTGCCAGTAATGTTTTTGTACTTTAATCCTACAATAACATTTTTCTTATCCAAAAATCTTAAATCATCTTTGTCTCCATTGATAACCTCAAAACCTCTAAATGTATCAGGCGTTTTGTCAAATACCATAGCAACATTAAAACCTTTGTTTAATAACTCAAAAGCTTTTTTATCATTGGTTTCAGAACGTGAAAATGTTAAATGATAATTACTTGGTAATTCCTTTGTGAAACGTATATGATTTTTTGTATAATCATAGAAAACAACATTTGGAAATAATTCAAAGATATTTTTACCACCTTCAAAAATACGATACTTTTCAAATGGTAAATCACTTGTACCATTTAAACGAAATACAGGAATAGCTTTGTCAACATTTAAACGAATAGCAGTCTCAATTTCTTTTTTCAATTGAAATAAAAATTCATTTCGATTACTTAAAAAGTATTCCGTTTTCTTTACACGACCAGCTTCTACTCCTTTGTACATACCACCAAAACCACTACGAAATAAACAAGCTTCGGCACAACCTTGTGAAGCATGACTACAAACGTTTATACCTTTGCTATTTTGATTGTATGGCGCTAAATACATTATATAGGTTTTATAACCTAATTTTGCTCCTTTAATCGTTTTAGAGTTTTTAGTACTCAATAAAATTTGTTTACTCATAATGAATGTGTTTTAAATTCGGTACAAATATAAGGTGAATATTTTAATCTACTTTTAATTTGAATTGCAAATATAAGGCGAATATATTTCTCCTGCAAATTTTTTTTAAAAATATTTTTACTTTTTTTACATATATCCAAAAAATATCATTACATTTGTAGCGAAGCTGACGAGTCGCAGACAAGTCTACCTCAATAATCAGTCATGTATAAAACACCATAACTGGAATCACATATCAGACAGCTAGATTTCCCATATAAAATAATATGAGATTTTTCTTAGCTGTCTTTTTTTGTCCCATATCATTCTATATGAATATCGGGAATACAAGATTCCTATGTCTATATCGTAAATCATGACCCTAGAATCTTTCTGGCAATACATGCGCAGCCTCCCAGTACCCTTATAAGTCCTGCAGCTGATATCTACGGCCAGAATCATAACTTTAATCATTTAAATAATGCAGCCTATGTAATTCATTTATCCTACCTTTATCCTATATGTCTCTGGATGACTCATATAGTTTTATTTAAGATTCATTTCTTATACTTGGTCCCGTATACGGCCCATGGCACCCCTAGTGAAATCCATGTACACAAATGTGTATATATGGGCGTGTCATACCTATGCTATATATCATGACATCATGTCATTCTGACAAGGTGTCATATATGGCGTGGCAGAGCTGTGTTTTTAAAATTCGGGGCGAAAATAGGGCAGAGAACGTGGACAGCATAAAAGGAAATGGTCTGGAAATGCTATGTCTTGTCATGTCAAAAAGTCATTTTCAATTTTAGGGGTATAAAAACGTCACATTTTACCACTTTTTACCACTATACCCCATTTTATACAAAAAAACACTAAATAGTGCTTACTGAACTGTCTGGGTACGTTTAAGAACATATAAATATAATTATATTCAA
>ERZ650310.287-NODE-287-length-15476-cov-6.932884_pt1 | contig 15476 bp, 13 predicted proteins | sample MGYA00376246_ERZ650310 | MGnify/ENA primary metagenome ERZ650310 (study PRJEB26733, sample SAMN07839286) | wastewater metagenome | biome: small river; feature: stream; material: water | place: USA: North Carolina | collected 2016-03-01 ...
GCATGTGCCAATTGCCCTCGGGCAAGGTGTGTGAGGAGTGGGCTTTGTTTCGGGGCGTGTGTTCTTAGCAGTTATGCCGCTTTGACTTCACGTACCTCAACCGAGCTGGTGTCGGTGGGTGATCGCCTGTAAAGCTCATTGGCACGCAGCAGGTGGTCTCGCATCGCTTCAGCCGCGAGGTCTCCGTTGCTATCGGCGATCGCCTCATAAATTCGGCGATGTTCTGCCAAAGTGAGTTGTTCTGAGCCAGGGGCCCGAACGATGTTTTGGTAATACTCACCAGCCCAGTTGAAAAGCGCCTCAACAATCGATGGAAAAATTGGATTGCCCGAAATAGACGCAATCTCGCGATGGAACAACATGTCGCGATAAAGAAACTGATCCATCTCGTTCAGCGCTTCGCAATGCGCTTCCCATCGCGCTAACAAGCGGGCTTTGTCTTCTTGGGTCGCATTTTGAGCCGCCATCTTGCACAACCCAGTTTCCAGAAAAACGCGTGCATCTTTGAGATGCTCCAGCATTCCCGGCTCCATGAGCAACATGTGTTTCGCGCCACCAGCGACCTGTTCAATCAACAAATCAGCCGTTGGCACCACCACGCGGGCGCGTTCGCCATGGGTGATCTCCACGATGCCGGAACGGGCAAGGTCTTGCAAGGCTTCACGAATCGCGGGGCGCCCTACACCGTACGTGTCCATCAGGTCACGTTCAGAGGGCAGTTGATCACCAGCGCGCCATTCGCCTGAGCGAATACGCTGTAGCAATCGGTCTACGACTTCTTGGTAAATCTTTCTACGCTGTATGGGTTCTGTTTTCATGGTGCGGCAAGGATAGCTGAACGTCATATTAACGGCAGTGCACTAGGCGGTGCCTTTCAGTACCCGTTCAAAAAAGTCAGGTCCACCCATTTGTCCGCCTTTCAACGCCACCTCCAAGCCATCCATGTCTGTCGATTCTGCGTGTGCGCGACACAGCGGCGCACCTGGTGTCAGTTGGCTGACAACGGTGAGTGCTGCAATATCGAGGGCACTGGCAACCGCGCCCGAGCTATCGCCGCCCGCAATCGCGATGCGTTGAATACCCGTGGTGTCCACAATGCGTCGCATGATCGACGCCAGGGCTTGGCCTACGCGTTCATGGGCTTGAGACAGTTCTATGCCGGCCTCACGGGCGAGTTTTGAAAAACCGAGGACCGCAGGGTCATCGGGTCCACTCGCTGAATAGATCAAAGGACTCACCCGTTTTTGCACGGCCAGTTGCGCTAACTGAACCAGCCGTTCAACTTCGACTGCACATGTGTCTGCTGACAAGACGGCTTTGACATCCATGCGTTGCGTATCAAAACCATGCGCCGCAGCCCACGTGATTTGACTTGCGGTCACGGGTGAGCAACTTCCACTAATGGCGGCGATGCAATCGACGCCTTTTGTCTGTGGAAAGTCAGTGGGGGCGCTGAGTAATCCAACGCGTCGCCAATGTGCAACCAAAGCGTATGCCAAGCCCGATGAGGATGCAGAAAAGAGACCTGATCCTCGGTTCGTCCAGACGAGTTGACCTGCAAGAGCGAGTGTTTCTTCATCAATCACATCGAGCAAAACAACGGGACCGTCGTTGCCCATGGCTGCATCCAAACGTTGTTGACCCAGACCTTGCTTGAGTGCCACAAGGTCCACAAGTTCAATGCGCTTGGATGTCTGTTTGGCCAAATGTTGTTTCAAATCGGCCTCGTCCATCGGTGTCACTGGATGGCGCGACATGGTGGGGTGGCGATCAAGTCGATGAACCGCGTCTCCCATTGCTGCAAACAAATGTCCGAACGCCTGATAGCGACGCAAGCGAGGGGCGCCGACCACCATCGGAGACCAGGAATCTCCCATCACTTTGACCCCAAGATCAATGGCCGTACCAATGGAGCCAATTTCAGGGTTGGAATCAAAGGTGGAACAAACCTTGTATTGCAAGATGGGTGCGCCAAACGCCTTGAGGCTTGCAAACGCGGGCGGCAGGTTTTGCTGCATCCATGCAGGGCTACGCCCGCGAGATGTGCCCGCTAAGCCAACGCATTTCATATGCGAAAACTTTTTCACCCAAGCCTGAGACGGTGTCTGCAAAAACAAAACGGTGGGTACGCCAGCCAGGGTGAATGCTTCCATGACATCGGTAGAGCCAGTGAAGTCATCCCCGTAATAAGCCAACAGAGGGCCATCAGGCAACAGCTCAGATGTGGCGTGGTTCATGACCAAAACCCCATTGCTTGACCCAACTCAGTTTTTTCTGACGCAGCTTGCTGGAGCGGCACGCCTGCGACTGCGGCATCCCAAGCCTGACGCAACGCCGCGACGCCTGAAGCGACGCCAGCTGGGTGGCCAAAAATTCCACCGCCTGCTGCAAAGATCAAGTCTTGGCTGTTGGATGTCGATGCATACGTTGCTGCAGCAACCAAGCCTGTTTGCCCCGAGCTAAACACGGGCATCACGTGCATGGGGGCATCTGACCACATGGGCTCAATCACGGCACGCACAGACTCGGCCACTTGTTCATCGGTCTCACTGAATTTGTTGCCAATGCCGTTGACGTGCAGATGGTCCGCACCGGCCAAGCGCCAAATCTTATGCCAGGCACGGTAATCCCAACCTAATGCAGGGTGCCGGCTCAAATAGCCCCAGCCATTGCGGTGTGCATGAATGGGCAAAGCTGTATGGCGACGAAGTTCGTGCAAGCCAACGAGTCCGATGGCGTTGAGGCTCACCATGATGCACGTGCCACCTTGCGATTGAACGAAGTCATGACGGCGTTTCATGTCATCGAGCTCACCCGTGAGGTTGAAGGCCACCATGACCTTTCGGCCCAGGCGATCGGAGGCTTGATGTACTTCGCGCATGACGGCACGCACGCGGTCCTCGAAAGGGCAGTGTGGTCCTACGGCCTGAAGTTCATCATCCTTGATGAAGTCAATGCCGCCTTGTATGAGCTTTCTGGCTTCCAGCCCAGTTTGTTCTGGCGAGAGCCCCACACTCGGTTTAATGATCGTGCCAATTAAGGGCCCATTGGGAACGCCTGCGAGCTGGCGCGTGCCTGCAATGCCAAATGCGGGGCCGGGGTAGGTGCGAGCGAATATGGGGGGGAGTTGGAGGTCCAAAATTCGCAGACCTGAAACGCACTGCAACTCAAACAAGTTACCTGCGACTGTCGCCATGACGTTGGGAAGTGAAACCCCCATGTTGTCAATTGACCATGACAGCTCCAAAAGACATCGGGTGAACGTGGCACCTTCTTTGTACTTGCCTGGAAGACTGGGTTGCGTGTCTGTCTCTAATACGGTGAGGCGCTCAATGCGTGCACCGCTTCGCTCTTTGAGTTCATCGGTCTCGTTAGCCAGAGATAGGAAAGTACCGCTGGACTGTTCTCCAGCGATGGTTTGAGCCGCGCGAAGTGGATCTTCAGGGGTTTCTAACCAGTAGGTGGCGTGAATGCGTTCAGTCATGATGTTTAGGTGATGTGAGAACCCATAGCGAGAACGCTACTTAATTGAATCCAAGTGTGTGTGGCAGCCAAGTACTCAGACTTGGCACAAAGGTCAGAAGAACCAAAATAATGGCATGCGCCCATAGGAAAGGCTTCAGTTCTCTGACCAGCGCATCCAGTGGAACTTTGGACACGTTGGAGGTCACAAACAGCAAGCCTCCAACCGGGGGCGTGATCATGCCCAGCGTCAAATTGAAGATGACCACCATTGCGAAATGCACGGGATCCACCCCCAGCTTGGCCGCGACAGGGGCAAGGATGGGAACCAAAACCATCACACCCGGCAACGGCTCAATGAAGATGCCAAAGATCAGCAAGAAGATGTTGACAGCAATCAAGAAGGTGAAGGCAGACATGTCTTGTGTCCCCATCCATTCGGCCAGTTTGATCGGCAATCCATCAATCGTCAGAACCCATGCAAATGCGTTTGACGTGCCAATGATGATGAGCACCGAAGCGGTCATCAGTGCTGATCGTGACAGGATGTCGGGTACTGCTTTCCATTCCAGCGTGCGATAAATCCATTTGCCGCACACCAAGGCGTAAAACACGGCAACCACAGAGGCTTCAGTCGGTGTGAACCAACCTGCACGCATGCCGCCCAAAATAATCACAGGCAGCATCAGGGCAGGAATGGCCTTCCACGTGACGAGCATTTTTTCTGCGAATGTTTCGTTACCAGGAATGCCTTTGTAGTTGCGTTGCTTTGATACACGAAAGTTGACCAACGCCATGCCCGCTGCAATCAAAATGCCAGGGACAAAGCCCGCCACAAACAACGCACCCACCGAGACACGTTCGTCCTGTAATGCATAAATGATCATGATGATCGACGGTGGAATGATGGGGCCCACGATTGCCGTCGCAGCGGTCAGTGCAGCTGCGTAAGAGCGGTCATAGCCCGCCTTGTCCATCATGCGAATCATCATGGAGCCAGGGCCTGCGGCATCGGCCAGCGCAGATCCCGAAATGCCGGAAAAGAAAGTCAGCGACACCACGTTGGTGTAGCCCAAGCCGCCGCGTTTGTGGCCCACAAATTGAGCGGCGAATTTCAACAACACCTCAGTCAACGACCCGCCGCTCATGAGTTCTGCCGCTAAGATAAAAAATGGCACGGCCATGAGTGGAAAGCTGTCCACACCCTCGTATGTTTGCTTGAGCAAAACGAACAAGGGGTAATCAGCCCCGAAGACCAAAGCGGTGAGCGTTGAGAAGCCCAGTGCAAAAGCAACGGGCAGACCAATGGCTAAGTAAAAGCAGCAACTGAGAAGAAGAATTAAGCTGAGACTCATAGTGAAGCACTCGCGGTGGCGTCGAAATGTGAATCGGATGCGAAGGTGCGCGTCGCTACATAGTCGCGAACAATGAGCAACCAATGTATGAGCAGCAATGCGCCGCCCAAAGGCATGGATGCGTAGATCCATGACATTGAAATTTGTGTGGTGGGTGTGACTTGGTATTGAACGCGCTCAACATAGATGAGGCCGTACCAAATGATGAAGCAGAAAAACCCCGACAACATCAATGCAATCAATACGCGAAGCGCGCGTGCCCAGGCGGTGGGCAGGCTGTCCTGCAAGTTTTCAACTGCAATGTGACCGCCATAGCGCAGCACGGGACCTGCCCCTAAAAACGTCAACCAAACCATCAAGTAGCGGGCGACTTCTTCTGCCCATTCGATGGACTCATTTGTAAAGTAGCGCAACGAAATGTTGGCAAAAATAATCATGGACATCGCTGCGAGTAAAACGATTAATGCCCAGCGATTGGCCGTCAGAAACCACGACTCAAGATATTTCATGCAAAGCTCCTGCCGGAGGTGAGCGAATAGCACACCTCCGGCATATAGGGTGGCGAAGGTTTATTTGATGGCCTGGATTGCGGCAATCTTGTCAGCACCAAACTCTTTCGCAAACGTTGCGTAAGCAGGCGTTACGGCTTTGCGGAATGCATCGCCGTCTACCTTTTTCACAACTTGCATGCCCTCTTTCTCCATTTGGGTGATGCCGTTGCTTTCATCGTCGTTGACTTTTTTGCGCTGGATCACAGAAGCTTTTTTGGCGGCATCAACAAAGACTGCTTTGTCGGTGTCAGAAAGTTTCTGCCAGATCGCAGGCGAGATGATCAATGCTGCTGGTGAGTACACGTGATTCGTCAACGAAAAATGCTTTTGAACTTGCCACAACTTGCCCGACAAGATGACGGGGATCGGGTTCTCTTGGCCATCCACGGTGCCTTGTTGCAAGGCACCAAAGACTTCAGGCCATGCCATAGGGGTGGGCAAGATTCCAAAAGTTTTGTAGCCATCCATGTGAACCTTGTTTTCCATGGTTCGCATCTTCAGGCCCTTGGCATCATCCGGCGTGTAGATGGCGCGCTTGCTGTTGGTCATGTGACGGAAACCGTTTTCTGTCCAAGCGAGACCCACCACACCCTTGGAGGTCATCTTCTTCAGCAGATCCTGACCAATCGGGCCATCCATCACTTTTCGTGCGTGGTCATAGTCGCGGAACAGGAAGGGAATATCTACAACCTTGACTTCAGGCACAAAGTTGCCCAATGGGCCTGTTGAGACGTTGGCAAGATCTTGGGTGCCAATCTGTACAGCCTCAATCATTTCCCGTTCGCCACCCAGTGCATTGTTGGGGTACTGCTGGCATTTGTAGCGCCCTTGCGTTCCTTTTTCAACGCCGTCGCAGAAAGCCACCGCACCCACACCGTAGTGCGAGTTAATGGCGTTTGAGTACCCAATCTTCAGAATGGTTTCTGCGTTGACAGCCATGCCTGCGAGAAGTGCGGCTGCTGCAATGGTCAATTTAGTTTTGTTCATGTCGTTGTCTCCTTTTGATAGATGTGAAGCGGTTTTCTATGTTGCGGTCAGGTAATTCGCTCAATGCTTTCGGCAATTTCTGCGCGATCAAAAATCTTTTTCCAGTCATCGCGCATCAAGCGAGGCTTGCCGTTCACGATGGCTTTGTTGCAGGCGTCAGAGAATTGACCTGGGATTTGTTTGAAGATCACTGCGCTCAAGATCGTCATATGGCCGAGCAGAAAGTCGCGTGCTGCCTCTGGCGGTACGCCGCGCGCAACGACTTCGTCCATCGCCTCACGCATGACATCTAGCAATGTGGCGCACACAGTCTCAGACAAGCCTGGCTCAAGCAGCGCCATTTGTTCAACAGTGACGCGGTATGAACGTTCGATGGGTTGGTAAATGGTCTTGGCGATGGCCTCACCCAATGCAAAAGTAGATTCATCACCCTGCATCAACGCGCTCACGATCGACTGTGGTGCGCTCACGCCCCCAAAGTAATCGGGTGAGCCTTCTGTGTGCGCTTTGGGATTGAAGATAGAGGGGTGGCAAGGATGCGCCACGAAGTAAACCAAGTCAGGACGGTTGGGCAAGTGACCTGCGAAAGGAGCCGCTGCATCCAAGGTCATGACCATGGTGCCGGCTTTCAGCTTGGGGGCAATCTCTGCCGATAGTTTTCCGATCAATGTGTCGGGGACGGCGAGGATGACCACATCGGCGTCTGCCAAGGCCTGTTCCACGGGCACACATTCCACACCGACTTCTTCTCGCAGGCGCTTGCGACCTACTTCACCCGGCTCAATATGACTGACCTGGTAAGCCGAACCTTTCAGGTTTTGAGACAGGCGAACGCCCATCTTTCCACCTGCACCAAACAAAGCAATCTTTACTGTCATTCATATCTCCATTGATTTGACATCTGCGAATGGGTCTCCACAAACTGAGAGGCGTATCCCTCAAAGCTGGTGTGATGGTATGATGACATGGTGAGGTAATGGTGTGGGGCTTTCCCTAGGTGGAGGTCTTACGGTTGGCAAAGTTTGGCCAACGCCGAGCCTGGTTAGCTCGGGCGCGGCGTCACTGCGGTCTTGCGCGGCTTACTCTGCGGTGATGTTTGCGGTTTCCACAATGCGTTGGAATTGCACAGACTCCGTTTTGATGAAGTCACGGAATTGCTGTGTGCTCATGGGTGCAGGTTCGCCACCTTGGTCTTGTAGGCGCTTGGCCAAGTCCGGGTCTTTGATGGCTTGGGTCACCGCCGCATTGAGCTTTTGCAACACAGCGTCGGGCGTGCCAGCGGGGGCAAATAGGCCAAACCAGTTTTCCAACTGGTACTTTGCCAATGGCTTGTATTCGGCAATGGCTGGAATTTCCGGTGCAAAGCTGGTGCGTTTGGCAGAGGTCACAGCAATGACTTTGACTTTGCCATCCTTGATGAATGCCTTAGCCGCTGTGTAGCTCACAAAGGTCATGTCGACGTTGCCCGACACCACATCGACCAATTGTCCTGATGCGCCTTTGTAGGGAATGTGCACCATGTGGATGCCAGCCAGTTCTTCTAACAACTCACCATTCAAATGTTGAGGGTTGCCGACGCCGCTGGTTGAGTAGGCCAGCTTGCCTGGGTTCTTTTTGCCATAAGCCACCAACTCTTCGATGTTTTTCACTGGCAGTGTGGGGCTTGCGACCAAGACGTTTGGAATACGCGTGACCAACGTGATAGGGGCCAAATCTTTGGCTGGGTTGTATTGCATTTTGTTTTTGTAAACAAACGCGTTGATGGCTGTTTCCCCGGCAGAACCCAGCAGCAAGGTGTATCCGTCGGGCGTGGCTTTGACCACAGCGTTTGCACCAATCATGCCGCTGCCCCCGGCCTTGTTGTCCACGATGACGTTTTGTTTCAACGTGCCACGCAGCTTTTCAGCCAACAAGCGTGCAATGGTGTCGACACCGCCGCCCGCAGAAAAGGGCACAACGATGGTGATGGTTTTATTTGGGAACTCTTGAGCGAATGCACCTGTGCTTGCGACCATGCTGGTCGCGATAGACAGGGTGCTTAACAAGAATTTGCGACGGAAATAAGGCATGTGGTGACTCCTAATGTGAGCAATTTCAATCGCTCAGGGTTAACGATAAATTGCATTTTATGCGTTAAAAATGCAATAATGCAATCTATGGAAAACACCTACAACTTTGAACCTGCTCATTTTTCGGTCGGCCACCAGTCTTATGCCGTGGTGGATTTGCCTGCGTTGTGCGGTGACAAACTTCAGCAGCTGCCCGTTGTATTGCGCTTGTTGCTAGAAAACGCCGTGCGCAATATGACGGGCGAAGAGCGCTTGTTGGCCGTGCAGTCCATCTTTGATTGGTTGGACACAGGAACGAGTGAAGCTGAGATTGCATTTCAGCCTGGACGGGTCTTGATGCACGACACCACCAGCACGCCCGCCTTGGTGGACATTGCAGCAATGCGCAATGCTTTGGCCGAAGCGGGTGTAGACCCGACGGTGCTCAACCCAGGCTTGCAGGTCGATGTGTCGGTGGACCACTCGCTGGCCGTGGAGGCGTATGCCAAACCCAATGCGGCCACAGAAAATTTGCAACACGAAATTCGCCGGAATTCAGAACGCTATCGTTTTCTCCGCTGGGCATCGCAAGTGCTCAAGGGTGTGAGCATCAATCCGCCAGGCACGGGCATCATGCACACCATCAACCTAGAGCAACTGGCTACGGTGGTGACCACTGAACAAAAGAATGGTCAAACATGGGCTGTGCCCGACATGATGATTGGCACAGACAGCCACACACCGATGGTCAATGGCATTGGCGTGTTGGGCTGGGGCGTAGGTGGCTTAGAAGCACAAACAGTGATGTTTGGCATGCCCACCATGTTGCGCATTCCCGATGTGGTGGGTGTCAAACTGGTGGGGCAGTTTTCGCCGGGCGTGTTGGCGACGGACTTGGCTTTGGTGGTCACACATGAATTACGCAAGCTGGGGGTGACCGGCGAGTTTGTTGAGTTTTATGGTCCTGGTGTCAGTGCCTTGACTGCAGGGGATCGTTCGGTGGTGGCGAACATGGCACCTGAGTACGGCGCAACCACAGGTTATTTCCCCATCGACTCAAACACGCTGGACTATTTGAAGTCCACAGGGCGATCAGACACTGCATTGGCTTTGGTTGAGAGCTATGCGAAGCGCCAAGGTCTTTGGTTTGATGGTGTCGCTGAGCCACGCTATACCAAGTGCATCACGATTGATTTGTCTGCGATTGAAATGCACATTGCGGGACCTAAGCGTCCGCAAGATTTGTTGCCGTTTGCCAAGTCGGGCGACGCTTTGGCAGCGTTGAACTTTCAACCTGCAACGCACAGTGCCACCTTGCCCAAGCATCCTGTGGCGATTGCTGCGATCACGAGTTGCACCAACACATCAGACCCCGCATTGCTCATCGCCGCAGGCTTGCTCGCCCGCAAAGCGCGGCAGTTGGGTGTGAAGGTGCCGCATTGGGTGAAGACATCGTTGGGCCCTGGTTCGCCTGCGGCTGCGTCTTACCTCAAGCGTGCGGGTTTGTTAGACGATTTAGAAGCTGTTGGTTTTGGCATCGTGGGCTACGGCTGTACCACTTGCATTGGTAATTCAGGCGGTTTGCCTTCATCGATTGTGGAAGCGCAAAAAGCACAGCAAATTCAGCCCGTCGCCATTTTGTCGGGTAACCGAAATTTTCCAGGTCGCATTCATCCTGAGTTGGAATTGGCTTACATCATGTCACCACCCTTGGTGATCGCATTTGGCTTAGCAGGCGACGCCAGCAAAGACTTGTCGCAAGAACCGATCCAAGTGTTGGACAACGGCACGCCGGTTTATCTGAAAGACATTTGGCCCACACATGCTGACATTCAACAGCATGTAGCCAAAGCCTTGGATGCGACCGACTTCCGTCGTGACTTCATCATTGCCACGGCCAACCCGATGTGGAAAGCCTTGCAAGCGCCCGATACGCCGTTGTACCCGTGGGACGACAACTCCACCATTCTTCGCCGCCCTCCGTTTGCAGCTGTGACTGAAGGCAGCCAGCTTGGCACATTCAAAGCCTATCCCTTGTTGGTGGTGGGAGACGATGTGACGACCGACCACATCTCGCCAGCCAGTGCGATCCCTCCCAACAGCTTGGTGGCTGACTTTTTGGTGGAGCGTGGTGATGACCGCAACGACCTCAATGTGTTTGCCTCGCGTCGTGGCAACTGGGAAGTGATGATGCGAGCGGCATTCCACAGCAAGACCTTGGTCAACTTACTCAAACCCAACATGCCAGTGGCGCACACCCTGCATGTGCCCAGTGGCGATGTGCAACCCATTTGGGATGTGGCCCAGCGTTATCGTGATGCGGGTCAATCTGTGGTGTTGGTGGCAGGTGAGCGCTATGGCATGGGCTCGTCACGCGATTGGGCTGCCAAAGGTCAACGTTTGCTGGGCATTCGCTCTGTGTTGGCCGTGAGCTTTGAGCGGATTCACCGTTCGAACTTGATTGGCATGGGCATCTTGCCTGTGTTGATGCCTGCTGGGGTGACCCCGCAAACCTTGGCGATTCAAGCGGGTGACCAAATTGAGATGGCCGCTGAGGTGGCCGCGGTCAAACCCCGAGCCAGCATTGAGGTGCGCGTGCACCGTGCAGATGGGCGCATCGAGACCTTTCAAGCGCGTGCGGCAGTGGAGACGCAGCTCGAAGTCGAGTTGTTGCGCGACGGCGGTGTGATTCCGTCTATCTTGCAAAAAACAATCCGTGCCCACCGCTGATGTCGGCCAAAATTGCATCGCATGAGCTCTGACAAATCTATCCCCCATTTGATTCTTGATTTCATCCGCGATGAAGGCTTGGTGAAAGGCAGTCACTTGCCCGCACAAGCTTTGGCCGACCGGTTCCATGTGTCGCGTTCACCTGTGAACGATGCATTGGCTCTGTTTGAATCGAAAGGTCTGCTGCGGCGTGAGCCCAACCGAGGCTACTTTTTGGCTAAGCCCATCGATGCCAAGTTAGAAAAAAAACTTGGCATTACACAAGGCGATGCTGTGTCTGCCACGTATTTCCGAATGGCTGACGATGTGCTCAAGGGCACCTTGCCTTTGGAGGTGACGGAGTCCTTCATCAAAACCAAATACGAGCTGACGGCTGCCCAGCTCAAGGCTGTGCTCAATCGCATTGCCCAAGAGGGATGGGCGCAACGTAAGGCGGGCTACGGCTGGGAGTTCTCCAGCATGCTGACCACGCCAGATAGTTTGTTGCAGTCCTACCGTTTGCGTTTGGCCTTAGAGCCTGCGGCATTGCTTGAACCAAGCTACCACCTCTCGCCTGAGGTGTTGGACAAATGCCGAGCCGCCGAACACCATTTGTTGGATGGCGGCATTGAGACCGACACACCTGACCAATTACACGAACGCGGTGTGCGTTTTCATGAGTCCTTGGTGGAAGCTTCGGGCAACCCATTTTTCATTGACACCATTCGCCGTGTGAACCGCGTTCGCCGTTTGATTTCGTACCGCTCCATGCAAGACCGCAAGCGTTACACCGAGCATTGCCAGCAACATTTGCAGGTGCTCGATCTGATTGCCAAAGGCAAACGTGTGGATGCCGCCGAAATGATGCGCAAGCACTTGCAACGTACCCTTGAAAACCACCAAAAGATTCGACGTCTTTTGAATCCTTAACTTGATTCGCCATGAACCTCACCTCAGACATCCTTCACGCTTTCACCCCCACCGGTAAGCTCCGCGCTTCTATCAACCTAGGCAATCCCATCTTGGCCAACAAAGATGCCGTCACGGGGTTGCCCTTTGGTGTGTCGATTGATTTGGCCAACAACTTTGCCAAGCGCTTGGGGGTGGAGATTGAGTTGGTGGTGTTTGACGCGGCAGGTAAGTCTGTCGAAGCCGTGAAGGCAGAGCAGGCCGACATTGGTTTCTTTGCCATCGACCCGCTGCGTGGAGAAGGCATTTCGTTCACCGCACCGTATGTGTTGATTGAAGGCAGTTATTTGGTGCCGCAAGATTCAGCGATTCAAAGCAACGACGAGGTAGACCGTGAAGGTATTCGCGTGACAGTGGGCAAGGGCAGCGCCTACGATTTGTTCTTGACCCGTGAGTTAAAGCATGCTGACATCGTGCGTGCGCCCACATCACCCACCGTGGTGGATGTATTTGTGGAACAAAAACTCGAAGTGGCTGCGGGCGTGAAGCAACAACTCGAATCTGATTTGGCAAGGTTTGCAGGCCATCGTTTGCTGCCAGGCCGCTTCATGGTGATTCAGCAAGCCATGGGCACGCCGAAGTCGCGCGGTGCTGACGCAGCCCACTATTTGGCCGCCTATGTGGAAGAAATGAAAGCCAGTGGTTTTGTGGCGGATGCGCTTCAACGCCATGGCATTCAAGGTGCTTCAGTGGCGTCTGGTGTTTGAGATGGGCGCGACGATGTTTGCTTATGTCGGCTCACGCACCACACGTGAGCGCAATGCCCGAGGCGATGGCATCAGCGTTTTCAAATGCGACGCTGTCACCGGCCAGTTGAGCTTGGTGCAAGTGGTGGGTGATTTGGTGAATCCATCTTTTCTTGCACGCAACAAGGCAGGAGACCGCTTGTATGTTGTACACGGTGACTGTGAAGACATCAGTGCATTCAAGATTGATGCAGCATCGGGCAAGCTCGAATTTTTGAACCGTCAAAGCACAGAAGGTAAAAACCCTGTGCATTTAGCGCTCGATCCCACGGAGAAGTTTGTGGTGGTGTCCAACCACATCACGGGCACTTTGGTGGTGCTCCCTATTGCCGAGGATGGTTCGTTACTGCCTTTGACGCAGAAAGTGCAATTGACGGGGGAACCCGGCCCGCATCGCAAAGAGCAACCCTTCACCAAACCACACTTCAACCCGTTTGACCCAAGTGGCCAATTTGTGTTGGTGCCAGACAAAGGACTCGACAAAGTGTTTGCCTTCCGCTTTGCCGATGGTCAGTTGCATGCTGCGGATGTGCCCGATGTGGCAGCCCGCGAAGCATCGGGGCCTAGGCATTTGGCGTTTCACCCAACCAAGCCTTGGGTGTATGTGGTGAACGAGCTGGATTCCACCGTCACGGCGTATCACTTGGATGCGAAGACGGGAGCGCTCACACCTTTTCAAATCGTGTCGTCGCTGGCAGACACCTTCACAGCCAACAGCCGATCTTCTGAAATTGAAGTCGATCAGGCTGGACAAACCGTGTATGCCTCCAACCGGGGCGAGGATTCGATCGCGGTGTTCTCAGTCAATCCAGTGTCTGGACGTTTGACGTTGATTCAAACGCAAGCGGCCATGGGGCGCACGCCACGATTTTTTGTCTTAGACCCCAGCAACCGCTGGATGTATGTGTTGAACGAGGACAGCGACACCATCGTGACCTTGGGGGTGAACTCGCAAGACGGCAGGCTCAGGCCCACGCAACACGAAGTGCATTGCGGCAGCCCTGTGTGTATGGTGTTTGTCAGCGCTTAAACGCCGCTGCTACAAAATCAATCAAGGCCTTCACCCGCACTGAGGTGCGGTGGCGTTCAGCGTAGATGGCATAGATGTCGGCATCGGGGCTGTTGTAGTTGGGTAGCAGTTGCACCAGTTTGCCAGTCTGTAAATATTTCTCTACATCCCATTGCGCGCGCAGCAGCACGCCGTGGCCATCGAGCGCCCAGTTCAGCGCCACACCGCCATCGTTGGTGGTGAGGTTGCCGCGAATCTTCACGCTCTCGGTTTGTTGCTCTTTGGCTTTGCCCTTGGCGGTGGTGAAGCGCCACAGGCCATAGGCTTCGTCGCCTTGGCGTATGCCAATGCAGTTGTGCTTCACCAACTCCGACGGCGTTTTGGGTGTGCCAAATTTTTTCAAGTACGCAGGCGAGGCCACCACCACGCGTTGGTTGGCCGCAATGAAACGCGCGATCGAGCGCGAGTCAGGCGGGTTGCCAAAGCGAAAGCAAATGTCAAATGCATCGTCGCCACTGGGCGGTGGGTTGACCGAGAGCTGCAACTGCACATCCACCTTGGGGTGCAGGCGCGTGAACTGCGAGATGAGTGGCGCAATGTGGCTGCGGCCAAAACCCAGTGTGGCGTTCACGCGCAGCAGGCCTTGCGGTGCAGCGGTGGCACCCAGCAAGTGGGTTTCAAGGCCTTCGATGTCGCCCATGATTTTGCGGGCGTAGTCCAAATACACCTCGCCCTCGGGCGTGAGGCCCATGCGCCGTGTGGTGCGGTTGACCAAGGGAATGCCTAAGCGTGATTCCATCAACCCCAAGTGGCGGCTGACCGCTGCGGTAGAAATGCCTTGCTCGCGCGCTGCTGCACTGAGCGAGCCTGCGTTGGCCAGCGCGATGAAAAAGCCTAAGTCGGCAGGGCTGATGAGCTTGGTCATATCTTTAGCTTTAGGTTAACAATGCTTTGAATATAGCGCTGAATTTTTAACCTTGAAAAATTTACAGTTGTTTCCAACAAACAAAAGGAGACAGGCATGTTGAGCAAATTCAAAAAGCAAATGTGGGTGGCTGCCCTATGTGGCGCAGCAGGTTTGGCGCAGGCCCAAGCGTGGCCTAGCAAGACCATCACCATCGTTGTGCCGTTCCCACCCGGTGGCACGACCGATGTGTTGGCTCGCGCGGTGTCCACCAAGCTCTCGGCCAATTTGGGCCAAACCGTCATCGTGGACAACAAGCCCGGCGCAGGTGCCACTTTGGGTGCGGCGCAAGTGGCCAAGGCCAATGCCGATGGCTACACCTTGTTGATGGGCGCGGTGCACCACACCATCGCCACCAGTGTGTACAAGGGCCTGACCTACAGCTTTGACAAAGACTTCGCACCCATTACTACCGTGGCCTTGGTGCCCAACGTGTTGGTGGTCAATGCCAAGTCGCCCTACAACAGCGTGAAAGACCTCGTGGCCGCAGGCAAGGCCACACCCGACAAGCTGGCCTACGGTTCCAACGGCAATGGCACGGCGCAGCACATGATTGGCACGCAGTTTCAAATCGTGTCGGGCGCGCAAGTGCTGCATGTGCCCTACAAAGGCAGCGCACCATTGACCACCGATTTGTTGGGCGGCCAAGTGGACATGTCGTTTGACACCGTCACGC
>ERZ650310.288-NODE-288-length-15423-cov-11.630271_pt1 | contig 15423 bp, 12 predicted proteins | sample MGYA00376246_ERZ650310 | MGnify/ENA primary metagenome ERZ650310 (study PRJEB26733, sample SAMN07839286) | wastewater metagenome | biome: small river; feature: stream; material: water | place: USA: North Carolina | collected 2016-03-01 ...
TTCCAATTTCTGGAACACCAACAGAAGCGCTGATCAGCAAAACTCGCAAAAAGATTCGCGACATTATTCACGGTAAAGATGACCGCTTATTGGTCATCATTGGCCCATGCTCTATTCATGATCCACGTGCAGCACTGGAATACTGCCAACGCCTTTTAAGTGAGCGCGAACGTTTTGCTGGCGAACTAGAAATTGTGATGCGCGTGTATTTTGAAAAGCCACGTACCACTGTTGGCTGGAAGGGTTTGATTAACGACCCATACCTTGATGAAAGCTATCGCATCGAAGAAGGATTACGTCTTGCCCGCCAAGTGCTGATGGAAATTAATCGTCTCGGCATGCCAGCAGGTAGCGAATTCCTAGATGTCATCTCTCCGCAATACATTGCTGATCTGATTTCATGGGGAGCAATTGGTGCACGTACGACCGAAAGCCAAGTTCATCGCGAACTCGCCTCAGGACTCTCCGCACCGATCGGCTTTAAAAATGGCACTGATGGCAATATCAAAATTGCTACCGACGCTATTCAAGCAGCAGGTCGCCCACATCACTTCTTGTCAGTTCATAAAAATGGTCAAGTTTCTGTTGTGGAAACCAAAGGCAATAAAGATTGTCACGTCATTTTGCGTGGTGGTAAAGAGCCGAACTACGAAGCAAAGTTTGTACAGGCTGCCTGCTCTGAGCTAGAAGCAGCAAAGCTTCCAGCCAGTTTGATGGTTGACTTGTCTCATGCCAATTCAAGCAAGAAACACGAGCGTCAAATCGTGGTTGCTGATGATGTGGCACAGCAAATTGAATCTGGCTCACATCAGATTTTTGGCGTAATGGTGGAAAGTCATTTAAATGATGGTGCTCAGAAATTTACACCAGGCAAAGATGATCCAAGCAAATTGGAATACGGTCGCAGCATTACCGATGCTTGTATTAACTGGGATGATTCAGTGCAAGTATTAGAACGTCTTGCTACTGCCGTTAAAAAACGTAGAAGCAAGAAAAAATAATGCGGAAGTAATTTTGCAAGAAGCAAAACTAAAGAGACTAATTTATTTAGTCTCTTTTTTTTCGTGCTTCCAAAGTACGTCAGAACCACCAGCTGCGCGATTTAAGATGCGAGCCAGCACAAAGAGCAAGTCTGATAAACGATTCACATATTGCCTAGGAGAATCATATAAAGGCTCTTCCCAACCTAAGCGGACAATCGAACGCTCTGCTCTACGGCAAACCGTACGGCACACATGCGCCTGTGCGGCAGCGCGAGTACCGCCTGGCAAAATGAATTCAGTCAAAGGTGGTAGTTGTTGATTGTATTTTTCAAGCCAAACGTCTAACTGAGCAACATGCTCAGGATTGAGTAACTTGTAGTTGGGGATACAAAGCTCACCCCCTAAATCAAATAAATCGTGTTGTACCTGCAGGAAAAGCTCATGCAATTCAGCAGAAATGCCTTCAGGAATCTGCTCAGTCATCAAAACCCCGATTTCTGAGTTCAATTCATCGATATCACCCATAGCGCAGATACGCAGATGATCCTTCTCCACGCGACTGCCGTCACCCAAGCCAGTCATCCCGGCGTCACCTGTTCTGGTGGCGATTTTTGATAGTCGATTTCCCATAAGCTTAATTATAGGTAAATGGCTAAAATGATTCTTATGAATATGGTGACCCCACCCCCCGATTTAGCCGCTATTAGCGCCCTTCAGTCCAAATTGGTTTCGGCTTTGCGCCCAATCCTTCCGGAACATGCCCTTCTATGGGAACCAGAAGACACCATTCCCTATGAATGTGACGGTCTGGCTGCCTATAGAAGAATGCCTTTGGCAGTAGCTTTGCCAGAAACCGAGGAGCAAGTAGCCCAGATTTTGAAGATTTGCTATGCAATGCAAATTCCTGTCGTGCCTCGTGGATCCGGAACTGGCCTCTCGGGAGGGGCAATGCCCCTTTCACAAGGATTGGTACTGTCATTGGCCAAGCTTAAGAAAATTATCAGCATTGATCCGTTTACTCGCACTGCAGTTGTGCAGCCTGGCGTTCGCAATCTTGCCATTTCTGAAGCAGTTGCACATCTTGGCTTGTATTACGCACCAGACCCTTCTTCGCAAATTGCCTGCTCTATTGGCGGCAACGTGAATGAAAACTCCGGTGGTGTGCACTGTCTCAAATATGGTCTCACCTTACATAACGTTCTGCGCGTCCGCGGAATACTGATGAATGGTGAGATCGTAGAGTTTGGCGGCTTAGCACCAGATGCACCCGGCCTTGATTTGCTAGCAATCATGATGGGTAGCGAAGGAATGCTCGCAGTTGTTACTGAAGTGACAGTCAAATTGGTTGCCAAACCAAAGTTGGCTCGCGTGATCATGGCAAGTTTTGATGACATCGAAAAAGGTGGCAATGCAGTTGCTGCCATTATTGCTGCTGGCATTATTCCTGCTGGCTTGGAAATGATGGATAAAGCCACCACTCGTGCCGTAGAAGAATTTGTCCACGCAGGTTATGACTTAGATGCTGCCGCAATTTTGTTATGTGAATCTGATGGCACTCCAGAAGAAGTTGCTGAAGAAATTGAGCGCATGACTAAAGTGCTCGAAGAAGCAGGCGCGAGCGGCATTCAGATCTCTAAAGATGAAAGCGAGCGCTTGAAATTCTGGAGCGGTCGTAAGAATGCATTCCCGGCTGCAGGCCGCTTAGCCCCTGATTACTACTGCATGGACGGTACCATTCCCCGTCGCCATATCGCCACCTTACTCAAGCGCATCCAAGGTATGGAAGAGAAATATGGACTTGGTTGCTTAAACGTTTTTCATGCTGGCGATGGCAATATGCACCCTCTGATTTTGTTTAACGGCGCCGATCAGGAAGAATGGCATCGCGCAGAAGAATTCGGCACTGAAATATTGGAAGCCTGCGTTGAGCTTGGCGGTACGATCACTGGTGAGCACGGTGTTGGTATTGAAAAAATTAATTCCATGTGCGTACAGTTTGGCGAGGGTGAGCGTGAATCTTTCTGGGGCGTGAAGAGTGCCTTCGATCCAGAGAAGCTCCTCAACCCAGACAAAGCAATTCCGACACTCAACCGCTGCGCTGAATATGGCCGCATGCGTATTAGCGGTGGTCAATTACCTCATCCAGAATTGGAGCGCTTCTAATGAGTCACTCCAATCTACAAGTTGATGCATTTCGCGAACAAATTCTGAATGCAGCCAAGACCAAAACTCCTCTATCCATTGAAGGCGGGGGCACAAAGTCCTGGTATGGCAATCCCAATAACTATGCCAAGCTAAATACTCGCTCTTACTCGGGTATTTTGGAATACCAACCAGAAGAGCTAGTAATTACCGCTTGTGCAGGCACGCCACTCAAAGAAATTGAAGCAGTCCTCAAAGAAAAAAATCAGGTGCTTGCGTTTGAGCCTCCACACTTTGGTGAGAACGCAACATTTGGTGGTGCTATTGCTGCTGGTCTAGCTGGCCCTGGCCGCATCACCGTTGGCAATTTCCGCGACTTCGTATTGGGCGCTCGCATCCTAGATGGCAAAGGGCAAGATCTTTCCTTTGGTGGCAAGGTCATGAAGAACGTTGCAGGCTATGACGTTTCTCGCTTACTACCAGGCTCCTTGGGCACACTATCCCTCCTATTAGAGGCCTCAGTAAAAGTATTGCCAAAGCCTGCTGCGACTGCAACCTTACGCTGCCAAATCTCCCAAGAGAAAGCACTAAAAGCATTAAATGAATGGGCGGGTCAGCCACTACCACTTTCTGCTAGCTGTTGGATTGGCTCAGCTAAAGGTGGAGATGGAGAGCTAACCTTCCGTCTTGCGGGCGCAGCAGCTGCAGTTAAGGCTGCGATCCCACTGATGAGTTCTTTAGTTAACGCCAGTGAACTCAATGAAGAAGTTGCCGAAGATTTTTGGAATAATTTGCGTGAACAAAAGCTTTCTGCTTTTGGCAACCTTGGCGCCGATCAAACCTTGTATCGTCTAGCCCTGCCTGCAGCTTGTGGACCAATTGCAATTTCTGGCGCAAACGATGACATTGTTCTCGAGTGGCATGGACAGCAACGTTGGATAAAAGCGTCTGGTGATGAAGCTACCTTTACAGCCATCAAAGCTATTGCCAATTCTCATGGTGGACATGCAACTCGGTTTAGACAGGGTGCAAATGTAGACCCTTCCTATCAGCGCTTTACCCTACTCACAGAGCAAGCCCATTCCAAAGCACTTGAAGCGGTACAAGAACGCTTGAGATCCGCCTTTGATCCTGCTGGCGTATTTGCCACTAAACGTCTTCCATAAGTATTTCTATGCAAACTCAACTCGCCCCTCAATTTGCCAACACACCGGAAGGTATCGAGGCAGCCCGTATTCTGGGCAAATGCGTTCACTGCGGTTTTTGTACTGCCACCTGTCCAACCTATCAAATCCTTGGTGATGAATTAGATGGTCCGCGCGGACGCATTTATCTCATCAAGCAAATCGCTGAAGGCCAAGCGCCAACAGAAAAGACACGTCTGCATTTGGATCGCTGCTTAACCTGTCGTAATTGCGAAAGCACTTGCCCTAGCGGCGTGCAATACGGCAACTTGGTTGATATTGGTCGTAAATGGGCAGAAGAAAATACGCCTGAGCGTCCAATCACTCAACGCTTAACTCGCTGGGCCCTCAAAGAAGGCTTAACAAAGCCAGCTTTATTCAATACTGCAATGACCTTGGGTCGCTTAGTACGGCCATTAATGCCTAACGGTATTAAACGCAAGATCCCATTAACCCTCAATAAAGCATTGGCAAACTCGACTGACCCATACGCACGACCTACAACTACGCATCAGCGGAAAATGGTTTTGCTGGAAGGCTGTGTTCAGCCAGGCATGTTGCCAAATATCAATTCAGCAACAGCACGTGTACTGAATGCACTGAAGATCCAATTGATTAGCGCGCCCAGCGCCACTTGTTGTGGAGCTTTGCGCTATCACCTCAATGATCAAGCTGGCGGTCTTGATAATGCTAAGCAAAATATTGATGCCTGGTGGCCTTTGGTGGAAAGCGGTATTGAAGCGATTGTGATGACAGCATCCGGTTGTGGTGTGATGGTGAAAGACTATGGACATTTATTTGCAAATGATCCTGCCTATGCTGCCAAAGCCAAAAAGATCTCTGATTTAACTAAGGATATTTCTGAAATTCTTCCTGAGTTACAAAATGAGCTTGTGCAACTAGTGGGCACCGATCCCAAGCCTGGCGTGGTGTATCACCCACCCTGCACCTTGCAACACGGCCAACAAATCCGTGGCAAGGTTGAGGGACTGCTTTCAAGTATTGGTATTGGCGTACGTTTATGTGCGGACAGTCATCTTTGCTGTGGCTCTGCAGGTACCTACTCCGTGACACAGCCAGAATTATCTGAACAGCTACGTAAAAACAAGCTCACCCACTTAAACGCCGCTTGCGAAGAATCGGGCGCTAACGTGATTGTTTCAGGAAATATTGGCTGCATCACCCATCTTCAGCAAGATGACACTCCGGTACTGCATTGGATCGAGATTGTCGATCAACTGGTTGCTAAATCCTCTAAGGCCTCATGAATTCCATTGTTGTTAATTTGATGCAAGTCAGGGAGCGGATTGAACTCGCCGCTCTAGCAGCAAAACGTGAGCCTGAAGAAATTGAACTTTTAGCTGTCAGCAAAACCTTTCCAGCGTCAGCAGTAGAAGAAGCGATGCATGCTGGTCAATCGGCCTTTGGAGAAAACTATGTCCAAGAGGCTGTTGAAAAAATCCAGAAGCTTGCCAAATTACGTCCTTGGTTAGTGTGGCATTTTATTGGACCACTACAAAGCAATAAAACCAGAGACGTAGCTGAGCATTTTGACTGGGTTCATAGCGTTGATCGCCTCAAAATCGCGGAACGCCTTTCTACTCAGCGCGGCGAGTTTCCTGATCTAGCCCCATTGCAGGTTTGTGCACAAATCAATGTGAGTGAAGAAGATAGTAAAAGTGGTGTCTCACTGGCGGAAGTTGAAGCGCTATGTAATGCCATTACCTCGTTACCGAATTTAGTTCTCAGGGGCTTAATGGCTATTCCTGCGCCTAGTCCAAGCATAGAACAGCAACGTCAAGCGTTTGCCGCTGTACGTGAGTGCTTTCTGCAGATTCAAGCTGCCCACGCTGGTGAACTGGGATACCAGTTTTTTGACACCCTCTCCATGGGCATGTCCGATGATTTAGAAGCGGCAATCCTAGAGGGAAGTACGATGGTTCGTGTTGGCACAGCCATTTTTGGGAAGCGCGATAAGATTAACAAATGAGCACAAATAAAACTGCACAAAACTGCACACAAAATAATAGCAACGCCCACATCACATTTATTGGTGGTGGCAATATGGGGCGCGCCTTAATTAGCGGCCTCCTTGCAAGCGGATTTGAGCCAAATCAAATTTCTGTTGTAGAGGCAAATGCTACGACAGCTTTAAAACTTTATGAAGACTATGGCGTTCAGGGTATTGGCGCTTTAGAGCAAATTGCTTTTGACTTCTCCAAAAATAATGTCGTTGTTATGGCAATCAAACCGCAAGACTTTAATGTGGTTGCGAAAGGATTGGCAGCAAAACTCAAGCATGCAAGCGCGCCCGGTCCACTGATCCTTAGCATTGCTGCAGGCATTCGCCTTAAAGACATGAGTCGCTGGCTAGATCACACACGCTGTGTGCGTGCCATGCCTAATACCCCTGCGTTAATTGGAAAAGGTATCACTGGACTCTTTGCCGATACTGCAGTTGATCAAGCTGATCGCGCTTTAGCCGAAACCATTTGCAATGCGGTAGGTCAAGCAGTATGGGTGTCTGAAGAAAAACTGATGGATGCAGTTACTGCCGTTTCTGGAAGCGGTCCTGCCTATGTTTTTGCCTTTTTAGAGGCAATGCAATCTGCTGGTGAGAAGCTCGGTCTCGATACTGCAACAGCACGCAAACTAGCTTATGCAACCCTTGAGGGTGCGACACAGCTGGCCCATAACTCTGATGAGCATGCCGGTGTTTTGCGAGAGAGAGTTACCTCTAAAGGCGGCACTACTGCAGCAGCCTTAGATGTGATGAAGCAACAAGGCTGGCACGAGATTTTGGAAAAAGCAATTGATGCAGCGAGTCAACGTGGCAAAGCTATGGGTGACGAGTTGGGTCAGAGCTAGTTAACTCTAGTTAACAGCCAAACCCAGCACAATTCCGAGGAATAAAAATCCGCCAAGCCAGTTGTTATGGCGGAAAGCCCTAAAGCAATCTTCCCTATTGCGAGTAGAAACCAGTTTTAGGTGATAGATTGCACAAGCCAAGGCAGGGAACCAACCCAGTAAAAAGTAATTACTGAGGTTAGCTAATTGCGCTACCCACACCTGGCTGATAAATAGCACGCCATAGCTCACAGCGATAGCGATGACATCGTAGCGACCAAAAGTGATGGCTGAAGTTCTTAAACCCAGACGCAAATCATCGTCGCGATCGACCATGGCATAGGCTGTGTCATAAGCAATAGCCCAAAAAATATTCCCCACAAATAAGATCCAAGCCTCCAGCGGAATGAAATCTAAAATCGCTGCATACGCCATTGGAATCCCAAAGCCAAAAGCTATTCCCAAGACCGCTTGAGGCATCGCAAAGAAGCGCTTGGTGAAGGGATAAATAAAGGCAACGAGTAGCGCAAGAACTGATAGTTGCTTTGTAAATGCATTCAGAGGCTGGATCAGTAAAAAAGCAATGAAAGCTAGCGTACCCGCTACAGCCAGGGCCTCTTTCCCAGAAATTTTTCCACTTGTGACAGGGCGTCCTTGGGTTCTTTTGACATGACGGTCAAAGTCACGATCTGCGTAGTCGTTAATGGCACAACCTGCGCTACGCATGAGAAAGGTACCCAGAGTAAAGATTAACAAGATAGATAAATCGGGAGTACCGCTACTTGCCAACCAGAGAGCCCAGAGCGTAGGCCACAACAGCAATAGCGTGCCAATAGGTTTATCTAACCTAATTAAATACCCATAAGAAATGAAACGCTCTTTTAAGCTCATGAAGTAATTATCAAGCTTTTAGAAACTCTGCTCGAGATCCAAGCCAGCGCTCTAGGTGGCGCTCCACCAGATCTGCATGCTCGGCAAGTAAACGATCAGCTGCCTGCTGTGCAAGCTCAATTAACCAGGCATCGCGCTGGAGATCGACAAAGCGCAACATGGCATCACCTGACTGCTTAGCGCCGAGCAACTCTCCCGGGCCACGTAGCGATAAATCACGTTCGGCAATCACAAATCCATCGGAAGTCTCGCGTAAGGTTTGCAAACGTTCTTTAGCAGCCATTGAAAGCGGCTCGGCATACATCAAGATACAAACTGAATCTGCGGACCCCCTACCAACGCGCCCACGTAATTGATGAATCTGGGCATAACCAAAACGCTCAGCATGCTCAATCACCATTAATGCAGCGTTAGGCACATCAACCCCCACCTCAATCACCGTAGTGGCCACCAGAAGCTGAATTTCATTTGCTTTGAAGGCAGCCATCACTGCCGCCTTTTCTTCTGCTTTTAATCTGCCATGTACCAGGCCCACTTTAAAGTCAGGCAAAGCTTGGGTCAGCTGTTCAAAGCTTTCTGTTGCTGTTTGTAATTGCAGCGCTTCAGACTCTTCGATGAGCGGACAGACCCAGTAGGCCTGAAGTCCTTTTGATAACCAACTTTGCAAACCGCCAATGACTTCATCACGGCGACTAGCTTTAACCACTTTAGTAGCAATCGGTTTGCGGCCAGGCGGTAACTCATCAATGACAGAAACATCCAAATCAGCGTAGTACGTCATTGCTAATGTTCTAGGTATAGGAGTTGCAGACATCATTAACTGATGACAGTAAAACAACTCCGATCCAACACGTTGCTGAATCTCTAAACGTTGCCTTACCCCAAAGCGATGCTGCTCATCAATCACTGCCAATCCTAGTTTGGCAAAGCTCACACTTTCCTGAATAAGTGCATGCGTACCAATAATGAGTTGTGCCTGTCCATTCTCAATTGCCTCTTGGGCCAGTCGCTTCTCTTTCGCTTTTAGGCTGCCTGATAACCAAGCAATTTTTACCCCTAAGGGCTCAAACCACTCCTTCATCTTTAAATAATGTTGCTCAGCCAAAATCTCTGTAGGCGCCATGATGGCAGCTTGATAACCATGATCCATGACCCTCGCTGCAGCCAAGGCAGCGACTACCGTCTTACCACTACCGACATCCCCTTGGAGTAGGCGATTCATAGGAAAAGACTTGGAGAGATCCTTACTAATTTCTGACCAAACGCGATCTTGCGCACTTGTTAATTTAAAAGGTAAAACTTTCAGCAAGCCTTCTTCAAGAGATTGCACTCTAGTTTTATCTTTATCTTCACTTTGAACTTTATTAAAGCTTGGTGCATGACGTTCGCGGCGAATAGCATGCGCTCGCTTTAAAGAGATTTGTTGAGCTAGTAACTCTTCAAATTGCACCCTACGCCAGGCGGGATGGGTGCGCTCTAGCAACGATTGGGTATTGGCTTCAGCGGGAGGTTGATGCAAATAGGTGATTGCAGATTGCAAACTAGGCCAATCATTACTGGGCAATAGCTCTGCCATCAATTTTTTAGGCAAGAACTCTGCCAAGCTCTCTTGCAAGCTGGGGTCACGCAAAGCTTGTGTAACTGCTTTACGAATAACAGTCTGTGAAACGCCAACGCTTGCTGGGTAGACTGGAGTAAGGCTATTTGGTAACGGCGCATCTGGAGCTACAGCGCGAACAGTCGGATGAACCATCTCCGAGCCCTGGAAACCATCTCGTACCTCACCACGCACTCGAACATGGACGCCGACCGCCATCTGTTTTTGCTGGCTGGGATAGAAATTGAGAAAGCGTAGATTCAGAGTCTCGGTCTCATCCTCAATAGTGACAATCATCTGCCTTCTGGGTCGAAATAAGACTTGGTTGCGAATCACAACGCCCTGGGTCTGAGCTGAGGCGAACCTACCCTGGGCAATGGCTTCTTCAATAGTGAGCAACTCTGTCTCATCCTCATAACGGGATGGCAAGTGCAAAGCAAGGGCCATAGGGCTGTCTAAACCCATTTTTTGGAGTGTGCTTGGCGCTTGTTTAGTAGTCATCGTTAAAATCTAATACCTGATGGTAATGCTATGCAACTTTCCGACTTCAATTACGAACTTCCCGCCGAACTAATCGCCCAACATCCCTTGGCGAATAGAACCGATAGCCGCCTCTTAGAGGTCAGGGCTGATGGGCTAAATCACGTCCAATTGGTAGATCGACAGTTTAAGGACATTCTTAGCCTTGTTCAGCCTGGGGACTTATTAGTCTTCAATGACACTAAGGTCATTCCGGCTCGATTACACGGCAAAAAGGAGACCGGTGGCAATGTTGAACTCCTGATCGAACGCATTAGCGGCGAAATGCAGGCTTGGGTACAAATTAGAGCTTCTAAGGTACCCAAGACTGGCAGCATTGTTCATATTCACAATAAAGCAGGTGAAACATTTCCAGTAGAGATGATTGGATATGACGGGCGCTTCTATGAAGTCCGCTTTCCTGAGAATGTATTTTCTTTGCTTGAGCGCTTTGGTGAACTCCCTCTGCCCCCTTACATCGAACATCAACCAGATGGTGAGGATGCGCAGCGCTATCAAACGGTAGTAGCTAAAAACCCAGGTGCAGTTGCAGCTCCAACAGCAGGCCTACATTTTGATGAAGCAATTTTGCAAAAGATCAAAGATTTGGGTGTGAATCAAGCAACCGTTACATTGCATGTTGGCGCAGGAACATTTACTCCGGTGCGCGAAGAAGATCTCTCAAAACACAAGATGCACTATGAGTGGTACTCCATTCCAAATGAAACTTTAGAGGCAATCCAGACCACCAAAAACAATGGTGGCCGAGTAATTGCTGTAGGCACTACCAGCCTTCGAGCCCTAGAGAGTCAAGCAGCAAGCGGACAAAGCAGCGGCGAAACCAATCTCTTTATTACCCCGGGCTATCAATTTAAAACTGTGGATTGCTTGCTAACTAACTTTCATCTGCCAAAATCTACTTTATTAATGTTAGTTAGCGCTTTAGCAGGAGTGGATAACATTCGTGCCGCCTATCAACATGCTATTTCACAGAAATATCGTTTCTTTAGTTATGGAGATGCGATGTTTCTTTGCCGACTCGAGAATACAAAAATATGACCAAACCAGTTCACTTCAATATCTTGGCGCGCGACTCCCAGAGCCCAGCGCGACTTGGTCAGCTTGACCTCCCACACGGCAGTGTGCAAACGCCAATCTTCATGCCTGTTGGTACCTACGGCACGGTGAAGGCCATGACGCCTCGCGATTTGCATGAAGCTAAAGCACAAATTATTTTGGGAAATACTTTTCACCTTTGGCTAAGGCCGGGGTTAGATGTCATCAAAAAACATGGTGGCCTTCATCGCTTCATGGGTTGGGACAAACCAATTCTGACTGACTCCGGCGGCTTTCAGGTATTTAGCTTAGGTGCATTACGCAAGATCTCTGAAGAGGGCGTCACATTTGCCTCGCCTATTAATGGTGACAAATTATTTATGTCTCCAGAAGTATCGATGGAAATTCAGGCGGTACTCAATAGTGATATCGCTATGCAGTTTGATGAATGCACTCCTTATGAGATTAAGGGTCAACCTACTTCTGAAAAAACTGCACGCGCCTCACTAGAAATGTCACTTCGTTGGGGTGACCGCTCGCTCAAACGCTTTCGCGAACTAGAGACTGGTAACGGTCTATTTGGGATTGTCCAAGGTGGCATGTTTGAGAATCTGCGTGAATTTTCTCTTGACGCTGTTAGCCAGCAAGGGTTTGATGGAATTGCGATTGGCGGACTCTCTGTTGGCGAACCCAAACCCGAGTTTGAGCGCATTCTCAATTTCACTGCACCCAAACTGCCGGAACATATGCCTCACTATTTGATGGGTGTGGGCACTCCAGAAGACCTGATTTTGGGTGTCAGCTTGGGCATTGATATGTTCGATTGCGTAATGCCTACCCGTAATGCTCGTAATGGCTGGCTTTTCACCCGTTTTGGAGACCTAAAACTGCGTAATTCTGGGTATAAGGACGATGATCGCCCTGTAGACCCAACCTGTGCCTGCTATACCTGCCAAAACTTCACAAGATCCTACTTAAATCACCTCCAAAAGGCGAATGAGATCCTGGGGTCCCAACTCAATACCATCCACAACCTGTCCTACTACCTGCAGCTTATGACTGAGGTCCGCGAGGCACTCAGCAAGGACCGCTTTAGCGCCTATCGTGAGGAATTTCACAGTAATCGCCAGCGCGGTGTAGAGCCCGGACAGGACTAATAGCCCTACAGGGGGCTCAACCCCCTTCAAATCACCTCCAAAGCCCCACACAGTTTAGAATTGCGGGTTACGGCCTCAGGTTTAAAGGTCGAAAAACTCAGCAGTTTTTAATCGGTAATTAATGGAGGTTTTGTATGTGGATTAGTAACGCTTTTGCCCAAGCTCCTGCAGCGGGCGCAGATTCCGGTGGCTTGATGAGCTTCCTTCCTTTGATTTTGATGTTTGCAGTTTTGTACTTCATCATGATTCGCCCACAAATGAAGCGTCAAAAAGAAACTAAAGCAATGCTCGAATCATTGGGCGTTGGCGATGAGGTAGTTACTGTTGGCGGCATTATGGGCAAAGTAACAGCACTCAAGGACCAAGTAGTGACTGTTGAAATTTCTGCTGGTACTGAAGTGCAAATGCAAAAAGGTGCCATCACTACAGTATTGCCAAAAGGCACACTGAAGTCTGCTTAATGCATCCGCTTAATTTGTTTGTTTAAAAGTATCTCAATATGAATCGCTACCCTCTCTGGAAATATCTAGTCATCGCCATTGCATTACTGATTGGCGGACTATATTCATTACCCAATTTCTATGGTGAGGCTCCAGCGGTTCAAGTCTCGTCTGCCAAACCAACCATCAAGGTTGATTTGGCAACACAGGCTCGGGTTGAAAAAATCCTGACTGAAGCGAACATTGGTAACACCGGCATCTTCTTTGAAGTCGCTGGCAATGTAGGCTCAATCAAGGTTCGCTTTAATAACACCGATATTCAATTGCGTGCACGTGATCTCTTGCAGCAAAAATTGAATAATGATCAAAATGATCCCAACTACACCGTTGCATTAAATTTACTATCCAATACACCAGGATGGCTTAATGCAATCAATGCATTGCCAATGCCCTTGGGACTTGACTTACGTGGTGGCGTGTACTTCCTCCTGCAGGTAGACATGAAGGGTGCAGTTCAGAAGAAGGTTACTTCTTTAGCAACGGATATTCGCGGTCAATTACGCGACAAAAATATTCGTCATCAAGGCATCGAGCGTGGCGCTGACTTCATTTCCATTACCTTTGGCAGTACCGCTGATGCCGAGGCGGCTCGCTCTGTATTAATGACAGCGCAACCGGAGTTGATTTGGCAGGTCAAGCCTACCGGGCTATCGCCAAAAGTTATCGGTGAATTTAAGCCTACTGCCTTAAAAGAAATTCAAGATAACGCTGTTAAGCAAAACATCATCACATTGAATAAACGCGTGAACGAACTCGCGGTTAAAGAACCCGTCATTCAACAGCAAGGTGCTGAGCGTATTGTGGTGCAACTACCAGGCGTACAAGATACAGCGCGCGCTAAGGACATTATTGGTCGTACAGCCACACTCGAATCACGCTTAGCTGATCCACTCGTGTCCACTATCGCTTTGGGCGAAACTCCTCCTCCAGGTATGGATACCTTCCGCTTTGGTGAAAACCGTTTGGGTGTATTCAAAAAATCAGTGATCTTTAGTGGTGACCGCATTACTGATGCAAGCGCTGGCTTTGATCAAAATCAACGCCCTGCCGTCAATATCTCATTGGATGCAGCTGGTGGTCGCGTCATGCAAGAAGTGACTCGTGAAAACATTGGCAAACCAATGGGCATGATCTTGTTTGAAAAAGGCAAAGGTGAGGTGCTTACCATTGCTACGATCCAAAGTGAATTTGGTTCTAAGTTCCAAATCACCGGCCAGCCTACTACCGAGAGCGCCAATGATTTAGCTCTCTTGTTGCGTGCAGGCTCATTAGCAGCGCCAATGGAAATCATTGAAGAACGTACCATCGGACCAAGCTTGGGCGCAGAAAACATTGAGAAGGGCTTTAAGTCTCTCTTAATTGGTTTTGGTGCTATTGCTATCTTTATGATGGCTTACTACCTCTTGTTTGGCACATTCTCAGTTGTGGCCTTAGCAGTCAATCTGCTCTTGCTCATTTCAGTGCTTTCCATGTTGCAAGCCACACTCACCCTGCCAGGTATTGCAGCGATGGCATTGGCACTCGGTATGGCGATTGACTCTAACGTGTTGATCAACGAACGTATTCGCGAAGAGTTGCGCAACGGAGCATCCCCACAAACAGCTATTGCTGTAGGTTTCGATAAAGCTTGGGCAACCATCCTAGACTCTAACGTCACCACTTTAATTGCTGGTCTAGCCTTATTAGCATTTGGCTCTGGCCCTATTAAAGGATTCGCAGTCGTTCACTGCTTAGGTATTCTGACTTCAATGTTCTCGGCTGTCTTCTTCTCACGTGGCCTTGTCAACCTCTGGTACGGCAGACATAAGAAGATTCAAAAACTCGCTATCGGCCAAGTTTGGCGCCCACAGGAGAAATAAGCCATGGAATTTTTCCGCATCAAAAAAGATATTCCCTTTATGCGCCATGCATTGGTGCTCAATGCGATTTCTTTAATTACTTTTTTAGCAGCAGTCTTTTTCCTGTGGCATAACGGTCTGCACCTGTCCATCGAATTTACTGGTGGTACGGTTATGGAAGTTAGCTATCCACAAACTGCGCCACTAGACTCCATTCGATCAAAAGTTGAGAAGCTTGGTTATGCAGATACCCAAATTCAAAACTTTGGTAGCTCACGCGATGTGATGATTCGCTTGCCATTACAAAAAGATGCTGAAGGCAAGCTCATCTCCTCAGCCGATCAAAGTACAGCAGTAATGCAAGTGCTGGATCCAGCAGCAACAGGTGTAAAGCTCCAGCGCGTTGAATTTGTTGGTCCACAAGTTGGTCGTGAGCTAGCAATAGATGGATTAATGGCATTGCTATTTGTGATTATTGGTATTGTGGTTTATCTCTCATTCCGCTTTGAGTGGAAATTTGCGGTTGCCGGCATCATCGCGAACTTACATGACATCGTCATCATCTTGGGTTTCTTTGCCTTCTTCCAATGGGAGTTCTCACTCTCGGTCTTGGCAGCAGTGCTGGCGGTTCTGGGCTACTCAGTAAACGAATCTGTGGTGATCTTTGACCGTATTCGCGAAAACTTCCGCAAATACCGCAAGATGAATA
>ERZ650310.289-NODE-289-length-15409-cov-7.403413_pt1 | contig 15409 bp, 14 predicted proteins | sample MGYA00376246_ERZ650310 | MGnify/ENA primary metagenome ERZ650310 (study PRJEB26733, sample SAMN07839286) | wastewater metagenome | biome: small river; feature: stream; material: water | place: USA: North Carolina | collected 2016-03-01 ...
TTAATTTGAATGCAGGTGTACGATGGAATAGTCATAGTGCGTATGGGAATCAATTAGTCTATAATATCAATCCGTCGTTTGATTTTCAAACGCTTCCATTCAAAATTGTTAGCTCTTATAGTACGGCTTTTGTTACTCCAAGTTTGTACCAATTGTATTCACCTTATGGTAATTCGGGCTTGACTCCAGAAAAAAATAGTACTGCTGAGGTAGGTTTCGAAACGCAATTAGCAAATAAAAAAATACGATGGAATGTGATTGGCTTCTACCGAGAACAAACCAATTTCATTGGGTTTTATTTTAATCCATCTACCGATGCTTCAAATTATATCAATATTGATGGCCTAAATAAAGCCAAAGGAATTGAAACAGAAATTCAATTTGTCTTGAATGACAAAGTAAAATGGAATTTCAATTATACATGTACTCAAGTTGATGAAGCCTTGGACCGATTAATTCCAAAACATAAATTCAATTCTTCTTTGGATTATAAAGTGGCTGACCGCTTTTTTTGGAATATCAATTACCAATATATTGACGCTAGAAAAGATGCTTTTTTTGATGGAAATACGTATGCTACTACTCAAGTAAAATTAGGATCGTATCAACTGCTCAATTCCATGGCTCGATACTATATTAGAAAAAACAAGTTGTCTGTTTTTGCTTCGGTACAAAATATATTTAATGTTGATTTTGTGGAGAATGTTGGGTATAGTGCTTTGGGACGCAACTTCAAAATGGGTGTCAATTATAATTGGTAAAACCAATGCGCTTCAAATAAAAAGGCTTTCTATAATAGAAAGCCTTTTTTATGAATAATTATTTAGTTGAATGCTTTTTGAAGTCCATCGGGAGCTTTTTCTAAATACATTTGATTGCCAAATGGATTCATGGATTTCGAATCTTTAAAAAACTCGAATTGTTTTCCGGTGCTTTGTGTTGTCATTTTTCCAGTTCCACTAATTTTGGCGATAGCTAATTTTAGTAAAGGTTCATTAACATCACCAAGTATTCCAAAAGTACTGATGGTTTCTTTTAATTCATGTGTAGGAGTTAATCCATTAAAGTAATCTCCAAAACCATCTGAATTGACAATTTTCAGGACAATAGGTTGCATTGCATATTTGTGGTTTGCATTTCTATTTTTTGCCGTAAAATCAGGAGAGTCATATAACGTTACCGACCCTACATTTTTCCCTGTGGTTAGATCACCAATCTGAACTACATTAATATGTGGTTTCAGCCCATTGATAATAAGTTCACTAGCCGATGCAGTACTTTTTGTTGTCAAAATATATACTTTGGACATGTTTACACTGTTAATAGCAGTGGATCCAATCTTGTCTGTAAAGAAGTTGCGCAAACCATTAGGATCTTCTTTTTCGAAATAGGCATTAATTTTTGAGTTCCATTGTTGCTTGGCAAAAACCTTCCCTGTAAATTGTCCTGTAATCATACTGGCTAAATAGGTTGCGGTTCTCACAGAACCGCCACTATTATAGCGTAAATCCAAAACTAAATCAGTAATCCCTTGAGCTTTAAAATCGCCAAAAGCATTATTCAATTGAAGATCAAAATCAGCATAGAATCCGTTATACATCAAATAACCAATTTTTTTTGTACCAATTGTAATTACATTTTTAATTAAAATCGGATTTTCGGTTAGCGTAGTTTTTGTTATAGTAACTGTTTTTCCATTCGAATTAATGGTTGTACCATTATAATCTGCCATAGTTAAAGTATAACTGTCATTAGTGCCAAATAACAAACTTTCGTAATTACTTACTGTTAATTGCGTTCCATTGACTGCGGTAAACATTTCCCCTCTTCGAATGTCTTTAGTTGCTGCATCCGAACCTGGAATAATGTATTTCACATAACCAAACACTTCAGTTGTACTGTTGGGTTTATAACTTAATCCAAATTCAACACCGTTGTTTTTTGATGTTCCTTGTAAGGATTGTTCTAGGGTTACATAATCATCTACCATCCAGCTAAAACGGTCGATCGTTGGACTTACTCGTAAAGCATCGAATAAATCTTTAGGCACCTTATAATTGACTAAAAAAGCATCTAATGCAGTTTGATTGGCAAAACGATTATCAGCAAGGTTAGGTACATCTGCTTGCCATAAATAATATTGATTTAACCCTTTCCAAATGAAGTTTTGAACTTCAAGATTAGTAGGAGAGGGTTGAATGATGTCGTCTTGGTCTTTTTGGCAACCAATAAAGAAAGTAAAGACGAAGAGAACTACGAATAAAAGTGAAAATTTTGATTTCATGATTTGGGGTTGGATTTAGTTAAAACGTAAAAATACAAACTTTTGTTTTATGGAGAATAAAATGTTTTGGTGTTATTTTTTGAAAAATATAGCGCATTAATCAATATATTTATCGAACGAAATTAAAATAATAATTCATATGAAAAAATACTTAATCACACTTTTACTTTTAGTAGTGTCAAGTCCTTTGTTTGCACAATCCGTTTTTGACCAATTTGAAGGCATTGCAGGAGTTGATGCAATAACGATCAATAAGAAAATGTTTGATTTGATGAGTAAGGTTAAACTAGACGCTTCAGATAAAGAAACGCTGCAATATATGAGTTTAATTAAGAAAATCGACTATCTTAAAGTCTACCGAACTCAGAACGAACGTATAGCAATACAAATGCGTTTGACAGCTGAAAAATATGCTAAATCGTTAGGTTTAGAGGAGCTGCTATCCACATTTGAAGGAGGTAGAAGAGTAAGAATTCTCGGCAAACAGGCTGGGAGCGAAACCCAATTAAAAGAGTTGTTGCTGTTTGTTGAGGGAAATAAAACTGATGACACTGTTTTGATGTCGATTACGGGTGATTTTGATTTGAACGAAGTACCAGCTCTAACAGATAAAATGAAAATTCCAGGAAGTGCCGAGTTGAGAAAAGCAGGGAAGAAGTAGATAGGAATTCTACTCTTTTTCTTTTACAAACCAAGAGGCCAAAAACGCTGTAAATATTCCGAAAAGACCTACACCAACAGTCATTAATATTCCCGCAATAATTCTACCTTCAGTAGTAACAGGGTATTTATCACCATACCCAACTGTTGTTATAGTTGTATAAGACCACCAAAGTGCATCTTCAGCCGTTCTGATATTACTATTAGGAGCAGTTTCAACCTGCAAAATTGCAATAGTCGAAAAAATTAAAACCAAAACAGCTACTAATGAAACTGTTGTAAAAGCACCTTTAGTTTTGTTTTTATAAATATGGTTGATGATGTGTTTTGTAGAACGAAAAGCTCTTAAAATCCTTAGTAACCTTATCAACCTAAGTGCTCTTCCTGCTCTAGCAAAACTAAAATTAGGTATACTTGAAATCAAATCGATCCATCCCCATTTCATAAATTTAAGTTTACTCTCTGATTGGTAAAATCTAATGCAAAATTCGATAAGGAAAAATATACATATTGCATTATCAATGTAATTCAAAACTCTAGTTACTTCGTAAGATAATTGAAAAAAGGTATCAATACAAAGAACGATCAATACGTAAACTGACAATAGTATTACTACTAAGTTTAGTGTACTTAGAGTATTCTCTTGAGAATGATTTTTAGTTTTTTTCATTCTAAAATTAATTATGATTTATGGCTAAATTAAGTGGTGTTTCATATGTTTCTTTCTCTACAAATTCATATAATGCTTTTAAATATGCTTGAGAAAGTATTATGTAATTGTAAACTAATAGTTTTTGTTTTTTAGCTCTGTTCCAATAATAAATCATAAAGAACCCAGGTGCCAAAAAGAAGAACAATCCAATGATTGTTCCTATTATCCAAAAGATATCATTTTTATTAAATGAGGGTTTAATTGGTTCTTTGCCAATTGTAATAGGATACATGCCTCTTATTAATTCATCAATACCTTTTATTCGAGAAACTATCACATCTGTATTGTTAGATTTTATCTCAACATTAGCCTCCCACAATTTTATCATGAAGTTTCTAGTGACAACGTATTTTTTAAGTAAATAAAGCAATTCATTCGGGCTAATATTATTATCTGTTTTGGCTTCACTAACTAAATCAAAATACGCATTTGAGATATTTTGTGCGGAAGTAACGTTTCCAGCACTGCCTTTAATTTTAGTAGTACTGATTATTCTATCTAATTCATTTTCATATTTATAACCACCTGAAGAGGAGCCTAAAGTATTTCCGGTTAATCTTATTGGTCGAGAATGTTTATCTCCTAATAAATAATTAGAGATTGCTGCTCCGTAACTTCTGCCAATTTCTCTAATAATTGCTTGATCAAATGTTCCCATATATATTAATAATGTTTTATTTTAATTTTAAAATAACTAAGTTATTTCTTTCAAAGATAATTCATTTTCAGTTATAATTGAGAAGGGATTGACTTCGTCTTTCCCTCAAAGCTCCGCTTTGAAAAAAGAAACGCTTAAAAAATAATTTCAAGCAAGCTTGATTATTTTTTAAGCGTTTCTTTTTTCAAAGCGGAGCTTTTGGGGAAGGACGTAGTCAATCCCTATGATTTACATTAGAAAATCCATATACAATGACCATTACTTCTTCCCTGCTTTTCTCAATTCAGCACTCCCAGGAATTCTCATTTTATCGGTCAATACAGGTAAGTCGTTTAAGTCAAAATCTCCAGTAATGGATAACAAAACCGTATCTTCATTTTTACCACCTTCAATAAACAACAATAGTTCTTTCAATTGTGTTTCAACACTGCCTTGTTTAGCCAAGATACGAACTTTTTTACCGCCTTCATTAGACACCATTAGTTCTTCTAAACCTGCTGGCTTAGCATACTTCTCAGCCGTTAAACGCATTTGAGTGGCTATACGCTCATTTTGAGTACGATACACCTTTAGATTATCTATTTTTTTGATCAAGTTCATATACTGCTGTGTTTCCTTATCGGAAGAATCCAACTTGACCTTGCTCATCAAATCAAACATTTTTTTATTTACAAGAACCGTATTGACTCCTTCGATACCCTCAAATTGATCAAAAACAGATTGTGCAAAGAAAGGACTTGTCACTAATAACAATAAAATGGTACTGATATATTTCTTCATTGTAGAATACTATTTTAATTTCGTTCGATAAATATATTGATTAATGTGCTATAGTTTTCAAAAATAATGCCATTAAATTGTATTCTCCATAAAACAAAAGTTTGTATTTTTACGTTTTAACCCAAATTCAACCCCAAATTATGAAATCAAAATTTTCACTTTCACTTGTTGTTCTCTTCGTTTTTTCTTTCTTTTTTGGCTGCCAAAAAGACCAAGACGACATTATTCAGCCTACTCCTGCCAATCTTGAAGTTCAAAATTTCATTTGGAAAGGACTCAATCAATTCTATTTGTGGCAAACAGATGTGCCTAATTTAGCCGACAATCGTTTTGCGAGTCAATCCGCTTTAGATGCTTTTTTAATCAATTATAAAGTGCCTAAAGATTTATTCGATGCATTGCGAGTAAGCCCAACTATCGACCGATTCAGTTGGATGGTAGATGATTACACTGTTTTAGAACAACAATTACAAGGTACTACCAAAAATTCAGGAGTAGAATTTGGTTTGAGTTATTATAGCGGCTCATCCAATGAAATATTTGGTTATGTACGTTATATTATTCCAGGTTCTGATGCAGCAACCAAAGACATTAAACGTGGTGATGTATTTACTGCTGTCAATGGCACTCCTTTAACAGTAAGCAATTATCAAAGTTTGTTATTTGGAACTAATGATAGTTTCACTCTAAACATGGCTGACATTATCAATAGCACCATTACACCTAACAGCAAGACTGTCGCTTTGACAAAAACGGTTTTATCTGAAAATCCTATTTTGGTCAACAAAGTCATTACAGTAGGCACGAAAAAAATTGGTTATATGATGTACAATGGATTCTATTCTCCTTTTGACACCCAATTGAATGATGCCTTTGGCTACTTGAAAGCACAAGGAATTACTGATTTCGTTCTCGATTTACGCTACAATGGCGGAGGTTCTGTTCAAACAGCGACTTATTTAGCCAGTATGATAACAGGGCAATTTACAGGAAGAGTGTTTGCTAAACAACAATGGAATACCAAGATTAACGCCTATTTTGAAGCCAATAATCCGAATGGAGTTCGCAACTTTTTTACAGATAAAATAGGCGCTACTCCTATCAATAGCTTGAATATGACAAAAATCTATATCCTAGCTACTGGAAGCACTGCTTCGGCAAGTGAATTGGTTATAAACGGACTAAAGCCCTACATTGATGTTGTTCAAATAGGCACGACTACCATTGGGAAAAATGTAGGATCAGTTACATTATACGATTCTCCTGATTTTACTGCTTCAAACAGAAATCCAAATCATAAATATGCGATGCAACCTCTTACTTTTAAAGTTGTCAACTCGGCAGATTTTGGAGACTACTTCAACGGACTAACACCTACTTATCAACTTGGAGAAACAATCAGTACTTATGGAGTTTTAGGGGATGTGAACGAGCCTTTGCTTAAAGCTGCTATTGGAAAAATCACTGGAACTGGTAAAATGATTCAACCAAGTGCTGGCAAACAATTTGATTTCTTTAAAGATTCTAAATCTATTGATGCTCTTCAAAATCAAATGTATTTGGAGAAAGCACCTAAAGGATTGCAACAAGCTTTCAATTAATCTTATATAAAATCAAAAGGCTTTCTAAATTAGAAAGCCTTTTTTTATTGAAATAAATTTAGATTACAAATTAATAGTCAACCCTAATTTATAGTTACGTCCTAAAGCGCTATATCCTATATTCTCTACAAAATCAACATTGAAAATATTATTTACTGAACCAAAAAGGGTCAACTTGTTTTTAATAATTTCATATCGAGTCAAGGTATTTACTAATTGATACGAACCCAATTTTACTTGTGTAGTTGCATACGTATTTCCATCAAAAAAAGCGTCTTTTCTAGCATCTACATATTGATAATTAACATTCCAAAAAAATCTTTCTGTTAGCTTTACATCCATTGCCGAATTGATTTTATGTTTTGGTATCAATCGACTTAAGGCTTCATCTACTTGGGTATAAGTATAATTTGAATTCCATTTGATAGTATTGCTCAGAGTCCAACTCAGTTGCGTTTCGATTCCTTTAGCTTTATTCAAACCATCAATATTGATATAATTGGAATCATAGGTTACAGGATTAAAATAAAACCCAATAAAATTAGTTTGTTCACGATAGAAGCCAACGACATTCCATTTTAGCTTTTTATTGCATAACTTCGTTTCAAAACCTGCCTCGATGGTACTGTTTTTTTCTGGAGTCAGTTGAGCATTACCATACTGAGAATACAGTTGATACAAACTTGGCGTAACAAAAGCAGTACTATACGAACTGATTATTTTTAGTGGAAGTGATTTGAAATCAAAAGAAGGATTCAAATTATACACCAATTGATTGCCATAAGCGCTATGACTATTCCATCTTGCCCCTGCATTCAAATTGAATCCAAAACTAGACGAGTACACTCCCGTTATATAGGGATCAACCATGTTGAATTTAGTCCCTTCTTTAGCACTACTCCCGTAAGGAGTAACGCTATTGGCATCGTGAAATTGGTATTGCACTCCTGAAACCAAAAAGAAAGACGGACTGACTTCGTATTTATTAAATCCATCTACATTCACACTTCTTGATTCGTACTGAGAAAAACCAACCGAATTAGAATAGGTATCCAACTCATCATAGGAGCGAACTAGTTTGTTAAAACTAGAATTCAAAACGAATTCACCTTTTTCATATTTATATTTAGGAGAAAATCCTAGACGAAATTGTTTGGAACTTGTTTTGTTTAAATTGGTATCACTTGTTCCTGTGTTATCAAAACCACCATCGTAATCGTTTTTGATTTTGTCATAATTTCCAAAGAAATCTAATGTCAATTGATTCGTTGCCTTATAACCTATTTTAGCCAAATAATTCAAGCGAGAAAAAGGATCTTCTTCATAATGAATAGTAGAATTAGGAGGCGCAATTTGAGAAATCCCTTTTGTTTCTGTGCTATTCAAAGCCGCAAAATAGGTTAGTTTATTGCTACTACCATTTATAGAAAAACCTTGATTAAAATCAGCCGATTTTTGATTTTGATTAGTTGCAGTAGCATTAGTCCCTAAGTTAAAATAACCATTTCCAACTAGAGCTTTTTTAGCTGCTTTTTTTAATCGAATGTTAATTACTCCCGTTGCAGCACCCGTTCCATACAAGGTACTCGCTGCTCCTTTCATAATCTCAATACTTTCTACTTGTTCTGCTGGCAGTAATCGTAAATCGTATTCCATACTAATTCCAGAAGCGTCGTTAACTGGAATTCCGTCAATCAAAATAAGTACTTGGCTGTTTTTACCACCACGAATGTAATAGCCTAAGTTTTTGCCGGCAGCACTTTGATTGCCATTGATTTCAACTCCTGCTACGGTGTTTAAAATAGCCGCGATACTTTGTCCTGGCTTATTCTTTAACTCCTCGGCGGTAATTTTTGTGATTACTTTTCCTGATTTTTCTTTTGGCAAAGCAAATTTAGAATCCGAAACCACTACTTCTTCTAGCTCCTGTTTAGAAGCTACATTTTCTTTTTCTTGCGCGAAAGCACAAGCCGACACTAGCACAAATAATGCGCTAATACGAACGTTTTTTGTGTTCATTTTACATTAAACATTTTGCAACAGCAGTACTGTTGCCTTACTAATAATGGGGAGAAAAGCATAGAATTACCCATACCCAAACCTTTTTTCCCGAAAGTTTGATACTCAATGTAAAGGGCAGGTCTCCTGGCTTGCGTCTTGTTGTTTACCTTCTCATTCGTTGCGAACAATGGTTTTGTAGATAACAACAAGCTTTGTAGCATACAGTTGCGGGTACAGCTCAGGTATTGAACCTGATTCCCTTTTAATGCTATTTTGAAAAACAAAAAAGCAACCTCAATACGTGGACAAAGATACCACTAAGATTGGGGATAAAAAATAAAATTTGATTTTTAAAACACTTTACACCTACCTTTGCAATTCTTGTAATCAAAGCGATGAAATCATTTATTTCTACATTTATTTTCCTTTTTGCTGCACTCCTAAGTAGTTGCAAACAAAATAATGCGCGTTCATCAGCAACCCAAAGTCCAGAAAAAAATGAAATTCAATACGCCAAAGGATTAGAAATATACCATCATAAAGGCTATTCCATTCTTAAAATTACGCATCCTTGGCCCAATGCCACACAACCGTTTACCTATATTTTACAAGAAAAAAATGGCATAATTCCCGATAGTTTACAACAGTACACCCGAATTTCAGTTCCTATTCAATCCATCGTGGTCACCTCTACCACTCATATTCCTGCTTTAGAATTATTAGGCGTAGAAAACACCTTGGTCGGCTTCCCAAATACCGATTTTATTTCGTCACCCAAAACTCGAAAACGAATCGATGCAGGACGCATAAAAGAAGTAGGAACAAATGAAACGCTCAATACCGAAATTCTGATTGATATGGCGCCCGATGTGATTGTAAGTTTTGGTTTAAACAATAGCAATCCTACACTAGATAATTTACAAAAAAGTGGTTTAAAGGTACTTTTAAATGGCGATTGGAACGAACAATCTCCCCTTGGAAAAGCAGAATGGATTAAATTTTTTGGTGCTTTGTATGGCATGGATGCCAAAGCCAAAACGATTTTTACTTCTATTGAAAAAGAATACCATACTACTTTGGCTTTAGCCAAAAAAGCACCATACAAACCAACTGTTATGAGTGGTGCCATGTACCAAGATCAATGGTTTGTTCCTCAAGGAGAAAGCTGGATGGCTTTGTTTTTAAAAGAGTCGCAATCCAATTATTTATGGGCCAATACCAAAGGAACAGGAAGTTTAACTTTGCCTTTTGAAACTATTTTAGAAAAAGCACAAAAAGCGGAATTTTGGATTGCCCCAGGTGATTTTTCGTCTATTAAAGAAATGAATAATAGCAATCCGCATTATGCCAAATTTGAGGCGTTTAAAAATAAAAAAGTATATTCGTACGCATTACACAAAGGGGCTAAAGGGGGAATTTTGTTTTTTGAATGGTCTGCCACTCGCCCAGATTGGGTACTGAAAGATTTGATTGCTATTTTTCATCCAGAATTACTCCCAAATCATCATCCTTATTTTTTTGAAAAACTAAATTAACTTGAATACTACGAACCGAAATACTATACTATTTATATTCCTGAGTTTAGGATTGGTTTTCCTATTGCTCCTTGATATTAGTATCGGTGCTGTTGCTATTCCATTAAAAGAAGTATGCCTAAGTATATTCGGTTCGGGTGCCACTAAATCATCCTGGGAATATATCATAATGGATTACCGATTACCCAAAGCTATTGTGGCAATTTTAGTAGGAATGGGTTTAGCCATTAGCGGACTCTTAATGCAAACTTTATTTCGAAATCCTTTGGCGGGCCCCTATGTACTTGGACTCAGTTCAGGAGCAAGTTTAGGAGTAGCCTTAGTGATATTAGGATCGGCCTTTTTACCCGCCTTTGCTAGTGAATTTATTCTCTCGTCTTACGGAATTGTGTTGGCTTCCAGTTTGGGTAGTTTTCTAGTCTTACTAGCGGTTTTGGCTGTAGCCCAACGATTGCGAGATACCATGGCGATTCTCATAGTAGGATTAATGTTTGGTAGTTTGACTAATGCTTTAGTTGGCACGTTAACCTATTTTAGTACCGCTGAACAATTACAAAAATTCACCTTCTGGTCGTTAGGAACATTAGGTAATTTATCTTGGACATCAATTGCTATTTTGTCTGTTTGTGTTGTAGTTGGATTGATTTTAAGTTTGGTAAGTATCAAACCGTTAAACAGTTTGCTTTTAGGAGAAAATTACGCTAAGAGTTTAGGATTGAATTATACTAAAGCTCGATTTGTAATCATCTTAGCTACTAGTATTTTAGCGGGAAGTATTACTGCTTTTGCTGGGCCAATCGCCTTTGTTGGTTTGGCGGTTCCGCATATCGCTAAATTAGTTTTTCAAACCAGTAATCACCTGATTTTATTTTGGGGCACCCTATTATTTGGTGCTATGATTATGTTAGTTTGTGATAGTATTTCGCAGTTACCTAATTCAGCAATTGTGATTCCAATCAATGCCATTACTTCTATTTTAGGTGCTCCAATTGTAATTTGGTTACTTATTCGCAAACGTAAATTGATGAACTAATGGAGCCCACTATTATTTTACATGCCAAAGACATTAGCATTGGGTACACCAATAAAAATAAAAGTACCACTATTGCTTCTCAAGTTTCTGTTTCATTAGAAAAAGGAAAACTAACAGCTTTAATTGGTGCCAATGGTATTGGAAAATCAACGCTTTTACGCACTTTAATTGGAATCCAATCACCACTTTCAGGTACCGTTTTTCTAGAAAATAAGGCCATTCATTCCTTAGATAATTTGACTTTAGCACAACATTTAAGTGTAGTACTAACGGATACATTACCGCCAAGTAACTTAACCGTTTTTGAACTCATTGCATTAGGAAGACAACCGTATACGAATTGGATTGGAAAACTTTCAACTGAGGATATTGCAAAAGTAAATGAAGCAATGGAGCTGACACAAATTAGTCATTTGGCTAATAAACGTCATTTTGAAATTAGTGATGGGCAATTACAGATCGTACTTATTGCACGTGCATTGGCACAAGATACGCCGTTGATTATTTTGGATGAACCTACTACTCACTTAGATTTATTGCACAAAGTTACCCTTTTCAAACTTTTAAAAAAACTAACCCAGGAAACTGGAAAATCGATTTTGTTTTCTACACACGATATTGATATGGCCATTCAGTTGAGTGACGAAATGATCCTAATGACTCCCGAATCAGTGGTGCAAGACCAACCATGTAATTTAATTATGAAAGGAAGTTTCAATACCTTATTTCAGGACGAACATATTAGTTTTGATGCCGAAAAAGGAAAATTCGTAATCAAAGGATAACAGATTTAACGTTTCAAGCCGATTTGTCTTTTGGCTTCACCCACCACAAAAGCAACCGAATTGGCAATATTAAAACTGCGAATTAATGGCGACATCGGAATAGTCAAATGATTTTCAAACAAAGCTAAGACCCCAGCGCTTAAACCTACACTCTCTTTGCCAAATACCAACCAATCACCGTCTTGAAATTCGGTTTCCAAATACGATTTTGAGGCGTGAGAACTCATCAAAAAGACACGGGAACGGTCTGGAATTTGATTCAGCCATTCGTCTACATTCTGGTATTCAGTCACATCCAAATGTACCCAATAATCCAAACCCGAACGTTTTAAATTCTTGTCGTTGATTACAAATCCAAAAGGATGAATCAAGTGCAATTTGCTTTCTGTTCCTACACAAAGCCGACCAATATTACCTGTGTTATTCGGAATTTCAGGTTCAACCAATACGATGTTTAACATACTTTTATTTATTTTCGATTTGAAAATCATTCATTTCAATTACTTCGCCAGCTTGTAAATCATTCAAATGAATATTACCAACGCGAACACGAACCAAACGCAAAGTAGGAAAACCTACATATGCCGTCATTTTACGGACTTGTCTGAACTTCCCTTCATTAATCGTGATGGAAAGCCAAGATGTAGGACCGTGACGTTCGTCTCGAATCTTTTTTCCTCTAGCTCCAAAAGTAGGGACTTCATGAATCAAAAATGCTTTGCAAGGTTTCGTGATGTATTTTCTACCATTAAATCCAATTTCGACTCCTTTTTGCAACTGCTCCACTGCTTCTTGATGAATAACACCATCCACCTGAACATAATATTCTTTCTCTACTTTTTTACTACGAACGAGTTCACTCATCCTACCATCAGTAGTCAAAAGTAACAAACCTTCTGAATCTTCATCCAAACGCCCAATAGCCATAGTTCCTTCTGGAAAAGGATACAATTCTCCTAAAAGCCGTTTCTTTCTTTTTAATTCATACACAAACTGACTCAAATAGCCATAAGGTTTATGAATAATAAAATGTTGGTGAGACATGTGGTTATAATTTGTGGCAAAAGTACATTATTATTGAAGAAAAAATAATTATTTTGAAGCACCAAATTCAGAGAATTACCTACTTTTACTACTTTCTAAATTTATCCTTTCTATGACTGCTATTCTTCCTTTTTTATTGGCCTTTATTGTAGCTTTGGCTATTGGTATCTATATTGGAAAACTCCTATTTTCGGCTAAAACACAAGCTGAAAAAATCAGTTTAGAAGAAAAGGTACTAGCGGGTCAAGCCCAAATTCAAAATTTCAAAGAAGCGCTAGAAAAAGAACGTTTGGAAAAAGAAGTCATTCGAAACGAAAAAGACAGCTTAGCCATTCAATTATCTAAAAAAGAAGTTGATTTTGAGAATCTTTGGGAACGCAATAAAGAACAAAAACAAGAAGTAGAACAGCTTCAAGAAAAATTTACCAAAGAATTCGAAAATTTAGCCAATAAAATACTGGACGAAAAATCGAATAAATTCACAGAGCAGAACAAAGAAAATATGCAAAATATCTTGACGCCATTGCAAGATAAAATTCAATTATTCGAGAAAAAAGTCGAAGACACTCACAAAGAGAGTATTGATTACCATGCGGCTTTGCGCCAACAAATCTTAGGCTTACGCGAAATGAATATTCAAATGAGCAAAGAGACCATCAATTTGACCAAAGCTTTAAAAGGCGACAGCAAAATGCAAGGCAATTGGGGCGAATTAGTTCTGGAACGCGTTTTAGAAAAATCAGGTTTAGAAAAAGGTCGTGAATACGAAGTGCAACAAGCCTTTACTACTGACGAAGGCAATCGCGTTTTCCCGGATGTTGTTATTAATTTGCCTGATGGCAAAAAAATGATTGTCGATTCCAAAGTGTCATTAACGGCATACGAGAAATACATCAATGAAGAAGACGATGAGTTGAAATCCAACTTCTTAAAAGAACATGTCAATTCTATCAAACGCCATGTTGAACAATTGGGTAACAAAAATTACCAGGATTTGTACCAAATTGAAAGTCCTGATTTTGTGTTGCTCTTTATTCCTATTGAACCTGCTTTTGCGATGGCTTTAAATGAAGATACCTCCTTATATAATAAGGCATTTGAAAAAAACATTGTCATCGTGACTCCAGCTACTTTATTGGCTACTTTGCGAACCATTGACAGTATGTGGACCAATCAAAAACAACAAGAAAATGCCTTAGAAATTGCGCGTCAAGCGGGAGCATTATACGATAAATTCGAAGGTTTTGTTGCCGACTTAATTAAAATCGGGAAGAAAATTGACGAAAGTAAGGTGGAATATGCTGGCGCTATGAATAAATTAGTAGAAGGAAAGGGCAACTTAATTAGTAGCGTAGAACGTTTGAAAAAAATGGGGGCCAAAGCCAAAAAAGCGCTGCCAGACAACATTATTAATCGTGCCGAAATAGACGAAAATCAATCTGAATAATGAATAACAACTTTAAAACCGTAGCCTCTTCCTATATCAGCATTTCAGAGCTAATGCTTCCTTCTCATACTAATTTTAGTGGTAAAATCCATGGAGGTTATATCTTATCCCTTCTAGATCAAATTGCCTTTGCGTGCGCAGCTAAATTTTCAGGAAATTATTGTGTTACTGCTTCAGTTGACACTGTCAATTTTTTAAAACCAATTGAAGTCGGCGAACTGGTGACCATGAAAGCTAGTGTTAATTATGTGGGAAAAAGTTCAATGATTATTGGCATACGAGTAGAAGCCGAAAACATTCAAACAGGAGTTATAAAACACTGCAACTCTTCTTATTTTACGATGGTAGCCAAAGATAAAGAAGGAAATAGCGTCTCTGTTCCTGGATTGATTATTTCTAATCTAAAAGAAGTACGCCGTTTTTGCAATTGCCTTAAACAAATTGCTTTGAAAAAAGAAAGGGATTTACACGAAGAAATTTTTGATTACAGTTCCATCGAAACAATTGAAAGTTTAAAAAAATACAATGTTTCCATAGAATTGAATTAAGACAAAACCCTTTGTTTAATCACTATCATTTGGTATCTTTAGATATAGAACAAAATTAATTATGAAACTTTTCTTCAGCGTATTATTATTATCATTGAGTGTAGCTGCATTTTCTCAAGTAAAATGGACAACGCAATCGGGCACCATTGGTTTCGAAGCTTCGGTACCTTTATTTGAAGAAATCACCGCAGAAAATAATTTCGTTGAATGTACAGTAAATACTAAAAACAAAACAATTAGTTGTATTGTAAAAATCAAGGATTTTGATTTTAAGCTGGATTTAATGAAGACCCATTTCAATGAAATTTATTTGGAAAGTGA
>ERZ650310.290-NODE-290-length-15397-cov-5.116152_pt1 | contig 15397 bp, 6 predicted proteins | sample MGYA00376246_ERZ650310 | MGnify/ENA primary metagenome ERZ650310 (study PRJEB26733, sample SAMN07839286) | wastewater metagenome | biome: small river; feature: stream; material: water | place: USA: North Carolina | collected 2016-03-01 ...
ACGTGTGCTCTTCCGATCTACCATTGTCAAACTCATCATCCCGGCAATCGCCGTTCCTGATACCTTGTGGATCAATGTGGCGGCGGGTGGGCAAGGGGCCGCCGCAGGCGGCGTCGGTGGGAGCGGTCTCATTTCCGTGATCTCCACCGGAATGCGCTCCGCGACCCAATACTTCCTCTACACGGGCGGAGCGAACACGATCGGGGGAGGTGCCGGGACTGGTGCCACCGGTGGGGCGGGGGGCACTCCCGCCACGACTGGGCCGGCGGCGACCGCCGTGGCTCCCTGCTGGCCCGTTCTCGGAACCTATTCAACCGTCAACGGGCTCACTGGTGCTAGTGGGGGAGCGCAGACCGGGGCTGTTGGAGCAAACATTACCGCGTGGGCGGCGACCCCTCTCTCGCCGGGCGCGGGTGGAGCCGGGTCCACGGGATCGGATTTTGCGGGAGGCAATCAAGGTGTGGGATCGATTGTTGACCTCGGGAGTCAAGGATATTATGCGGCTTCTGCTACCTCCATTGCTGCCGGGGGAACCGCGGGGACGGGACTGCCCGGCAACGCAGGCCGGAAAGGACTCCATCCGCTTCTCAACTCCGGTGGCGCAGGCGGAGGATCGTTCAACGCGGGCACCGCTGGCGCGGGCGGCGACGGTGGCTACGGCTGCGGTGGCGGGGGTGGTGGTGCAGGCGTGACTGGAGGACGCGGCGGGAACGGAGGCGACGGATTCGTAATTATCACTGGTTGGTAGCCAAAAAATGAACTCCCCGAGGACATACCCAAAAATGAAACTACCTTTCGACTTATCGCAGGCAGAAACCGCATGGACCGCAGCGGCCGCTGCGGGGGCCATCTTTCTGATCTGGGTCGCACGGGTCAAAACCATCCTCGGGTTGCTGCGGAAGATTTACAGTGGGACCGTTTTACTGCTGACCTTCCCAGCCGTCATGACGCGGCGGATGGACGACCAGGACGCCAAGCTCCAGACCATCACCAAGGAACTCACCCCCAACGGTGGCGGTAGTATCAAGGACGTGATCGGGCAGATTAAAGAGCTGGGGCAGGTCAACGCGCTGCGCACCCGGCAGATGATTATGACGCACAACACCGCCATCTACGAGTGCGAGCCGGTCCACGGGCACTGCATCACCGCCAACAAGGCGCTCTGTGAGTTATTCGGGATACCCGAGGTATCGATGCTCGGCACTGGTTGGATCAAGGGCATCACCGCCAAGGACCGCCAGGCTTGCTGGGACGCCTACCAGAAGGCCATCGCCAGCGATATTCCCTACGACTGGTGCTACGAAGTCGAAAATCAGCGGACTCGTGAACGGTTCAAATGTCGGACTGAGATGACGGTTCTCCGAGACGCCCAGGGCAAAGCCATCCTCTATCAAGGAATCGTCGAGAAAATCCCAACCCAGCCCAACCCATGAGCCTCCTCTCACGCATTCTTGAACACTCCCGCAATGCCCGTGTCCCCCGCGCCCTGGACCCTGAGACGCATGAACCGATCCCCTACGGCACCGAGCAACCCGCCCTTGTCCGCATCGGTGCGTGGATTCTGAAAACATCATGGGTGGAACGCGCCATCCTCAAATGGAGCGCCGCCATCGCCACCGCCCTCACCGCGTGGCTGCTGGGCAAGGGGGCGGGTGACCACACCGAAGCCATCGTCGCCGGCGTCACCGCCGCCATCACCTTCCTCTACGAGCAACTTGCCAGCTACCTCACCAGCAAGGCCAGCATGAAAATCCCCCCCGCGATCGGCCTGCCAACCGCCGCCCAGGAATCCGCCTCCTTCACGGAGTCAACCTCCAACTCCGGTCCATCCTTCACACGCTCCGCCATGTTTCAGGCGCTGCTGGCCCAATCTCCCCGCTCCCGTCCCACCCCGGAGGAAGACGAGGAAGCGCTCGCGTCCCTGCGCGCCAGCCTGGCCCCCACCCAGCGCATCAACCTTCCCACGCAGGCCGAACTCGACGCGACCCGCGCAAAACTCCACGGCTATTCCGTCGAAGTCGATGGCGAGGTTCATGACTTCATCGACAAACAGGCCGCCTACGCATATCACCAGCTCTCCCGGTCGGAAGGGAAACGCTCCACCCTGCTTTTCTGAACCATGAAAGCCGCCAAGGTAGCACAAGCAGACAGCCATTATGGTGGTGCATATCACCGATTTCTCAAGCGCGCCAAGAACCGCATCGAACGCCGCAGGGCAAAAGCCAATCCAGAATGTGCTCCAGGTTACGGGCGCTACTCTGGATACGAATCCTAAACTATGAAATTCCTAATCGCCTTCGCCCTCTGCGCCATCATCCTCCTGCTTTCAAGTTGCAAGTGTCCCCCCTAAAAATCCTGACGGCACCAAGGCTGGTCCGTGCAAATACACAGGCCCAGTCGCCAGAATCTCCGCAGCATTCAATGGGATCGATATTGGAATCACCTTTTATGGAGACCGGGAACCAAAGAACCTTGTCGAAATCCCTGTCAAAGTCCACGACCCCCTTCCCATCCTGACAAAATGAAACTCGCCTGTCTCCTCGCTTTGCTGCTTGGAATCGCCCTCGGTCTGTGGGCCTTCGGAATGACCGTGTCTGACAAGGTGGCGCAATCTCTGCCCGATCCACCCACTGAGGTCCGCGACGTGGTTGAATGCTCCGCCTGCCAAGGGAACGGAGGCATCTGCGGGAAGGTGTGCGGGACATGCCGGGGCGTCGGGTTCTCTCATATTTACAGGTCGCTCGAAAGTTCTGAAATCCAAGCCGACACCGAACCTGATTGCACCGTCAAACTCCACCTACTGAAATGACCCGCTGGCAACGCATCAAATCATGGTTTGGCATTGCGCCTGCAAAGGTGGCTCCCGTGGCCGCCCCTGCCCCCGTCCTCCCATCTCCAACGCCTCCCCGTGCATCATGGCGCAGGCTTGCCACCATTGAAGGCCGCACTGTGTTCTACGACCGTGAGCGCGAAATCCTGCAATGGACAGCCGGAATGCGAATCGACAACGATGGCGAGGGAGGGAACTCGGAGGGCGACAAATACCACCAGTCAGAGACCAGTTACCGCCACCCCAACGGTCGCTCGCTCAACCCCTACAAGGTGCCATTCATGGTCTGCCCGCTCTCGGTCCTTCGATTGGTGAAGCCTTTTGTTGTCGGCTCCAGATGCACCATGGAACACAACGGGCTGAGCATTACAGGGATCGTCGGGGATACGGGCGGGCGCAACCCGCGCACCAATGAGGAGCGCATCGGTGAGGCCAGCGTCCGCGCGGCGGAGATGCTGGGAATCAATCCTGACCCTGTGCGAGGGGGCACCACCCGCCCCGTCACTTATACCATCCACCTCGGGCAATCCTGCGTCATTGATGGCATTGCGTATCACCCAAAACCGAGTTAAGATTGCAGCTAAATTAACTAACTTCCAACTCATTTCACCACCATGTCGCTCACCTACCAACCCCAGCCATCGAACAACCCGCCCGTGGATCCCGTGGAATCCCGCTTCCGCAATGCCATGACGGGCGTGCTCCGCAAGCCGGGCCGTGGCAAACGTGCCGGCCAGTGGGTGAACAGCGGCGGGGAGTTCAACAATTTGACCCAGGATGAAGTGCTGGGCCGCGTGATGAAGCAAGGCTCCGGTAATTCCGGCTCCGGTCCTGGGGGAGGGCTTCGCACGGGTGGCTTGGGATTGAGCGGCGGCGGTGAATCCGGTCTCGACTGGGTGAAGCGCAATGGCCCAGGACGTTACCAGCAGCCTGCCGCCAGCGCGGCGGCTCTGCCCCCTGCCAATCCGCTGAGCCCGGACAGCAACCCCGCCATGGTCGCCGGGCCTCCTGCCTCTGCCGTTGGTCAGTCCGCGGTTTCCCCCAATGCCGTGACACCCACTCCTGCCGCCCCTGCGGCGCCTCCGTCTCCCCTGCAGATTACCAGCGTCAACGGGGCTCCTGGCACCATGAACGATCAACCCGTGCCGGCACCCTTTGCACGCCCGGCCATGCCGATGCCCGTTCCTCCGGGGACTGACGGCAAGATGCAGATGCCCGCGGCGAAGAAACGCCTTCCCGTGCGGGTCGGGCAAGGCATGGAGCGCGGGATGCCGGTGAGAATCGCGTAGCCTACCAGTTCCCGCCCGACTTCCGCTTTGCCTGCGCCATCTCGCGCATTTCCGCCAGTTCGAACGCGGCAAGTTTCATCACCGGAGGGTAATAGGGCACGGCGCACCGTTCAGTCGCGCACGCCATGGCTGTCTTCATCACCTGGTCATCGTGGCCCAATCCGGCAGAGCAGGAACCGTCGGCGTTCTGGACAAAGTTTTCCATCTCATCGATAGTCCAGAGGTCGCAAATCTCGATCCCCCCACCGTCCAGCACTCCGCCATCCTCCGCCTTGTGGTTCTCCGCCAGACGCGCGGCGAGCTGGCCCACACAATCCAGTTTCGTGTTCTTGTTCTGGAGGAAGCCGTAGGTCACTTCATCCTTTTCCTCGATGGTGTTGGGCTTGCTCTGAACGTAGAGCGGTGCGCCCTTGTCGCGCAGGGTGCGGTTCATCCCGCAGTCGATGGGGCGCTCGATCACAATGGGGACCATGTGCGTGCCCCCGTAGTAGCGGGAGAGTTGCCAGAGTTCGGCCTCCGCGTAGGACGGCTCCCAGCGGCAGCCGAGTTTCTTCCCGTCGTATTGGGCCGCCTGGCAGACCAGTTTCATCGGGTGCCAGCGCCCATGTTCGTCCCGGTATCCCTGCCGGAAGGCGGCAATGCCGTGGCTGTCCGGGTCTTTGTTGCCCGGATTGGTCTTGCCCTCGCACGGGTCGCATACCACCCAGTAACGGCAGCCGGGGATGGGTTGCTCATACATCCAGTATTTCGCCTCGCGCTGGTCGTGGACGCGGGTCCATTGCACGCGGTCCTTTTTCGTGAACGGGTCGGGCCCTGGCGTGGTGAGATTTCCCAATTCCGGGTTGGCGGCGATCTTGGCCTGCTTCCGGAGGATGGCCGTGGACTTGCGGGAGAAGCGGGGATTTCCCGACTTCGTAAATGCCTCGGCGGCGGAATACGGGTAATCCCGGTCAAACTTGGTGGGATCGTCATTGCAAAGGTTGGCGATGGCCCAGCGACGCCATTTCATCTTGGTGGCCGTGAGTTCGTGCCCCGTGGCCGCGAGGACAATCTTCCGGTAGCTCAGTTCCTCGTCGGTGAGCGTTTCGAGAAATTCCTGGCTCTGCTTCTCGTCGAGGTCCGGGCCAATCTCCATCGTGGTATCGAAAATGTAGAACGGGAAAAAGAGCGAGACCCGGGCGCAATTCTTGGTGAACTTGTCGTTTTTCTGCACCTCCTCCCAGGGCTCGGCTTCGTTGAATCGATCATAGAACAACCCGCTGGCACCGCGGGCCGTGGACTCCTCAAAGATCATGGTGTCGGGCGTGTAGGGGGTGGCAATGAGGATGTTCGCCCACCGCTCGGCCGCGTCCATGATGTTATCATCCCCCGGGCAGTCCCAGAGTCCGCCCTCCGTCCCCCATACAATGCCGTTCATGGATCCGATGACCTGCGATTTCCCGCCCAGGGTGTTCGCCTTGACCTGGCTCCCGTTGCGCCACTCCCCCCGCAGGCCCCGGGTGGAAATCTCCGCCGGGTTGGTGTCCCTGAAAAAGCAGTCATACTGCGCCAGCTTGGAGAGGATTTCCAGCATGGTGCGCGGTTGCTCCTCGTTGCCCCCGATGATCCGCCCCGTGGTATTGGCCGGGGCCATGCTCATGTAGTGGAAGAAAAGCGCCCCAAAGATGGTGGAACTTCCCCGCGTCCGTGGCTTGAGGCTGATGATCCGCACGGGGAGATTCTTGGCCCTGAACCAGTTCACCACCTTCTGGACCTCCAACTGCATCACGTTGGGCTCCAGACGCCGGCCATCGATCGGCATCCCGCGCATGGTCCCCTCCTTGGGGAGGATCACCCCATAGAACATCCACCACTTCAGGAATGATTTTTGGAGAGCGGCACGGCGCAAGGCTTCCTTCTCGTCGAAGGCGGCCTGCTCCTCCGGGGTGAGAGGCGGGATCGTGGGGGCCGTGGGGGCGGAAGTCATAGCGGGAAAATAGACCAAATGCACGAAATTTGCAATAGTCTTTGATTTGCATTAAGCCCGGCTCAGGTTACAGTGCCCCACTTATGGCTAAATTCTCTGCAGCTGGCTTACTTGACGACGAAATCTCTACCGGCGCTCCCGTGATCGATGCGCCAGAAGCCCCCACCAGAGCGCCTGTGATTCCCAACGCCTTCGCCCGTGGCAAGGCCCCAGTTATTCCCCAAAGCGCACCGCCATCTTTCATCCCCAATGTCAGCGCGGTGCCGAACATGCAATTCCGGCAGGCCAACGCCGGGGCGGTGAGGCAGGAGCAATCCCAGCAGAATTACGCGCAGAGGCTGGCCCTCCAGCAGCAACGCGAAGCGGCACGGTCGGAGGAAGCGGCAGCCAAGGCCCGTCAGGACGCCATCGATGATGCCGTGAAGTCCGACAACAAGGCGGCGCTCCAGAATCAGAACAACGTCAACGAGGCGGTATTCACGACGGCGGGTGTGAAGAAATACACGGATGCCAACTCTCGCATCCAGCCAGTCTTGGACCCGCTGACCGGCAAGCCCCAGCGCACCGACGACAAGGGCGCGATGCAGTGGGACGCGGCGGGCCGTGCCTTCCAGGTCAACCGCAAGGACGGCATCACGACACAGGAATTCCCCGACGCCAAGGCCAAACTGGTCAAAAACCCCAACGATCCCCTGGGAGACCGGAATCTCTACCGGGAGAATGCCCACTCCCCATGGGAACCCGTGACACCGGAGCAGGCGCTTCTTTCCGATGATCCTGCGGAAAAATCCGCAGGAGCCGGGCATTTGAAGGCGATGAAGCTCCAGGAGCTTTCCCGGCAGGAGGCTGTCTTGAAGGCGTCCATTCCGAACAAGCTGGACCTTCCCCGTGAAGGCAAGGACAGTGCCGCCCTCCGTGCCACCGAGGATACGCCCGATCTTGACCCGTCGATCCGCTCCCAAAAGGAGGCGCTCCAAAAGCACGACGAGATTTCCCGTAAACTCAGCGATCTGCAGTTACAGAAAGCCAGCCTTGCCGCGCAATCGTTGGAGGATTTCAGCGCCGAACAGGTAAAGGCAATGACTCCCGACCAGCAACGCGCCATCAAAAACGAGCAGGCGCAGACCCGCCTGGCGAACCTGGCCCGCGTGGAAAAGGCCCACAACGAGGAACTCGCCGCGCTCGAAGCCGAACAGGCGCAACTCGCCAAAGCCGATGACGGATACATGGACCCGGCATTCCGCCCCGCCCACGAGGCCGCCAAGGCCGCGCTGGGAGTGAAGATGGAGGCATGGCAGGCGAAGAATACCAATCTGCAAACGCTCCTCCAGAAAGAGCAGGAACGGCAGCAGAAGCAGGCCCCCGGTGAGGTGTCCGCCAAGCCGCGTTTCTCCACCGTGGAACAGGCCCAGGCGGCCGTGGCCGACCTGGCCGGGGATGACTCCAAACTGGCAGCGGAGAGCGCGAAGTTTGCCGAAGCACAGACGAAGCTCAAGCAGGACAGCGAGGCCTTTGCGAAGGAGCGGGACGAGAAATTCAAGGGTGCCACCACGAATGCCGAGATACTGGCGGCGAACCAGTGGCAGCAGGACCGTGTGCGGGAACTCAAGGCCCGGGAGGCGGCAGTTCAATCCCATGGGGATTTACTCAAGCAGGCCGACACCAAGCGCCGGGAGAATTTCAAAGCGAATCGCCGTGCGGAATTGGACAAAAATCCCCTCACCAAAGGCGTGGCCGACCAACTGGACGCCATCGATTCAGAGACGGAGGCGAAACTTCAGGGCGTCACAGGCCCGGAGGCGGAGGCCATCAAGATGGAAGGCCAGCGCAAGCAGAATGAAATCGTTCAGGCGGTGCAGGAAAAGCCCGCGAAGCTCGATGCCCTCATGAAGGCATGGGAGGCGCCGGCGGCGAGGGAGCAGGCCGCGGCAGCCGCAGAAGATGAGGCCAACCCGGAGATGCGCAAATTCAAGCGGGACAAAGTGCGCTCCGATGAGGCCTTCCGCCAGCAGGAGGAGGCCTACCATTCCACCGACGCCTACGGCAAGCCCGTGGTTGGAACCTCCACCGATGACCTCGCCAAGGATTTCCGCAACCGCAAACGAAACGACCGCAACGCGGGGATTGTTTCCCCGGAGGACCGCGCGGCCATCGCCAAGGAATTGGGTGTCGATCCCAAGGACGCGGACAAACTCATTGACGATTACCAGAAATCGAAGTTCTCCGGTCCTCACGCGAAAGCCATCGCCAACACGTTGAGCACGGGGAAAATCGTCGTCAATCCAGCTTACATCTGGGACAACGCAATGGCAGGGAAAGGCATCAGTGCCGAGGCCGCCGATAGAAAAGCCGAAGATCAGGCATGGGCCGACGTGCAGGCGGTGAGGGCTGATCCTGGGATTCAAAAATCCATGGCGGACACTCTCAAGAACTCCTTCCCGCTCGCGTGGGATAAGTATCTCTCCAAGAATGCCGACAAGCCACTCGCCGCCGTCATCGAAGGTTTCCGCAAGCAGGAGGACATTGATGGGGACAAGTGGATGAATCTGTTCTCCGGCAAGTGGGGGAGTATGTCGATGGGTCTGGTGGACAAGTTTTCCATGGGGGCCGGGTCCGGCCTGGAAGGCATCGCCAGCATGACCATGGGGATGGGCGGCCTGCTGGGAAGTTCTCGGATGAATCAGGCTGGGGTGGAACTCCAGCAGAATGCCGGATTCACGCAGGCGATGGAAGGCCAGAACAGCCTGGCATCTCAGCAGGTCAAGATGGGGGTTGAAATGCTCCCTCTCATGATGCTCAATCCGGCGATCGCCGCCATAGGGAAACCAGTAGGGGCTGCCATCAAATTTTCCCAAATTTCTAAAATACCATACGGACTTGGGGCGGGATCATTCGAGGCGGCATTAGTGAAAAAGGGGGTGGAAAAGACCTTGGCCTCAGCCATCGGCAAGGCGGCGGCATCCCAAGATTTGGTTGGTCTGACGAAGTTGGCTTTAACCGCATCCAAGCAGGCAGGGATGGACCTTGCCTCCAAGGTCGCCATCTTCGCCACCGCCGGGGCACAGTCCGCCGGGTATCTCCAACTCGAAGCCAGCGAAGCCTACCGCAAGCAGGAAATGACCCGCCTTCTCGACGGGCGCGATCCCTCCACACTTCCCCCCGCTGATCTGGAGGCCATGCAGCAGCAGGCCACCAATACCGCGATGGGCAAGGCGCGACCCCTGGCCGCCATGGCTGGGATCGTGACGGGGTTACTCACGACTGTTTTCCCCAAGGGCAACGAGGCACTGGAAAAATATGCCATGGGGCTTCCTGCCCGTGGAGCATCGGCACCGATCGGTGAACTGGTCGGAAAGGTTGGGTTGAAGAAATTCGGGGAGTTCCTGAAAAGCGGCACCGTAAAATCCGGCATCGCCAACTTCCTGACGCACATGGGAATCGCGCTCACGGATGAAGGTCTTGAAGAGGGAATTGACCAACTCTTTCAGGAAACGCTATCCGCCTACACCTATGCTCCCGAGAAGAAATTCGGGGACATTCTGGCCTCCGCATTCGACGCTGCCGGCAGTGGTGCCCTCATGGGTCTGTTTGGTGGAGCGGCATCGGGTCGCCATGCCTACAAGGATGTGCGCAAGGGACGGCAGGAAGCGGTGCAGTCAGTCGCCGCGCTCGCCCCCAAGAATGCCGTCACCAGCGCCATCCACGATGCCTCGCCCTCTGCGGTGATCGCTCAAGGGATGTCTGGATATACGAGTCCCAACTCCTTAACGCCTGCGCAACAAAGTAGGATCGAGGAACTCAGGGCAAAGATGGAGGGGTCTCCAGGTGGGGCTGGACCTGACGGGCTGATTGCACCAAGAGCAGCAGCGCCCCTCAATGACAAAGAGAAGGCGGAGCTATGGCATCTAGAAAAAGCTTCCGGTGGCCCGGACTTTACGGAGGTGGATGCCAGAATCGCAGAGGCGCAGCAGGCGCTCAAGGTGGCGGCAAGCCCTCAGCAGCAGGCACAAGCCCACGAGCAACTGGCGGCGGCGAACGAGGAGCGGTTGCAAATGCTTCACGGTTTGGCCGGCACGGCATCGGTTCCCACCCCGGAGCAAGTGCAAGCCTCGCAGGACGAACTTTCCAACGCGGAGAACCCGCAGGATGCCGCCGTCGTGGCCGCCGCGGTGAAACTCCACCAGTCAGGCCCACAAGCCATGGATACCGGAGACCTCGCGGCCCTGGGGATCGAGCGCGACGCCAAGGGCACGCTGAAAGCCAAGGAGGCCGGACCGGATGGCCTGCCCCGCGTGCAATTCACCGCCGATGGCAAGCCCATCTTCACCCAGACCTTCCTGAACAGTGCCAGTGCTCAGTTTCCCGCTACGGCGGCAATTCTCCCCAAGAGCGAAACCGCGCAACGGGTGCTCAAGGACCGGAGTGCCGTCCCCGGTCTGCCGGCGGAAGAAAAAGCCCCGAAAGGTGAGACTCCCAAAACTCCCAAAACCCCTGCCGAAGCAGCGGCTCCTGCATCTGCATCTACGCAACAACCCGAGTGGGATGTCACGGTGGACGGCCAGAAAAAGCCGATTCGCGTTTCCGCTGCCAATGAGGCCGATGCCCTGCGGCAAGTGGCGCAAATGGGCAAGGGCATGGTGCGCGACGTGGAGCAGGTCGCCCCAACAGTTTCGCCGGATGGTGCCCAGGGAGAGCCTGGGACAGAGGTTAAACCCGTGCAGCCTGGGGAGGCTGTCGGGGCGGTTTCCCCTCGTCATGAAACAAAGGCGGATTCAACCCCTGTGCCCTCCGTGGGCATGACGGTGGGGCAGATCAAGGAGACGCTCGACAACGAGATGCACAAACTGGCGAAAGCCAAGGGCGGCAGTCCGTCACAGTCGCAGCTCGACGCGAACCGCAAGCTCGCCGTGCATCTGGCCAAGGCGTTGCAGAAGTGGCAGAAGGTTTTCCCGAAGGTGGAGATTGCCGCGCAGGTAGGCGGGGCAGGTGTGCAGGTTGAAAAAGGAATTCTTGGGATTGATTTCTCCAAACTGGCCAACTCCGCCGCGCTCCTCAAAGAGCATACCGGAAAGTGGGCCGATCTGGCCATTCAGGAAGAGGTTATCCATGCCGTGGGCGTGATGCTTGAAAAGGCTGGAAAGTGGGACGCCGCTGCTCTGTTCAAGAGTCTGCCCGATTCCGTGAAGGCTCAAGTCACCAGCGCCTACCCGACGGCAGACACTGATTTCAAGCGCGGCCACGAGTTCATGCGGATGCTCCTGCAAAACAAACTCAACGCGGGCACCCTCACGGAACTCGCCGCCGGCGGGAAAGGATTCGTGGTGGAAGTGCAAAAGGCCCTCAAGGCCCTGCTCGACTTCTTCCGCGACATCGCCAAGTCCCTCAAAAAGGAGGGAGCCACCCCGGAGACCATCGCGCTCGTGAATGACGTGGCGGATTCCATCGAGGCGATGATGAAGGAACTCGACGGCGACAACGCTCTTGCCACTGTTCAGACCGACAAAAACGCCCTTCCTGCGCCAACCGATGCCGACTGGCGTTCCCGTGAGAAGTTTGTGGGAGAGGATTTTGCAGGAACCCCCAACAGTGTTTCCATTCAAGTCAGGGACCTGGACTCCGTTCCCGTAGGCGACGGAAAGCCAACCGTAATCCCCATCGGAAAAGATTTACAGTCCACAATGGCGTCCGTTCACTCCGGTTTCGAGAAACTGGTGGATTCCAAGGGGGGCAGTCTAAGAGAATCATTCGCGGCGGTATTGGATGGAGAGGGTCGCATGGTGATGACTCTCGCCTTCGCTCCATCAGGGATGGAAGTCGCCCGTCGTGCAAAATCACCCGAAACCCCGGCGGGCAAGCTAGATGAAACCTCCGAACAGATGCGCCAGAACGCTGTGGCGGTGATTTATGATCTTGAATCGCCGGAGACAGGACAGGGGATGGACCTTGACACCATTGAAATGGCACTGGACAATGTAGAGCGTGCGGAAGCTAAGGGAAGGGGAATAGATTGGGCGGTAGATAGGACCTGGCTCCCAAACACCTCCACGGCTACCGTGCCAATGCTTAAAGATCTTGTTGGAAGCAAAGGGGGGCGGGACGCCTTACGCGCAGAGATACAAAGGAAGCGAATGGAACAATCACCCGAAACCCAAAAACCCAATGAGCAACCCCAATCCGACAAGCTGGCTGGCACAGTGGCCGGAAAAGAAAAAACCAACGGCTCGGGAGTTGATAAAACTCCACAATCTAAAGGAACCATCGGAGTTACAGAAAGTAACAGCGTTGATCCATCTGGGGATATTCGTGAAGCCGGAGACATGGGAACGACTGATAGAGAAGGAGCGTCGGCAAGGCAAGGAAATACCAAGAAAAAGAAGCCGAAAGTAAAGACGATCACAGTGACGAACGAGCCGGGGTTCGACGTTCCTGAGAAGGTTGATGTCGATGTTGAGCTTAGAGACTCAGATGGAATTGATGTTATTTCCGAGAATGGAGAAAATGCGTTAATGGCGGCAAGGTGGCCGTCAACCTTTTCGTCCAGATTCCATCCGAGTTATGGGGAGATGACGTTCGATCAATATGTCGGAGTGTTCGGGGATTACACGGGTGACACAGGCAACACAGTTAGCAATTCTTCTGAGCTACAACGCGACTACCGAAAGTTGCTTGAGCGCATGGTCCGCGCTGGAATGCCCGTTAGCGCGGAGGGATGGAAGTTCGATTTAAGGAACAGTCCACCGCCTGATTGGATTTTAGACGGTGAATTGCTAAAAGGCGGGGTATATCGCCGCCCACTTCCTTCCGCAGAATCTCCCGCTCCAGAAGCGGAAACCACAACACCAACCACTACCAACAATGGCCAGCAAACCGAAAAAGAAAACGGGCAAGGGCAAGTCAGCAATGAGCAGTTGCTAACCCCCGGGGCTCAGCGCCTGCAGAAAGATTCCCGTGCTCCTGAAATCCTTGTCGCGCTCAAAAAGCGTTTCAACGGCCGGGAGTTGCCGAAATCCGCGCAGGTGCTGGGCCTCCCGCTTGGGAAGTTCATCAAACTGGACATTGCGAGCGCCTACACGGTGGGAGATGCGTTTTCTGCCGGGATGCTTCAGGAACGCCCCGGAAACCAGATGGCCCCCGTGGAATCGCTTCCTGGAGCATTCAACGCGCCTGCTCCCGTGGAACCCCGGAAACCCGTGAAGGGCAAGGGTGGGAAGAATGAGACCATGGCAGCCGTGAAGGAAGGGGGGCTTGCGGCCCGCATTGCCTCCGAGGGCGGGATTGTCTCGCTCCGGGAAGCCAAGCGCCAGAATGGACAGGACTGGAAGCCCAATGGGAACTGGGATGGGGTCCGTGATCTGAATACCAAGATGCCCGGCATCTGGGGAACTGGAGAGAACAGCACCAACCGCTACCCAGACCAGGTGGCGGAAAGCGTCGGGATGGATGTCAATGAAATGTGGCAGGCCCTCCATGACGAGGCAGATTCCAAAAAGAAGATTGCCGAGGATGACTACCGGGATCCGCGCGAGGCCGAGGGCGACAAGATGGACGCGCAAATGAAGCGTTTCCGCGTGGATACCTCGAAGCGTTCCAAGGACCATCCCCTGGCCCTGCAACCGTCCATGCTCTCCCTGCGTGACATGGTGGAAGTGGACGGCGAGAAAATGACCGTCGTGGCCATCGACGAGGACGGCACCGTGACCCTGCAGGACGGTGAAAAGTATGGAGTGGAAGTAGTGGAACCCGGCGAAACGATCTGGGTCCAGAAAACGGAACCCGCCAGCGAACGGCGCAAGACCGCGCAGGAATTCATCCAGTATTTCAGGGCGAATCCCGAACTCGACTACGAGCGTGCCGGGAAGAAATGGGGCCTCTCCGAAGTGGAGATTGAGAATGGCCGGCAGCTTGCCGAGAAGATCAAGCGCGATGCCGCGGCGAACCGGAAGCCCGACGAGGCACCGGGAACAGATTTCACCCTCGAATCCCCCGAGGCCGCGCAACTCAAGCAGGAAGCCGAGAAAGCGAAGGCGAAGGCGAAGATCAAGGAAAAGCAGGACAAGCCACTGGTGGGCAACGCCGGGGACATGACGCCGGACATGCTGGACCCGAACGCGGATGACGCGCCTTTGTTCATGCAGGCACCCGCGCAGCAACCGGAAGGCAATGCAGGCGAAGGATGGGCCGTCAGAAACTCCAATCGCGCCGAGGCATTCAAGGAAGCGCAAAACAGGCTTCGCAAACTCGACGCCCCCGCAGAGCAGGAACTCAAGGATGCCGCGACACGCCTACCGGAAGGCTACAAGACGATTCCTCATGGAGACAAGGGGATGGTGGCGCTTCAAGACGAACTTGGAAACGATATTCGCTACCCTCTCACACCCTCTGAGGCCGCAGATGAGGCATGGTTGCAATCTGGCCGCGATGACCGCTACGCCGAGTATGACAGACTCCGCAAAGAGTCAGAGGCTGACAGGGCCAAGGCCCAAGCTGATTTGGACTCCGCCCGTGCGGCATGGGACTCCAATGGTTCGCACCCTGATACCGCGAAGTGGAATGCTGAACGCGCCCAAAAGGAGGCTGATGAACAGAAGAAACGCGAGACGGCAGCCAAAGCGGCGGCCACTCGGAAAGCGAACCAGGACAAAAAGCCCGTCAAACCAGAGCGCCCCACTTTCGAGACTATCACGCCAGCAGAAGATACAAGCATCGGGAGAAATGCGGCTGGCGAACAACTTTACCAGCGGGGTGATGGAAGCGTTTACCGTATGCGATTTGATCGGAAGGACAGACCTTACGGGTATCCTGACTTTGGGGGCGATCTTGCCGCTGTTGATTCAGAGCAAAGTAGCAAGCCTGCGAATCCGGTGACGCAAGAACCTGTGGATTTGCTGCAAAACGTCAGAAATACGCAAACCAAGGTTGTTGGGAATGATGTCGAAAAAGCCTTTATTCTGCGCGGATCAAACGGACAATTCAGGGTTGACGTAGTGGATTTTGATACTGGGGAGACACTGGAGGAGCGTCCATTCGACAGCAAAGAAGAGGCCGAACAACACTTGGCCGACATGAAACTGTTTGGCGGACGGGTGATTGATGAGGATCCAGAGGAAAATGCCGATGCCGCGATCATGGAGGCCATGGACGCAATAGCGGAGCGCCCTCAATCTGGACGCTCAGAGTCTAAGCTAGTGGCGGAGTTTGGGGAAGGCGTCTACGCGACGGGGCTCGTGAACAAGATCCCCGGCATTGGGCCTATCTCGCAGAAGTACGGGAGTTACCTTTTCGAGAACTACATCCCGCGCCAGAAGATGCAGA
>ERZ650310.291-NODE-291-length-15381-cov-5.791531_pt1 | contig 15381 bp, 27 predicted proteins | sample MGYA00376246_ERZ650310 | MGnify/ENA primary metagenome ERZ650310 (study PRJEB26733, sample SAMN07839286) | wastewater metagenome | biome: small river; feature: stream; material: water | place: USA: North Carolina | collected 2016-03-01 ...
GTGTCGTTACACTCTCAAAAAAGCGCCCCCCTTTTGATGTATTACATCTATTGCATAATGCCTGGAGGTTATGGTCTTCATCCTGACCCCCCATGCGTCTAGGTATGATGTGATCTACCGTCGTTGCCTGCTGTCCACACCTCTGACAGTTATGACTATCTCGATTGAGTATGCGCTCTCGTATCTTGCGCCATTGGTATGTAGATCCATTAGCCTTGAGTGCTGAGTCTTTCATCAATGCCATCCATATCTAAGCCAATGCTTCCATGCCCCACACATCGAGCCATACCTGGATTCATTGTACGCTATACCCCAGTTAATCTGTTCATATATAGATGCTGTTAATAGATATCTACTATTGCCCTGTGGTATCCCGTAATGTTCACCGTTCATACTGTTTGGATTCCAGGCTGATTCTTTTCCATATAACTGAGATAAACATATATATTCTTTTAAGTCTGTTACTGAGTATCTTGCATATTCTTTAGCTGTGTATAAATCTATTGATTGATATCCTCCTGCTGTAGGCATTAAGCATAGAGATATCCCAATAGCGGCTAGCACCCCGCGAGCTACGCCCCGAAGGGGCTCGCGGTGAGCCTTTGAGAGGCTCTGCTTGCTGAGCGTACCATGCGTGTCAAGTGTATTTGTATAAGTGCTGGTCAGAGCGGCGTGTCGAAAGTTATCCACAGGCTGTCCTTTCTGTCTAATAGTTATCCACAGGTTATCCACAAGCAACTGTGATGTTTTGTACCTAGTCTTTACCCCAGCCTGTTCCCTTGAATATGGCGCCTACTGGGCTGATTACTTTAGTCATAGGCTCATTACAGTATGTACATAGCACCGTAGGCTTGTCATACCAGCCATGATGTAACTCGTTACTTAATCCGCATCTACCGCATTTATAGTCGTAGGCTGGCAAGTCTTACACTCCCCTAACATATAGGAGCCGCATATAGGACATCGGGTGACATCCTCATCTTTGGGCTCATTCTTGATGTGACCATACTTTAACTCTAATAGGGGCAGCAAGTCCTGGAGTCGGATAATGCATGCATAGTCCTCTGCACTCTCACCTTGTCCATTCAGTCGCAAAACAGCAAAACCCATCTCCCCCGAAATGGCTGTGCGTTTAGCGATCTGCTCCAGGACTGCCTTAGGTTGGAATCCAGCTCGTGCTTTGACCTCACAGTCAAAAGGTACGTTCTGAATATCCTTGCCCATTCCGCGCCCGACGGAAGCGTGAGGCCATATCGCCGAAAGGTACGACGCGACCACTCGCTCGGTACGAAATCCCCTATGTTTTCTGTGTTGACTAGCCATTAACTGCTTTACATTTCTTGCATGACCAGGAACCAGATTTTACCACTCCATCGACAATAACTGCATTCATAGATATATCTGAGGCCATTGTAGGCTCATTACATAACTGGCATGGAACCGTATCGAACATCGGAATGTCCTCAAGCTTTACCCATCCCTCTACTGTGTGAATCTCTAAATCACCCATTTTAACCCCTCGGTTTCTGTGGTTCCCATTGACCACTAGCACTCAGTACATACCATTTAGTCGGACAGTTTGATACGCCGCCTGTTTGTTGTCCTCCAGCGCAAAAGAATCCTCCCCATGCTTTGCCATTCTTGTCACCCTCGCGCCATTTCATATGACCATGCTGGCATGATGGTGCCTCACTTGCCTCACCTGTTCCGAGGACTGCCGTTATATTTTCCATAGCAGACTCGAGACTGACAGGCGCCTGGACTGTTTTCATGCTTTGTCCAATAGGCGTAGTCCAATAATCTGTGTCACCTTCTTTGATCTCTTGAGCAGGAGGCTTGATAGGAGCCTTAGCGACTACCTTAGTCATTTCTTCTCGGCTTGGTCGCTTGCCTTTAGCTGCGTAACCTGCGTTCGCAAGAGCGCGGCCAATCGCGCTAGTCTCACAGTTCTCGAGTGCGCTAGTCGAATTAACACCGCGCTCGCTAACCGTTTCTTCAGCGTATCCGGTTGTCCATGGGACATCGTTCTTAATATCCTTGTATAGATAAGCCTTAACAATGTATCGATTGCCCTGGAATGACTCCAACTCAGTCGAAATCCTAAAATCCGGATAGTCTTTGATAAACTTCTCAAGTCGTACCTCCACGGTCTCGTAATCGGCTAGATTAAACATATAAATCGTCCTCCTCTGTTTTGAGTTGACAGGCTAGTGCTAAATATGCACATGCATCGATGTAGGAGTCGATGTGTCCTGGTGTTTCTTGAATCCTAGAGAGTTTGACCTCGACCATAGCAAGACACGCCTGGTAGTCCTCGATTGGGAAATCAAATAGACTGGATAACCTTGCAGCGATCCGACCCTGATTGATTTTCGGATGACCGTAGACTGCTCCACGATGACCAATGACATCTGTAGCGCTGAGGAGGATTTCATCAGCTCTCATTATTCCTGCCAGAATGCAGATCGTGAGATATTACGTCCAGAGACATAACCCTCACGCTTGCCGTCTTTGTGGCCTATTGAGTAGCCAGCTGCTAACGATATTATTACGATTATGAACATCATTACTGTTGTCATTTTTTAGCCATTTCTAATAGGTCGGAAGGTATAAATGCAGGTTTCATGGAATTAACTACTTCATAGGCTTTTCCGTTTGGGTGTATCGATGGAGCTGCGACTACATATCCGTTATATTTGATATCGATACCTTCCTCTAACTTCCCTTTGAAGTTCATGTCTGGAGTAATTTGGTAGTAAAAATGAAATCCATCCCCTGTCTTTACTGTGTAGGTTTCTGTTAACTCCGAGATTGCTTCTCCACCATTACGAAAATCAACATCGAAAACTACCAAACCTGATGGTTTACAGGCCACACCGATATTCATATTAGGATCCATTTTCATCCAGAAACTCAATAGATCTAAATTATCTGTAGCATCTAAATAAGCTCTTTTGATTAGGTTAAAATGAGGGTCTTTAGACTTAGGTTTCAATGGCATAACCTTCCAGCCATTGTAAATATACTCAGCACCTTTTCCGAGTGTGCCGCCTTCTTCTATCATTATCGATAAATTACTCATTGCTCCCATTGCTATGCTCCCTTGCCCTAATGCGTTCGATTAGGTACAGGATTAGTAAAGCATGGATAGCAGACTATTTTGGTTGATTTTGATAACGAAATGATAACAATTCTCCAGCATCCATAGCATCATCTATGGTGTGAGTTATGTCAGGCGTAAAGTCGTCCATATAGGGTGAATGACCCATCCTTGTTAATAGGCACCAGCATAGGGCTAACTCTGTCGCCATGAGTCTCTATGACTGCAACTGACATCTGCCAATTAGCGGCTCCAGCCTTGAGATAGCCAGCCTTTGACTTGTCCATGACATTCCCAGCCTCTAAGCCCCAGAGAGTCCTATATCGGCCTCCTATGCCCTCTGTAAAGGCTGATATGCCTGCTCTGTGAGTATGTCCGCAGACTACAGACTTGCCAAACTTCTTAGCCAAGCCAAGGGCAGTTAGCCCAGCATTAGAGTTCATGGATCCTTCGTCGCCATGTACTAAGACCCATCCCTTATGAAACTCAAAGGGTTTTTTATGGAAGCGGATTCCGAGTCCGGCAAAGTCCATAAACTTTGGATATTCCAACTCTGGGAGTCCGATGAGACTTGGTGCTCGTAGCAGGGTGTGATAGAGCCTATCGGTGTGATTACTTCTAGTGATGTCTGTAGTTCCGAGGTCGTAGAGAATGTCTTGAGCGAGGCTTCTGTCATAATCGAGAGTACCTTCCCACTCGAGTTTAGTACCCTGGGCCCAGCGTGATTGAGACTGCATATCTAACTCGTCGCCTGTATTGAGAATAAGGTCAAACTTCTCGCGCTTTACGAGCTTTATAAGGTTTTTAACTGCTGCTTCATGATGGTAGGGAATCTGTAAATCGCTGATAACAAGATATCGCTGTTTAGTCATCGTCCTCATCTTCATAATCGCCGAACCTGTTTGGGTCGACTGGAGATGGCAGAATCCAGGATGGATAAGAATCCTTGTCTGTGATCATGAATAAGGCTAAGCCCTCTGTAAATCCTGCTTTACGCAAAGATTTATAGTACTCATGAAGTCCAATGCAGTAAGCATCCAGAGCCGAATAGCCCTGGTCCTCTAGTGCCTTAGACTTTCTTGCCATTGGATTAGTGTCTCTCTATTAGCAGTTTATAGATATCATCGACACGCCGTTCTAGGCGATTGACTTGATCCTTTACTGAGTTGCCACCATTAGGCTTTAACTCTGCTAGGTAATGCTTAACTAACCATCTCACTGCCGCTCCTGCGCTAGTAGTAATAGATATTACTGCAACGATTAAAGCCGCCCAATTAAGGGCCGTCATTAGATTTTAATGCCGAGTCCTGAGTCGTTAGGGTTTAGGTAACGAATAATTGGAGGTAGGCAAGAGGCTAACCCTGCTGACAGGAGTGCCTTTGGGTCTGTTATTCCAGCAGCGGCAAGAGATAGAGCTGCAACTAGAAAAGCCCTAGCCCATGAGCCTAGAGCGACTTTGAAGTCTTTCATTGTGTTCCTCCCAGTAGTGGAATGTCAAAAAACGCCGAATCGTTGTCCGCAGTTTTCGCAAACGAGATGTGTATGTGATGGTTATGGGCGTTGATGCCTCGATATTTAACCCATCGCCAAAGGGATTTTCTCGAGCAGATTTTTCCCATATGGATAACATATGTAATTCTTCCATGCGCTTTTGCGTAGGCTCGAACCTGATCTGCCAGATATACTGACGTGTTTGGGCGCTTGTCGAGATTAGCATCAATGTCGATGGCGCGAACCCATCCCGTAACTGGCTCAGGATTATGATCAGAAACAGTCGCGCTGTGCCTTGCATCCCCAATCCATCCGTCACTTGTACGGTCACGGTCTTTGAATGAGTCATCACATTGCTCTCTAAACTGAATGGCAGCTTTAGATAGATGGGGCTTCATCGGCTTTTACTTTAGATTTCTTAGGAGCCTCATCCATTGGGATTAGTTCAAGCCCGAGAAACGCCTCGGCCTGAGCCTTATCGTCTGCCTCAATAATTGCATCTGAACCCTTAACGCTAAATCGTGCCATTAGTTTGCCTCCGCTGGGAAGAAATCTCCCCCATCGATGTCCGCTGGATAATTCCAACCATTTGTATATTCTATGTATTTATCTGGATTGGCGGCTAGCACTTCATCCTCTACGCCTACAATAACATTAACTACTTTGTTATTTTCTACAACTGCGAATAATTTCATGCCCAATACTCCACATCGATCTTTCCTGCTCCACCTGTACCGCCGGCGAAGGGTGTCGCCGTACCTGCTGACGATGCTCCTCTGCCGCCATTAAATTGAGCGCCAGCCTGAGTACCTACTGGGCCATTTCCATTTGTCCCTAGACCGCCAGTTCCCCCTGTCGCGCTAGTTGCACCTGTAAAGGTAGTAGTACCTCCGGTACCTCCAGCACCTCCACCTGATGCTCCTGCTGTACCACCTGCTCCGATTGCATATGTAATTGAGGCCCCTGGGGTTGTTGAAAGCGTGGAAGTGATTACCTGACCAGGAGCGCCATCCATGGCGGCAGTTTGATAAGACTGTACCGCTGCTATTGCGCCGCCGCCGCCGCCGCCAGCCCCGTATAAAGTCACATTCACATAAGTGATACCTACAGGTACAGTCCACGATGTACCGGATGTAAGAGTTGTCATATAGCGAGTTTTGGCGACTGCCGCTGGTATTTGAGCGAATCCCACTAGACTATCTCCACTCCGCTAATATGGAATGAAACCGTAATAGCACTCGCTCCGCCTGTAATTATATTAGTGGCTATGAGGGATTGTCTCATATCAATATAAACAGTACTGTTAGCTGCTATTGCTGTAGTAGTGTGTAATGCTGTAGGAGTCCCAGTAGTGCCTAACGCAAGAGTAAAGGTCGCCGCTGTTCCAGCCGTATTGACTACCGCGATATTAGTTACAATAGCAGTTGTCGATGCTGGGACTGTGTAAAGAGTTGTCGTCACTGTTGTAGTCGCAGCGCCTCTAAAGAGTGATTTTGATGTTATGGCCATTATTCGTATGCCCCCATTAGCATTAGTATCCAAGTATCTTTAAGTGAAGAATCTATAGCATTTCCGAGCGTACGCATAGCGAGCGCGCCGTTTTTGACGAATGATGTCTCGTCTGGCTCGCTCCATGCGAAATTGGGACTTGTTGCCATTTAATTGCTCCTATTCATATGCGTACCATTGTACCGTAGCACCTATCGCGTTCCATGCAGTTGCAGGATCAACATCCTGCCAGCGCGTTGGAGTAAGCGAGAAAGTGGAGTCGGTTGTTCTAAGTGTAAGGCTCGCTTGAACCCTACCAATCCTAAGAGTCCACCCCTCTACGAATCCCTTATAGGTCGTGGGGCTAATTGCCAAGGGTAGTGTCTGCACTTGAATGGGAAGGCCCATATAGCAGGTTACGAGCTTGTCAATAGTAGCGTTAGATAGATTAGGCGAGTCCAGCATAACTGTAAAGGCTGAGAGGTTATTCTGAGGAATTGATCGGATATTGACATATCTATCGGCTATGAGTTGAGCATCTGGAGCATTAGATATCTCGGTCGTGATTTTAGCCGATGCTAAACCAAACATAGTCGAGGATGTGGCATCCGTTGAAGTCACATAAGAGGATGGGTCGTAAGTTAAAACTATGTCGTTGATAATATCGTTACGAGTTCTCTGGGATTGAACCCCTGACCAGAGGATATTATTCTCAGGAATGTCATAATATCCATTGGCTTGCATATCATTAAGTCTGTGAGCCTCGTTAGCATAACCGACCTTGCCATCGGTAGTCTCATAGATATAGCCGAATCCCTGAGTAGCGTAAGTTGCCGCTATTGAGTAAGCATCTCCTGGATTGGCTGGACGGGCTGCGAAAGTATAAATAAAAGGCGAATCGATTGCATCTATGGTTACCCCAGCCTCGGTAAGAATCTGAGTCATGCGATCCGTATCAGTCTGGACTGGATAAGCGACCTCACCAATAAGAGTTCTAGCCATTTTAGCCATAGGAGCGACTGCTGTAACGGTCTGGATAGTTGTCTCGCCTGCTACTCCAGTAGCGCCAATCCTATTATTCACATCCGTTAGGACTCCAGTAAATACAGTCTTTACGACCGCTGTAGAGTTCTGGACTGTGATTACTACTGATTCGCCAATTTCAAAGCCATTATTTATATCGGCAGTATTTAAGATTTCTATCTGGGCATATCCAGCGCGAGGCTGTTCCCATACGTTATTACGCCCATAGTTAATAGTTACACCATTGAGGGCATTGGAAGTAAAGGCTACCCCGTCAATAGTTACAGTCGCGTTAGGAGCCCAGGCCATTAAGCGCCAACTGTTCTGCTAAGTCCTAGACTGCTAAATGAGCCAGTAGATGTAGCGGCATTAGCCAGGATGTCTGAAATCTGTCGAGCTGTAGATATTGGATCGATAGCGCCCGACACATTGATATTGATAGTCGTACCGCCACCTCCGCCGCCGTTAGGGGTTATGAATCCCGAGCCTCCTGGAGTGAATAACTCAGGGCCCTTTTCGCCTACTAGGTAAGTAGTGCCGCCTGTAACCATGCCGCCCGTGGCCTTACCGCCTCCAAAGACTCCACCGAGCGCGCCTGATATTCCGCTGACTATAGGATTTTTAGCAATGGCGCTTGCTAGCTCACGGATTAAGTCAATAGATGCCTGAATCAATCGGACTAGCGTTCCAAAGGCTCCAATAATGATGCTAATAACCTTGCCCAGTACTTCAAAGGCTACTTTTAGTTCTGTTCCAATAATCGGGATGAGATACTTTTTAGTAAAGTCGAAGATTGTTTTCATCCACGAGAATACTGTCTCAAACTCTGCTGAGTTGTCTTTGAGAGCCTCTGATATAAATCCAATCGCCTTCTTAACTCCCTCTAGGATTGGAGTGAATAGAGCCTTTAGAAAATCTCCAATATCATGAAGAATCGGCCCGAGATTATCTGACATACCACTAGCGAAAGTCGCTACCGCTGGGACCACTTTGTCGACAATAGTAGAAACCATAGGAGTAACGGCATCGAGAATATATGAACCGACCGTCTCTTTTGCTTCACCGAATGCAACATTGAGCCGGTCTAACTTGCCCTGGAATGTCTCGGTTTGCTTAATAGCCTGGCCCTCAAAAGTTCCGGCCATAGCCTTAGTGACATCATCGAATGTCATAGTTTTCAGAGTTGCTTTATCTATGCCTATACCTAGTTTGCCAAGGGCTGCTGTATTACCGTCATGGGCTTTGGCAAGAGCGTTAGTAACGGCCTCGAGTGACTTGCCTGTACCTGCTGCAACATCTAGGGCAAGGCTTTGGAGTTTTTGAGCCTCTTCTACATTCTTAGTACTTCTGACTAAACGATCTAAAGATGGACGGAGTTCATTGTCTGTCTTGCCATAGGCTAATTCTGTTTTGAGGATATATGCCTCGGTGGCCTTGACCTGTGAGTCTGTGGCCCCTGTCACATTCTTAAGAGTAGTCGCTAATTTAGCCTGCGCCGCTTCGTCTTCGATTGCAGCCTTGACTCCATCGATTGCTAATTTGCCAGCATATACCGCCGCTGCTGCTCCTGCTGCTGCGAATGCTAAACCTGCCTTTGATGCGAATCCATCTAATTTGCCACCGAATCCGCCGACCTGACCTTCTGCCTCGGTAAGTCCTTTTCGGAGGTTATCGACATCGGCAAGAATGGAGAGTTTGAGTGTTCTTGAACCACTAGCCATTAGTCAAACTCCTTTAGTATTTTAGTGAATGCATTTTCCCATTGGGTCAACAATGCAGACTGATTTTCGCGCAAAGTCGGATAAATAAACCATCCAGCATTACCACGCCTACCATACCTAGGTGATCTATCTGCAAACTGTGGGTAATTTTTAGCGCCAAACTCTGCACCTGCTAGCAAACCGTTACCGCCCTGCTCGCCAACATTAAATTGTGTGGTAGCACCACCTGAAAACTTTTGTGATGCGAATCCGAAAGATATTTCACCAATTTTAGACGATTTAGATACACGCAAACCATCTGCAACTCGAGAGGCCACTTTTGCGTTAGGAGCACTTCTAGCAGCAGTTTTGATTTTGTCACCAAGATATTGCGCTAAGGCTCCTGCTTCGGCTTTTGCCTGAGCCTGGGCTTCCTCTGACATGGCCTTAAATGCGCGAGTAATCGAGCGTAGTTCAGCTTTGCTGTATGAAAGAGTCCTTACTGGATCAACTTCCATTTCTACGCTCCAATATCTCTATAGCTGTTAGAATGTCCTCTGCTGAGTTCCACTCCGACATCGGTATCCCTGTCGCAATAGCAACCTCGATTAAGAGTCTGCTTATGCTTTCAGGGCTGTGACTTTTGGGCTTTCAGCCGCCTCTGGCAATATCTCCGCGATACCGTCACGCCATATCTCGTAAGACATGACAGGCTTGCCAGCAGACTCACGCTTCATAGCGCAATAAGCCAGAAACATTAGATCGGCGATACCGAGTCCATCTTGAGCGACAGTCCCGATATTCTTGCCGGTCTTTTCTTCCCATCTTGCCCACTCAGGAGGGGCCGCCACATAAGTAGCGACCACTCCATCGTGAAACTCAACCTTTATTGCTTGTTTCATTTTTGCTCCCTTTTAGTGCTTAGATTATGGTGCCATCGTCTCAGTCGGTAGAGCTGCAACCTGGAAAGACATCTTTTGAGTCTGTGCCCCTGGAGCGCCTCCACCAGCTGATGGAAAGGCTGGATAGATATTAAATGCGAATGTGTTGCCTGTATATGTAGTCAACAATACTGCTAGTGCTGTATTCGGAGCGCCTTCTGCTGCTGTCCATAGAGCCTTGCAGAGTGAGCCTGTCTTGCCCCAGTCAGATAAAAACTCGATGTCAAACTTCCAGTTATCATCGACTGCCTTATAGACACGACCTGCGAGTGTCTGATAGGTCTCGATAATATGGTCATTAGAAAGAGTCGCGGAAGTTGCTTGTTCTGAATATGCGACAGTAGCGATAGTGAAGGTTACATCGCGCCCTGTGATTACTGTAGTTGCCATTATATCTCCTAGATTGTTTGTGTGTAATAGGTCGAGACGGATATATCGCTTACTAGCAGAGTGGACGAGCCAACCTGCATAACTGTCGGCCTTTGAGCCGCTCCTAGTTCATATCCATTAGGGATTAGGGCTAGGACACTTATTACGAGCTGCTCGAGATTATCAAGCGATGCTGGATTAGAATTATATGCCACCGCGCAAGATATAACGAGGTTAATCTTGAAAGTCATGTTTCCTTTATTGATGAGCGTAGGCTCGAGATAGTCTGTATCTGGAATTATGACTATTGCAGGTGCTGGAACATTCTCTGGAACATATGCGAAAACATTAGCGGCAAGCCCTGAAAATGCCGCCGCCAATGGAGAGCGAACCCCGGAAAGGATCGTACTCATTGGGCAAGAGTTTCTATGTCAATGTAAGCCCCTAGGAGCCCTGCTACGCGTGAATAAAGTGAGCGACCCATACGATAAGGAGTCGGACTGAAATCTACGCCCTCGATTTGACCGCCTGGGGCCGTGCGTGACTGGAATACTTCAACCGAAACGACCAATATGGCAGACTCAATCGCTGAGACTCCCGTATAGTCCTGAGTGCCTTGATGGATAGCATAACCCGATGGAATGACGCGAGACTCAACCACATTGGCATTAGTTATAGCAGTCGTAAAAGTGTAAGTGGTCACTCCTGTAATTACTTGAGTGCCATTAAAAGGATTTTTCATTTCGCTCAGGACTACCGTGTCACCGATTACGAAAGGGTGTGCATTTTGTGTAGTGAAAGTCGCGACATTGGAAGTCAGCGAGACTTTGATTACTGGAGATGAGTAATGCTGCAATAAAGGTAAAACTACCTGCTCTGCTGTATCGATAATATCATCGAGGACTGCATCTGAATATAAAGAGGTCGAAACACCAAGCGTTGACCGCAACTGTGTAGCCGTGATAATCGTTGGCATTTCGAGCCTCTCTATACTGCTGCTGGGGAGACCGGGAGCAGTCTCCCCAGCATGATTAGTGTGTTATTAGGTTAGGTTGAAACGACGAACGCCGCCGCCGACCTTAGTTGCGATGGCGTAGTAGCCATAGACTGCAACCTGGAGCTGTCCATTGGCTAGTGCCTGGACTTGTAGAGTTGTCTTTGGTGCTTCATAGAATGTGACTGCCTCTGGTACTACCAAGAAAGCAGAATCATCGATGAGAGTGGTTACTGATGAGTGTGGATCTACGAATAGATTTTGACCCATGACTGAACCTGTGATAGATGTAGTCGAGACATTACCTGTCGCATTCATTGGCTGAGATGCGATAAATAGTGGACGCTGTGAGCCGTCTTCGGCTGCGATTAACTGCTCCCACCATGCTGTATTAACAATAAGGTTTTTAGCAAACTTGCCTGTAGCTGCATAAGCCGCTGGAGTCTCTTTCGAGATAAAAGACTTAAATCCTGCGATTGTTGCTGCTGTTGTTGTTGCCTGAGTACCACCAGCGATAAGTGCTGCCAATACTGCCTGGTCTGTTGCCTTAGCATAGGCGTAGTTAAGTTCCTTGATGAGTTCATCATAGAAAACTGGAGATGAGCGGTCTAGGAGTTCCCATGAGACAGTCTGCATTCCTGCAGCCTTCTTGACGTTGACAGTTACATAACTTGAGGCCATAGATGTGCCTGCGAGTGCTTCTGTTTCTGTTGAATCTGAATCGATTGTAGGAGCTGTTCCTAGTTTTGGAATTGTGAAAGACATTCCAGAAGTAGGGAGTGCGCCCTTTGAGATTGCATCGACTGATGGGCGACCATCGATTGATGTAGTAATAAACTCATTCATGTGTGGGGCTAGTGTTAAGCCTGTGTTTGTAGTTGTGTCATCTGCTGCGCGTACATATTGCTTTGAATCGTCATTACCCATAGCAGCCTTGATTGAATGCTCTAGGTATGTCGCTCCGTTAACAATAGGAGAGCGCGGAGATGTGTAACTAGGAGTATAGACTGGCGCTGCAGCGATAACTGCTGGAGCCTCTGACTTTGCAGCTTCTACCGCTTCGGTAGGAGTTGCTTCTGAAACGGTTTCGGACACTAGGTCGTCTCCTTCGGGTTTAGGAGCCTCAATTAGAGACTCATCTTCGTTTTCGGATGCTGCAACGCGTGACACGCGAGCAGACCCAATCGCCGGATCTGTTACCAGCGAAATCTCTTGAATAGTGGCTGCTTCAATCTGCATAACACCACCGTTGTTATTCCATGCGTCGACTTTAACGCCTACTGAGAATCCATCTCTCAAACCGTCTGATGCTTCTACTAACGCGTCTTCTCCGGCCATAGTCTGAGCAACTTTGAAAGTCGCATCGATGCCCTTATCGGTAACATCGTAGGCTAATAGTTTGCCGATTGGACGAGTGCGGTCATGCTCTAGTAGTAACTTTGTACTCTTGTTAAAACTAAGTGAATTAGCAGCAAAGACAGTAGGCCCGGCGGATGTATTACCCTGCTCGCCCCATGTCACTACGCGCCCTGAGATTGTGCGCTTGTTTGTGTCTGCTGATGTAACCGACATTGAAAAATTAAGCTCCATTGTCAATTAGATCCTCCTCCTCCTGGATTTGAGCGATTGACATGGCGCCAATCGAGTTAAGAATCTGATAAACCTGGGCTCGCTGTAATGGGTCTCCGCGTAGAAAGTCATCGACTGAGAATCGAATCTCATTAGTCTGAGAGCAGAAATCTGGCATAGATAAACGCTGTTCAATCGCTACCAAGATTGGGCGTAATGAAAAGTCGATAAGTGCCTTGCGCTCTGAAATAGCGTTCGAATAAGTCATTGAAGTAATCTCAGCACTTACGAAATAGGCCGGGATACCTGCGTGTCTAGCGAGTTCGAGTGCTACATATTGGCGAGCCTCGTTGAGTTGCAATTTTGCTGGATCAAAGCCTAGGACTTCAAGATTAACATCGGCATTAAGAAAGGCTGTGGAGTTTTCTTGTCTAGCCTTTGTCCAACTCTGAATGAGAGCCCGGATACGCTCTGCTGTTAGATTAGATCCGTTAGATTTTAAGACTGTTGAGGGTACAGGATTTTTAGCGTAATTCTCTGCGGCCTTTTCTAACCAAAGAGCTGCGCGAACCGTACGACCTGCCTTATTCAAGAATCCTTCATCGAGTCCAGAGAAAACTATTAGTGAACCTTTACCGGCTGCAGGGATTTGATATCCATCGACTAGGTATCCAGTTATCTGAGTGCTATTGCTGTTGTATTGTGGAGTCACGCGATTATACGCGATGCGAGTCCACTCTGAGATGCGACCGTCTGCATAGTAATCAACGACCATCCCGTAACCTTCACCGTATAGCCAGATATCCTCTGCGAGCCATGCGTAAATGACTGAACCTGCTACGCGCTGATCTGGTTGATTGATGCAACGAGGTGGATCAATATGCGCCCCAGTTGATTTGACATATTGCTCTAATGGTAATCCTGCAACTGTTGAGCAGATAATCCCACGAGCGCGATTAACAGTCGGTACTGACATAGCATCAGCGCGATTAAGTCCGAGAGATGAGCCAGAGGGTCCAGAGTAGATACTCAGATTTTCAACTGGCATAAAAGCGGCAGCGACATCTACAGGATCAACTGTAGGAGCTGTTCGGCTAAATAAATCTAGTATTCCCATTGGACATATAATACCATAGATGTCTAAGACTTGACATTATCCTACATATATGTCTAGTTCAGTCTCTGGTCGTGTCGCAAAGTGTGAAACCATAGCCATACCGACTGTCGCGCATATGTAAGAGGATGAGGCTTTACGCCCTAAGTACCATCCACCATCCTTAAAAGGTAATCGGACGGCTGAGAGTACCTGCTTGTTTAACTCGTCCTGGTCTCCATGAATTAAGCGGCCCGATGTAATGGCTGAGAGCATTTCATCGCAGGCCTGCCCATATAAGGCCCCGTCTATTGGAGTCGTGTTAATTCCAGCAGGGGCTAATCGAGCTGCAACGGCCCCGGCAGTCTGGCGAGAATATGCGACAGTCTGAGTCTGATACTTTCGAACCCAATCTGCCAATTCATTAGCAATATGCTTGTCATCTAGGTTGACGGGATTAGTCCAGGTCTGTAGTAGAGCGACCACGAACTTGTCGCCGACTTGTTGAGCGCCTATGAGGGCTGCTGCTTTACGATCCGGTGAAAGGTCTATCGCCATCCAGGTCTCAGCCTCTTTGTCAAGTTTGATTTTCTTATCGACACAGGCTATCCAGTTAGTAGGATTGATTGCTGGATTGATTTGGCTTACCCATTGGCAGAGTAACTCAGTCCGGACAATAGATTCTTCATCGTTCATAGCGGCTCTTAGGTTATCTGGGTGAATAGTATGTCCGAGAGATGGGTTAGCCATTCTCCAGGCTTCCATGTCATGAATATCGGCCCCGGGAATCGCCGACCACTCGAACCAGGCTATTGTATCCTCCGAGCCTGACATCGCGCCCATAGCGCGCTCGCGTAGTTTGTTAAGGACCACCGAGTGCTGGTCTCCAGCATTGCTATAAACCCACACCTGAGGATTTTTACTCGCCATCTGGGTATAACGCATAGCCGACCAGACTTCATCGTCTTTATATTCACGAACCTCGTCCAGATGGATAGTGTCAGGAGCTGCGATACCACGAGCGGCTGAGTTATTGGCACGGACTAGGTATCTGGAGCCATCTCTGAACTTCATTTCCTGGGAGCCTTTGGATTCGTACTTCTTGAGAAACTCTGAGACTAGCTTTGGATTGGATTGGATCATGTCGTCTATTTTGTAAAAGATTTCGGATGAGGTCGTTAACTTGTGGGCTGTTGCTACTTGCAGCTTCTCGCCCCATAGATATATGCCAGTCAGGATTCTCAGCGCCATGAATGTGGACTTACCATTCTGCCGAGCGATGAGTAGTCCGACCTCAGAGTGAGCCCATCGTCCATCTGGTTTGACCTTATGAGCGTGGATTGCAACATATTCTTGCCAAGGGAGCAGCGGATAGCCAATCTCACGGCAGAAATCAATCATTTCCTGCCCTCTGGATGGGTAATCATTGATTGGAGTCGCTAAACGAGGCGTAGGATACCCCTCTAAGGGCACTGCAGGCGATTTGAGACTAGTTGAGTCTGATTGAGTCATATTGCCTAGGCTTCATCCTGATAGTGGCTTATCGTCTCATTTTTAGGGATAAAAGAACCAAACAGGGAAGGGCGCGCATAACTTTCGCCCTCTAGGGGATA
>ERZ650310.293-NODE-293-length-15345-cov-5.174428_pt1 | contig 15345 bp, 14 predicted proteins | sample MGYA00376246_ERZ650310 | MGnify/ENA primary metagenome ERZ650310 (study PRJEB26733, sample SAMN07839286) | wastewater metagenome | biome: small river; feature: stream; material: water | place: USA: North Carolina | collected 2016-03-01 ...
TTCAGTAACTAGATAATCGTTACAATAAATAACCTGATTAGTTAATAGAAAATTTAATCTAATGTAAGTAAAATTATCTATACCGTAAAAAGTAAACTTTTCAAAGTTTGTCTTTATTAATCTATATTTTCTCTTAATTCCTGAATACTCTTTATAGTCCTTGCTTTCACTTTCAATTTGACTGCCTTTAAATCCGCATCTTAACCTAATTGATTGATATGCATTAAATTTATTGTATGCCACACCATCAAACTCTTCATAGCATTTGTAATCAAATCGAGTTGTTTTGTGAAAATATCTATCGGTTATATTGAATAGATTACTAAACCAAACAGCATTTGATTCAGTATGCTTAAATTTTAATAGTACGTTTTCTCTTCCAAAGTCAGTACCTATTTCTTTTAAGTCAAATCTTATTTGTGGTATTCCTTTATTATCGTTGATTTCAATTACATCTACTTTTGGCGTAATATCTAATAAATCTTTACCATTGCAATTGCAAATACTTACTAAGAAGTTACCACCAAACGCAATACCTTGTCTTATATTTGTGAATTGAGAATAAGTTTCATTTGGAGAAAGTTGTATTTGATCGTGATAAAAAAAATTAGCATTAGAAGATTCACGGCTATTTATGGCTTCTTCTAAATTAGGCTTTAATCTTATAAATGCAAAATCTTCTCTCATTATTATCTTAATATATTTTCAAGTGCATTAGTAAAGTCAACTATATTTGTGTAAGCGACTCCATTTATGCGTATAAATTCAAACGAAATTATATTCTCATTTAGTCTTACTTCATTCTCGTTGTACAAATTTACGAAATTATTAAAAATTTCATAGTAGTTTAATCCTGTCTTTTGTTCATATCCATTTTCTTTTACGATTATTTCATTTAAAACTTTGTCGATAGTCATAAAAGTAACCTCTGCTTTTTCTTCTAGTTCCATATCCAACTCTTCTGTATGCCATACATAGTCTAATTTTATAGGAAATCCTTTAACTTTTCTACCATTGATTGATACAAACGAAATATATCCGTTATTATCTTCTATGTCTCTAATTAGTTGTTTTGCTTTAAGATAATCGCAATTTACACTTATATTATGAACTTTTTTAGTAATCTTTCTTGTTGTGTACGCTTCATTTACATTTATATATTTATTGTCTTTTACATGAGTTGTTTCTCCAATTTTTAAAGTCTCTAATTCACCGTTAATACGAAATAAAGTATTAGTTATTTTCTTGCCTAATAAATTTTCACAAGCCGTACCAAGTATAGGATAGAAGTCTATAATATTTCTCTTTATTGAATAATCTAAATTAGCATAGGTGTTCACATTATCTATTCCTGTGATAGATAAATACCCTTGATTAGTTGACACAACAAGATTTACATTAGTTAATGGATAATCAAACGTTATCGGGGCTTCTCCTAAGCCTAAATTACCAGATATAAGTAATATTGTTCCTTGTATATCATCTACTTGATACGGCTGATTGTTTACAAGGATAATATCGCCAATATTAAACCCCAATGTATCCCAAGAGAAAGAACCATTACTTATAATTCTTGAACCTGAATACTTTAATAATGCAGTAAATCCGCCTCTAGAATTAGCAGGCAGAGTTTCGCACTTAATTACAAATAATGATTCGTCATTTTCTTGTGCCTTTTTCTCTAATACACTTTTCTTTCTTTGTTCTTCAATAAGTTTCTGACTTCGTATGTGTTTTAGTTTAACTTCAAAGATATTATTATGTTCCTTTGTAGGCATAATCCACTCGCTATGCGTATGTACATCGTCGTTTGTGTTTACATCGTTACCGTTCCTGTCAAATGATGATTTTTCATAACCAAAGTTAAAACCTTTCAATAGATACCTATCGTTGTTAGTTATTTCATTTTCTGAATTTACATCTTCAAATGTTGCTAATTCTATATTTTTATAGAAATAATCGTAATGTTCAATTACTATTGAGTTTTCTTTAATAATATAATCACAATTTCTTTCTTTTGTGACATTAAGCAAATCCTCCAGTTTGTTGTTAAATGGACTGTCTGTTTTTTTACCAAGCATATTACCATTAAAACAAAAGTTATTGTAATGAACTCCATTTTCACCATACAATGAACTTTCTACTGTAACGCCTGACTTAATAGATTTTACATTATGTCTAACAACATCTATATATCTAGAACCTTTTGCGACACTATCTATAGCTGTGCTTGTTACAGAAAACTCCATATCCCATTCACTTATAGTTGTATCTACAAATATTCTTTGATTGGGATTAATTTGTATGTCCGAACTTTCAACAAGATTAGAGCGAAAAAACACCCACAATCTTGCTCCTGCTGGAATATAAGAAATGTTTACTTCAATTAAAGACTGATTAAAATTAAATTCCTCATCTTCTTGTATTTGAAAATCAAAAATATCTTGTGATCCTATAGGATTATTAATATCATATCCCCAAATTATTTTAAATTTAGTCTGTAAATATCCATCACCTCCACCATTTTGACCCGTTTTTTGTTTAAATGACAGATTTCTTATTCGTAAGATTCCATTAGTTAAATTATACTTTGCTCGGACAAAATTAAAATCATCTGCATCTTCATTCGTATTTGTTATGAACTTTACATTTGTTTGTTCAAAAAAGCTTAATGTATCTTCAATTCCAGATTCCAGTACACTTTGACAGTTGTTTATAAAAATAGTTAGTCTAGCTAAAGGAGATGCAGTCTCAGCTGCGTGTCTTTGATTATAAGACACAGAAGACCATCTAGATTTTTGAGTTAAAGGGTGAGCTTTTACAAGTACGTTATAAGTAGGACAAGGCGTTATATTATTTCCATATAAATCGCTATTATTAAAAGCGTTTATGCTTGTATCTTTCTTTTGATTTATCAGTTTTCTGCTGTTATCAATTAATGTCTTGAAACTAATCTCTCCATCTTTAATTACGATAGTTTTAAAATCAACTATTGAAACAGTTTCTTCGCCATCTTTCTCAAATATAAATTCGACTTTTGATTCTGTGCCAAAATGTGTATCAAGATAATAAAAGTAATCGAATCCCATTGAAGCGTGTTCATAAACAGTTCCATAAGGATTAATTTCATACGGATTAATGTACTGAAAATGCCCTTTATATATAGTAAGTGTACTATCTTCATTAGAAGAAAATACGTCTTTTGCAAATCTACCTTTGTCTTGTTCTACTTTAAAGCTCTCGGAGTCAAAACCTACAGGTTCAGAAATTTCTATCCGACCAACTGTAGGAATTGATATAAAATTAAAATAAAACCTAAAAAAACTATTATTTGACATATTTAACTATTCCTTTTAAACTATTGTTTAGTAATTCTCTTCTTTGACCATTTTTATATTCAAATGTTCTTTCGCCACGTTTATCTCTTGTAATAATTAAAGACTGATTGTTGCTTAATAAATCACTTCTTAACCCATTAATTGCAGAAATAACACCAGAGTTATTATCATTGCTTTGCTTTGATGAATAAGGCGTTAATCCTATTGAATTTTCAAGTAACATACTATTTAAACTAGCTCTAAAATCTAATTCATTTATTAAGCTTTTAGTTTTTTGAGCATTTAAAACCTTATCCCCTTTTTTCAAGAAATCTAATCTTGTTCCTTTATCACTACCTATAGACTTTAGTCTATCATTTTTATCAAAAATAAACTCTCTTCCTCTTTCCTGTGTTTTAGCTAAGCCCTCAGGTGCATTTTCTGTACCAGTCCAAAACTCAGGAATTGGTCTAGCCGCAATCATTGCTATCTGTGCAGCTCCTAAAGCGCCAACTGCAATAGATAAAGGTATATTGGTTGGAAATGGTGCGCTTGCTAAAGTAGATACAACCGCTTGAGCTGTATTAATTACGGCATTAAATATAGCGTTTTCTTTTTCAGCCTGCGCTTGTCTTTTCTGTATTGCTTTTCTTTTTTCTTCATACTGTCTTTCTATCTCTTCTTTAGCTGTCGCACTATCTCCTGCAAATTCTACAGCTATTTTTTTCTGCTCTTCATTACGCCTTAGCTCATTTTGAAAATATTCTTGACTTCCATTATTTAAAGTATTGTACATTTCTTGAAACGCTTCTGAAATAACTAAACCTGTAGCTACTGCATTGCCTTTGAATTTATCTAAACCACCATTAAGAATGTCAAACATTTTGCCAAAGCCACTCCCTTTTACTAAATCGTCTTGAAAGCCTTTAAATGTATCGCTAATAAGTTTTAAATACTCTTCTTGCTCTTTCTTTTTCTCGTTTAAATCATTAATTTCTAACTGATTTAATGCTTTTAACTTTTCGTATAATTCAGTTTTAAGTTTAAGTTCATCTATAGATGATAGTTCTGTATTCTTTAATTTTTTATTAATAACATCAATATCATTCTGTAGCGTTTCTTCTTGTATCTTTCTTTCAGAATCTTTTTTAAGCTTATCAATATTTGATAGTTGTTCTTTAGTTGTATTAATATCTATATTAGATAGCTTATTCTTATGCTCTAATAAATCATTTAACTCTTGGCTTTTTATTTTCTTGTTAAACTCTAACCCATTGTGAATCTCTCTTAATTCATTAATCTTTTCAAAAGTTTCTCTATTTATTGTTACAATATTATCCGAGTGTTTAATTTCTAAAACACCTAAATCTGCTTTATGTTTTTCTTCTAAAGCTTTTAAAGCAGTAGATAGTTCAGTTCTAGCTTTTACACGCTGTGAATTAGTGACTGATTCTTTTTTTATATATTCTAAATAAGTATTATTTAAGTCATCTACTTCATTTTTATAAGCTGAATTTGAAAGTCTTTTATTTTCATCAAACTGCTTAATTTCTAGCTCTGTTTTCTTGACAGTATAATTTTCAAAAGCTTTTAATCTTTCTTCTAAACTTATTTTATCTGAATTAGCTATCTCTCCATACATTCTTATTTGTCTTTCTAAGAATAGTTTTTCAGCTTCAAAAAAAGAAGACCTTACATCTACAATTTCTAAATCTAAATCTCTTTCGGCTTTCTTTGCTCCAGTAAGCCCTTTAGTCTTTTCTGTTTTCAAATCTAATTGCTTAATCTCTAATTCAGCAGCTTTTTCATATTCTTTTTGAGACATAACAGAGCTATCATACTCTTCTGACATTCTTTTTAAGGCTTCCGCATTAGCTGCTCCACCAGTTAATGCACCTGACCCGTATTTAGCTAACGATTTTAAATAATCTAAAACACCAGTACCATATTCTTTTTTAGATATTTTTATTTTTATCTCTTCTTGCTTTACTAACTCTTCACCTGCTTTTTTAATAAATTGGTCAGCTCTATAACGTATTGCAGCCTGTTTTATATAATAATCAGTATATTTGTTTACTTCTTTTAAAGCATTAGTGTGATTTAATTCTACTTTTGAAAGCTCTGGAATCTGTTCCTTTAGTAATTTTAAAGCTCTGTTTCTTTCTTGCTCTGTTGTAGTTGTATCATTTACTACGTCTCTATATTTATCTAAGTCTTTTGCTTGTGATGCAGATTGAGAGCCTATTTCTATAAATGATTTATTAACTTCTTTCAATGCTTTATCTGCAAACGATAATCCACTAGCCCAGTCAACTATTTCTTTTCCATACAATGTAAGCAATGTAACACCAACGCTTAATAATGTTTGAAAACTAAACAAACTGCTAGCTATTTGTGATAAAACTGATTTAGTCGGTTGCCCTTGCGCTTGTAATTCCTTATTTTGTTTAATAATAGTACCTATTGCATCAAAAGCAGCAGGTATATTATTTGATATTGCCATAAAACCAGTCTGTAAAGAATTTCCAAAAGCAGGAGCCTCACGTGTTAACTGATTAAAAGCATTAGATAATGGATTAAATGCGCTTGCATAATTTCCAACGTTTCTAGTATTTTTTCCAATAGTAGCATCAACTCCTTTTAGCGCATCGCCATATCTATTAATTCTACCTGTTAAATTTTGTAATCTAGCGTCTTCTTTTTCTGTAAGGTTATTATATAATGATTTTTTAATAGCTAAATTATTATATTCTTTAGTTAAAGAGTTTACTTTTTGTTGAACTTTATTATATAGACTTTCAGAAGCCTGTAACTTCTGTATCTCTTTTTCTTTAGCTTTATTTACCCTTTCTGTAGCTTGTTCAATAGATAGGTTTGATTTAGTTAAATTGTTGGCACTTATAGCAGTTCTGTTTTGTGTTTGGCTTAGTCTTTCTTCTTTTATATATAAATCAAGAGCTTGTTTTGATGCTTTTTGTTGTGCATCTGACAGTTGATTAAACTTTTCAATCAACTGTTTTAATTCAGTAGTACTACCAGCTGATTTTGAATTATAAATTGACAGTCCAGTTTGATTAATAGATTGTACTTGATTGTGAACTTTTTCAAGTTCTTTTATAAGTTTATCTATTTCAGCCTGTACATTTTTTCCTATTAATAAATCTATAAATGCCATAATTAAGATGATTTTTTATTACGTTCTTCAATATCTTTTTTAGCCTGTTTTTTGTACTCAATCCATTCAGATACAGTTAACTCATTAGCTTTTAATTGATATTTTAACTCTAAAACTCTTGATATATCAATCAAAGTTGAATTTATATTTATAGATTCTTTTTTATCTTCTTTTTTCATTTCAGAACTAAGCATATCTATCTTAGTTTTAATTCCTTGGATTCTGTTATTTATTTTTTCTAATTGCTCAAAAACATCTTTATCAATACTAATTTTATAATCCCATTTTTCAAACATAGAAATAATTTCTTTGAACTGTTCAATAGGCATAAGTTTTGAGAAATTACGAGCAGTATTAACAAGCATATTCACTGTGTCATATTTTACACTTAAAAAAACTATCTCAGACATTTTCTCGATTCTTTCTGTAATGTTTTTATCTTTAGTAAGTTGCTCGTATTGCTTGAAAAAGTTAGGTATTATTGTTTTTTCAAGTGATTTATGATATTTTAATTGTTTAGTAAAATACTTTGAATCAGTATTTTCAAGATATTTTATAAAATTAGATAAAGGCATATTATCAGGTGAATCATATATCTTTAATCCAAATTGAAATAAATTTTTTATAATCATAATTCTTTTTTTATAAATTTTTCTAACCAGTCTTTTACTAAATTTTCAATATATCTATGATTTTCATCGTTTAAACCTATTATATTTTGTCCGTACTTGTCAGTCAAATCTTTTGTTTTATAATCAGTTGAAAAAATATCTAATCTATGTGTATTTGCAAAAAACTTTGTCTTTATTCCTCTGTAAAAATTACCCTCATCGAATAATGTAACTCTATTTATTGGTCTGCCTTTGCTTCTTTTTATAGTTATGGTATTAGCTGAGTAAAATGGTGTTATTTGGCTACCATCCGACCGCTCCCCACTATATAACTGGTCTTGTTGTAAATTTACTATCTCTTCTTCATTGTCTTTTATACACTTTTCTACTTCACTAGGTATAAGTGATTGTATTCGTTTAAGGTTATTTATATATTCAAGTATAGTTCCCATACTGTAAAATTATAAAAAAAAGGGCGAATAACGCCCTTTAATTAATTATAATTATGTTTACTATAAAACTGTAAACTCAAAATAATTTTCATTAGCTGGGTTGTACGATTTGTAAAAATTACCCTCAACGTATATAACATCTGAGTTAAGTGATGAATCAAATGTTTTCACTCGATATTTATCACCTGAAACCATTGGAAAAGGAGAAGGAAAACTAGCTGTATAATCAGGGTCATTTGCTGAGCCAGTAGCAGCTAATGTAATACCTGTAATTACTGACCACCCTGTTACAACTCCTGAGCTAATAGTAGCCTTTTCAAAACGCAAGTCTCCCGCATCCATACCAAACAATCCATAATGCTTGTTGTTATTATGCGCCCACGTTGATAATACTACTGTAAGACCTGCCGATGGTGTAATAAATCTAATATCAATATCATTATAACCATCTAGTGTGCGTTTAGGCTCAAATCCTAAATTTTCGGCTTTAATAACAGCTAAATTATTATCAAAATCATTTCTGTCTATCTGAAACCTAAGTAAGTAAGAGTTTTCTTTTCCTACTTTATAATTCTCAACTGTAACCATTAAACAATCTAATCCCCTAATTGAGCCATCTTTGTTTAATGCAATAAAACAGTCATTTTTTTCATCAAACATCCAAACATCATATAAAGCATTACTTTCTAAAGTGTTTATTGCTTTATAATTATGAATACCTTTGTTTAATGTTACTTCTATTTCATAAGGGTTTTTATTAGTAAGCTTTTTAACTCCTGTTTCATAAGTTTGATACTCATTTCCAGATGTCACATCGCTTGTACTTACAAGCCCTTTTACAATTGTCATTTCTTCTTTCTGAATCATATCAGTATAAACTGATGCCCCTATTACAGTAGTTGAAGCTAGACTTTTATTTTTTCTTGTAAAACCTAAGATAGCGAGAGATTTTACATCTGTATCACAAAAGATGTTTCCAGTTCCTCTTACCCCGCTACCCCCACAATTTATTTTGTTTACAACTTGTGCAAATGTTGTTGCCATATTATTTTAAATTAAATAACGTTAATACTTTTAAGGTGGTTTATAACCACTTCATTATTATGCTCAAATGAATCCCCAGGAAGATAAATTTTTATGTTACCTTTTTTGTCTGTAGTTTCAAATTTTTGTTTTATAGTAAAGAACTGCGTAGGTTCTTTTACCTCTATTTCTTTTACTTCTTTTACTCCCATATTATGGTGTTTAAACAGTTAATTACTTTGAATTCTACTTCTATTTCTAAAACTATTACGTTTAAAATGTCAGTTTGAATGCTTTTATTATTTTCATAATAATTTGGTCTTTCCTCATAAGAATAGGTATTGTCAAAAGTAGTGGCGTTAGATTTTGTAAAACCATTAATAACATAATCTAATATTTTATTTAAAAAATAAAATTCTTTTTTAATAACTTCATAGTCTCTAGACTTTTCATTATTAGATTTGCTTGCAATTAACAAAGTAAGTTTTCTTCTAGTTCTAGTTTCATCAATTACATCTGTTTTTGTTGGCAATACTTCCCAAATAATAGGGTATTTTATACCATAATTATTTTGCGAAATATATAAATCAAAAGATTCTCTAGTGCCTCTTTCAAAATTTACTTTGAAAGTTTCAATTAATGGTATTTGACCAAAAATATTCTCTAATATTGAGGTAGTGTCTAATTTAGCCATTATTATATACCTAATTGATTTTCTTTTTGATAATATTTTAAATTAACAGAAGTAAATACAGTTTTATGGTCATTTAAAAATTCCAATAAAGAAACACGTACATTATTAATTATATTATTTCCAAAACAAGGGAAATAATTATCTAAATATAATAAGTTGCCTTGATACATATCTAAAAAACTATTCCAACAAAAAACTGCTCTCTTGTATGGATTTGCATTTGTTCCATTAATAGAATTTATAACTTTTTCACCTACATTAGTAAACTGAGTTTGTTTGTCATAAAATATTTTAAAACAGACATATGGAGCTAATAAGGATATTTTAGCTTGTCCTTGTTCATAAATTAACCCCTGCCATATTACTTTGTTTCCTGATGAATTCACATATTCTTTGCCTCTGAAAAACCATTTCCATTTGTCAGGAAGTGTTGAATTAACAACACCCCCTATAACAAATGTATTAAGCTCATTATAATCATCGACTCCTAATAATTCTAAAAGAAAATCCCTTACAGTACTTTCAATATACAGTTCTAACTCCTTTATTATAGGGTTATTAAATTCATTCAAATTTGGAATGAAATATTCTTTTATGAAATATTCTTTATCAATGATATACATAATTTTATACTTTTTCTATAATTCCTAATTTTTCGTAAACACCATAAGCTATTACTGAGAAATCTTGTTCATGTCCAGCTTTTAGTAAACCGTAATCTTTAGTAATTCTACCTTTAATCACTTCTCCTAAGTTAAATACTTGCTCAACACCTGTAGTTTCTGCTTTTTTTCCTTTTTCATTGTAAAAATCCTCTACTGGATTACTTAAAATAACTTTTTCTGTTGCCATAATTTATTAAGGTTTAGTTATTAATGTTTTAACGTTTGTAAATGTATCTTTGATAATTCCAGTTTTTAAAGTATCAGGGACTATTTTAGCTACAAATTTTTCAATTAAATGCGTTCTAACATTTACACTTAAACTTGATACCATTATTGCAGCATCATCAGTTCTTCCGTCAGTTTCAAAATAAATTAATTCGTTGTCTACTCCTACTTTTACAGCTTTGAAATCTCCAACCATAAACTCATCTACAGCTAAAGTTGTATCTTTTACAATTGGAATTGTAAAACCTCCCCATTCAATACCATTTTCAAGAATCATAATAGAGCCTCCATTAGCTAAATTATAATGTCCGTCTGTGCCTTTTGATTGCTTCATATTTCTCCAAGCAATAGGATTCATAACAATACCATTTGGCACGAAGTTTAAATTTTCTAACGAGGCTATTACTGCTCCTAATGCATCATAATTATTAGGAGTTGTACTAATTTGGAATAAAGTATTAGGTGTAAATGCAGATGCGCTATTTTTAACAAAAGTTAAAACATCATTAGGAATTACTTCATTAACTAACTCTGAAAAAGTTTGTTGGAACATATTAGCTAATCTAGGGAAATACCTTCTTAACGCAGTAGTTGTATACCATTTCGCTGCAGCTGCTTGTGCTGTCGATGATTTTTCAACTAAAGTCATTTTTAATGTAGGTTTCAATGTACATTCACCTCCGATAGTGGCAGTTCCTGTAATAGTTTTATCTACTACAATTAAGCTGTAATTATCTAATGGCAATACATCAACTAATCCCATGATCATTGACACTGAGCGTTTAGGCTCAAAATATCCTAATAGATTACCGAAAAAAGTTGTTAGACCTGATGATAAAACACCTGTTGACCCCGCAGTAGGAAAAACTTGCGAACTAACTGTATTTACAGACATTACTTCTGTAGAAACACTAGCTTTTGAAGCATCTAAAATTATTCTTTTCCCATTAGATACCATTGAATCGTGTGAATCAATAGTCGCTATTTTATCATACTCAGATTTGAAAACATCTTTTAAAGTATTTCCTTTTCTTTGCTCTTGATTAACAGATGTTTCTGCTATTTTTTCTCCTTGGACTTTTACAATTCCTTTAAGTTCATTAATAGATTCATCTTTACTATTAATCTCTTTTTGTAAATCATTTTTAATCACTTCCACAGCGGAATTGATTTTTTGCTCAACCTCTTTTGCTTCGTGTTCTTTCATTGATTTTCTATACACGTCTCTTTGGTCAGCACTCATTTCTTGCAATTCTGCATCACTTTTGTACTCAAACATAAGTTTTAAATTTAATTAATTAATAAATACTTTCTTTTTTTGCTCTTTTTGAGTGTCAAAAGACGGCTCTATTTCTTTAGAAGTGTTATTAACGGCTTCTTTTTGTTCTACTTGTAATGTAGGGGTTGCGGAATTACTACCCATAACAACTGCGCTTCCCTCAATTAATTTTGCTTCAAGAATTACCCAGAAATATCCTTTTTCATCAGCAACTTCATTATTAGCTACTAATGGGTAGTATTTATCCCATATTGCTTTCTCATCTGCATCATATTCAGCTTCTGAATTAATAGCTAGTTCCATTTTTACGTATCTCATACCTACAGAGTGATTTTTAACCCATCCATTTAAGTATTGATTGTACATAAAATCATTCCTTTTTTTCTCTATTAAAGAATCAAATATTAAAGCTTCGGTATTTCCAGAATATGGATAACCTAAATCTTTCCATTTCATCTGCATTACAGATGCTTTTGCGTTATCTGAAATAACATATTCAAACTCGCATTCGTGTTCTTGTAAATGCAAAAATCCTTTGCCGTTATTATCTGAAATAGATTTATTCCAAATTCCAGAAATATGCAAATCGTTGTGAGAATCTAAAAAATTTGTAGTATTAATAACTACTTTAACCTGTAATTTATCAGGTGTTTCAATATAATTATCCTCTGACTTATTAGCTTCTGTTTTTTCGTTTTGAATAGCAGGAATATAGTAAAAAGCTTCTGTTCTTTTTTCTGTAGCTTTTTTCAAAGCTATAAGCTGTTTTTTATTAGCTTTTAACTCTCTAAATAGCTCTTCTTTGCTTTCAAATTTTCTATCGCTAAACTCCTTTACTACTATCATTTCTTTACTAATTTATCTTTAATAAACTTCTCTTTTTTATCTTTAACTGATTGCTTTAATTCTTCATTGTCTTTTACAATCTCTTTATCTTCTATTTCTTTAAATTTATTTTTCATTACTATAAATTTTATTAAGTTCTTGTAAAGCTATCTTAGAATCTAATCCTAAATCTATAGCTTTTTTTAAATTATCTAGTTTTACAGAATTAAAATCCTCAATCCTTGCTTTTACTTTTGAAATTGAGTTTAAATGGTTGTAATCAAAAAGTACATTTCCATTAAATTCATAATTTAAAGAGTTTATTAATGAAGACATTAAAGGAATGATCTCAGATTCAATTAAAGCAGCTTCTGCGACCTCTTTATTATCAAAAGTAGCATTTTTTCCATATGGAGTAAGTTCTATTGGATAAGAAAAAGTGTTATATATTGCTAATAAATCACTCTCAACTACATTAAAAAAGTTAACTGTATTTAATTCAGCAGATAAGTTAGTAGCATCAATTCCTTTTGAAGCAACAACTATCCTATTACTTAAACCTCTTGTGTTTAGTTTCTCTTCAATTTCTTGCTTTTGAGACCTTATTCCGCCATCATATAACGGAATAGGAGCATTTAATCCCTCATCTATATTGTTAGAGTTAGTATTTGCTTTTGGAGAAACAATTGTAGTTCCTGAGTTGTTCATTTGAATACCCTTAGCAAATTGAGCTGTAATAATATTGTCAACCTGTGTTTTTAAAGGTATTATCCTTGAAAAACCTTTTTCATTCTCGTTATTTCTTATTGTATCATAGAATATAATTACATCGCTTAAAGGAATTGTAATATCTTTATTTTCGTAAACAGCTATAATATTATTATCTTTTAATTCAATTAAATCAGGATTAAGATTAATTAACTCTAAAGTATCTAAAAAACCAATTGATTTGTAGTTTTTCCAAATAACAGACCACCCACAAGATAAAGTATAAATAGCAAACTCTTTTAAAAATTCCTCTCTTGATTGTTTAGAGTTAGGATTATTTAATTTATCTAATAATAAAGATTTTTTTTCTTTAGAATATATATTTACATTCGAAAATTTACGAGCTATAGAAGTTATAACATCATTCAAAGCATAACATTTTACTTGTATTTCAAAAAATTTATCATCTGTGTCGTAATAACTAATTCTGTCAGAATCAAAGCCTATAATATCTAACTCCATCTGAACTGGGTAGCCGTTTATAATGGCGTTTTTTCTTTTAACACCAAAATTTAGAAGTCTTAAACTATTCCACCAGTTACCTATCATACTTTAAACAAATAAATTACTACAAATATATAAAAAAATATTAAACAAATAGGTATCTAAAATTTGTATATAAATATCTTATTGCTTCTGTCAAAGCATCCTCTGCATCGTCGTGTCCATCTTCACTTTTACAGTTCTTTGGAAATGCTTCTAAATGGCTAATTGCTTTTCTATATTCATCTTGATTTGCTTTTGGTTTTACAAAAAAAATCATATTAATAAAGTGAGAATAAGCCATTATTCTTTCAATTTTATTGCCTGAATTATTATAACCCGATACATTTACACCCTTTCCTTGTAGAACAGAAACAAAAACACTTCCTTGATTATTAGTTTCGATTCTATTTATAGCACTTGTTTTTAAAGCTACTTCTAATCTAGGTATAGTTTTATCGCTTGAATCTTGTGTATAAATAGCATCATAAATATAAATTTTCTTATTACTTATCTCTAAGAACCAAGTACATAAATAATCGTCCCCCCTATCTGCTACATCGGTAAAAGTCATTTTTATAGCCTGTTCTTTATTAATAGGTAATTCATCAACTTTGTTTAATGTACCATACAATAGACTTTCTTCACTTATAGAAACCTGATTAAATTGAATATTAAATGCTATATCTGACATAGGTTTAGTATCATCACTTAAGCCTTTTTTTTGGTCTTCTAAAACTTTTCTATTTAATCTTTTTACATCTAAAAGATTATCAATGTAATATTTTTTTAGTTCTACAGGTTTTACATTGTCGTAAATGTTTTCGGCGGGTAAACAAATATGTCTTACATCATTTAATACTTTTAAAGCGTGAGCCGTTGTGTCTTTTGTTGATAGTCTTTGCATTACGTGGATATAAGGCACTTTTTCCTTATCTTTTTTTCTTGTCTGTAATGCCTTGAATCCCTCAATACATTGTTTGGCTTCCATAGGACTATTTGCTGATTCGTAGTCCATTGGGTCATCGTCAATTATCAAGTCAGCGTGTTTTCCTGTCTTACTCCCTCTAGTAGTTAAAGAATATCTCTTCCCCCCATTCTCAGATTGATAAAAAGTTTTAGCCGATACATCCCTCCTTATATTTACTTTTTTAAAGTATTTTTTAAATAATTCGCTTTGTATTAAGTCTTTAGTAGAAGTGGAAAACTCAGTAGCATTTTTACTATCTATAGTAGAGCTTATAATTGTTTTAGAATCATTGTTTGCCCATAGCCAAGCTGGAGCCATCCTTGATATAATAGTACTTTTTGTTGTTCCTGGTGAAATGTTTATTATTAGATTTTTTGGTATATTTTCTATTATACCATAGTACCATTTTTTATTATTTATATGAGGTATTTTTTTATCTAATACCCATTTATCTAAAACTAATTGAAGTTCATCACACAAGTACTCTATATGCCAATTATGAACGTAATCACTTGTATTTAAAACAGACCAAAACTCTTTTACGAACTCAAACAAAGAGTTTTTTAATGTTATTGATCGTTTAATTATAAGCAGTTGTTCTAGTTCAATTAATTCTTTATCACTTAGTGCCATTCATTTTTTCTAACAAATCTGCTATTCTTGAATTTATGTCTTCAATATCTTCTTTATCTTGTTGTATTTCATCAATTTTATTATGCAATTGGTCATCACTATAATTTAGAATTATATCGTCATCGTCTAAAGATTTTAAACTTTTAGATTCAATTTTTTATACTTATGGTGATACTTGCTACTCCCCAAGTAAATTAATGCTAACTGATGATTTACTTGTTCATG
>ERZ650310.294-NODE-294-length-15327-cov-5.903549_pt1 | contig 15327 bp, 32 predicted proteins | sample MGYA00376246_ERZ650310 | MGnify/ENA primary metagenome ERZ650310 (study PRJEB26733, sample SAMN07839286) | wastewater metagenome | biome: small river; feature: stream; material: water | place: USA: North Carolina | collected 2016-03-01 ...
GCCCTTGGACACGAGCAGCGTGCGACCGAACCCGCTGATGAAGCTCTCCGCGGTGCGCGCGACATGATCGGCGTCGAATTCGAGCTTCGCCCAACGCGAATGGGCGTGCTCCTCCCGCGCCAGCTCGACGATGCGAGGGATGTCGTAGCGGGAGGCGTAGTTGATCATCACCGGTCCTCAGGAGGTCGAGGAGGCGGAGGAGGGGGCGGCGGCGTGCGCGAAGATCCGGCTGCCTTCTTTGGCTTGAAGTCGTTGATCCAGCTTGGCCACGCCGTGGGGAGGTCGATGCCGGTGAACTTGATGTAGCTCTCGATGTTCTGCGAGGTCATCGCGATGATGTTGTCGATGGCAACACGCTTGGCGGCCGAGGACATGTTCGGGTCGCTGTCGAGGGCGCGCATCGAGTTGAGCGCGCTGTCGTACATCTGGTTTACCTGCCCGGCAACCTCGGTGCGCCGGTTGGCAACGTCGGCCTCTGTCTGCCGCGCGAGGCGCTCGCGCTCCAGGCGCGCCGTCTCCTGCTGTTGGGCGATGCGCTGTCGGTCGAGCTCGGCGGTGGTGTTGAACTGGCGCTGGCTCTCGGTCAACTGCGAGCCCTGCAGCTCCAGGTCTCGGGCCTGCTGGTTGTTCGACAGCGTGCCCTGGTACTCGGTGCGTGCGTTCTCGTTGGCCGCCGCGTTGTCGGACAGGGCGAACGTGTTCTTGGAGTTGGCGTTGAACTCGCCAGCCCTGGCCAGCACGCCTGCGTCCTGCAGGGCGAATGGCTGCGCGGCGTCGATCGCGGCGCGCTCGCCGGCACCCAGCGCCAGGCTGGAGTTGGCCAGGCCGCGTGACTGCATCTGCTCCTGCGCACGCTGGCGGGCAGAGGCTAGGTACGGGCTGTCGCTGGCCAGCATCGAGTTCAGGCGCGCCACGCTCATCTCGGTCTCGGCGGGGCGCCACTCGGTGGCCTCCTGCTGCGGGCCGGCGTCGATCTTCAGGCCTGTCGTGTCAGTGGTGGCCGGCGGCTTGTAGGTGGTGGCCGGCGGCGTTGCTGGAGAGGGCGGCGGCGCGCCTGTCTTGATGGTGCCGTTCGTGGTGTAGCCCGGCTTGCGCGTGAGCGAGAGGGTTCCGGTGGCCATCAGTAGCTCCCGTTCACGGTGGTTGCGCGGTGCATCGGCGCCTGCGACAGCTTGGGTGAGTCGATCAGCGAGCGCAGCTCATCGATGCGAATGGCGAACTCCTGCTTCTGCTCGGCAGGCGTCTTCACGCTGATGCAGCGCTGCGTGTACTCGCTGATGCGAGCGTTCAGGTGCTCGACGACTGTGCGCCACGGCTGGCCCTCGGCGTCGATCTTGAGTCGGTCCATCAGATCCCGCTCCCGGTGCGCAGCTTGGCGACCATCTCGGTGTTGAACATCTGCGCCTTGGTGGCGGCGTCCTGCTCGGCCTGCGCTCCGGCGCTGACCGTCTTGAACACCTCGGTCTGCGACTTGAGGGTCTGGTTGTCCTGGTCGACCTGCATCTTCGCGGCGATCTGCCTGTCGAGCTGGCGGCCCTTCTCGGCGAGGATCTCTGCCTCGTGCTGCCTCTGGGCCTGGTGGTCCTGCATCTCAAGCTGGGCGATCTGCAGCCTGACCTGGGACGGATCCATCGGCGGGCCAGCCTGGGCTGCCTTCTTCTCGGCCTCGACAAGTTGGGCGACTTCCTCGTCGTCGGGCAGCAGGTCGGCCGGGTCCAGGCGCAGCGCGCGGGCCATGGCTCGCAGTTGCTCGACCTTGTGCTTGATGCTGATGGGCAGCTCGGCGCTGGCCTGCTGCAGGGCCTGCATCTTCTGCACCTGGCCCTCTGCCTCCAGGAGCGCCGACGTTCCGCGCGCGATCGGGCGAAGGTCGCCGCCCTTGATCGATGGGTCGTCGTTGTACTGCATCTCCCAGTTGACGTGGCGCCCGACCAGCTGGCTCGTCACCTGGTCATCGAAGTTGCGCACACCGCGGCGCATCCACACGTTGGCCGCGGTGTAGGCGATGCTCTTGCCCATGTCGGTCTTGAGCAGGCTGGGCGCATCGCTGCCCTGCATGCCGAGCATCGGTCCGCCAATCTCGTCGATGAGACTCTTGATCATGCCGAAGACGTTCAGCAGCTCGGCGACCTTGGAGTCGATCTGGTAGAACGCGAACGCGTCCTTGACGCTGGCCCCGGCGTCGTCTCCAAGGTCGAAGATCTTGCCAGGAGTCAGCTCCCAGGTGCCATCCACGGGGCGCAGCATCTTGCTGTTGAGCACGATGATGGGCTTGACCGTCAGTCCGCTGTTGTCCATCGCGGCGCGGAAGATGCTGTTCGCCCCGGTCTGCAGGTGGTCGAGTTCGTCCGCGATCCCGAACCCGAAGATGCAGCTCTCATCCTGCTGCCAGTTCCAGACGCTGTACGGGCGCTCCTCGGTGTCCATCGGGTTGATGGTGGCCTTGAGCACCTCGCCGTTGCAGAACCAGACGATCGCCTCGTAGGCCATCAGCGGGTCGTCCGGCATGTCGCAGCCGCAGGCAGCCAAGTCTTCCGAGTCGAGCGAGCCGTGGTACTCCCACACCTCGTAGCGCTTGTCCTGCGCGCCGCTCAGGCCAGATGCCTCGCGCATGGCGTCTCCCGTGTCGTACGGGACACCAGGCGGCTGCAGCAGCACGCGGCGGATCGCGTCCTTGTCGTATCCCATGCCGCCAGACTTGGCCAGGCGCGCCAGCTCGGCGCGTGTCATCCTGTGCCGCTCGAACTCGCTTTCGCTCTGCTCAAGCGTGCGGGCGGTCATGTCCGGGAAAAAGTCCCATATGTTCACGAACTGGACGGTCGGCGCGAGATCCTCGCCCCAGTTCAGGGCCCAGCCGCCCATGCCATCCTCGGCCCAGCTCTTCTTGGCCCTGCCCAGGACCATCGGCCCCTTGAGCACGCCAGAGCCGAACACGATCCCCTGGTGGATCGCTTGGCGCGCGCGCAGGGGGTAGTTGCACTCGGCGAAGCGGTCGGCGATCTGGCGCTCCATGCCGGCCGCCTTGCTCTTGGCCTGGGCGCGCAGCTCTCGGATAGCAACCGACAGGGCGCGTGCCGGGATCTGATGGCCGTCGGGACCGACCGGGGTGTCCGGCGGCAGGCGGTCGGCGTTGGCCTGGGCCTCTGACAGCTCAGGCACGGGGCTCGTGTCGACGGCGAAGTTGCGCTCCTCCGTCGGGAAGAGCAGGTCGAACAGGCGCGCCTCGATGAGGTTGCACACGCGCCTCGTGAACGGGATGAAGGCTCGCGAGCCAAACACCTGCTGGGTCAGGGCCCGCACGATCTCGGGCTCGTACTCGCCGTTGTACTGGCGCAGAGCGCGCAGCCAGCGCTGCTCGATCGTCTGGCGCAGGCGCTGGCGCTCGCGCAGCTTGCCCCACAGGCGCTGGACCAGGGCTTCCATTCTTGCGCGGCGCTGCGCTTCCTGCCGACGGGCCTCCTCCTCAGGGTCGCGCTCGTAGTCCTGCCCCATGTAGGAGCCGGTCTGTTCTGAGGGGGCGAGGTCTGCAAGCATCGTGTCGGGCCTGGGTTTATGGCTGTCGCGGGCGCGATCATCCGTGGATGTCTCACGCTGGTGCAAGCAGGTGAGACATCCCCCACAGTGACGGGATGAGCACACACCTATCCCCAGCGGACACGGCCGCCGCCTACCTGGCCAAGCAGATGAATGCCCACGTCACCCAGGAGCTGCACCAGATGCACCTCGATGGCCAAGACCCGGCGCAGGGCTGGCGCCTGGCCGTGATGTGCGACGTCAGGCTCGACCCGCAGAGCATGCAGGTGCGCAACAACTACTGCTTCGCCAGGATCCCGCCCGGGATGGACGCGCCTCCAGGGTTCCTGGTCTTCGGGCACGAGTGAGCGATGGAGATCACCAAGGAGCAGCTCGCAGACCCGTGGTGGCGGCTGAACAACCTCTACCGCATCATCGACGACGATGAGCGGGTGGTGCCGTTCCGCCCGTACCCCGAGCAGCGCACCCTGTACGAGCAGATGGACGCGTGGAACCTGATCCTGAAGGCGCGCCGCCTGGGGTTCACCACGTTCATCGACTTGATCTTCTTGGACCAGTGCCTGTTCGTCCCGAACACGACGGCGGCGATCATCGCCCACACCGTGCCAGACGCGAAGAAGATCTTCCGCCGCGTCGTACGCGGTGCTTACGAGCGCCTGCCGCAAGAGCTGCAGGAGCTGATCCCACTGCGCAAGGCCAGCGAGAGCGAGCTGGTGTTTGCCAACGGGTCCGAGATCTCGGTCAGCACATCGGTGCGATCGAGCGGCGTGCGCCTGCTGCACGTATCAGAGGTTGGCAAGATCGCGCGCAAGATGCCCGGCAAGATGGTCGAGATCGTGACGGGCTCGTTCCCCGCGGTCACGCGCAACGGGATCTGCTTCGTAGAGTCGACGGCCGAGGGCCACGACGGATGGTTCTTCGTCGAGTGCGAGGCGGCACGCAAACGCCAGGAGATGGGGCGCAGGCCGGCGGACAAGGAGTTCCTCCTGCACTTCTTCCCCTGGTGGAAGAAGGCTCAGTACCGCGCCGATGCATCAGCGCCATTCCCGGCGAAGATGGTGCAGTACTTCACCGAGCTGCGCGAGAAGCACGGCATCACGCTCGATGAACGTCAGAAGGCCTGGTACTGCAACACCTACAACCAGCTCACGTTGCAGGGGACACAGCCCGAGAACATGTGGCGGGAGCATCCGTCCTACCCGCAGGAGGCGTTTGCCGCCACCAGCGAGGGGATCATCCTCTACGAGCAGATGCGGTTCCTGCGTGCGAACAACCGGATCGGCCCGGTGCCGCTGCGCCCAGACCTGCCGGTCAACACGTTCTGGGACTTGGGCGTGCGCGACACGAACACTATCATCCTGCACCAGCGCTACGGATCTCAGGACCGATTCGTCAAGGCATTCGGCGGGACCGGTCAGGGCATGGAGCACTGGTGGGCAACGCTCGAAGGGTGGCGCGAGGACAACCGCGTGAAGTGGGGAGCGCACTACCTGCCGCACGACGGCGAGCAGCGGATCCAGGGGCGCCAGGTGTTCACGCGAAGCCAGATCCTGCAGGGCTTGGGCGCGACGAACGTGAAGTCGGTCCCTCGCGTGGCAACCATCCAGGTCGGCATCGACATCTTGCGTTCGAAGATGCTCGACTACTACATCGACGAGGAGGGGTGTGAGACTCTTCTGAGCGCGCTCGACGCCTACCAGTACGTGTGGGACGACGTGGCCCAGGTGTTCTCGCGCGAGCCGCTGCACAACTGGGCATCGCACTGGGCTGATGCGCTGCGCCAGCACGCGCAGGGGTACAAGCCTGGGACGGATCGTCCGATGACGGCCGGCGCGCCGCCGCGCAACAGGCCCGTGCCCGGGTGGAGCACGGCGCGAGGCGGCTACTGACAGTAGCGGGCCTGGTCCTGCGCCTGCTGGTATGCGCGCAGCTTGGCCTGGTAGTCGGCGGCGGCTTTGATCGACCACTCGGCCACCAGCCCCTCGTCGATGTCTTCGAGCTGCTCGTACACCGCGACCGCGGGACCGAGCGCTTCTGACGCACGCTTGAGGTTGGCAACAGCTGCGCCGCACGACATCGACGGCAGGGTCAGCATCCACGCACCAGTCGCAGCTGATGCGATGCCTGCCGCGATCATGAAGATGGTGCGGGCCTTCATCGCAGGATGGTGTCAGGTTGCCCCCACGGGGGTAGAACCTGTGTGGGCGAAGTCAGGATCTTGATCCTCCGCCTCTCTTCCCACGCCATGCGCTCCTCCTCCTCTTGGAGCGCCATGCGCTTGACGAACTCTTCCAACGTGCCTGGCTTCATCAGCCGCTCGGCAGGCGACACTAGGAAAACTCCGTGCCTGTTGTGCAGGAAGTACGGGCTATTGCAGCACGCCGCCCCGTTTGGCGCGCTCATTTTGCGCGGCATGCGCAACCCGAATTCATCACGGCAGAAGCTGAGGTACTTGTAGCGCGGTTTCATGCCAGCCCCAGGTGGTAGGCCATGTCGGCCTCGATGCGGCGAGCTGAGTCGATGGCGTAGACGCGCTCCAGCGGCGGCCTTGTCACGAGGAAGTAGCCCTTGGTCCTGCCGAACAGCTTCCATGTCGAGCCTCGCGCGGCATCTTCGCGCTGCTCCGCGATGAACATCGATCCCGTCAGGTCAACCCCAACCTCGTGGTAGCTGACCAGCTTGAAGTGCGGTTTCACTCTGCGTCTCCTGAATCGCTGAAGGTCGGAATCCCTGACAGGTCAGCGTTAGCCTGGCCAGGGCGCTGCTTGGGTTGGTACTGGCGCACCAGCTGCTCGATGCTGTCACCGTTGAGGTCACACGCATGGATCCGACGGGCGCGGCGCTGGCGCTCGTATCGCCAGTCCTGCCACCACAAGACGCACAGGCAGCCGACCATGAGCGCGGCGACAGCGCCCACCACGATCATGGGTAGCCACAGGTCAAGATCGCTCATGTCTCACCTCCTGGGTGTCGTTGTCGATGACGGTGGTCTTGTCGTTGCCCACGAGCAGCGGCTTTCCGTTCTCGGCCACGTACTGCATCAAGCTGGCCAGTGGGTTGACCGACACGTTGGCCTTGACGTCGATGTGGTCGCCGTGCCCTGATGGGTCGCGAGTCTTGGCTCGCCACCTCAGGTGAGATGCGATCTCGCGCTGCCTGGCGACCGCTGCCTGGCTCGCGTTGTCCTTGATGGCGCGCAGCTCATCGAGCGCCATCTCGTCGGCCAGGTAGGCCGAGAGCTGCCTCGCGTCGTTGACCGCCTTGGCCCGGTCCCAGTCCGAGTTTATCCACCTGTGCAGCAGCGCCACGTTGACACCGATGGCGGTGGACACGGCGCGGTATCCGTATCCCGAGGCCATCAGCTCGACGATGCGCTCGATCCCGAAGGCCTCCATCCGCTGCGTTGAGGTCCAGCCCTCGGGCGCCTGGATCAGCGCCTGGGTGATGCGGCCCCACGGCAGCAGCGAGTCGTCCTTGGCTGCGTTGGTATGGGCGGCGCTCTTCTGCGCCTTGGCGGCCTGCTTCTGCGCCTTGGTTGCGGCAAAGCGCGTGGCATCAGCGGCGCGCTTCTTCGCGGCCGCTGCCTTGCGGGCTGGTGTGGTGGCAGTCATGGCTCGGGCTGGTCACTGGTGCCCATGATGCGCTGCAGGTGCTCAGCCTGGCAAATGACCAGCCTGGGACAGGTGGCCGGCCACTTGCAGTTGCGCAGGCACTGCTCGGGCGTGCGGCGGATCATCTGCTCCAGCTTGCTCGCGCTGAAGCACGGGTGCTGGCGCTGCATCTCGTGCAGCTTCTCGGTGAGCTGCTCGTCTACCGTCATGGCTACACCGCAAGCATGTAGGCACGGACCTGCTTGCGGCAGACCTTGGTCTCGCGCCGCTTGTTGCTGCGCACCAGGTCGCCGCGTCCATGCAGGGTGCACAGGCTGCGGCTGATCTGCTGGATGGTCCAGGGCGTTGGGCACAGCTTGCGCACCTGCGATGCGGTGATGAGCCGGTTGCGGTTGGCGTTGAGGACGGCACGGACTTCGTCCATGCAGCATGGTCGGGTGACCATCGAGAGTCGGTAGATCCTGCCGGTCGAGATGCCGACGGAGGTGCGCGTCGATGCGCGCAGGGTTGCGGTTGTCATGGGGCGCCTTTCGGTAGGGTGATGAATGCCGGCGAGCGCTCCACGAGCTGCTTGTGCGCCGAGTAGGTCAGCCCCCGATAGTCCCGCCAGTTCTTCGACCACCACGCCTCTAGTTGCTCTGGTGTCAGGCCCTGCGCGATGAAGCGCTCTCTGCCGTCTGGCAACAGCTCGACGATGTAGCAGGGGCCTGGCTTTGGCGTGGCCATGGTTGTGCTGGATCAGCGCTGCAGCGGCTCGCCGTGCAAGGCAGCGAGTCCGCGCCTGGCCAGCTCCTCGACCTGCCTGGAGCAAGGCGGATCGCGCCTGGACAATCGAACGATATCGGTCAGGCAGTTCTCCAGCTCCTCGTACACCTCCAGGTTCGTGAGACGGTGTCCGATCTCGGTGTCGCGCTTCTTCTCCTCGGCATCGAGGTCGGGTAGCTTATCCATCGCGCCGATCATCTTCACCATCGCGCGCTCCTCGTGCGAGATGTCCGTCTTGTGAACCGGATCCATCTGCTTGTGCAGCAAGGCCCCCAGCCTTGCGTCAAATTCTTCGTTGGTGTACGGGCCTGTCACATGCCCCAGGCTGATCGCATAGTCCCTGGCCTCGATCAACTCGTAGGCATTGTTGATGAACTTGTTGCCGTTGGGCACGACGCCGATCACCTTGCTGCAGTTTTTGATCTCAAGCTCGGCCCGGCAGGCGTTGTTCAGGCCAGCAGGACCGGATCTGCAGGTGACCCTGATCTCGCCGTCTTCCGAGCCGACCCAGCGCCGCTCGTAGTCCATGTCGAATATCTCCGTCTCTTCGAACGCATCCTTGCTCCGGATCTTTCCTGTCATCGACAGAACGGTGCACAGCTCCTCATGCGCGACGCGCTGCGACATGTCGTCCGTCATGCGGCGCAACATCTCGTAGATGGCATCGATGCACACGTTGCGTTCGTCGTGTTTGGACCTGATGTGCTTGAACACGCTGGTCCTGTCGCAGTACACCTGGGCGTCAACGGTGCAACCGCCAGCCATGTCCACTTCGCTGATGCTGATGCGAAGGCGCGGCTTGTCACGGAATATTCCGATCAAGCCCGCTGCGTGCTTTGATTGCGAAGTCGTCATGTGAACAGTCCTTGTTGTAGTGGATTGATGATGATGGGGCGAACTGTCGCGATGACGTACGCCTCGCCTTCTACGGGCGCCATCCGCTCAGCGGTTATGCGCCGCACACGTTTGTCGTCAGTGAAGACCACGTCCTTGAGCGCGTCGATCAGCACCTTGAGCGCGTTGTCCACGTCCAGGCAGCGGATGTTGTACTCCCAGTCCGAGTTGGCCCTGGCCAGCGCCGCTGCGTTCTGAGGGGCCTTGGGGAAGAGGACTACCTCAAGCGACACCCACCCCTCGATCGGCCTGTGCGCTCCAGCGGCGCGCGCCTGCCATGCGGCCTGCTCCTTGTACAGGCGCGCCTCGTCTGTCACGAACGGCATGACGATGGGTCTGCCCGTGGCCTTCGAGGTGACCACGCGGTTGCCCCAGTAGGCGTTGGCGCTTGGCGGCATGGGCAGGCGGATGGTGAAGGTCATCGCGAACTTCCCTTGAACTCGGCCATCGTCATGGTGCGCGTGGTGCCTGGCACGACCAGCGTAGGCCTGCACGCCAAGCGCAGCAGCATGTCCGCGTGGGCCGCGCGCTGCGCCTTCACCAGGTCACGCTTGCGCTTGCGAGATGCTGCGCTCATGCCGTCACCTGCACAGGTCGTGGATTGACTTCATAAACCTATCCTCAGCGGTGGGCGGCTTCTTGCGGTTCTGATCACCGCGGCAGTAGGCGCAGTAGGCCTTGGCCGTGCAGAAGCACCGCTGCGGGTTGTAGGCCTCCAGGGTGTGCACCTTGCTCTGCCTGTGGCATGCAAGGCACTCGGCATCGCCCTGCGAGATGTCGTGCCATGCCCATGTGTTGCAGGTCGAGCACCAGTACTTGGTTGTGTTGCTCATTGGCAGAGCTCCTCGGTTGCCATGACCCAGGCCTTGTTCAGGCTCACAGTGGCACGGAGAGTCGCGATGCGGACGGCCAGATCCATCGCGCGCTGCCAGTCCTTGACGACGATGTTGCGTGATGGGATGTCTTTCTCGCTCGCCAAAACCACGTACTCGTCCTCGTCCCCGATCCTGAAGGACGCGATGCTGGTGCCTGTCTTGCACAGCTTGATGGACATGGTGTTTGTCATCGCAGCCCCTTCAGCGCCTGGTCCCATGCGAGCCTGAACTCCAGGCCCTGGAGCCTGCCGATCAGGTCGTTGATGAAGGCCACCGCGTACTCGAAGGACGGCACGTCAACCCGTCCCCACTCTGCGCCGCCCTGCGACGAGACGACGATGAACCTAGACCCTGACGGGTAGGCCTGGATCATGACGTCGTCCTTGATGACCGTGATGCCATTGGTGCTCATGCTTTCCTCCGCTGCACAAGTCCGACAATCTCGATCAGCACGTCCCTGAACTCAGGCGGTGTCGCGTCCCTGATCCTGGTCTTGTCCTTACCGCCGACCATGGCCATCATGCCGATACGCCTAGCTTTCTCGTACCCGTGCTTCTCAAGCGCTACAGGATGGATCCTCTGCTCGGTCTTGCCCCAGCGAAGCTCGGGCAATATGGCGCGATCAACCCCGACCACGAGCAACCACGTCGCCTTACCTGCGAAGTGACCGTACTTGCCCCGGTAGACGCAACATGTCCACATACCTGGCTCTGCCTCGACCCAGCCGCCAGACCTGGGCGGCCTCTTGAGACCGAAGAACTCCCATGCGTTGGAATCAGCCGGGTGCTCCAAAACTCCACCACACCGACGCAAGGAATCCAGCGCCGCCGCGAAGCAACCGTCGTCGTCGCCCATCTTGAACTGGTGCGGCTTGCGGGTTGAACCGTGCCAGAAGCGCCCCCACCGTTGGCACGGAGGATGCGCGATTACTGGGTCGCTGCCGGCGTACTTTCGCGCATCGCGTGGCTCGTCCCACGGATCGATCCCAGGAACACCGAAGTAGACCCCTCCAGTCTCAACGTACAGGGCTGCGATCATGCAATCCTCCCCATGACGAGCCCGGTCACGTAGCCCACGCCGATCACCACCACGACCTGGGCGAGCATGCCGCCAGGCACGAAGTCGATCAGCGTCGAACCTATGAGCAGGAAGTCGGCCAGCACCGCGATCGCAAAGCCGGCGGCCATCCTCAGAGTCGTCTCCATCATCACCCCCACGCCAGCCCAAGGCTGGCAAGCTGCGACCGCTCCTGCGGGGTCGGCTCCCGCATCACCCGCACACCGCGGTTGATTGAGCTCGATTGGACCACCAGTGGCACCACGCTGACAACTGGCTCGGGCTCAGGTTCAGGCTTGGGTGCAGCGCGCCTGGCAGCGGCCTGCTGCAGCTTGACCACCTTGGCCTCGTGCGCCAGCCACGGATCACGCTGGCGCCAGTCCCTGGCCAGCGTCCAGCGGGCGTAGCGGCCACGGCTGACGCAGACCACCATGCCGTCCTGCTTGAGCCGCGTCAGGCCGCGCAGAGCGCACCTGGTGCTGATGCCCATCTTCTCGGACAGCTCCACCAGCGAGACCTGCTCGTAGGCCAGCAAGGCCTCGATGAAGCGCATGTCGTTGGCGGTGAGCCTGTTGATGTAGGTCGCGATCGGCATGGCTAACCCCCGTTTTGGAGTGGCGCGCGCGGCCCGTTTACGCCGAGCTTTCTTGCCCTCGCCGCCCTCTTGACCCTGCCCCTCTCGACAATCAGCCTGATGAGCGATCGAGACATGAACCGCTCCTTGCGAGGAGGTTGCTGGATCGCCTGCCACGGCTCATCGATGATGGTGATGCGCAGCCCAGCGATCTCGATGGTGTCGGTCACATCCTTGACAGCGGGCCCGAAGTTGACGGTGTACAGCCGGCTCACAGAAATGACTCCATGATGTCGTCGATGAGCTGCATGCAAGCCTCGACGAGGGTCTTTGCGAAAGTGTAGACGGCCCACGCGATGAACATGAGCGTGACCGAGAGCAGCACCACTGCGATGCCGATGATGAGGTTAGCAAAGGCTGCCATGTGCGTCTCCGAGGTTGAACGGGATGGTCTCCGATGCGCGGTCGTTGCAGATGCGAAGGGACTTCTTGTCGAGCCAGAGATGGACCTTGCCTTCCCACCCGAAGTTGCGCTGCTTGTCGACGACCACGAGGAGGTCGCCTTGAGCGAGGGCATGCTCGTCGTTGCGGTCGACCTTGAGCTTGCGCTCCTTGGGCTTGTTGCGCCAGACCATGCAGACGTTGTCGACCTGGTCGACGAGTGCTGCGGCACCCCGCACGTCGTATCGGGTAGGCGGTCTGTCCTCGCCATTGGCATCACCCGGCTTGCGGCAGTGGGCCAGGACGTGCAGGTGCATGCCGGTCTCCTTGGCCAAGCGCACGATGTCCGTGCCGAACTGCTTCTGCTCGTCCAGCCTCTCCTCGCTGGCGCAGACCATCATCATGCTGTCGATGATGACTTGGACACCGCTCAGTTTGTCTGCGAAGTAGCGCAGGATGGCGATGAGCTTTCCAGGGGTGATGCGTCCCAGGTGGTCGAGCATCCAGAGCTTGTCATCGGTCCAGCTCATGAAGCGGTCGATGTACGCGGATGTTGGGTGCTGGCCACCGTAGGCCTGCTTGATCTGCCTGGCCAGTGTCTGCTGCACCAGCATCTCGAATGAGGCCACCATGGTGCGCTGGTTGGCTGTGCACAGGTCCGTTGCGACCTGCCCTGTCAGCATCGACTTGTAGTGCCCGTTGTACCCTGCCCATAGGGTGACCTCACCGGGGCGGAATTCGAGCACCTCGCCCAGCTTGGTGCTGCCCATGGTTGGCATGATGATGGCGTCGTCGCGAGGTGCGAATGCGCTGCGCACAGCATCGCGGTAATGGCTGGCTGGCCGGACCTTGACGCCGAACTCGGTGTCTCGCTCGTAGGCTTCCCAGTCCATGTCGTCGGGGCTCAGGATTGTGGCCATGTGTGGTCTCCTTGCGTGTCGCTCACACCGATCGTCTTGAGTGTGACGGGGTCATGAAGGTAGGCGATGACCCGTTTCGCCTTGTGCCGCTCGATGGCGGCCACGACAGAGTCCAACCTGTCGCGATCTTCGGCATGGACGATGGCGGTGAGGCCAACGATCCAGCGCATGTCCAGCAGCATCGGGTCGTCCTTGACCTCGATGTCGACGTGAGGCCCGAAACCCTCGTAGCGGTGCCACCAGGTCGAGATGCCGATGTCTCCCGGATGAGGGGTTGCATCGACGTAGACGAACGGCCAGCAGAAGCCAGCACGCCTTGCCTCGATGATGGGCTGATGGCCGATCACAGGTCTGCAGCCAGCAGGTCGCCGGCCCCTCCATCGTCGTCCTGCCACCGGCCCTGGTTGAGCCACGTCGCCGGGTTGGGGATGTACTGCCCCCTGTCCCTGGCCCACTGGTCGGTGAGCTTCTGACGGTTGACGGCATCGAGGATCGAGTCGCGGATCTCGGCCGAGGCGACCTTGCGATCGAAGGACCGCTTGGCAGCGTCCTTTCCGACCTTCTTGGGGTAGGACTTCCAAAACGCATCGAAGTCGGCATCGGATGGCCTCCACCGCTCAGGCCTTGCCTTGCCACCCTCGATTGCGACGAGACCCAAACCTGGCAAAGACGGCTGTTCCGGATGCGAACGCATTGCGGGGTCTTTGGGGACTACAGGGGTGTATTTACTATTCCGGTTTCCGGTTAGCATTGCCTTCGCATTGCGTTCGCTATGCGTTCGCATGTCGTCAGATGATGCGTTCGCATTGCGATCGGATGGATCAGGTGGTGTGCGATCGCATTGCCCCCAGCGTGCGTTCGCACTGCGCCTAGCCTTCTCGGCCTTGCCCTCGTAATCGGCGATTTCTCTCTCGCAGCGCTCGTTGTACCAAGCCCCGTTTCTAAGCTCGAAAAACTCGCTCAGGATACGCTTGAGGGCGTCACGTTCAGCACGCGATTTCGCTCCGATGACGCGCGCAGCCAGAGCCTCATCGATTGGCCTCTGTTTTTCGTAGTAACAATTCAAGAGTTTGAAATAGACACCATGTTCAATTAGAGAAAGGTGTCCGGTCGCAGCAGCGTAGTCGCCCAGGTTGAGCGTGAAATACTTCATCAGGATGCCTCCTTGGCGAGCTTCAGGAGGGCCTCCGCGAGCACTTTGAGCTGCTCGAAAGGTACGTAGACGTGCTGATAGTTGCCAGCCTCCAGAGCCGGCCAGTAGACCTGGATCCAGGCGCAATCAAGGCCCTCGAACCCGCCGACGTGTATCGCCAGCCCTGGGAGGGGTGGAACGTCCAGGATGACGTCGCCGTCATTCATGGTTGGCTCCCCATCAGCCGGAGCTGCCGGCACACCTCGTCGACCTGGTCGGCTGGGATGATGGTGGGTGGTGTCGGCGGCAGGTAAGGCCAGTGGACCGACAGCGCAAGGCAAGGGATGTTGGATCGGTACGTGCGCGCGATGTGCACGGACGGCAGGCCGGTGAAGGGCTGCGCAGAGGGACTGCTCATGATGGTTCCCGGGCACCCGATGTTGAGAGGTGCCGGCAGGCGCGGGTCTCGCTCTTCGCAGGGGGGATCAGTCCCCGGCTAGCCGGTCTCAGGGAGGATTGTGCACCAATCCGCATGTCACCACCCAGCGGGGAAGTCTGGTCCGGTTTGGGCCAAGGTCGGGCCATGGTCTTGGGCCAAGGTGGAAGCCTGCGCCGGCTTGCGCTTGCTGCCGTTCTCGCGCAGCCACATTGCCACGGACAGGAGCTGCAGATAGCCGGGGTTCGTCATCCTGCCGCCAGCGAACTTGGTGAGCCACGAGTACGACAGGCCGACCGGGTACGGATCGCCTGCCCTGGTGTCTGCCTCGATCCGCTGGAGCGTGCCGCGTGGCGCCGCGTTGAGCCTGGCGCGCAGGCGGTCTGGGTCGACGTTGTACTTGATCATGTGCTGCCTCATTGGCGGTCGAAGTGGTGCTTGATGCCAATGTACACGGCACTGCGGCGGTGCGCTAGGGCACCGAGCCGGGCACCCAGGTGCAAACTATTTTGTAACAGAGCCTCAAATTCCGGTAGACACTTGTCATCCTAGTGCACTATTCTATCGATGTCGGGCGCCGAGTGGCCCCGGCAACCAGCAAGGAGACCGAGATGAACCTGATCGCCAACTACCGCGCCGGACGAGTCTTCCTCCACATCGTTGCCGCCATCGGCGACCACCAGATCCGTTTCCACCTCGCCGGCATCGCCCGCGAGATCCACTGACCCCAGCCGGCAGGGCAACCAGCCCTGCAGGGTGTGGCCAAGAGGCACCACCAACCAACCAGGAGAACCGCATGTCCGCTACCTACACCCGCCTGTCCTCGTCCTTCGGTGGCCACCAGTCGATCGCCGCCGGCCGCGATCCCATCGGGGAAGACGCCCTGCGCCGGATGGTCCCCAGCGTGTTCGCCGCGGAGGCCCACGAGAGCCGCTCGGACAAGTACGCATACATCCCGACCATCGAAGTCCTGCGCGGCCTGCGTCAGGAGGGATTCGAGGTCTACAGCGCGATCCAGGGCAAGTGCCGCCTGCCCGGCAAGATCGGAAGAGCGTCGTGTAGGGAAAGAGTGTCTTCGCCTGTGTAGAT
>ERZ650310.295-NODE-295-length-15289-cov-5.700866_pt1 | contig 15289 bp, 20 predicted proteins | sample MGYA00376246_ERZ650310 | MGnify/ENA primary metagenome ERZ650310 (study PRJEB26733, sample SAMN07839286) | wastewater metagenome | biome: small river; feature: stream; material: water | place: USA: North Carolina | collected 2016-03-01 ...
AAATGGCTTAGGGTGAGGATGTCGCCCTCCACAATCTTATTCGTATTGAGAGACGTATTTTTAAATATAAATTCAAGAATGTCTTTGCTCAAAGAATCTAAAGATTTTTCACTACTGTTTGTTAGTGTATCTGCGAGTTGTAAAAATCGTAAGTAAGAATTTATCATTTAGCTTTATCCCCTTGTTTTAGTTATCATGGGTCTATGCCCATTTCTTTTAGAAAACAACCACTTGGATTTATTATCCTCCAAAAGATAGGAATTCCTTTTTGTCTGTATTTTTTGGCGCTTTATGTGGTTAGAGCGTTTCCTTTCCTGGTTAATCACCCAGAGCTAAGCTATTTTGTGTATTTACCTGCTGGCATTAAAGTGCTTTCTGTATTAATTTTTGGTTGGATGGCTGCTATAGGCATTGGTCTTGCCGTCTTCATTCGTTTGGCAATATTTCAACCGGAACAGCCTTGGTTTGCGTGGTTTATTGTGGCTCTTGTTGGTAGCATCGTTCTGGTTCTGGCGGTGAACTTAACGCTAAAGGGATTGGGTGTTGCGAAAGATCTCCATAATTTGAAGTATCGTGATGTTGTCACATTGGCATTATTTGCCAGCATTGCTCACGGGTTTAGTTATACCTATGTAATCTTTGCTATTCATAACTATGCTTTTGATAATTTCATGCGTGAAAGCATGATTATTGTGATGGGTGGTTTTTTCGGAAACATGTTGGTAATTGGACTCCTGACTTATTTTATTCAACATAGCCAGTGGCTTCAGCGACAAATCCAGAGATTGAACAAAAATAGCGATGTATAGTTTCAATATGGAGTCAGACATCCTCAGTTCTGGTCGATTCCGCCACGGACCACCAATAATCATCAAAACCACTTTCGGGTGGTTTTTTCATTTGGGCTAGGTTACATTCTTGCTATGAAAGCCCTCAAAAAAAGAATTCTCAGTGCTTGTTGTGGCGCCCACATTCTTCACGATGGATATACCGACCTGCTTTATGTGATGTTCCCTATTTGGCAAATGGCGTTTGGCTTATCGCTTGCTGAAGTAGGATTCTTAAAGACTTTGTATTCAGGTGCCATGGCCTCTCTACAGGTTCCATCAAGTATGTTGTCAGAGAAGGTTGGTGAAAAACGCCTTTTGCTATTCGGCACTTTAATTGCGGCAATGGGATTTTTATTGTCTGGCTGGACTACTGGCTTTTTAGGCCTAGCTGCCTGCTTAGTTCTTAGCGGCATTGGCGCCAGTGTTCAGCACCCCCTTTCCTCTTCGTTAACTGCCCATGCTTTTGAGGGCCCACAATTAAGAGGCGCCCTGGGCACATATAACTTTTCTGGCGATATCGGCAAGGTGTTATTGCCATCTCTCTGTGCGGCTTTGTTAGCAGTTTGGGATTGGCATGCCGTAACCAGTGCAATGGGTTTATTGGGATTGCTTGTTGTAATGTTTTTGGCAGTCGTTCTACCAAAAGCAACAGTTGCCAATCATTCTAAAGTCCAGCCAAATAAAGCTTCAGTCGACACGGGCGGCAAGGCCACGGGTAGAAATTTTCTTAATCTAGGCTTTATTTCTTTATCGTCAATTGCTGTGATTGATAGCGCTACTCGCATGGGTTTTTTAACCTTGCTACCTTTTCTGTTGATCTCTAAAGGTGCCACAGTTACTCAAATTGGCTTTGCTTTGAGCTTAACTTTTGCCGGGGGTGCCGCAGGCAAATTTGTTTGTGGGTTTATCGCTGCTCGATTTGGCGTCATTAAAACCACTTTAATAACCGAAATTGCCACAACCATTTTGATGGCTTTAACCATACCATTAAGCATTGATGTTGTTATGTTGATGTTGCCATTAGTTGGCGTTGCTCTAAATGGAACATCATCTGGGCTTTATGGAACAGTCCCTGAGTTGGTTCCGCAACATATCCGATCTAGAGCATTCGGCGTGTTTTATACGTTAACGATTGGTGCCGGAGCTATTTCGCCGCTTGTTTATGGCTTTGCTGGTGATAGGCTCGGCGTTCCTAATGCCATTGCACTCATTGCTGGCTCGGTACTATTGGTATTTCCGCTGACACTGGGCTTGAAAAAGGCTTTCAGAAGATTAGAGGTCTAGAGATTGATTAAGTGTCCTTGGTCCCGATAGATTCCGCCCCGGGCCACCAAAAAGCACCAGAACCACCTTCGGCTGGTTTTTCATTTACAGCAGTTCGACCCCAAAGTTTTTCATTAATAGAGCAAAAAGGCCAAAGCAAATAACTGTTACAGCTAAGCTTGCGCCCATCGTCATCCAGAACCCAAGTCTTGGAAGCAAGTAGGGAAATAGTAAAAACATTGGTAGTGTGGGAATCACATACCAAAAAGTGTAATAAGCGTGATTAGCTATTTTCTCTTCCGGTTGATTCTCAATATAGAGCCAAGTGAGCGTGAGCAAAGTCATTAGGGGCAGAGCCGCAAATAAGCCGCCCAACCTATCGCTTCTTTTGGCTACCTCTGAGATGAATACAACCATTCCGGCTGTTAGTAGGTATTTGGTAATGATCCAAGCCATAGAAGCCCCAAGTGTCTTTAATGAACCCATTATAGGAATGTCATTTAAAACGACAAATCAATCCAAAGGGCATAGAATGATTCAATAATTATGTGAAAGGTAATTATGGATAACAAAGAGCATTGGGAAAGAGTCTATGGCACAAAAGCGCCTGACGCAGTCAGTTGGTATGCCCCACACCTTGAAACATCACTAAATCTTATCCATAAGGCCTCAAGCGATAGGGATGCCGCGATTATTGATATTGGTGGCGGAGAGGCGACTTTGGTTGATGACCTTATTGCCGAGGGTTATAGAGACATCAGCGTTTTAGATATCTCTCAGAAAGCAATTGATGTCGCTAGGGCGCGAATTGGCGATCAGGCCGACAAGATTCATTGGTATTGTGCTGACATTACTCAAGCAACATTGCCGCAAAACTATTTTGATGTTTGGCATGATAGGGCTGTATTCCATTTCTTAACTGAAGAGTCTCAGCGAAAGAGGTATGTAGAGCAGGTGATGCGCTCAGTAAAGCATGGTGGTTATGTGATTATGTCCACCTTTGGCCCTGAGGGCCCAGAGAAATGTAGCGGATTAGACGTAGTTCGTTATGACTCAGAAAATCTTCACGGGCAATTTGGTAAAAGTTTTAAGCTCATTGATAGCTCTACAGAAATTCATAAAACCCCTATGGGCACAACTCAGCAATTTCTTTATTGCTTTTGTAGGATGGAATAGAGTCAGGCATCCTAGGCCTTAGCCGCTTCCACCAAGAAACACCAAAACCACCTTCGGGTGGCTTTTTCGTTTTTGGCGAGCTGCTATTAACTGGTAATTAATGGAGTTGACATAATGCAATCGTTCCGCCTCACAAGCAAATTTGTTTTAAACGACAATACAAATACAAACTGATAACAAGGAGGCTTCATGTATAAGCTCATCGCTTTTGATGCTTACGGAACATTATTTGATGTGTATTCAATGGGAAAGTTGGCAGAAGATTTATTTCCTGGTAATGGCCAGGCCCTTGCCTTAATGTGGCGTGATCGCCAAATTGAGTACACCCGCTTGGTCACCATGAGCGATCCTAATCCTGGTGGTAGCAAGCACTACCTTCCATTCTGGGAATTAACCATTCGCTCCTTGCGTTATGTGTGTAAGCGTATGAGCTTAAATCTCAGCCCTGACTACGAGAAGCGGTTGATGGATCAATATGCCAAACTCACTGGTTTTGATGATAGCTTGCACGTACTCAAGACCATAAAAAATAAAGGTATTTCTACTGCAATTTTGTCCAATGGTAGTAAAGAAATGTTGGCAACAGTAGTCGATAGTAATGGCCTTGCGGCCTACTTGGACAAAGTGGTCACCGTTGAGGATGTGCGATTATTTAAGACCGCCCCACAATCCTATGAGCTTCTTTTAAAAGCGTTTCCAGTTAGAAAAGAAGAGGTACTTTTTGTATCGAGCAATGCTTGGGATGCGCTGGCAGCAAAGTGGTTTGGTTTTGATGTATTTTGGGTTAATCGGCTTGGACACCCCTTTGAGGAGATTGGTGAGAAGCCAAACTATGAAGGCAGTTCCTTAAGCAAAGTTTTGGAAGTTATTTAGGGCTCCTTAAGCCTGGGGTCGTAAAATATAGGCTTAATGCCAATTGAGTTTATCCAGCGCCTAACAAGCGCGCAGCGATCCCCTAAAACCAATATTCAATTGGGTGCTTATATGGCGTTTGTGGCAGGCGCCGTAAATGCTGGTGGTTTCTTGGCTATTTCTCGCTATACGTCCCATATGAGCGGGATTATTTCCGCAATTGGTGATGACCTTGCTCTGAATGATTTCATTTCGGTTTTAGGTGGCATCTCACTATTGCTCTCATTTCTATTTGGCGCGGCTACTACGGCCATCATTGTTAATTGGGGCCATAGAAGAAAAATTCATAGCGAGTTTGCCTTGCCGCTATTTCTTGAGGCTGCTTTGTTGTTGGTCTTTGGTTTGGTGGGCGCTAATCTCAATTTATATCTACCCTTAACCATCCCAACAATTGCTCTTCTCTTATGCTTTGTGATGGGCTTACAAAATGCCATTGTCACTAAAGCTTCTAAAGCAGAAATTAGAACAACCCATATGACGGGGGTCATTACCGATATTGGAATAGAGGTGGGTAAGTTAATTTATTGGAATAAATCTACGCAAGCCAATGAAAGTGGATATGTCAGAGCAAACCGGGAAAAGCTAAAAACCCATTTATTTATTTTCGGAATGTTCTTAATTGGCGGGATCATTGGAGCGCTTAGCTTTAAAACCGTCGGCTATATAGCGGTGATTCCGCTTTCGCTTTCCCTGGTATTGATAGCAAGCTTGCAGATTTATCGAGATATCAGGGCGGCATTAAAGCAATAGCATGTTTACATTTGGATTCAGGGAAGATGTAAAGCTCTTAATGCAATTCCAAAAAATAAGGGGGGCAAAGCCCCCCTTATTGCTACAAGTTACCACTGTATAAATTAAAACAGGTCTGCGTTCATCACCTTAGTCCATGCGGCAACAAAGTCATTCACAAACTTTTCTTTATTGTCGTCTTGCGCATACACCTCTGCGTAGGCGCGCAAGATAGAGTTAGAGCCGAATACCAGATCAACCCGAGTAGCTGTCCATTTGGTATCGCCTGTACTGCGCTCAACAATGTCATAGCTATTTCGGCCGGTAGGTTTCCACTGGTAATTCATATCGGTTAGATTGACGAAGAAGTCATTACTTAATACACCCTCCCTCTCTGTGAATACTCCATGTTTTGTTCCGCCATAGTTTGTGCCAAGTACACGCATGCCACCTAGCAGCGCAGTCATCTCTTGGGCAGTGAGTCCCATCAACTGTGTGCGGTCTAAGAGCAACTCTTCTGGAGTAACAACATAGTTTTCTTTCAGCCAATTCCGGTAGCCATCTGCTAATGGCTCAAGTACTTCAAATGACTCTACATCCGTCATCTCTTGAGTAGCGTCACCACGACCTGAGGTGAATGGCACTTTGATATCAAACCCACCAGCTTTAGCGGCTTGCTCAATGCCGATATTGCCAGCAAGTACGATGGTATCGGCAATGCTGACGCCAGATTCTTTCGCAATTTTTTCGTAGACAGATAACACTCTTGTCAATCGCTCTGGCTCATTTCCTACCCAGTCTTTCTGTGGTGCTAGACGAATACGTGCACCATTGGCACCGCCGCGCTTATCTGAGCCGCGATAAGTACGAGCACTATCCCAAGCCGTACTTACAAGATCGCTAATAGACAAGCCACTAGCTTTGATCTTCGTTTTGACAGCCTCAATGTCATAGCCTTTTGCACCTGCCGGCACTGGATCCTGCCAGATTAAATCTTCATTAGGGACGTCTGGTCCGAAATATCTTGTTTTGGGTCCCATGTCGCGGTGGGTTAACTTAAACCAGGCCCTGGCAAAGGTTTCGGAGAAATAGTCTTGATCCTTATAGAACTTCTCTGAGATCTTGCGATATTCAGGATCCATCTTCATTGCCATGTCTGCATCAGTCATCATCGGCATGCAGCGAATAGAAGTATCTTCAACATCAACTGGCTTATCTTCTTCTTTAATATTGATGGGTTCATACTGCCAGGCGCCCGCTGGGCTCTTGGTTAGCTTCCAGTCATAATTGAGCAATAAATGGAAGTAGCCGTTATCCCACTGAGTTGGGTTTGTTGTCCAGGCGCCCTCAATTCCACTGGTGACGGTATCTCTGCCAATACCACGAGTCTTGTGATTCATCCAGCCAAGACCTTGTTCATCAATTGGTGCGCCTTCTGGGGCTGGGCCAAGATTGGCTGCATTGCCATTTCCATGTGCCTTGCCAACGGTATGTCCGCCGGCCGTGAGCGCAACGGTCTCTTCATCGTTCATGGCCATGCGAGCAAAAGTTACCCGAATGTCTCGAGCAGTTTTCAGGGGATCTGGATTACCATCTACGCCCTCTGGATTTACATAGATCAAACCCATCATGACAGCTGCAAGAGGATTGGCTAAATCGCGTTCGCCAGAATAGCGACTTCCTTCGCCACCACTTTTTTGGAGCCATTCTTTTTCAGAGCCCCAATAGATATCTTTTTCTGGATGCCAAATATCTTCACGCCCAAATGAAAAGCCAAATGTTTTGAGTCCCATGGATTCGTAGGCAATAGTGCCAGCTAAGATCATGAGATCAGCCCAACTTACTTTGTTGCCATATTTCTTTTTGATGGGCCACAAGAGGCGACGGGCTTTATCCAGGTTTGCGTTATCTGGCCAAGAGTTCAATGGAGCGAAGCGTTGATTGCCTGTGCCAGCCCCACCGCGACCATCGGCAATACGATAGCTACCCGCAGAGTGCCATGCCATGCGAATCATTAGGCCGCCATAGTGCCCCCAGTCTGCTGGCCACCAGTCTTGACTGTTGAGCAGCAGATCTTTCATGTCCTGCTTAAGCGCACTCACATCGAGCTTTTTCAATTCATCTCGATAGTTGAATGACGAACCCATTGGGTTTGTCTTTGTGTCATGCTGATGAAGAATGTCAAGATTCAGTGATTTTGGCCACCATGCCATAGGGGTGTTGCTGGATTCAGTATTAGCCCCGTGAGCAATTGGGCATATTCCTTGTGATGTCATATAGATCTCCTTATAGGTAAATCGTTTTTGGTTGGTTAACCTGACTTGTTCAGATTAACTGATAAAGCTATAAACGGCCTGCATGTTTGATAGTTTTTTTATTCGCCTGCCATGAAAGCGATAAGAATGTTCATCTTTCACCCCCTTTGGTGAGTTCTGATCGCAAGATTGTCAACAAGTCGTACTCATATTGATGCTTGAGGAAGTACAAGCCTTCTGCAATGCCCGCCAATCTATTTTGGATTTTCATTTTTAACTCCCTTCTTTGTCTGTTGCGATGGGATCATCTTGTGCCTTGTTGAGAGATCCGTCCAATGAATTAATATGAATTTATTAATCTATTAAATCGATAATCAGATTAAGCGACGGGAATCTATTTGCGCTCTACGTCCTCCTTGGTTTCGCGGGTATGTCTGCATTGTTCAAAGAGATATCCAAGGCTACCATCACACATCATTTACTAGATTTAATTCAGAGCAATTCAGGCCTTAGCCCCGAGATAAGAAGATGACTCAGTCCCCATTGATTTCCGTGAGCTACATCAGCAAAGCAACCCAGGATATGGGCGTTTTGGCATTGATGCGCTTGACTGACCAGGCCGCACAGCTCAATCAAAAGTTGGGACTATCGGGAGTGCTCTTTTATGAGAACCAACATTTTGGCCAGATATTAGAGGGGCCTCGTGCAGAGGTTACAAAAATCTGGGAAAAAATTCAGCGAGACCTTCGTCATCAAGAAGTGCGCTTATTGAAGATGGAGGAGATTAAGGAAAGAAGTTTTCCTGCCTGGTCCATGCGCTTTTTCCTGGCAAAAGAAATTCTGGCTAAGATGCCAAACCTCACTGGCGTGCTGGATGGGCTGCCTGAGCATGATGTTGAGCTCTTAAGGCTAATGCGAGCGGCCGCCGAATAAGAGCGAACCTTCTTTGATGGTGAGCGTAAAGTGCCAATTAGCCTCTACACTACTTGCATGAAGCGACTTTCCTACTTTTTTCTGATTGCAGTTTTTGGTGTTGCCTTTGCGCAAGAAGCATCTAATTCTTATGACCTAAAGGTTGCCGTTACTAGGGCGGGCGATCGCTTTCAAGTAAATGCAAGCTATGAGGTGCCAATTAACGTATGTGATGCCTTTGCATTTATTACTGACTATGAAGGTATTAAAAATTTACCTGGAATAGTAGATTCAAAAGTACTCTCTAGATCGGGCAACAAAGTGAAGGTTTCACGCTTGCTTGAAGAAAAAATTTTATTCATCCCATTTGAGATGCGCTCTGAGTTGGAGTACGTAGAGTTTCCCAACAAAGCATTGCTCTTTGAGCAGATAAGTGGAGATACCAAGTATTACAAGGGAAGTTGGCGGCTTTCACCGGAACAAGATTTCACCATATTTAAATACGATGCACAGGTTGAGCCAAACTCTCTAGTGCCATCAGCAGTGATCGAGTTCTTCATCAAAAATATCTTGCGACGACAGTTTGAGTCAATGGCTGAACTAGCGTCCCAAAGAAAGCGCCCTCAAAAGACAGTGTGTAAGTTGTAATGAATGAGCTGATTTTCCAGGCCATATTGCTGGGCTCGCTAGGGCTCGCTGCTGGAGTCCTGGGCGGTGTCTTGGGATTTGGAACTACTATTATTTTGATGCCCGCCCTGGTTTACTTTTATGGCCCAATGCAAACGATCCCGGTAATTGCAATTACTGCGACCGTGGCAAATATTTCTAGAATCTTCTTGTGGTGGCGAGTTATTGATTGGAGGGCTTGTGCTATTTATAGCCTCACTGCAATACCTGCGGTAGTTCTTGGTGCGCATACCCTCGTCTCTTTAAATGAGCGTTTAATTCAATTGGTGCTCGGCATCTTTTTAATCAGCCTCATTCCAATTCGTCGATGGATGCGAAGACAACAGTTCTATTTAAAGTTGTGGCAGTTAAGCTTAGTCGGTGCTTTTATTGGCTTTCTTACAGGAATTGTTGCAACCACTGGGGCCATTAATACACCATTCTTTTTAGCCTATGGATTGAGCAAGGGCGCTTTCTTAGGAACAGAGGCGGCCAGTACCCTCTCTATTTTGTTTGCCAAAGGCATTACTTTTCATCAGCTAGGCGTCTTAAATTCGACAGCTATTATTCAGGGGTTATTGATTGGCAGTACGGTCATGGCCGGCTCAATACTGTCTAAGCGCATTGTGCTGTCCTTGCCGGAGAAAAGTTTTATGTTTCTGATGGAGCTGGTGATGTTGATATCCGGCATCTTGATTATCCGAATGGCTTTCTAGTGCCTTCTTTCTCATCTTGGTTTAGAGTCATGTGAACATGACTAATCTCAATCAACTACCTACTGATCTACCAGTTCCGCAGGATGATGGGGCTGCTGCCCATCTAGTGGGCATGCGTTTGCCCGCCGTCTCACTGGGCGCAACTAATGCTAGCCAATTTAATCTTGGTGAGAGCAAGGGTCGCCTGGTAATTTACTGTTATCCAATGACAGGTCAGCCCAATGTTCCACTGCCGGAGGGGTGGGATCAAATACCTGGAGCTAGAGGATGCACACCACAAAGTTGTTCATTTAGAGATCACTATCAAGAGCTGCGTAATTTAGGTGCAGATGTTGTTGGCCTGAGTGTGCAGTCTACCGAATACCAACAGGAGATGGCGGATCGATTGCACCTGCCATTTCCGGTGTTAAGTGATGTGAATTATCAATTTCAGCAAGCTTTGCGCTTGCCAACTTTTGTTGTCGCTGAAATGACTTTATTAAAGCGCATCACTTTGATTGTGAATGATGGCGTGATTGAGGCTGTGCACTACCCCATCTTTCCGAGCGATAGCGATCCAGCTTGGGTAATGAGCTATCTAAAAAATAATCCCGCCTAAGCTAAGGCAGATTGTATTTAGCCCAGGTGAACAAGACATTTCCTACGTTTTGTCCACCAGGCACATAGGCAGTCTGAATGCTGAGATCTTTATAGCTGATTGAGGCAATGGGGAGCACGCCAGGGAAGGGGACATAGTTCATGATGTCTTGACGAGACATGATGAAGACAGTTGCTCCAACTCCATACTTCCAGTCGGGGCTATTGCCGATGTTCCACATCGGTATCCATCCATAGCCGACCATGTACTCATAAATTCCGTGCGAGTCTTTGAAGGTCATGCCATAAATGCCCTCCCAATTACCGCTCTCATTCATCAATCCTCTGCCGAATCCAATGCCCATTGGGTACTCGGTGTACTCATTGATCTTGTCTTGAGAATACGCATAAGGCATGTGATAGGTATAGAGGGGGATGTAAAGCTCATTTCCGCCCTTATCCCAAATCGACTCGAGATGCGTAGTTGTAGTTTGGAACCACTCGGAAACGGTTTCAGCGCGAGGGACTGCAAATGGCATGCAAAGAAGTAAAAGGACAATAAATCTACGGCACATAACTAAGAATTTCTGAACTAAGCAAAAGGCCTCCTAAGTAAGGCTTAATGCTGTTTTTGTAATAAAACCACCTGAATTGACAAGATTATATGTTGCTTTGCAGCAATATTTACTTGCTAAGCCCAAAATAAGCTATTAATATGGTGCAGTGCAGCAAATAACCCATTAAAGGAAATATCATGTTCAAAAATCAATTCGCAGAAAATCAAGCTAAATCAGTAGAAAGCGCCCGTGCATTAGGTCAAACTGCCCTTGAGAATGCTCAAGAGTTGGCAGAAATCAATTACCAGGCTGCACAACAGGCCGTGGCAAATGCGCAAGCCAAGGCTGCCGAGTTGATGAAGGGTAAAGATGCCAAGGCAGCATTAGACCTTCTACAAAGCCCAGAAGTACAAGAGGCCGTTGCTGAAGTTGCTGCGTATCAGAAAAAAGTAGCTGCAGTTCTGCGTCGCGGCAACCAAGAGTTGGTTGAGGCTGTAGAAGCTGCCATTGACCAATCACAAGATGATTTGAAGAGCTTTGTAGCTGCCGCCACTTCAAAAGCGCCCGCTGGCTCAGAGGCATATGTAAGCGCATTTACATCTGCATTCAATACAGCAATGCAAAACTTTGACCAAGTACGTTCAACAACTCAAGACGCGTTTGCAAACTTTGAGAAAAGTGTTGAAACTGCAATGAAGACCGCTCAAGGTCAATTTGGCCAGGCCCCTAAGGCGGCAAAAAGCCGCGCTAAGTAATTAGTAGATAATAGCCACACAAAAAAGCCCCGTGTAAACGGGGTTTTTTTGATGGTGTTACTTCAAATAAATTTGAGAAAATAGCCGGGCAGTCTTTAAAAATGCATGAAGAGGCGCGCTTTTAATTCTTGAGGAAATCGTATGAATCGCATTATGTTGTTGGGAAAAATTCACAGGGCAACTGTCACAGAGGCGGATTTGCATTACGAGGGCTCTTGTGGAATCGATGAGGATTTGCTCGATGCTGCTGATATGCGTGAGTTTGAAAAGATCGAGCTGTACAACATTAACAATGGCGAACGTTTCTCAACTTACATCATTAAGGCAAAACGTGGCTCTGGAATTATTTCTCTCAATGGCGCTGCTGCACGTAAAGCGCATGTTGGTGACCATCTGATTATTTGCACCTATGGCCAGGTGAGCAACGATGAAGTTGCAAAGCACATACCTAAAATTGTTTTATTAGGCGATGGCAATAGCATTAAAGAAATCAAGAAAGTGAATTAATTTTTTTCGGTGTCTGGCCTAGGTGTAAGCCAGCATTACAAAAGTAAGTTCACGAGATATACTAATATCAAGCAGGAGAGTGAGGTCGTAGACCTCCACCGAAGGCGCAAACTCCCATGAACGCTCAGGTACCCACTAGGAAGGTACTGCTTATCCTAAACAGCCGTCTGGAGAGTCGCCATATTGATGGCGCACCGAAGGAGCAAGCACTAAGCTAGGTCTTAGTGTGAATCTCTCAGGTATCAAGGACAGGGGGAGCGGCAAGCGGGTGACGCATTTATTGCGCGCACGCATGTTAGGAGTCCCGCATGAATACCGCCCCAAGCTAGCCCAGTAAGAACGCATGACCAATTTCCCTTAAGGGGGTCTTTAGAAAACTTACTGAATCAGGCAAATAATATGAGTAATATCTACACCAAAGAAGCTCCATACCATCCAGGCTATGAGGATGCATCGTTTAAGCATGAAGTATCAAAAGGCGTATCTGAGTTAAGCGAGCTGAGGCGAGTGAATTCTCGCTATCTGAAGTTTGCGGACGCCATTGTGGATTTCTGTAAAGCGAGTCACGTACCAACCAAAAAGGTCACTACGGGATAGCGAGAGTCGGGAGGTAAAGATTCAAAATTAAAAGCCACCTGCGGGTGGTTTTTTATATTCAATTCTTGATAAGATCATTCATCTCATTAAATTTTGAAGACACCATGAAGCTAGCCCGCCTAATTTCCATATTGTTAGTAACTCTAGTTGTTCTTGGCGCCTGCTCCAAAGAGGAACAATCTAATGTAATTAAAGTTGCCATATCACCCACGATACCTCCCATGCTATTTGAAAAGGACGGTAAATATACAGGCATAGACTTGGAGATATTTGAAGGCTACTGCAAGTCACGGGGCTGCTCATTCAAAATGACTGCATATGATTGGCTCGGTATGTTGGGTGCGGTAACTAGTGGGCAAGCTGATGTTGCATTCTCTGGGATCTCCATTACCGATAAACGTAAAGAGGTGATGGATTTTTCCAATCCCTACTTCACCAGCACTTGGCAATTGATTGGCTTGAAAAACCGCCATATCAAAATTACCGATTTATCCCAGTTAAAAAAATACACCATTGCCTATCCAACTGGCAGCGTATTTGATGACTATGTGAAAACAGTATTGCAGCCAAAGGGCTATTACTCAGTAGACCAGGTAAAGTTATACCCATCGCCAGCAGAAGCATTAATTGCATTGCAAAACGGTAATGTGGATCTGGTATTTGTAGATAACGTGATGTTGGTTAATTATCAAAAGTCTTTAAATCTTCCAGTAAGCAGTAGCTATCAGGTGGTTGGGTTTGATAATCTAGGATTTGCCTTCAAAAAAGGCTCAAAATTACGAGATGACTTTAATTTATATCTTTCTGAGCTGGGCCCAGAAAAATTAAAGGCGATTATTAATCGCTGGACGCAATAAATTGAAGTGATTTTCATATATTGAGTTAAAGTGCATCTTAAGCCAATTATTTCAATAATTCATAAGGAAAAATATGTCCCATCATGACAAGTTAATTGCCGCTTTTGAAGCGTACCAATCAGAGAATGAAAAGTTTCACGGCAAAGGAATTAAAGCTTCTGCTGCAAGAGCGCGTAAAGCATTGCAAGAGATTGCTGGCTCTTGCAAAGAGCGCCGCAAAGAAATTACCGCTGAAAAAGAAGCGCTTGAGGGTAAGCCAAAAGGTGAGGGCATGTCACAAGATGCTGCTCGTCACGCACATATCAGAAAGTAAACCTTTTCTGAAAAGTCAAAAGTCACCTGCGGGTGACTTTTTGTTTAAAGGTCGACGTTTTCTAGGGCGGGGCCTTCTAGATGCCTAGTATCGGCCCATTGTTTTACTGCCCAGCCATCACCTTGCCTGTGGGTAATCCAATTTAGTGAAGCATTGGGTACAGATGCCGTTCGCTCGGCGCTGAGAGCCTGTTTGCTAGCAATTCGATACATCATATCAAGCGTCCCGCCATGACTAACAAGCAAAATGGTTTTACCGGCATGTCGCGCTTGAATTTTATCTAGCGCATTTTGTACGCGTAATGCAAATTGCTGAATACTTTCGCCGCCTTCAAGATCGTGCTCTAAGTCACGAGCTATGTGGGCTTGCCAAATATCAGGTCGTTGCAATGGCGCCTCGCTAATGGAGAGGCCTTGAAGCGCCCCAAAATGTCGCTCTCGCAGCTCGCCATCCACTTGCGCCTTTATGCCAAACAATTCAACTACAGCATTCGCGGTGTCAGCTGCCCTCTTGAGATCGCTGGTATATAAGACATCAAATGTGAGATTGATATTTTTAAGTGCTTGCGCCATTTGGCGAGCCTGCAACATGCCTCTGGCATTAAGGGGGATATCAGTGTGCCCTTGTAGGCGCCTTTCGGCATTCCAGGCGGTTTCACCATGGCGAATGAGGCAGAGTGTTGTTGTAGTCACCTTGCAATATTAAATCGAATTATTTTTTATTGTCCAAGCACGAGGATTGTGCTCAAAACCAAGATGCTCGTAATAGGCGTTTGCCTTTGGGGCTGCAAGTAACACGATCATGCAACTAGACCCTAGGCGCTTCTTAGTCTCTTCAATGAGCTTCTTTCCTATTCCCTGTCGCTGATATTGCTCATCAACAGCCAGGTCTGCTAGATAAGCCACATAGGCAAAGTCTGTCAGGCTTCGGCTGATCCCAACTAGTTTTTCGCCATCCCATGCAGAAATGATGAGGTTTGCATTGGCAAGCATCGCTGCAAATGTTTCAATGCTATTGATTGGGCGGCGCTCTCCTAGGGTCGATCGGGTGTAGAGATCGATCGCTTGTTCCGGACTAATGCTAGCGTGCTCGGTATAGGTGATCATTCTTCTTGGTTGGTTGAGTATGTAAGTAAATCCCCATTGCTAAGGGCTCCAGACTCTAGCGCCTCCGCTCTGAGGCCGCCTCTATCTTCAAATGCATTCATAAAATCCGGTCTTTTTAGTAGCTTGGCCGGTCGTTGGCATGGCTCACACAACTCGGTGCCTTTAAATGCGAGACCCCCTAAATAAAAACTCTTGCCCACTAGATCATTAAGCTCTTCCGCAGAAATGCCGCTGATGATGACATTTCTGCGGGTATCGCCTTCAGCAAAGGGTATTTGTTGTTTAGCTATTAATTGACGATTAGCATCCTCAATGCCTTTTAAGGCAATCAGGGAGATGTGGCGTATCTTCGGTTTAGTGTTGGAGAATGCGCCTATACCTAGTGCATAACGATCACCCACAATTCCTTCGCCAACAACGATGTTGGCTTGTGCAATTTGCACCATCGATTCGCCCGCTTGAGGCGCAATATAAATAGAGTGAATTTGAGGGGATGCTTTCATGATGAGAGCATATTACATAAGAAAAAGCCCCGGTAATTTCGGGGCTTAGTATTTATGCT
>ERZ650310.296-NODE-296-length-15272-cov-6.736610_pt1 | contig 15272 bp, 35 predicted proteins | sample MGYA00376246_ERZ650310 | MGnify/ENA primary metagenome ERZ650310 (study PRJEB26733, sample SAMN07839286) | wastewater metagenome | biome: small river; feature: stream; material: water | place: USA: North Carolina | collected 2016-03-01 ...
GGGCGTTCTCCTGCTGCACCGCGTCGAGGAGGGCGGCTGACTCCAGTGCAGCGAGGCGGTGCCTCGCGATCTCCTGGTGGGCGGCGTCTCGCTCGACACGGAGAGTCGAACATTCCGAGCTGAGTTTGTCACGATCCTCGCTCAGTCTATCGAGCGCCGCGTTGTAACGCCGAAACAGCGCGGACGCCACTCGTCCTGGAAGTAGCCGCTGACGTAGCCCATTAATGTCGGCGACGTGCTGCGCTTCGACCTGTGCGCGGGCGACAGACACTGACCGTTCGTAGGTCCACTTATGGCCGGTCAGGAAATTGACGAACCATTCCACGTCGGCCCACGGGTCGGGCGGGGTGTCTCGGGTCCAACACGAACCGGAACTCAGGTCGCCTTCGGTGGTCTGGTCGCTCATGGTGTCCTCCCTCACTGCCACGCGATGTGCGGCAGTAGCCACCGCACGAGAATTTCGACGCCTCGGAACAGCCCGTAGCCACACACCGCGACGAGGCATAAGAACACCGCTAGTTCACGATTGGTAATCATGGTGTCCTCCCGTTGATCTTCAGGGGCGGCGCCGGCAGCGGCATCCAGTGCGTCGGGGCGGGTTCCTCGCTCGGGATAAAGCCGGGGCCGTCTCTGTAGGTGTAGTAGCCGCAATCCTCATCCCACGCGAGGAACCACGTCCCATCCTTCGGCGCGGTTGCGATGTCTCGCCACACGCACGGCGCGGGTTCCACCGTGGGCGCAGTAGGCAGGCTCCGAAGGTTCGTCCAAGGCTTCGACGTGTCGCCGCTTCCCCAACACTTATTGCAGACGCCCCGCGTCATTGCGTTGCCACCGACACCGCCGCGCCACGTCGAGGTGTTGCCATACACCAGCGCGCCAGAGCCACCACACTCGAAGCAGATGTCGTCCACCTCGCGATCAAGGTCACGCCACGCCAGCATCCGGTCATATTCGCGGTTGGGCGGCTCCGGTGTCGGCTCCGCGGGGGAGACAGGGGTAGCGTTCCCATGCTCGCGGATGACCAGCACCAGTTCCCGCGCCCACGTTGCCGTGTGGTTCTCGGGGTCGCTTTCGACGCCCAATGCGCCTTCGATTGACTCCCGCCACGTATCGGCCGTGTCAGGCAGCGGTGGGCACTCGTGCTGCTGGTCGAAGATGAACCCGCTATGGCAGTGACAGCAATGCACATCCATCGCGGTTCCGTGCTCACATGTCACGTCCGGCTGCGGGCTGACGCCTTCAGCGGGAGCCTGCAATGTGCGCCGCCACCGCATCAGGATCGCCGCGCTGATGGTCAAGGAATCCATGCCGTCGACGCCACCGAGCATCCAGTCGATCTCCTGACGCAAGGCTTCCAGTGCCTGTGCTCGTTCGCTCATTCCTGCCCCTTCCCTCGATCCGCCTCTTGCTCCCACTGCCGCACCAGTCGCTCGGCTTCGGCCTGTGAGATGCGGTTGCCGTCTGCCACAAGCGCAATCCGTTCCTCGCGGGCTTCGTCGTCGGGGGTCATCGCGGCTTTCCAATCTCGCGGATCGTGACGCTGTGCTGCGCTTCGACGAACTTCTTTTTTAGCCGATACATCGGCGTCCGCACGCCTTTCACGTCCTCGACCACGTCGCGCCAAGCCCACCCCATCGGGACGCCATCGCGCGATGACACATACCGCTCCTCATAGCGGAAGTCGGCCACATAGGTAGCGACTGTGACACCGTCCACGTTCAACGGGAACCGCGGCTGGAGCTCTAGATTGCGAATTTCGCCCGCCTGCCCGAGTAGGAGCAGTTCCTGATACCTGCGACTCTCAGCCTTCGAGGCGAAGCGGAACCCATGCACCACGGTCGGCACCGCGCGATACTTCGACCGCGGGGCTCTCATGGCTTCCGCCCCGAGACGCTATGTCCGACCACGATCCCGCGCGCCAACATCGCGCCCTTACTTCGGGCCATGCGCGGTTGTTCCCGTTCCGCAGCGGCCTGGAAATCTGCCCTCGATTCCGCGCACAGCCACCACGACGTTGTCGCTTCCTCGCGGTAGCGGGGAGATGATCCGGTCAGCTGGTGAAAGAGAGCGGTGTTATCCGTGGGGGTCTGTGGGTTCATCGGATGTCCTCCACGGCCTGGATGCGCCGCCCGATCCAATTCATCACCGGCACGGCCATCGAGTTCCCGAGCGCCTTGTAGCGTGGGCCGTCTGCCGCGACCTTGCCGCGATACGGGATGCGGGTGTAGTCGTCGGTGAAGCCCTGAAGGCGTTCACACTCTCGAGGTGTCAGGCGACGGACGGCTGCACGATGCGCGACACCTATACCCGTCCACTGGCGCAGCACAGTCGGCGCTAGGTCCACAGTGCTACCTTGCCCGTCATCCTTCGCGCTAAACGCGATCGGCACCAGCGGCGTGCCCCGTCCCGTGCCGTCCTCGGAGGCGTCGAAGCCGTCAGCCTTCAAGGCGTGCGCGATCAGCATGTCGTTATAGGCGTCCTGCCCGTTGAAGCCGCCCGGATGTGCGCCAGGGGCGAGACAGCCCGCGACTGCCGCCGCGATCACGCCGCCGTCACAGTCGAAGTCGGTCCCGAGGCCACCGCCAGCAGAGCGGCGCGCAGGGACGGTGGGAGCGACTTGCCCCGCTTCTCGGCGCGGCGCAGGATGCCCCGACAGGCTCGCCCGCTCAAATAGAACCGCGGCGGCACGGCGCCAGTCTCCAAGACAGCCGACAACGAACACGCGCTTCCGTCGCTGGGCCAGTCCGAAGTACTGAGCGTCAAGAACGCGGTAGGCGAACCCATACCCGAGTTCTGCCAGCCCTCCGAGCAGGGAGCCAAACGCCCGTCCGTCGTCGGCAGACAGGACGCCGGGGACGTTCTCCCAGACCACCCATCGGGGCCGATACCGGCGAGCAATGGCAAGGTAGACGAACATGAGCGAACCACGCGGGTCATCCAGGCCCGCTCGGAGTCCTGCAACACTGAAGGACTGGCAAGGGGTTCCTCCCACAAAAACATCGAGATCTGCATCGGGCCACTCCTGAAACTTGGTCATGTCGCCGCGGTTCGGCACCGTCGGGTAGTGATGTGCGAGCACGGCTGACGGGAAAGCGTCCACCTCGGAGAAGGCGATGGCTTGCCACCCGAGTGGATGCCAGGCCACGGTGGCCGCCTCGATGCCGCTGCACACCGACAGGTAGCGCATCAGCGCTCACCTGCTTGCGAGTGCTTCCAATCGCGGCCGATCGACCTGATGGACTCAATTCGCTCAGCGAACCGTGGACCGATCGTCCTGGCCGCTGTCGGCAGTTCGTCAATCACCGCCGGCACTGGTTCATCCGCGCACGCTTCACAGCGCACTTTGGCCCACCCCGGCATGCTGACCTCGAGCAAGGGCTGACCAGCGGGCACCACCGTCGGGCAGTTCCCGCAGAGCGTGGCGAACTTGGCGAGCATCCACCGCCTCATGCCGCACCGTCCCTCGGAGCAGCGGCGAGACGCGCCAGAACGGAACCCGCCTCCAGCCGCGAGAACTCGTGCGCACTGATGGCGAGCGTCTCCCGCTCCTGCTCGGCTTCAGCCGCCGAGAGCGCCTTCACCGTTCCGTCGCGGTCGATGCGCCCGACCGGCACGAACCGCATCCAGTCGCGCCGATGCTGGTTCTGCGTCTCGGCCATACCGAACAGATACCGCCCGCCGTCCAGGCGCCGACCGCGCATCACCCGATAGATGCGTCCGAACTCCTTCCGCTTGGCGGCCCACATTTCCGGCGAGTAGTCCGCGGCGCACGCCGCCGTCCATGTGCCGAACATGGCGGTGATGGTCTCCGCCAGGGCGGCATCACGCACGGACACCGACCCCATGTAGCCGATGCGGGTCAGCGCGGCCCGGAATCCCAGCCACGCGGACTCGGCCGCATCTTCGGAATCGCCGACGGCGAACTCCCGCAGTTCCACGGGCCGCGGGAAGAACTTGCACGCGCGGGCGGCGGTGTTCAACGCGAGCACGACGGCGTCGATCGGCAGGTCCCGGAGCGCTTCGAAGTACAACGCAGTCTGCGGGGTGGTGAGCTTCTTCTCGAAGACCTCAGCCAGTGCCATCAGCCTCTGGCCGAACTCGCGCGAATCGTTAATGTTCACGGGCGTCCTCCCGTTCGAACATGAGCCGCTCGAACTCATCGACCACCGCGGCGTTGTGCTGAATCCGGTCCGAGGCGCCGGAGGTGGTGCGGGTCACAGTCCGCCGCTCGTCGTACGTGCCTTCCAGCACCCGGATGGCCTGGTTGTCGGACCGGATCAGCCAGTCGATCGTGGCGACCCAGTCCTTGCCAACCTGGCCGAGGCAGAACGGCGACGAGGCGACGCGGTCGAAGATCGGCCCCCACTCCGCCAGCGGACGCTTCTTGAGGCGGGCGCGGATGTGCTTCCGTCGGTCGTCGCTGAGAGCTTCGCAGCGGGGGATGGGCGGCTTCGTTCGCGCGTTCCACAGCGCGACGAATTCCTGTACCTCGTCTCTCTTCTCCTCTAATCCTTTCTTCTCTTCTCTACTCTCTTCTTCTCTTCTCTTATCTGTTGACGACCGTTCAACGACCGTCAACGAATCGTTGACAGGTAACTGCTTATTTACGTGTCGTTTACTAGCAGAGGCTTTTCCGGCCACTCGCCCGGCCTCCTGTCGTTTTCGGAAGTTTCGCGCCTGTTGACGACGTGTTTCTTCGATCGTGACGTTCTGGATGCGACCGGCGGCACGTTCGACGGCCTGGAACTTTGTGCGCACGACAGCCCACGCCGCCTCGACTTCGGCCGACTGCGCGGGGGTCACGGCGATGAGGTCCGCAACCGCGGAGGGGTCGTCCGGCAGCGACTTCGATTTGTCGCGCCACTGCTGGAAGAGCATGGTCAGGTAGACCCCTTTCTCAGCGAACGACATCCGCTGGGCAGAGATAGAGCCGAACCACTTCTCGACGTCGAAGAAGAACCCGTCGGAGGCCATGGCTATCCCGTGATCCGATCAGCGGCCGACTGTCCCGGTACAGTCAACATCTCGTCCCAGGCTTCGCCGACGCCACCGAGGACAGCCAGGAGCGGTACGCCAGCTTCACGAGCGGTGGCGACGAGCACGCAGATGGCCAGGGCGACGTCGTTCTTGGTGGCCGCTACGAAGCCGTCAGCCTGCGCGGAGGGCTGGTGGTGGTTCACGATGCACGCTCCTCTCGGGTCAGTTGGGCGTAGGCGATGAAGCGCATCGGCAGCTCGCGCCGCCACTGGTCCTGCTTCGCCGGGTCGCCGTGGCAGGTCTGGTAGTGGCCGCCGCGTTCCAGGTATTCCCGCGCGAAGGCGTCATCGACTGGCGTGTCGAGCAAGGCGCAGAGGGCGGCTTGTGTCGAGGTCATCGCGGCACCGCCACGGCCTCACGCTCCTCGCGCTCGCTTACCCACGGGTCGACCTCGGCGAGCAACACGCCATCCTTCGACCAGTACTGCGTGATCACGCGAACAGGGTTGTTGCTGCTCCCATTCCCGCGCCGAATCAGCGTGGTCTCGATCACTTCAATCAGTCGCACGGTGTCCATCAGCCAATCCTCGTTTTCGTGATGTTCCCGGCGCGGTCCCGCCAGACGAACGTCTGCAGTTCGCCGCGATCCTCCGGGCCGGAATAGTCGAAATACTTGTGCTCTGGCGCCTCTGGGCACGACACCTTGCGCAGGCGGTTGAGGAACTTCTGCATCAGCACGCCGTTCGACACGTCGTAGACGCGGTCGGGGTTCGTGGACTTCAGCAGCGTGTGGTCCACTTCGCCCAGGCGGTGCGGGTCGGTCGTGCCACCCTTCACGAGCGGCTCACCCGTGGCGCGGCAAATGCCCTTGTCGCGCGCCCACACAGCGGCGCGGAACGTGTCCTCGTTGGCCTTCTTCACTTTCCGCTTCTCTTCCTTGGTGATGACGTTGGGCGTCATCTGGTGCTTCGGCGTCGCGCGGCGGGTGGCGTTCACCTCGGCCATCGTCTGCAGGTTCTCGAAGGCCATCAGGCCACCGCCTTGAACAGCAGCTGCACCAGAAGAGACCATGCGACAACCAGGCACACGCACCACGCGATCTGCCGCCACGCTGGCATCGGCCACGACGCAGTGCACCACCCGATGAGCGCACAGCCAGACAGCCTGACGAATGCCTCCATTACGCCGCCTCCTGCCTGGGCCGCCAGATGTCGCGCGCCTGCTGGGAGCACTTCCGGGAGCAGTAGCGCACTCGGCGATCCGTCGAGCGCGTCAACCGGGCGATGGGCTTGTCGCAGTTCCGGCAGCGCTTGTAGCCCTGGTAGATGACTCTCATGCCGCCTCCGTTGCCGCAGCCGCACACGTCGGTCTGGCCTTCGATTCGAGCGTCATGCACTGACCAAAGCGCGAGACTTCCATCAGCGCCCCGACCGGCCAGCCGCGCGGCGCGGGCTCGTTGACGGTGTAGGTGCCGACGACCACTTCATTCCCCTGCGCGTCGAACGCGAACCGCTCGCGCGTGATGGTCTCCGGCGCCTTGATGGCCTCTCCGCACCTGGTGCAGAACTGCCAGCCGGTGGCGTAGTCGAAGGTGCCTGCCTCGTGAATCACGGTGGTCATCAGCGGTACTCCACTTCCCCAGGGAGCGGGATCTCCAACCCGTTGAACCGCTCGAGCGAGTACGACGGGATGAACTCGATGAGGCTGTCGGCGTCGTGCACGTCGAGGCTCGAGGTGTGCTGAACGAATGGGATCGGCCATCCGATGTCGTCGATGCCCACCGTGCCGAACTTCGCCGCCAGGCAGAGGCGCTTCACCTCGTCGACCGTCAGCCCGCTCGCCTCGTGCATCAGCCGGAACGGGACGGCGTGGAGATAGCCGTTCTGGTCGAGCGTGCGCTGCTGCGGCTGCCGCCGCACGAGCACCTCAACCTCGTGCCCGGCGAGCAACTGCAGCCACTCCTGCCGACGCTGGCGCTCTGTCTCGCGCAGCACCAGCCGGGCCTGTGGCGTCACGAGCCCCTTGAAGATCGGAATGAGCGCCATGGCCTACCACCGATCCGGACCTGTCGACCAGCCATCGCCGGCGGGCTCATCGGCAGTCGCAGTAGCCGGCCCATTGACGGGGGTGTGCCGACCTTCGCGGATCCGCTTCGCCCAGCCACGCGCACGAGCGGCGTCCTTTCGCTTGAAGTCAGCGACGGGCTTGCCTGCGTCGGTGCGTTCGTCCGTCTCGGCGGCCTTCTGCGCGAAGTAGTCGAAGGTCTCCGCCAGCATGTCCAGCAGTTCCCGCGGGCACTCGGACATCGCGCGGTTCTTGTACGACGGCCCGGTCCAGTCGCGAGGCATGAACTTCACGACGGGGTCGCCGTACCTGCCGTCGAGTTCACGGTCGCTGGCGATCTCTTTCGGCGTGGCTACCGCCTGCTGCTTCACGAGCAGCTTCAGCGACGCGTCGATCGAGCGCAGGAGTGCGAGCGTTTCTTCGGAGGCGCTCATCACGCGGCCTGCATCGCTTCGCGGATGTCGATGAGTTCATCCGGCGTGTAGAGGCCGCCGACGATGTCCGGGTAGACCAGGCGGCAGAGGCGCGACTGGGCGCGGGCCATCAACATATCGGTCGGCACCTTCACCCAGTTCGACTTCTCCTTCACCAGGCCGGCGGTGCGCGCCATCTCGATGGTGTGCGTGAGCGTCACGGGGTTCCGCGCGCCCTTGCGCTTCGTCTCGAAGACCGCCTTCTGGTCGTCGAACTCGATGGGTTCGAAGTACTCGGCCATGCCGGACTTCAGCACCAGGGCGACCATGAGCTGCGCGGAGAGGGCCTGCTTCCCTTCGATGACGTGGATCTGGCGGAGCGACGCCATCGCCGGCAGCCCCAGCTCCCGGCCCAGCATCACGGTGGCGAGCACACCCTGCGGTGTGCCGTAGGACTCGAACAGCCGCGACTTGAACATGTCGGTCGCGAGCACGCGCGCGTCGCTCATGTTGCGCGGGTCGAGCTGCAACTGATAGTTCGGCTGGTGGACGAGCCCGGTCTCGACGGTGCCGGTGAGCACCTGCGGCGCCGGTTCGTGTGCCGCGGCGCTCTGTGGGGCGTCCTGCACGACCTCGACGACGGGAGCCGCCTGCGGTTCGACGGCGTGCAGCGGTTCGGCTGGGCGTGGCGATTCATCCATGGCGGTCTCGGTTAACATGTCGTCTCCGGCATCAGCGAGGAAGTCCGTGGTGTCTTTCGCCACGCGGTCGCGCAGAGCCTCCTCGAAGGGCACCGGCGCATCCATGCGGAGCGTGATGAGTTCGCGCACCTCGGCGAGCCGCGGCTTGAATTCCTGCAGCGCGGACGCCATGGCGGGTTTGAAGGCGCTCGGATGGGCGGCGAGTTCCGCGTAGACCGCGTCGAGCGTGCCGTAGGATTGCAGCAGGTCGGCGGCCTTCTTCGGGCCGATACCAGGGGCGCCCTTGACGTTGTCCGAGGCGTCGCCAACCAGTGAGAGGTAGTCGACGATCTGCGAGGGCTTCACGCCGAACTTCACGTACACGCCCTGCTCGTCGATGATTTCGCCCGTATCCGGCCGCTTCTGCTTCACGCAGGCGTCCACGAGTTGCAGGAGGTCCTTGTCGGCCGACACCACGAGCACGGTCAGCCCCTGTGAGATGGCGCAGCACGCCGCCGAGGCGACCAGGTCGTCGGCTTCGAACGACGGGATCTTCCAAATCGGGAACCCATCGGCCTCGAGCTGCTCGCACGCGAGACGGATCTGGTGCTGCAGCTTGGCGTCGGACTCGGGCCGGTTCGCCTTGTACGTGGGCGACACGTCCTTGCGGAACGAGCGGCCGGCGTCGCAGCAGATCGCCGCGCGCGGGTGCGCCGTGGCGAGGTTGCGTACGCGGGTGACGATCTTCTGGCTGGTCGCGTTCGGGTCTGGCTCCGCCTGCGACATGTGCCAGATGGGATGCGCGATCGAGCTCAGGTCAATCAGCAGTACTTCGGCGGCAGTGGTCGTCATCGTTCCCCTCGTGCGTCTTCCCAGGTATCGCAGCCAGAATCGGCCAGCGCCTGCAGTTGTTCGTGTCGTGTGAGCCGGCGCTGGCGAGGCCGCTCGAGTCCCTCGAACCACATCGAGCAGCCCCAACAGGTCGGCTCGATGCCGAGCGGCGCCACGATGCCCTGCCGGACGAACTCGCCGCAGACGGCTCGCTGTTCCCCGCGCTCGTTCGTCTGGGTGAAACTGGCGATGTAGTGCGTGTCGGTGTCGCAGGACATCAGGCCCTCCGCGAGCGCATGTCGACGACCGCGCGGGTGCGGTCAGACCGCTCGAAGCCTTTCGGCGCGGGTGATCCCCACGGCCGCGGGGTGAAGCGCAGCGGTTCTGCCGGCGGCATCGGCACGGGCGTGGTGCGCAGCCACCGGCTCACCAGCCGCGCGAGGGCGATGGAGACGGCCCCGCCGACCACGAGCACCACCAGCACCGCGAAGGTCAGGTGTCGATCCGCCCAGGTCAGCGTCGAGTCGAGGAAGTCGAGCCAGACGAACGTCGGCATCTCCGGGGCGGACATCAGCGCCTCCCCTCAACCAGCAACGCGAGCAGTTCTCGCGCTTCACGCAGATCACGGATCAGGGTGGGCAGGTAGATCGGGGACGAGTCGTCCATCTGCGCCTCGATGTCGCGGAGGTCGGCATCGCTGAGCGATGGACGGGACCGTTCGGGCGTCGATCGTGTTAAGGTTTGCGTGTCGGACATGCCTGACTCCTTCCAGTCGGGTCGGTCTGCTGGCCTCGGTGTTCACAGCACCGGGGCTATTTCTTGCGTTTGCAGTGACGGTCTCTCCCGTCTGGTCACGCCGTTCTGCGCTCGGACCAACATGGCGGCCACCACGGTCCCCTTCTGGCTCCAGGCGTTCTCATGCCGCGTTTACTCCCGCGCGCTCGGGGGCCGGATCGGTTCCCACCATTCCGCCGGCAACAGCCTCCCGAGTCGCAGCGTCACGACGCTGAAGGGGTGGGGCTGTGAAACGTGAACCCGATGGGCCTATCTCGGGGATTCCTCGATCACCAGTCGCCGCGTGTTGTGGACACAGGCGGTGTGCAGGCTCGTCGGGTAGTCCAGCGCCACCGGCACGGGGTTTCGCACCCACGTGCCGTCTGCCTGCTGGTCCTCGGTGAACACAGCCACCTTGTGGTCGCTGGTGTCGGCGTTCTCGATGCGGATGTTCTTGGTCATATGTCCCTTTGTGAAAATGCCGTCTCTCCGGCTGTCACGCCTGACTGTCACGCTGGCGTTCACGTTCGACCCTGCTCCGGTGGCGTCAGACTCAGAGCCTTCTCACGTAGGGGCCACGTCCCGCGCTCGCACCGCATTTGTCGCTGTTCTTCCGCCACGAAGCTGTCAGCGATCAGAGGCTTCCGTTTACCGCGCGGACTGTCGGAAGCTGGCATGACTCACGTGCTGGCTCGAACCAGCCTTTGCCCCTCTTTGGTGTATCTCGTTGCTACCGATGCGAACTGTGGCGATTGAGCGCGTCCGCGTTCCGATTGAGCAGCAGCCCCACCACAAGCAACGCCACACTGGCGGATAGGTAGAGCGCGCCGATCACGGCGAACAGGTCGACGATGGTCTGCCAGGTCACGAGTGCATCCGTTCCGCCGCACGGGCCAAGCCTTCCGCCAGCACGAGCCGGCGGTTCAACTCGCGCAAGTCGCGGGCGTAGTCGTCGTGGACGATGGCGAGTTCCGCCTTGACTGCGGCCAGCGTGTCGCGCGTCTCGTCGTGAAGTCGCACTTCCCCGTCGTAGGCGTCCTTCCATCTCAAGGCGAGCCCGCGCTGGATCAATACGAGGGCGACAGCAGCGGCGAGCAGGACAAGCAGTACAGCGATCGCGATGGCGTAGCCATTCATCAGCTGAATCTCCGTTCCGCGGGCATATGCGCCGAGATGTCGGCCGCGCGTTGCATGGGGGCCGGCGCGCCGGCGACGGGCTCGGCCTCGACACGGGTGCTCTCGATCCACGCGAGCAACTCGGCCTCGTAGAAGAAGTAGTCGCCACCACGGACGCTCTTCACAACCTGGCCGTCACGGCCCGTGCGGGTCACCGTGCGCGGGGCCACATCGGCTCGGTGGAATGTGATGCGCCGCTGGCGAACCAGGCCGTAGAGCGTGTCGCTGCTCGGCAGGCCGAGATACTCGGCGGCTTCCGGCAGCGAGAAGCGGCGGCCGTACGGGGACTTCATCGCTGGCTCGCTTTCTCGGTGACCAGCAGCCGCAGGGACTGCATCGCCGACATGCCCTCATCGATGAGCAGGCTGATGGCGTCCGCCTCACTGGCCGTCACGCGGCCGTCCAGGAGCGCGGTGCGCAGGCCGTCGAGCGCGCGGCCGCAGGTGCCCATCACGTTGGCGGCGTGGCCGATTACGTCTTCACCGCCTGGGGCGACGCGCGGCCGCGGGGTCCAGAGCCCGCCGCAGTCCATCGACAGGCGCTCGATGTAGACCGTGTTCTCCGAAGCCCACCGCAGCGGCTGAATCAGATCGGCCGGCAGCCGGTGGTCCTCGCGATCGGGGTTGCCGACGTCCATCAGGTAGCCGGGGCGCTTGCCGACGATCTGCGCGATCTCAGGCAACGTCCTGGCGCTGTGGTGCAGCTGGCAGTAGAGCGCTTCGTCCGCCGTGGTGGGCGTGCAGCTCTCGCCGGAGAGGCAGTGCTTACGGCTGTTGGTCATCGTGAGACCTCGGCCGTTGCTTCGCGCGCGGTTTCGCTCTGCAGCTCGCGTGGACGGTCCGATAGATGAGCGGTAGCCTCGTCTGCATGAGCACCACCGACCTCGACGCCGCTGTGTTCGCTGCCCTGCGGGAGCTGGCCGTGAAGGCTGTTGACCTCCGCGCTGCGCGCGCCCGCTTCGACGCGCTCGTCAGGTTGCGCGACCTGATCGGCAACGACCTTGGCCGAGACCAGGTAGCGGCGCAGTGAATAGCCGAGTGCAGCTGCCAGCTTCTTCGCGGTCCTCGCAGTCCTCGTATGGCCGCTCAGAAAACGGCTCACGGTCATATCGGAGACCCGCGCACGCCGGGCCAGGTCGGTGGCCAACCAGCCCTTCGCGGCCATGTCAGCGACGAGCCGGTCGACGTCGTAGGTCAGCGCTTGTGTTGCCATTTGCCAACGAGTAGACCATTGGCGTTGGCACCTGTCAACACAATTTTTAACAATGCGTCCCAATTGGCAACACTCAACGGAAGATTGGGCGTGCCTGGTCGACAAAAGCGGCGCAGCGAGGCGTTCCAGCGGACGCTCGTCGCCGTGCGCAAGGGACGCAGTTACCGCGAGTTCGCGCGTGACATCACCGCGAAAACAGGCATTGACGTCAGTTACTCGCAGTTGAAGCGCATCGAGGCTGGCGACAGACCGCCGGACCCGTCTCTGATCTATGCGCTGGAGCGAATGTCAGGACACGTCCCGAGTCCTGTGCTGGCTGAGTTCGTCGGCGATAGACCTACGCGCAAACGAGCATCGGTGAGCAGTGACCTGCCCCGTCAATCCAGTACGACAGAGTCAGCGCTTCCACCCGGAGGACGGCCTGTATCTGCTCAACATCCCCGTGTGGCAACTGTGCCATCTCGCGTTGTCGCGGCAGACTGGCCTAGTGGAGCCTGCGCTGGAATGGGCCACCGGACTCTGCGCGCTGGCGATCACGGCCGTCGCTGGTGACCTGTCCTGGCGCCTCGCTGAGCGCCCCTTGCTGGCGTGGTCACGCGAGCGATGGCAGTACGGCAGCAGTCCACGAACTGAGTACGTCCCCGCTCGGTCTTCTGCACTTCCTCTACCGGGGCAGATAGAGGCTCCCAGCTAGTCGACCGAGCGGGACTCGTGCCGGCGGGCGCGCAGGAGCTGACTGCGTGAAATCCTGACGGCGCCGCCGGGGGTGTACTCGACGTCGATCTTCCCGGTCCGCATCCAGGTGTAGATGGTGGAGCGGGCGACGTTCAGCAGCTCGCAGGCTTGCCGGATGGACAGCGGCTTCAGCGGGTCGACTGGCAGCACGGCGGCCGGCTTCATCGTCGGCGCCGGGAGTGGCTTCTGGATCGGCCGTGGCCGTGGCGTCTCGCCGGCAATCGCCTTCTTCAGCGCCTCGATGCACTGGTCGACGGTGCCGTGCGGGCCGGGTTGCTCACAGTGCGGACAGGTCAGCGTGTGGCCGTGGTGCGGCCGGAGCATCACCCTTCCGGATCGATGCGGAACGACCGCAGGAGGCGCCGGTCCTTCTCGGTCAGCACGAGCGCCGCCGTGCCATCCTGTGCGTGCGGCGGGGAGCTGCCCCACCGGGTCGGCTGGTTGCACGAGGGGCAGACCTGCGGCACTTCGCCGACGCTGGCGTAGCCGGCGCCACACGCCACGCGCTTGCAGTACAGGATCACGCGCGCCTCGCCGGCTTCGACCACCCGCAGATCGAGCAGAACCCGTCCGCATCGAGAGGCTCTTCGCACCGCGGGCACACCGGCGTCACCCACGCGCGATCGGCGTTGGGCCAGTCGCCGCGCCACGTGCGCCACGCTGGCCACCCGAGGCCGATGAGCACAACGAACACGAGGCCTCCCGTCAACCTGTGAATCCCACGATGAAGTAGCCCATGACCCGGCAGGAGTCGGGCACGGTCGGCGCCATCGCCTGAGTCGCCGCGTGTTCCGCTTCGTCCTCCGCGTAGATGCGCGGCGCGTGCGCGAAGGGACGCGCCGGGTCTGCGCGGTGCGGGCCGTGCGGCTCGAGCATCACGTCCGCCATGTCGAACGCCATTTGGCAGATCCAGCCGCGCGTGGCGTTGGGGTGCTGCTGCATCAGCACGCCCATCGCCTGCGCGGCGTAGAGTTCGCGCGACGTCGTCAGAGCGGCCATGGTGGAATCGACACCGTCTGACCGGCGAGCGCGTGCGTGCAGTCGCCGAGGAACTGAATGTGCCCGTCTGTGATGAAGGAATGGCAGACCTCATCGACAGTCGACGCCCCACGGCCGCCCGGCCAGCGCACGAGCAGCGACGGGGTGAAGGTCGGCGCGTCCATGCTGCCGTTCCAGCCCCAGACCGGACCGAGGCCGGCCGCGCGGGTGTCCACGGAGCCAGCACGCACACATGGGGCATGGAGCGCACCGCAGCCAGGGCAATCGAACAGGAAGCTCTGCGCACCATTCGGATGCGTCTCAAGCCGACCCTTAGCCATCAATCCTCCGATCAGCATCCGGCCAGTCGCCGCGCCACCGCCGCCAGCACGGCCAGCCGAGGCCGACGAGGATGATAAACACGACCCCCGTCGTCACGGCGTAAACCCCGGTTCCCATCGCCCCAGCACCCGGCACGCATCCGACGCCGTCAACGGCACGGCGGTGACTTCGACCGGCGTGCCCGCGAACAGCGTCGGCATCGCGCCGCCGTGCGCCGCGAGCACCTCCGGCTTCGGTGTCACCGGCTCGAAGGACCACACGCGGCCGTCCGGCGACCGCCACTGTCCGTGGAACCACGCTCCGTAGGCGCTATCTGTCAGGATGATCGCGCCGCCGTGCTTGGCATGCTGGCCGACCGCCCACACGATGCAGTTCGACGGGGCGCCGTCAGGCACGTCCACCGCGAGACGGCGCAGCGCATCCGCTGCCGCCATCAGGCGACGCGTCGCACGCTGCACCGCCTCGGTCTTGGTCACGCAGCCTTGGCCTTCTGCACGGCGTTGACGGCCGACACCACGGCGTCGATGCCGTTGTCGACGGCCTCGAGCGTCTCGGGGATGTCAAGCGGATGCTTCCCGGTGGCGGTCTCCACGCCGGTGAGGCCGGTGCGCACCAGCTCAAGGGCCTTGGCCTTCTTCTCCTGGCCGCTGGCGCCCTTCATGGATTCGGCGGTCTGGATGCCGTGCATGATGAGCGGCAGCAGGGTGAGCAGATTCAGATTGAACTTCATGGGTCAGTTCTCCTCTTCGAGTGGTGGAACGGGGTGTTCCTTGAGATAGGCCGCGAGCGCAATGCCGCCCGTGACCACCATGACGGCCAGCAGATCGCGCCAGCCGTCGTGAATGTTGAAGTGCTGCGGGTCGACGATCATCACCGGCACGGCGCCAGCCGCGGCACTGATGACCGTGGCGACGAGGGAGTGCAGCCAGAGCAACGGGTTCTTCAGTCGGGACATGGGCTGCGCTCCTATGGCTTGAACACGACGATGGTGTCCGCCGCGCCGTTCGGGAAGAACACCGAGTAGCCCGATCCGTCTGTCACCTTCCAGTGCACGGAGTAGGGGCTGAGCGAGTTGGTCATGTCGGCTTCGT
>ERZ650310.297-NODE-297-length-15265-cov-6.125378_pt1 | contig 15265 bp, 26 predicted proteins | sample MGYA00376246_ERZ650310 | MGnify/ENA primary metagenome ERZ650310 (study PRJEB26733, sample SAMN07839286) | wastewater metagenome | biome: small river; feature: stream; material: water | place: USA: North Carolina | collected 2016-03-01 ...
TGAACTGATCGAGAGCCTCGGTCAATGTTGACGTAACCGGCTTCGATTAGGCCGCGGAGGATATCTTCGGCTTCCTCAACTCGAGGGAAGGTGCGATGGATATACTGATACAAAACCTGCCACTGAATAACTCCGCCGTTACGCTCGAGATAGGAGAGGATTTGCTCTCCGGCGTTGGCTTCCTTAGACATGCCGACTTTGGAATAGACCAAAGGCATGAAACGCTCCAGGGCTGAGACGGCCTCTTCGGCTTTTTGTAGGTCTTGGATTTCAATCAGCATTGGACTCCCGCGGGATGCAGCGAGGCAGAGCGCTACTTTATGAATGAGGGTTTGCTTTCTTGCGATGTAACCCCCGATTAAGGTCGGATCGAGGGATTTTTTCTCGACTCGGTGGAAGTGCTCATACCACTTTTCGCCCCACTGGATTGCTTCCTCGGTGAGCACGAATTCGCCTTTTAGATGGGAGATTCTTTCAAGGTCACGGACGAGGGCCGCTTGGCGTCGGGAGAAGTCCGGGGGCATCTTTCTCTTGGGATAGGCTACATAGTTCGCTTTTTCGTTTCCATAGACAAAAAGCATCCGAGAAGTCAAGCCCCCTCCGATCATGTATCGAGGCATGTTTTCCGCGATCCAGGCCGGCGTCGTGGCGGCGATGATATTTAGGCATGGCGTCGGGATGACTAGTTCTCCGTCTTTTCGTGTCCGCTTCCGCATTTCCCGGCCGTCCCAAATATGGACAAGCTGGTCGACCATTTCTGTGTCGCGGGGATTTAGCGTAATGCCGAATTCCGAAGAGGTTATCGTCAGCGCATGTTGTGTGATGACTTGGTCTTTTTCGATTTCGACTTCTTCGCCGATTTCGGCGAAGGCGTCGTATAGAGATTGCCAGGTTAGAGTCGAGGGGCCAAAATGAATCCCTGGAACTTTCTTCAGAAGATGCAAATGCCCCATGTCGATGGTCGTGGATTTGAGAACTTCTCCCGGCGGCCCGACGAGGAGGATGTATAGATTCGGGAACCAGTGAAATGTCCCCATGTCAATCCAAACCTGGCGACGAAGCGCTGAAGCGATGGTTCCGATTCCGATCCAGAAATAGAAATAGGGAGGAGCCTCACTCCATGCAGCGGAGGAGACAAATTCGGTGACCCAATCGAGGATTTCCCGGGGCGAGTTCGAGAATGGCGACGGAGAAGTGGGGGAGGTCACTTTAGCGTGTCCAGGGCAGCGGCAAGGAATTTTAGGTCGAAGGCCGATAGCTGGTTCGGGGCGAGGAATTGGATTATCCAGCCAGACGGGGAACGATGGATTTCCCCTATCGGAAAGCCGGCGAGGAAGACCTTGTAGAAAGGATCCCCTCCGATTTGGTGCTCGACGAGGTTAAAAGGACCGGAAGAGAAGCTGGCCATTTTGGATCCTAGAAGGGGTAGCCGGGGTCTTCAACGAAGATTTCGACGGAGAAGATTGTGCGTCGGGAGTTGTAGTCGTGTCGGGCTCGCCAGGTGTCAGTATCTTCGACGATTTTCTGCGCGAGTTCTCTCGCAAGTACCTGCTTTATTCCTTCGGTGAATTTCCGGGTTTCGGGTCCGGTCATTTTTTGAAGGTCTTGATCGTCCACGATGTAGTTCGCGACGAGTTTCTTGTAGCCAATTTCACTTTTGCTCATTTGCAATCTCCCCAAGAACGGGTTGAGAGTTTAACGCCGGTCGGGATAATCAAAGGATCATCGTAAGGAATCGTAACTCGAGTGGCTTGTTTTAGAAAAGCGACTTCTTTTTCAGTTTTTGCGATTAGGAACTGGCCCCCGAGAGAGTCGTGAACTTGGAGTAGGAGCTCCGAAGAAGTTTCTCCGGCCTGTTCTGCGGCGTCGATGCGGACTAGGCCGATGTTGATGACTTTTGCTACCGTAGACTGCGGAATCCAGGCAAGGGCGTCCGGCAGGTCTAGTCGGCCCAAAATCGGGAGTCGGGCTCGAAAGCGGTTCTCAATATATCCTCTTTTCCCTGCTTGCGCTTCAACGTCAAGGTGCCATTTTCGAATTCCAGGGTGTGCTCCGAACCATCTTGCGCGGAAAAGCGAAGCTTCATGGACACTAATTCCAAGGGAAGCGGCAAGTTTGTAATCGCCGACTCCGTAATTGGTAGCGTGAACCCCCATTTTTGCTTTCTGTCTCTTTTCCTTGCCGATCCGCCCGCGGTGATCCCAATAGTTAGGATGGTCCTCTCGGAGTTCGTCGAGAGGGAATCCTTTGAGGTCGAAGATTGCGACGGCGTTGACGCAGTGGAGGTCGAGCGAGTTCTTGAGGGCATATTTCAGGTCTCTATCGTCCGCTTCCCAGACAACGACTTGCAAATCGGCCCGGTCAAGGTCGATGTCAAAGAAGGTGTAATTCGAATCCGGAATAAATAACTTCCGAATATTCGGCAGGCCAGCAGCGGCGGTTTTCTCTTTGCTGCCGTCGGGGATATTTTGCAAATTCATCCCAGAACCGAACGCATTCTCGCGGGACGAGAATCTGAACGTAGTCGGACCGGCGACAGCGAATGAACAACGCATGCGCCCGTCGGAGTCTAAGTCGGCGTTTATAAATGTAGAGAGAAATACCCCGATGGAGCGCAGTTCGATGATGGTTTGACATATGCGGGCGAGACCTGGATAGCGGTCGGCAATTTGCTGAAGGGCATCGGAATTTAGGGTGATTTCCCCGGTGGAGAGGGACCGAATTCCCTTGCACTTTAGGTCGTCGTAGAAGAATTTCCGGAGTTGGGTCGAGGACCGGGGATTCAAATCGTGCCCGGCCATGAAAGTCAGGGCTTCTTGTCTTTCAAGGGCTGCAGCGAGAAGGCTCTTTTTCAGTTCGGCTCTTTGAACCGTATCTAGCGCAATTCCGCGATTCATCATCCGAAGAATCGGATGGAAGAGGGATTGCTGAAAATAAAAATGGCTGGTATCGGCGTGCTGTAGATGCTCCGCAACGATTTCTGGCCAGATTTCCCAAGTGATGCAGGCGTCTTTGCAGTTATAGATCCAGAATTGATCCTCGCCTAGTTCTGGGTCCCATTCCTTAATTTCGTCTTTCCAGTAGATATGATCGTGCGCGTACATGGAGGAGAGGAAATCCAAGCCCTTGCGCATATTCGGGTAGATTGCATGATGCCCGATCATCGTGTCCCAGCAGATTCTTGGAATGACTCCCCAAAAACGATAGAAATACTGGCAGTCGTAGAGAAAATTCTGCCCAATCCAGTGGATGTTCGGGTGGAGGAGGAGTTTCTGGATTTGAGAGACTAGCGAGGTTTCCTCTTCTTCGGAGTAGAAAAAACAGGAATCTCCCGTGGTTTTGAGGAAGGGGATGCAAATTGCCTCAGTCGCGGACCAGGCAATCCCCATGCATGCGATGTGATAGCGACGAGTTTCAAGGTCGGCAGAAAGAACGAGGGGTTCGTTACTGAGAGTCGCCCGAGCGTAGAGGAAATCGAGGCGGCGTCGGGCTTCGTCGAAGGAAGGTTTTGTAGTGAAGTCATAAAGTCTTGGAGTTTGTTCGCCTTCGAAGATTTTCACTAGACGCTTGACGTCCATGAGAATAATCGGGGCGAGGGCCATGTCCCGGAGGGCCGCTGCAGGATGGAAGGTCGGGACGATGATCTGGGGAAAGTCGGGGGAGGAAAGTCGACTCCCGCGCCATTTCTGGATGCCGGAGTTTCCTGTCAAGGCCCAAAGCGCGGTGTTTCCTACCGCGAGGATAATCGAGGGGTTAACCCGGGAAATCAATTCCCGCAGCTTTTCGACGCCCTCGGCGACCCTTGGATCGCACCACTTGCCCCGGACCCGGACCCATTCGGGAAACGGCGATGTCTTCCGGGAGGATATCCACTCGTCTATGTTGTTGTCCGGGGGGCGGTGGTGGCAGACGTTCGTTACGGCGCAGGACGAGCGCAGGAGGCCGGCCTTAGAGAGGATCGAGTCGAGTAGGTGCCCCGAAGCGCCCTGGAAGGGCTGCCCGGTGCGCTCCTCTTCGGCCCCGGGGGCTTCCCCTACGATCAGAATCCGTGCGTCAGGTGGTCCGGAGAACATGGATAGCGTACCCGAGTAAGCTGGCGGAGAGAAGAGAAAGAAGAAGGCTCAAGAGGAAAACCCAGTGCCAGCCGGTCCAGAATTGGACTTCGGAGAAGATGATTCCCACGATCCCCGCGACGAGAAAAATGATCCAGAGAGTTATCATTTCTTTCTTTCCTGGAAGCAGGCAAACTCCGGCCCGGCTTTGAGCGCAGCCCAGAATAGAGGTTCAGGGGAATCGGGATTTTTGAAGCACTGCGGGCGGCGGTTATCGAGAGAGTCTCGGCTATTCGCGCAGTTGAAGCAGGCTTTGATTAGAGCCGGGGTTGTGGGTTCCATTGGGGAGAATCTTCCAAAAAAACGGCCCAGATTGGGGGTTAATCCAATCTGGGCCAAAGCTCTCAGCGGGGAAAGATGTCGAGCAGAAATCCGCTGAGAGATTGCGACTTAGACCGAGCCCAGGACGCAGACAACCATGCGCAAATCCCGGATGCGGATCGGATCGAGCTTGACCGAATTTCCGGTCTTTTCGGAAGCCTTCTTGTCGACGGTGGAGGCTCGCGTGGCGTTGTGCTCGGAGAGCAATTCCTTCATGTCGAGTTCGAAGAAGAGTTCCTGATCCGTGAGGTCGGTCAGCTTGGTTTCAGATTCGTGGAGTAACCGGGATTCGAGCGGGAGTCGTTCGTCCGGGTCCACGATGAGGACTTTCACGAGGCGGAGGGAGACCATTTTCTGAGGTTCCTTGTTTTCGGGGCGGGCTTGGAGGATTTGTTTGAGTTTGAAGGGGACCTTGTCTTGCGGAGAAAGGCGCCGGTCTTCAAGCTCGGCGTCTTCCCTGACGACAGTATTCCCTGCGATTTTATCTCCGGAGTAGGCCGTCGAGGCGCTTACTGCCGAAGAGATTTGCGGGAGTTCTTGATTCATGGAAAAGAACTTCCTCGGGTCACGGCCGAGAAACGGAATAGACTTCGTCCAGCGGCGGATCGTTCGGATTGGTCGGGTGCGGCTTTTGGATGACTTGCAGCTTCAGCGGCTGGCCGATACACATGGCGTAGGGTTTTCCGTTTGCGTTGCAAGCGTCGCGGAACTTGCCGAGGGCGACGTTGACGTTTTCTCCGATCTTCGGGCGGCCGTCGTCTTGCGCGTCGTACATGATTCCGTAGGTGAAAAGCTCTTTCCCGGACTGATTCCCGACACACTGGGCGATGTATTCCGGATCGGTGACTTCGAGCTTGACGTCCAGACGGAACCAGTCACTACCGAGGCTCGGGCCTGGCTTTTTTACCTGACCGGATTTCCAGTCCAGGGCGGTGACGATGCCGACGGGTTCGCCGACGGGGCGGGGAATTCGCTTCGTGGCGTTTGCTGGAACGGTTTCGTTCATGAAGGAAACGGGGTCGAAGAGTCGTGCCATTTTGAGAGTTCCTTGGTTGGGGAGAAGTAGATCAGCCGTAGATGATTTGTTCGAAATCAACCATCGACATTTGGAGGATGCTTGGGGGATAGGTGGAGAGGACCTTTTGCAGCTTGGCGAGTTTTTCCTCGTGGTATTTGATGGTGCCTTTGAGTTGCCGCTCGACGGTGCGGTTGTTGAAATCGGGCCACGAAGAATATCCGTAGGGGGCGGATTCGGCGGTTCGAGCGTCGGGTTGGTTCATGATGACGAGTCTTTCAAAAAGGATCGTGCGCCCTGGGAGCCGGTTAGTCGGGCTAGAGAATATTCGGAAGGCGGATGTTCTCTTAGTCGGGAAGGCGGGAATGCGGACGTTCTTAAGTCGGGTAGTTGAGCTTAGAAGAGATATAGACCATTGCTCTACCTACTGAGCTACTCCGAAGAGTCGGGGATCGAACCCGAGACCCGTGGTTTTTAAGTTTGCACCTTACAGGGTGTTGCTACGCAGACCGGCCAGTCTGCTACGGTTTTTAGGCAACCGAGCGAGCCTTTACTCCCACGCTGCGCACGAATTTCGGTTTACTGCGGGACCCGGACTTGTTCGGAAGCGGTGTAATCCCGCATCACGTTGTCCGGAACTTGAACTTCAGTGGCCCAATTGGCCTGCTGAATCACGGCGTCCACTTCCCGGAGTTGCCGGGCGTAGAAATCGTGTTCTTGGGTGACTTGCTTCAGGGTCAGAAGCGGAACTTGCATTTGCAGATCGTCGGTGCCGTCGGTTACGGGCTTCCGAACGGAAATCAGCTTGTAAACGTCGGACTTGACGATGGGCATGGTTTGTTTGACCTTTTCGGCCAGTTCCTTTCGGCGGAGAAGGGCTTCAGCGAGTTTCAGGGTTGCAGCCATTGAGGGCTCCTGTTGATGAGGGTTGAGGGAAAGGGGAGTATACACGGAACTTTCTGTTTGTCAAGGGGTATTTTGTGGATTAACTCCTTTTAAAATGGTGCCTAGGAGAAAACTAAGCTGGACCCGAATCGCCTTTTCGGAGAAAGGGCAGACTTTATTGGCCGGGTGCCAAAGGTCGAGGGTGCCGTTTTGGATCTGGCGGTGCATAGCGTTCCAGCCGAGTTTTAGGGAGGGAAGAATCATCCCGCAAGAGACACACTGTAACGGGACAACCGGATAGATAAGGGGTTGAAGTTCCGGAACGGAATCTGGCTTCGGGGCTTTTTCCATCGGATCCGGGATTCTTTCATACTTATCCTTCGACCATTTGTATTCCCAGTATTCGAGGTTTTTTTTGTAGAACTCGGACTGGCGAAGTTTTTCAAATTTTTCTAACTTTTCAACCGGAGTCGCTTCTTCCACTCGAACATATTGTTCGAGTTTATTGTCCCAGCGATATTGTTCCCTCATCCCTTCTGAGCGAGGTTCTTTCTCGCTTCCCACTTTTGGAAGATGGGAATAAAACTCGGCGGGAGTTTGGCCTGGATGGGGAGATTTCTGGTTTTCAAATCGGCTAAGGAATTCGCGGTATCCCAGAAGAAAGAGGCGTTCTCTCTCACGCTCAAGATCACGTCGGAGAACGGCTGCGGAATGTCTTTGGTGATAGCTTTCCCGAGGGCCGCCACCATCAGTTTCGTCCCTCCGAGCAAGAGGTCTGTTTCCCGTTCCACGTGGGCTATCAGGATGAAGTGGCAGAGGCAGCCGTTGGTCAGCTTGTAGAGGAGATTCATGACCTGGGTTTGCGCGAGCCCCCAATCCGCCACGTCTTTTACAGGCTTCGTCCCAATGACGCAGTCCATTACGATCCGATTTAGCGCGGATAGCGAGTCGATCACAAGGATGGTTGAGTTGGGCCATTGGTCGACGGGTCCGAAGTTTTTCCCCGTGCGTTGATCTGGGAAATCGTTGAGAACTGTGTAGATTTCGAGGAGTTGATTCGCCAGGGAACGCTGGGAGTCTTTGAGCTTGGACAAACCGGTAAGGTCGAATTTTCCGATGTAATCGGCGGTTTGTTTCAATTGCCCGAAACCTTGGGTTTTTGGTTGGAGATAGTGCCAGTGGAGATTCGGGGGGATTTCTTCACCCTTGTCGGAATAGGCGCCGATTAGGGTTTCGAGACCGGGTTCGAGGAAGAGGCAGAAGACCTCGCAGCCGGTTTCGACTAGGGTTGAGATTGAGAAGGTTTTTCCCGTGCCGGAGGGCCCCATGAGGATGATGTTCAGGCCGGGATATTGGGATGTGGTGGCGTGCATTTCGGGGCTTTCATAAAGTGTTCGTCAAGGACGATGAGTTCGATCTTCCGCCGGATGATCGGGATTTTGGCGTTGTGGAGGAAATTGAGCATTTCGTCGGAGGCGGCGGAGATTCTCTCCATTGTTTTCGAATGACAGGTGAGATAGAAAAAGGCTTTCTTCCCGAGAACCGGATCACCGTGGATGGCGGAGGTTTTCCATTTGGTCTTTTTCCCGAGTTCGGAGATTTTCTCCGCGGTGGCCGCGAATTCGAAAGGGACCGTGATGTGGCATTCGTAGGACATAGGGATTATCCTTTCAGGGAGACGAAAATCAGGAATGAGTGATGGAGATTTATCCAAGTCAAGAACTTGTCCTGCACGAGAACCTGTGAGAATGTTGTTTGCGTAAATAGTGGATGAACCAACTCTTTATCGGACATGAGGGTTACTTTCGTTTGTAACTCAACCATTCGGCGTGGACTTGGACTTCGTATTCAAGGAGCGTTTGATCCGCTCGGTCAAGCTGGAGGGGGATGGAGTTTCCGTTGAGGAAATCCCACCAGGAGAGGGAGAACAAGAAAGATCCGGGGCAGAGGGCGGGAGGATGTCCCCACTTTTCGGATCCGTGTCTTCCGCATTCGGTGCAGGAGTTGACTGAGACCATCCAGTCCATCCAGGCGAGTTCCACACGGCCCCAGATTTCCCCGCATCGGGGGCAGAAATAGGCGATTCCGGCCGAACCTCTTCCGTAGCTATTTCCGCACGAAGTAAGGAGCTTGTCTCGGAGAAAAAATCGACGCATTCGGAGATTATCCCCGTGACGGGCTCATAGGATCGTCCGGATAAGACTCGGACAGCGCGGTGTAGCAGAGTGGAGGCCATTGCAAGTCTGTTTTGGAGAAAGAGTTCTCTTCGGGACGGCTCTCGCATGGGCGGTTCCAGTAGATAGAAAACACGGCGAGGATTAACCTGAGCCAGACTCCAAGAAAGAAAAAGATCAGGTTCAGGAGAGTTTCTTGGTTCATCTTCAACCCTCGGGGAAGAATTGGGAATAGGTCCACTTTCGGAGGTCGAAAATCATGAACAGGGAGTTGGGCACGTCCTTTTCGTAGTCGAAAAGGATTGGTATTTCCAGGGCGGTAGGGGATTTGTCCGTGGCCCAATCATCAAGGCGTTGGAGGTTGATTTCATGCAAAGCATGAAGACGTGCGATCCGGATTCGGTGAGCGAGCCCGAGACGGAGATAGAAAAGAAATAAAAGGCACCAGAAGGTGTAGAAGGCTTCCATTTTAGAGGTCTCCGGTGAGAAGCATTTCGCGGATGAAGAGGAAAAGCAGACAAGCCTGCTCGCCGTGGGGGTACGGGACGGGGATTTTGGGATTCCCGAAGGTTTCCTTCGCGAGGAGCAGCGCGAGGTCGAAAGAGTCGTCGGAGACTCTCCATGGGTCGAGGATTACGGAGATGTTATCTGGGTAGAGGAGGCACATCTTCGCGGAGGTTAAAAGCTCCGCGGCAAGGCGCAGGGTTTCAGCTTTGGGGCGGGATATCTTCATGAGGAATCTCCAATTCGGTTTCGGTGCGGACAAGGGGATCCCATTTCCGGCGGGAGAAATTGCCTCCGGTGAGCCAAGAAATGGGGGAGGGGGACTGACATGGAGTTTTGAAAGTGCAGACTCCGAAGGAAGCGCAACCGGAATCGAGGTTTTTATCCCAATAGCGGTCCTTCCAGTTTTGGATAGCGCGGCGGATATCCCGGACCATTTGGAAGTGCCATTCTTCGATGTGATGGTCCAGGCGGAAGGTTAGATGTTGAGCGTGTTTGGTTTCGTTTTTCAGTAGGGCAATTCCTCGGACGAGAACCTGGGAAACATGGATGCCGAAGGCACGAGCGGCCCAGGTGTAGGCCGTGAACTGCGCCCGGCGGTCCCATTGCTCGCCCCATTTTGGGCCGAGGGAGGAGGTTGTTTTGTCGTCGTAGATGGTCAGGGCGCCGGCATAGGTGGCGATCATGTCCGCCCGGCCAGTGTAGAGGATGGGTTCGTCGGTGACTGGATGACGCAGGGAGTCATCCAGGGGAAGCGCGAAAGAGAACTCGATCATCGGCCCGGTTTTCCCCATGTAGGGCTGTGCCGGGTCCTTGTCGAGGGGAAAGGCTTGGAAATAGTAGGTGAAGGCTTTGATGAGGGAAGAAACTGACTTGTTTTGATGAAACGGGCCAGCGTCGAAATCGCCGTAGAGATAGACCAGCGTCTGGAGTCCGAGTGCGATGGATTCCTCGGCGGAGAATTTCTTTTCGTAGAAGGCTCTGCGGGTTTCTTCCAGGGCGCCGGCCCAGGCTTTGCCGGCGTGAAGGTGGACATTCGGGACTTTGGATTTGAAATGGAGCATCTGCTCCCAGAAGAAAGCCTGCGGGCACTCGAAAAACAAGGACCGCATGGAATTGTCCCAGACGAGGGGAAAATCCGGATAGGGGATCATTTGAAGTCTTCGTAAGCAGAAAGGAAGGTGCAAATCGGCCCGATAATGCAAATAGCACACAAAGCGAGCGCGATTAGAAAGGGTGCGGCCAGCCAAGCAAGGGCAAAGCGCAGAGGTTTTGGCAAGGCGGAATACGTCACGGCTTGTTCTTCATGGATTGGAATTCGGAAAGGGCTTTCTCGCCATCGTCGAGGAGTTCCCGGAGTTCAGCTTCGGTCAGGCCGATGAAGACTGAGGTGAGACCTTGATAGAAGTGGAAAAATCCGGCGAAAGGTGCCCTCTCGGACGCCGCGGTGAATTTGAGGGTGGCTTCCGAGTAGATGCCGTCACGCTTAACTTTCATTTCAGTCCTTTCAGGCCCCAAAGGATGAAGGAAGCCCCGAGAAGAGCCCCGGCGAGGAAGACGAGGAAGAACGGCGTCGGGGAATAACGACGTTCGCGTTGTTCATGGTGGATGGGATTTGCCAGGACTGCGGGAGAATCCCCGGTACGGGGTGTTTGCAGGTTCTTGCGAAAGAGAATTTCTGGAGGGGAAAACATGAAAGGGTTCCTTTCAGAAGAAATCAACGTCTTTCGGCTTTGGAGGCGGTGCCGGCCGGGAATTTTCCCGGTGAAAGTCGTTCGCTTGGAGGATGAATTTTTTCAGGTCGTCAAGGGGAACTTGTTCCCCAGAACGGATGCGGGAGACAAGCTCTTGCGCTGCGAGGTCGAGGGGGAGGGGATCAGCAGGCATTATTAGCCTTTACAAGTGCAAGCGTGGATGAACCAACTCTATGTTCACGATTTTTTACTTCACAGTAAATTACTTCGTCAAAATATTTATTTCATTTCAGTGGGATCTTTCTTGGGTCAGTATAAATTTGGACAGGAAGTGGAGTGGATAAAAGCATCTCAAGATAGTATTGACCTTTAGGAGTTAAATACATTATCTGATCTATTACCTCGATAATATTATGATTTTGAAGCCAATTGAAATCTTCTCTGTGTGTTTCGCCCTGCCCACAGGAACCTAAATTAGCTCGAAGAATTAATTCCAAATGCTGAGGTGTGATTAGATTAGTCATTTTGGGTGTCCTTTGAAAAATGGGCAGTGATAGGAATTACGCCCCGCCCAGAGGATGCTTTGGTGATGCTGCCTGCTTAGGACCATACCGCCGGGGCCTACTCCGGGCGGATTTCAGTAGTTCCAGCAAAGGAACACAAGCAGCATCCCAAAACAACCTTCCGGTCTGCGCAGTATCGTCACAGTCAGCGTCGTTTGGGAATCAAACCTGGAAAAATTGGTTTGAGTTTTTTATCAGTACAAACTACTCGCACGAGGACTGTGCAGACATCTTTACGGGTTTTAGTTAGTCTAATAAACTCTTCTGAAATTGTCCAGCCGGTATCAAGCTCCAGTAGCTTAACTACTTCTGCATCATACCGAGTTCCCCACACTACGTAAGTTTGAATTTGTGTGTTAAATCCTAGCACGGCCCTGCCCTCCTTTTTTTAAGCGCAGAAGACCATTTCAGTTTTTCCCCGCCAGCGGACGAGGTCCCAAAGGAGATTCCCGACTTTGGTCCGCTTCGGGTTGTGGTACTTGGGGCAGATGTGGGAGGTTGCCTTTTTCCCCGCGGCGGCGATGCGCTTGGCTTTGTTTTTCGCCGAGCGTTGGGCTTGCATCTTGGAAGAGGGATTCCGCGAGTGCCGGCCGATCTTGCGGTTTTTGCCGCCTTCTTTCTTGGTTGCCATGAGGGTCAGTCCTTTTTAGAGGAGCGGTTCCTGGGGAGAGGGATTTCACTTAGAGGGCCTTTCGAGCCTTTCGAGAAGCCAGACACGCCAGAGGCCGGTGCCCTTGACGGAGGGATGATCCTTGCTGATTGTGATCTTGAAACCGTGCCGATTGGCGGCGGTGACGATGGTTTGGCGTTGGGAGTCCGCCGGGACGACGAACGAGTCGCCGGGTTTCATGAGGCGGAGGGTTGCCACGATGGAGGAAGTCTGCCTTCCGCGGGTCGGAATCGGAATGTTGTGTTCGATTTCGAGCATAAGAGTTTTCCTTTGAATTGAGGGAGTGGGCAGTTTGAATTCATGCCCGGGAATTAGAAGGGGATTGGCTATTATGTCATATGAAAGCTCCGAGGGGTTTTTGGGGGGATTTAGGACCATTCATTCCTTGTCTGCGGCGCACACCCAAAGAAAAGGCCGGAACAAGGGAAATTTCCACTTGGCGTAGTCCAAAGCTGCCTCAGCGGATTCGGCCAAAACGGTCGAGAGGGTTGTTTGATGAAACTCTGAGTATAGAATTCCATCAGCCTCAGATCGCTTCCCGATTGGTTTTGCGGAGATTATGCGAAACCAAGATTTTTCAAGCATAGGGAACACCTATATAAACAAAAGTTTTGAAAAGGAGCCATCACTACGGCCAGTGCATGTTTACTCCATTTCGTTAACCCAGGGCTGCTAGAAGAAGTCGATTTCGACCTGCAGTTCTTGTCGACGGGGATGAAGAGTTCCGGCTTTCTTGATGCGGGAGGAAGGCTTTTTCGCGTTCGCTTCCGCGGCGAGGAAGGAAACCCGAGAGGCAAGGACAAATTGCCGGGTTTCTTCAAGGGAAAGGGAACCCTCTGCCGCGGCTTTCATGCGGAGGGCTTGAAGTTCCGCGGCGGAGGGCTTTGGGGAAGTCATTCGGGATTTTCCCCGTTACGCGAGTTCCGCATCGCCCGGCGGGCAGCCTGGCCGAGTTCGCCTTGACCGGTGGAGAGGTCCTTGACATCCTGCCGGAGAAGATTATCCACGGGGATGAAAAACTCCTTCGCCCAGTTTTCAGGCTTGCCGAAGGCAATGATGTGGACGAAGATATCCAGCGCTGCGCGGTGCATGAGGAGGACCATCTTCCCGATTTCGGGGTTGTTCGCTTCTCGGGCGGCTTCCAGAGCAAGGTGGACGATCTGGTCGAACTGCGCACGGAAAAGCGCTGCGTCGATGCCTGCGATGGCGGCCTTGGCTTCGGGAGAGGCTTCGGGGGAGTCGAAGTCCGGGAAACGCGCCCTGACGGCTTGCGTATATTCTTCGATCCGCGAATGGCTGGAGAAGTCAAATCGATGAAGGGACATGATTGAGTCCTTGGTCAAGGTTGCGGGAAGCCGAGTGCGGAAATACACTCGGGGCAGTATTCCACCGAAGTCTCGGTCCGGTGGAGAGTGCGGGGGGAATTCGGGATGAGTCCGGGGAATCGCAGGTTGAGCCGGGTTTTCTTGACGGCCTTGGGCGAGGTTTCGAGGAGGTAGATTCCTTCGAGGTGAGAGGCTTTTTTCCCGCAGCAGAGGCAGACATAGGAATGAACCCGGGCTTCGTAGCCGGAGAAGAGAAAATTGTTTTCGCCGGTCCACTCGGAAGACCGGCGGGGCCGGTTGAGGTTTCCTTTCTCGAGAAGTTGATTGTGCTCTTCGGAAAGGATATCTTCGAGGAGGGAAGAGGGCATGGGATTATTTCCCCGAGAGTCGGTCAAAGAGGGTATCCGGGGAGGGGGATGGTGATCCATCCTCCTTGGAAAAGGCTTTGAGAGCCGCTTCGATTTCCTGGGCTTCTCGGGAAGCGGAGCGAAGGGAAATCGTGATAGAGGCGGAGTCCGCAGAAACTTGCACGGAGTCAGCGAGGTCAGGATTTCCATTAGCTCGGAGGGCGCGTTGATAGGCCCAAAGATAGGCTTGGAGCTTGCGGGGATTTTCGGAGGGAATAGAAACGGAGCCCTCCCGGATGACGAGGTCGAAGATCGCCCGGTATTGCGGCGGGAATCGGTTTACGTCACGGGGAAAAGACACGGGGAGGGCTCCTGAGAGAAAGGAATCAGCCCTCGGCCCGGCGGGCGGCGGCCTGAATGCGGGTGAGGAAGTCGACGAAACCGTCGGAGGGGGCGGGTTGTTCGTCTTTCATCGCGGGCTTCTGGTGCTCTTCCAGATGGGAAACCGGGGAGCGGGCTTCCATGGCCACCTTCTGCGCGAGGCGTTCGATGAGGGGGCGGAGGATCGGATTGGACAAGGCCAACGCCAAGCCCAAGACGAGGCCCTTTTCTTCCATCCCCTCGGCGCCGGCCGGGGTGGAATCCGGGACGCAGTGGATTTCCCATTCGCCCCCGGGGTGGAAGACGAGGGCGGCCGAGTTCGGGCGGAGGACGGGATTTTCCCCCTTGGTGTGAAATGTGGCCATGAAAGGTTCTCCTGAGGTTAGCCCTGGGCGAGATTGCCCTTTTTGGGGACGTGGATGATGACTGCATCCGCATCCGCAAAGAGGGAAACCCCGATCAGCGGAAAGCCGGCGCGATGCGGAGAACGAGGAGGGCCCAAAAGGCGCCGATGAGGAAGGCGTTCCATTGCAGGCTGAAGAGGTAGTACGCGGGCAAAGCGCCGACGAAGAAGAAAACAATGGAGCGGAGCATGAGGAAGACTCCTGAGGTTGGCTGAGGGGAAGTCTAGGACATGGGGGGAGAGAGGTCAACTAGGGAAAACCCTTAGGGGGTCCCCCCGACCCGGAGGGCCGAGGGGAAATTCCCTGGGGATTAGAAGAGGTCCTCCCCGTCGCCAGAGGCTGCGGCCTTCTTCGCGAGCTTGGCGGCATTCTTGGTCGCGCGTTCGGCCCGGACTTCGGCGTAAGCGGCCTTGTAGAGGTCGAGACCCTTGAGGGTTTTCTTCTGGTCCTCGGAAAGGGCCTGGAACGCTGCCACGGATTCCGCGAGGGAGCGCAAGTACTGCTCGCCCTTCTTCTCCGCCCGCTTGATGCCGAAACGGTGCGCGGCTTCGGCTTCGGCGGAAACTTCGGTCGAGCCCTCGCCCGGGAGGCGCTCGGCAGCCCAGATGCCCTTCGTCAGATCGTCCACCCCGCGGAGGATCGCTTCCCGGAGCTTTTCCGGGGTGCGATCGGCGCCGGTGAGGCGGGTCGTGTAGCCCTGAAGCCGAGTCGCAATGCCCTTGGCATAGGCTTGCGCGAAGATGGTTTCGTGCGTGTTGATCGCATCGTCAACAGGGTACTGCGCCGCTTCGGGCGGTAGCAGGTCTAGCGGCCAATCGTCGAACAGCGCGAACGACTCGCGGTACACGTCGTTCGCTTTGGTGTCGATCT
>ERZ650310.299-NODE-299-length-15219-cov-6.501451_pt1 | contig 15219 bp, 19 predicted proteins | sample MGYA00376246_ERZ650310 | MGnify/ENA primary metagenome ERZ650310 (study PRJEB26733, sample SAMN07839286) | wastewater metagenome | biome: small river; feature: stream; material: water | place: USA: North Carolina | collected 2016-03-01 ...
GGCTCCTTAGATTCATTCATCTTCAATTGCTGAGTCTGCGTTGCGCAGCCAACCAAGAAAGTGACTGCCAGCGCGATACCGAATTTAGAAAAGTCTAATGCTGAAAATTTAAGCAAATTGATGGGTGAGTGAATGGATTAGATAGACAATCATAGCTTTCTTGGGGTGTCATCCGTTTAACGCCTATAAACAGCTTAAGGCTGACATAAAAAGAGCTGATTACTCTAATTTTGCGCCAGATTGCTGCACCACCCTACCCCATTTAGCAGCTTCCGAAGCGATTAGCTTGGAAAGGTCCTTGGAGCTGCCAGGTGCCGGATCCAGGCCGCCAGCCAAAAGACGGGACTTAACCTCAGAGCTACTCAAGGTTTGTCGCACCATTTGATTCAGTTGCTTTTGAATATGTGGAGGCAAATTTGCTGGTGCCATCAAAGAAAACCAAGAAACCGCTTCAAAGCCGGTCAATCCCTGCTCAGCCAAGGTAGGAATTTCTGGGGCTGCATGAGAGCGCTTGAGAGTGGTTACCCCTAGAGCCTGCACTTCCCCAGCCTTAATCAGCGTCAAAGACGATGAGAGGTTGTCAAATAGCATGGAGATGCGGCCGCTTAATAAATCTGGCAATGATTGGGCGCGACCCTTATAAGGGATATGACGTATTTGAACGCCAGCCATTTCTTTAAATAGCTCACCTGACATATGCAGTGAAGTGCCAACTCCCGATGAGCCAAAAGTCAATTGATCTGGCTTTGCTTTTGCCAACTCAATTAACTCATGAAGATTGGTCACGCCCAATTTTTTATTCACAACCAGTACGTTGGGTGTACTAGCTAAAAAACTAATGGGCGTGAAATCTTTTACGGGATCGTAAGAAAGTTTTTCATAAAGAGCACCATTAATCGCATGAATACCAACAGTGCCGATGAGCAAGGTATATCCGTCGGGCTCACTTTTTGCAACTAAGTCAGCACCAATATTGCCGCCATAACCTGGCTTGTTCTCTACCAATACTGGAACCCCTAAGCTTTGCTGCCAATTTTCAGCTAGCACGCGAGCCAAGATATCTGGTGCGCCGCCCGGAGTAAACGTGACAATAATCCGAATTGGCTGCTTAGGCCAAGCGGACTTTCCTGCCGATTTAGATTGTCCATGAGCGCTAACAGTCACTAGCAACGCTAGACAGAAAAGCAAGAGGTGCTTAAAAACCCTGGGGAATTGCATATTTGATAAACGCAGAACTAGACCGAGGGGTCTAAGTTAAAAACCAAAGCGAGAGCGTAGCCACAGCCAGCCCTCGTATTTCACGGGATCATCAGCACAAGGGCCGATACCGCATTCCAGCAAAGTGGAAACAAGATTTCCCAATACCAACAAAATAAAAAGAATAACTAAAGTATTTGCAAACCAGGAACGCGAACGCACATCGCGATTGGGCAACATTAACAACACTGCCAAACCCAGCAATAAGCCGGTATAGCCAACATAAGCCCAAGTATAGAAATGCAATTCTAAAAAGGTTTTACCAAAGCCTTTGTCGCCCGGCAAAATATGTAAGAACACCTGGCGCAATGAAACCATCATCCCCACAAGGCCGCCAATAATGCCCCAGCCATAATGAGATGAATGCGCACCACAACGAATATTTAAGACCAATGCAAAACCAATAATCACAAATCCAATACGTTGCATTAGACATAGAGGGCAAGGCAACTCACCAAAATAGATTTGATCTACAAATGCATAGGCCAGCATGCCAACAACCGCTAGCAGCGCAAGTTGATTACCCAAGGCGGCTAATGAAGGAAAAGAATGTCTGCTCATAATGGATTACAGACTAATGTTGAGATGGCTATTTGCATGGAAACGGAACCAAACCAACAGGATTCCGATAGTAATTGCCAAAAGTATTAAGCCTGCAAGGCGCTTCTCAAACCAGACCAATACGAGTCCGATAAAAGCTGTCAGGAAAGGCAGGAACATATACATAAAGGAATTCTAGCGCAGGAGGGTCTATGTATGGATAAAAACTCAATTACAAGGCTTGAGAAATGGTCTTTTCTCGATTTAAGCCATAAGCCTTTGTTTAGAATAAGACCATGACTGTTAACTCCTCCCCACCCTGCTTAGATTTGCAAATTGATGGAAAAATTGCGCGAGTTATCTTTAATAATCCCGCAGCCCGCAATGCCCTAACCTGGCCCATGTATGAAGAGCTAAAGCAGATTTGCGACTCGCTGGCAAAAAATGCCGATATTCGAGTAGTCATTTTTCGGGGAGCGGGAGACAAAGCATTCGTTTCGGGAAGTGATATTCAACAATTTGTTGATCTCAAAGAGAATGAAGCTTATGAAGTAGCTGTTGATCATATCTTTGCCTCTTTACAGCAACTACCAATGCCAACGATTGCCATGATTGAGGGTTTGGCAGTTGGTAGTGGACTTTTAATGGCAACCGCTTGTGACTTTCGAATCTCTACACCCGAAGCGCGCTTTGGTATACCAGTAGCCAAGACCTTGGGTAACTGCTTATCACCAAGCAATCTATCCTGGCTCGCCACACATCTTGGCGTACCTACCGTAAAGAAAATGTTACTCACTGCAGAACTGATTAAAGCGCCAGAATTATTGGAGTCAGGCTTTCTATATCAAACAATAGATGCATCAGAAATAGATGCTTCAACGACTGCGCTGGCACAGAAACTGGCAGCGCTTGCACCGATTACTCAGAAGGCAAGCAAACTGGCATTGGCGCGTTTACTCCAAAGCAATCTACCTGATTGCACAGATCTCATGCGTGAAACCTACAACAGCAAAGACTTTAGAGAGGGAGTGAACGCCTTCTTAGAGGGACGCTCGCCCCAGTGGATTGGCAAGTAACACCTAAGGAACCGCTGACTTAGCTCTTAGAGTTTAAAAACTCCACTACGATTTTCACAAACTGATCCGGCACCTCAACATGAGGTACGTGACCGACATTCTCAATCGGCACTAGTTTTGCATTAGGAATTGCTGCCTGCGCTTTTTTTCCTAACTCTGGAAAGTTACCCAAAGACTTAACAGCTTCTGGCGGCGCAAAGCGACGTCCAAATACAGTGCGATCTTTTTGGCCAATAACCAATAGCACCGGCATCTTCAGTTGCGGTAAATCATTCACTACCGGTTTTTCTGCAATCATCTGATAGGTCAACACAGAAGTCTTTGCGTAAGCTGGATAGTCTGGGCCTTTTTGTACTCGCACATAAACCTCTACAAACTTTTCGTAACTAGGCTGCCAAACTGGGAAATAGGTTTGCAGAAAGCGACGGTAGCTGGTTTCTGTTTGCGCCATCTCTAACTTCAGAAGATCTTCATTCTTCTGCGGAGGAATATCTTTGCTGTAATCCTCAAGACCCAGCGGATTCTCTAGAACCAACTTTTGTACCGTTTGAGGATATAGACGTGCAAAACGAATGCCAACCATTCCACCCATTGAGTTAGCAATGACTGAAACTCGTTGGATATTGAGAGACTTTAATAAAGCCTGAGTATTGGCAGCCAAATCATCAAAATGGTAAGCCACATCGGGCTTAGAGGACTTTCCAAAGCCAATCTGATCTGGCGCAATTACCCGGTAACCCGCTTTAGATAAACCAGCAATCGTTGGCGCCCAATAATCGCTAGAAAAGTTCTTGCCATGAAATAAAACCACCACACCCTTTTGTTTGCCTAAACCAGCAACATCCATATACATCATGCTGGCTGGCTGTCCTTGCAGGGAAGTCTTAAATTCTTTTACGGGGTAAGGGTATGGCCACTTACTTAAGCGCAAATCTAAAGGGGCTGCATCAGCATAGAGACTAGCTGGAGGAGTAGGTTTGCCAGCTTGCTCATGATGAGCGCAAGAAATAAGAAGCAGAGACAGCGCACCGGCCGAAAATATGAATCCTATTTTCTTAAGCAAACAATTCATCAAGCAAACCCCTTTTGTATTTAGATAACTTTTGTCTTTAAATTGGGTAAGCCCGCAACACTACCTTCGAGCACATCACCTTTTTTCACAGGGCCAACACCCGCTGGTGTGCCGGAGAAAATGAGGTCTCCTGGCTCTAAAGTAAATAGAGTGGAAAGATAAGCAATCGTATCGGGTACGTTCCAAATCAGTTGATTGAGATCGCCCTCTTGACGAACTTCGCCATTCACCAACAGCTTGACCAAACCTTTGGCTGGATGCCCACACTGGCTAGCTGGAGTAATCTCACCACAAGGCGCAGATTGATCAAATGCCTTACCGGTATCCCATGGGCGACCCATCTTCTTTGCCTCGCCTTGCAGATCGCGCCGAGTCATATCCAAACCAACTCCATAGCCATAGACATGCTCAAGCGCTTTATCTGCAGCGATATTTGCGCCACCCTTACCAATCGCGACGACCATTTCAATTTCGTGATGAACGTCATTTGATAGCTTGGGATAAGCCATATCTTTACCATCAGTAACGATTGAATTAGCCGGCTTCATAAAAAAGAATGGTGGCTCACGATCAGGATCATGTCCCATTTCACGAGCGTGATCTGCATAGTTACGGCCAACACAATAAATGCGATTGACTGCAAAGCGACGGGTATCCCCCGTTACCGGCAAGGAAACTACTGCGGGGGGATCAATCACAAATGCTGAGCACATAAAAACCTTTCTATGAATTTTGCTAAATGAGTGTTTTATTTCTGATGAGTAGAAGTATGGCGCAATTTCAATAACAAGATACTGAGAGCCAGAGCAAAGGTCAATGCATTTGCCATGATCAGGGGCCACTTCTCAATAATGAGGCCATAGATGAGCCATAAGCCCACGCCAACAGTAAACAAGGAATACATCCCTAGCGAAATACCCGATAGATCCTTGGTGCGCCAAGAGCGAATCGCCTGAGGCAGAAAGGCAATCGTGGTTAAGAATGCGGCGCAATAGCCAATAATCTCAATTTGATGGGGCTCTAGGGTCATTTGGACATTGTAATTAGGGAAATTTGCAAATCATTGACGCAGCGCATGAATTTGATTTGTGTTCATAATAGAAAATCGTAACTCAACCCAACATTAAAAATACAAAATGAGACAACAAATTATTAAGGGCCTAGGCCTACTCCTGTGCAGCAGCCTCATCAGCAGCCCACTCCTTGCTCAAAGCAATAGCGCGGCAATCAAAAACTATCCTGAAAAGCCGATTAAATTAGTTATCCCCTATCCACCAGGCGGAGCAACCGACGTCATTGGTCGCATCATGGCGCAAGAATTATCCAAGTCACTCAATCAGCAAGTGATTCCAGACAATCGTGCAGGAGATAGCGGCAATATTGGCGCTGACATGGTTGCCAAATCACCAGCGGATGGCTACACCCTACTGATGGGCGCCCTCACATCGCACTCCATCAATGCCAATTTAGATAAAGACAAAATCAAATACAACCTGGAAAAAGATTTCACGCCAGTGGATGTAGTGGGCGTGGTGCCACTCGTATTTGTAGTGAACCCTTCGGTACCCGTTAAGAATATGAAAGAGTTCATTGCCTACGCAAAAGCGAACCCAGGCAAACTCACCTTCGCTTCATCTGGCGCAGGTGCCCCACAACGCTTAGCAATGGAAATGTTTCGCTATCAGCTTGGCTTAGATTTATTGCATGTACCTTATAAGGGTAGCGGCCCAGCCATGACTGACTTGGTTGGTGGACAGGTTCTCACCATGTCTGAGACTGTGCCAGCTGCGCTGCAATTTATCCAGGCTGGCCAACTAAGAGCCTTAGCGGTAACAACCTCTAAACGAATTAGTCAATTACCGGATGTGCCAACAGTCACGGAAGCAACTGGCTTACCAAACTTTGATGTGGTGAGCATGTTTGGTATCTTGGCTCCCGCAGGAACACCTAAACCCATCATTGATAAGCTAAGCGCCGATATCAAGGTCATCTTGCAGCGACCTGAAGTGCAAGAGCGGATGCTAGCTGCAGGTGTTTACGTCAACTTTCTATCCCCTGCAGACTCTGCGAAGCGCATTCAAAGAGAATTGGCGATGTGGGGAAAAGTAGTAAAAGATGCCAACATCAAAGCAGACTGATGTTGTTTGAATCTGCCAACACTCTCCGGAGGGTGTTGGCGTTCAATTAATGCTTTTTCATACCCGCTTTACGCGCCTCAACTTCTTTATTGATAGCGGCGATTGTTTTAGCGTCGGGTGATTTCCAATTACCGCCTGAGTTATTCACCATATAGACCAAAGCATCCGCAAAGCCTTGAATGCTGAGATTAGGATTGCCGCCTTTAGGGGGCATGGATCGAACACCATAGTAAGCATGAGCAGTGAGTTCTACTTGCCCCTCAGCAATTAGAGGCGCCCACTTGGCCTTATCACCAAACTTAGGAGCATTCAAAACGCCCGCACCATGACAGGCGGCACAAACTTGTTTATAAGTGTTCTCGCCAGATTGCGCGTTAGCAATTTGCGAAAACATAGCACTGAATAAACAAGGCAAGATAAAGATAAAGGACTTTAAGCGCATCAGAGCACCCTTTTAGTAAATGGATGACTAAGAATGTATCTCAAATTGCAGAGATCTGCCTACACCCAATAAAACAATCAGGCTAAGCCGAGGGCGCTAGCAATCTGATAGGTGATAAATGCAGCAATATAGGCCAGTCCAAAAAGATAGCTCAGCATAATGACGGGGATCTTCCAGCCCCCAGTCTCCCGCTTGACTGCTGCAATAGTAGACAAGCACTGTGGAGCGAATACGAACCAAGCTAACAAAGAAAGCGCAGTGGCCAAAGACCAGCCGCTAGAAATCAAAGGGATCAATGCGTCTGCTGCATCCGCACTTGAGCTAGACAATGCGTATACCGTTGCCAATGAGCTCACCACAACCTCGCGAGCTGCCATACCAGGAACCAGGGCAATACTGATTTGCCAGTTAAACCCAATTGGCGAGAATACATAAGCTAAGGCTTGGCCCAACATCCCAGCAAAGCTATATTGAATAGGTGAACCTGTTGCACCCTCCGGAGGCAATGGGAAGCTAGACAACACCCACAGGCCAATTGTCATTACCAAAATAATGCCGCCGACGCGACGTAAGAAAATTTCTGCGCGTTGCCATAGGCTGATCGCCAAATTACTTAAGCGTGGCATGTGATAGCTAGGCAACTCCATCATCAGCGCGTTCATCTTAAATTGCTCACTCGTAAAGCGCTTCAGAATCCAAGCAACCGCCATCGCCCCTAAGATTCCAGCAAGATAGAGCAAGAACAAAACTAAGCCTTGCAGATCAATGCCAGCCCAGAGCTTTTGCTCTGGAATAAATGCAGAGATTAATAGCGCATAAACCGGTAAACGTGCAGAACACGTCATCATCGGCGCAATGAGAATGGTCACCATACGATCACGCGAATTCGAGATACTTCTAGTGGCCATGATTCCAGGGATTGCACAAGCAAAGCTGGAAAGCAGCGGTATAAAAGATCTACCGGAAAGACCAACCGATCCCATCACCCTATCCAAGAGATATGCAGCTCTTGGCAGATAACCAGATTCCTCAAGCAACAGAATGAAGAAGAACAAAATCAGAATCTGCGGCAAGAAGATCACCACGCCACCTAAGCCAGCCAAAATTCCGTTAATCAATAAACTGCGCAACCAACCATTAGGCAGTAATTCAGCAATATGACCGCCAAGATATTCGACTGCATCCTTAATGAGGTCCATCGGTACCGTGGCCCAACTAAAGACTGCCTGAAAAATGCAAAAGAGTAAGACCACCAAAATAATGGGGCCAAAAACTGGATGGAGCAATACCGCATCCAGACGATCGCTTAACTGATCGGGAATGATGCGATCTAGCTTCAGGTTTTGCAGAATTTTTTGTACTTGAATATTGTCCGATTCAGTATGTGCAATATGAGAAGCAACATTCTCCAAAGTGGCTTCACTTGTGCCAGTGCGAAGACTACTTAAGTTTCTCCAATCCAGATTGGACAGAAACTGTTTGATCTCATCAGCGCCATTAGATTGAATGCCAATACTGGTAAGCACCGGCAGACCTAGCTCATTTGATAGCGCGGCAGTATCTATTTGTAAGCCTTGACGCTTGGCGATATCGAGCATATTGAGCACTACGACACATGGCAAACCAAGGCGTTTAGCAGCCAACACCAAGCGTAAGTTACGACGTAAATTAATTGCGCTTAATACGCAGATCACTAAATCAGGACGCTTCTCACCTTCCGCCCTACCAAGCAATACATTGCAAGTCACACGCTCATCAAGCGATCTTGGATACAGACTATATGCGCCCGGTAAATCGAGAACACGAATATTTTTTTCTGAATCTAGCGTCAGACGCCCTTCTTTGCGCTCAACGGTAACGCCAGAATAATTAGCCACCTTTTGACGGCTACCAGTCAATAAATTAAACAGCGCTGTTTTGCCGCAATTGGGATTACCCAAAAGCGCTACGAGTGGCTCACTAGGAAAAAAGTGGACTTTGGATTCAGACATGCTGCAAAGATTCAACCAAAATCATGCGCGCTTCCGATTGCCTCAAGGCAAAAGTTGAAGCGCCTACGCGAACCATATAGGGACCCTTACCAAGCAAACCTTTACGCAAAACAGTGACTTGCTCACCAGGTAAAAAGCCAATGTCTTCTAATTGCCCTTTAATTTGGGGCGCACCTTTAGGCACGTCCACCTCGGTAACGCGATAAAGACTGCCTAAGTCGACTTGGTCTAAATTCATTAAATATGCTTTTTAGCTTGTTTAAAGCCCATTATAGCGACAAATGAGAATGAATATCATTCGTTTAACGGGCTGACTATCTGGCAATAATGCCCCGTTTGAAGCATCTCAGGCTTGATCCAGAACAAATGGTGAGGGATTAATACGCTCTTTAGTGGCTAAGGCGTGCTGTATCCATATTTTTGCAAGATAGCTTTTGCTTTAGGTCCCTGCATAAAACGGTACAGGTCTTGTGCCTCCTGAGGTGCACCTTTTATCAGCACCATACGCTGCTTAATAGGCTCATACATTTTTGTATCGACCGCCACATAACTCGTTTGCTTTAAAAGTTCCGGCGACTTTGCCAATGAAAATGCAGTAAAGCCAAGATCAGCAGCGCCACTAGCTACATACGTAGTGGCAGCCCCAATATTGTCGGCATAAACAAGTTTATCTTTTGCAAGATCCCATAGGCCTTCCGCTTTTAAATACTGGAAAGCTGCCCTGCCGTAAGGCGCAAGTTCAGGCTTAGCAATTGCTACCTTATTGGCTTTACCAATTGCCTTAGCAATGTCTGCCCTACTATCGAGCAAATGAATGCCAGATGATGTTTTGGTGATGATGACTAACTTACCAATGGCATACACCGAGCCATCATCTACTGTCTTGCCACTCTTAAAGAGCTCAAGCGGAAACTGCTCATCAGCCGCAATAAATAAGCTGAAGGGCGCGCCATTCATAATTTGCGCAGCGAAATTACCAGATGAGCCATAAACCACTCTCATCTCAGGCTTACCTGTAGATTTAAATTCGGCGGCAATCTCCGTAAAGGCATCTTTCATATTGGCTGCAACAGCAATAGTGGCAACCTGCGCAAATACGCTACCGGTAAAGATAAAAAATACTGCGAGGAAGATAAAGATCCGCTGGGTCATGTCGAATCCATTCTAGTGGATTCAGCGGTCTTTAGAGAACTATAGCCAATCCTGAATTTGTCTATTGAGACTGACCGCTTTATATCCAGGCGTTTCACCAGAGGCACTTCGAATCTTGCGTATCAACTTAGAAGATGCTGACTGAGCAGCCATCTCCTTATGCATGGCCACAAAGAAAATTTCATCCTTTAGGGGTACAAATCCAAGGCCGTTTTCTAAGGCAATATTCTTCACACCTAAGCCCACATCGGCCTTACCTGCAAGAATCGCATTGGCTACGGCTGAATGGGTAAATTCCTCATGGAGATAGCCATTAATGTCTGAGGGGTCGATCCCCTCCTCCATCAATAGGTTATCCAATAGCAAACGAGTGCCGGAGCCGATTTGGCGATTGATAAAGCGTACTTTTTTACCAATCAAATCTTCAACCGCACGAATACGCAGTGGATTTCCTTTTTTCACAATCAGCCCTTGAGTACGCTTCATCACGGGATAGATTTCAATATTACTTTTGGATAAGCGCTGATAAATTGCTTTTGAGTTATCTTGATCAGAGACGTGATAGCCAGCAATATGCGCTTCATTACTGAGAAGTCTTTCTAGAGATTCACCTGAACCTGCAATTTTGAGTTCAAGCCCCTGAATTTCTCCCGCTGCTTTTTGAATAACTGAATCACTGCTGGAGAAAAATTTCCAGCGTACGCTTTCTGACTTTTGTATTTTCTTAATTTCTTTTAATAATCGTTCGTGATACTGAGCATCGTGCTTTAAGTGCTCGGCCTGCATATCCTCAATGAACTGAATTAAAAAAGTTCCAAATTCAGTCAACTCGGAACCATGACCTTTGGTCCGAATAATCAGCGGCATACCTAATTCAGCTTCAACTTGATTCAACTTCCCCCATGCCCCTCTATAGGAAGTGCCTGATTTTTTACTAGCAACTACCAGAGAGCTGCCCTGACCAATGTCTTTCAGCAGCTGAGAGAGCCAAATGAGATCGACAGAAGCCCTTCCATCAACCTTGGTATTAACAATTAGCGTGGGGCGGACTTCAATTTGCATATGTAATTTTTTGCATATTCATTAAGTATTAATGTATGCGATCATATCTTTTTAATCAACCCTTTCGAGTGCAAATATGAAAAAAATGTTCCGGAGACTATTCCTTGCTACCCTCGTAGCCCTATCCATTCCTGCAGCACAGGTTTATGCGCAGGAGAAAAGCATTGTGGTTTCATCCACCACTTCTACTGAGCAATCAGGCCTATTCAATTACATGCTGCCCATCTTTAAGATGAAAACTGGAATCGAAGTCAAAGTGGTAGCTGTAGGAACTGGCCAGGCACTAGACATTGGTCGACGTGGTGATGCAGATGTTGTGTTTGTTCACGACAAACCTGCTGAAGAAAAATTTATTGAGGAAGGTTTCTCAACAAAACGATATGAAGTGATGTACAACGACTTCGTCCTCATTGGACCTAAGTCAGACCCAGCAAAAATTGCTGGCGGTAAAGATATTCAAGTAGCACTTCAAAAAATTGCTGCTGCACAAGCACCATTTGTATCTCGCGCAGATAAGAGCGGCACCCATGCAGCTGAATTGCGCTACTGGAAAGGCGCTGGCATCTCCGTTTCCCCTGGCCCATCTTGGTATAAAGAAACTGGCTCAGGCATGGGGCCTGCCCTGAACACTGCATCCGCAATGAATGGCTACATCTTGGCTGACCGTGGTACTTGGCTCAGCTTTAAGAATCGTGGTGATCTCACAATCTTGGTTCAAGGCGATCCAAAGTTATTTAACCAATACGGCGTAATGCTTGTAAACCCAGCTAAGTTTCCTCATGTGAAAAAAGCACAAGGCCAAGAGTTTATCGATTGGCTCATTTCCAAAAATGGTCAAGACGTGATTGCTAGCTACAAGATTGATGGCGAGCAGTTGTTCTTCCCTAATGCCAAGAAATAATCAGCATGAAAAATAAGAAGCCCTTCATTACCCTAAAGACCCTAATGGCCAGTGTTGCCCTTAGCGTAGGACTGCAAACTGTTATGGCACAAAACAATCCTATAAAACCTGAAGCAATTTATGGGCAAGGTAGCCAAAGTTTTAAATTGGCTACCGGCAGTCCTGGGGAGCTAGGGCTTCTTCAAGCGCTTGGAGAAGCGTTTGATAAAAAAGAAGATGCTCGTCTAGTTTGGATTAAAGCAGGTAGCGGTGCCTCACTCAACCTCCTTAAAACTGGGCAAGTGGACATGATCATGGTGCATGCCCCTGATGCTGTGAACAAGGCAATTGCAGATGGTTGGGCCACCAACCGAACGCTGATTGGCTCCAACGAGTTTTATATTGTTGGCCCAAAGAATGATCCTGCAAATATAAAAACTGCAAGTAGCGGTGCTGATGCTTATTCCAAGATTGCCAAGGCGAAAGCAAACTTTATTTCAAGAGGTGATAAATCAGGCACTCATCAAAAAGAGATGGAAATCTGGAAAAAGGCAGATGTAACACCGGAAGGTAGTTGGTATATCGTTACTAACGACTTTATGACGGCCTCTCTCAAAAAGGCGAATGCGGAGAATGCCTATTTCATGACAGATAGCAGCACCTGGGTTGCCGAGAAAGATGTGGCTCCCAATCTGCAGATTCTTTATCGCGGTGATAAGTTCCTAGTGAATACTTACGATGCCTTGGCTGCACCTGCTGGCAGCACTCAGAATCGCGAAATTGCCGTGAAATTCATTCAATTTGTTGCCTCAGATGAAGGTCAAGCCATCATTCGGAACTACGGAAAATCAAAATATAAAGAGGCTCTTTATAATGATGCTGCATATGCAAAGCAATACGTTCATTAGGAGAAATCATGGAACTGAAAGTCAAACTTAGCGCTCGCAATACTCTAAACGGGAAAGTAGTTGAGCTCAAAATGGGTCAAACCACTTCTCATGTGAAGTTAGATATCGGCGGCGGACATATTGTGACTGCCTCCATTACTAATGAAGCGGTTGACGAACTCAACCTCAAGGTAGGCGATCAAGCTTGGGCTGTCATCAAAGCCTCTGATGTCATGATCGCTAAAAGCGCCTAAGCAACGCCCGCTTTACGTAACAAAAAAGCCCGCGTTAGCGGGCTTTTTCTTGCTGGCATACCGCCCAGCTCATTCAATACTGTGAGTCTTTATTTCTTTGGCGTTACAAAGCCGATAGCTGTGTCGTCAACAAACTCGACAATAACGTCGTCACCAGCTTTGAATTTCTCAAGACCAAGAACTGCTGGATCAACTTTTACCTTTTGCTTCTCACCGCTAGGCATTGTGAAAGTCACGATACGTGTCTTTTGATCAATTGTTGAAATCTTTACAGTTGCGTAGACAGTTTCTGTAGTCTCTTCAAATGGCTTAGCAGAACCTTTGCCTGCCACTACCACTGAACGCACACCAGATACGCCAGGTTTTTGATCTTTACCAACCGCTGTCAAACCAACAGCAACCGCTTGAGCATGCTCAACCAAGAATACGTCGCCTTTTTTAACCTTATCTAAATCGTTGATAGATTTAGAAACATTCATCTGAGCCAAATTACCGTTAGCATCTTTCAACACAACGATGCGCTTCTTTGCATCTACTGAATCAACAGTAGCGCTCAAAACTACAACGTCAGCTGCCAAAGGCATCATTTTTGCAGGGAGTTGTGCAAATACAGTGCTTGCAAGGGTAACGCCTGCTGCTGCGAATAAACCAGCCAATAAAGATTTCTTCAAGATAACTCCTAATGAGTAAAAGGTTTCAGAGGGGCTCAATACAGAGCCACAATTCATTGTAACCATGGAATGAGCTGTTTTTAGTGCGGCAGCGAACTATCTACCTCCCCCACTTCTTTGGTAAATTGAGCAAGAAATCAAAATAAAGGCGCCAAAGATCTTGGAAATACTGCTGAAATCGTGGAAAGAGGCTGAAGTAGACGCCTTTTTGGTGCGCCAGGAAGTTTTTATCCTGGAGCAAGGTGTTCCAGCCGAACTTGAATTGGATGAGTTTGATTCGTCAGCAGCTCATGTATTGGTCTATCAAGACGCTCGCTGCATTGGCACAGGAAGACTTGTGAATTTAAGCGCTAAGCAGGCTCAAATTGGACGCATGGCGGTTTTAGCCAAATTCAGAGGAAAAGGCATAGGGAAGCAAATACTGCAAAAGCTAGTGGATCTAGCAGCCTCTCAGGGAGCGCAGGGGATCATCCTGCATTCTCAAGTTAGCGCAATCCCTTTCTATGAAAAACTGGGCTTTCAAGCCCAAGGGGATGTCTATGATGAGGCCGGCATTCCACATCGTAATATGATGCTCACATTAGCAAATTCAGATTAATAAGCAATGACTACTAACACCACTTCATCCCCTTCAACTTTCACTTACGTTCATCGAGTTTGCTATTCCGATACTGATGCCGCTGGTTTTGTTTATCACGGTCGCTATTTGGAAATATTTGAGCGTAGTCGCGCAGAATGGCTCGCCCAAAAAGGACTAAGCCCCACTAAGCTTGCAAATGAATTCACTATGGTCATGCCTTTACGTGAGCTCACCATGAACTTCTATAAGCCAGGACGTCTGGATGATTTGCTTTATATAGACCAAGTCATTGAACACCGTGGCCGCACACAAGTGACTGTTAAGCAGACAGCACAAAGAAAACTTCCTGATAGCGAAGAGTTCCAGGTTATTGCAAGTGCTGTATTGCATATCGTCTGCGTTGATACCAATACACTCAAGCCCAAGGCATGGCCTGATTGTGTATTCCAAGATGAGTAATGTATGCACTGGAGCAAAGCATGTCTGATGGCAAGCTACTGACCTTCGTAAAAGAACTTAGCCTACTGCTTGAGCAAAAGCCAAGTGAGGCTGTGATTTTTACTAAAGGGAAAAAATTACTAGAGAATCTCATTGCCGTAGATGATTGGCTTCCCGAAGAATTTACTAAGCCTCACCCCCAGTATTACCAGCAATATCTTTTATATGCAGACCCACTAGATCGCTTCTCAGTAGTGAGCTTTGTATGGGGTCCAGGACAAAAAACGCCTATTCATAATCACACTGTCTGGGGAATGGTTGGTCAATTGCGCGGCCAAGAAAAAGGCACGCCTTACTATCGACAAGCAAATGGCGAATTTATACCTGGTGAATCCTGCGTTAGCCCACCAGGGCATGTAGATACCGTCTCACCCGCAACCCATGACATTCATGTAGTGGAAAACAACATGAGCGATCAGACTTCAATCAGCATTCATGTGTATGGCGGCAATATTGGACGCATTCATCGCTCCGTATTTGACCCTGTCACCGGAGCAGAAAAATCTTTTGTCTCTGGCTACGCCAATTCCGTCGTACCAAACCTCTGGAATCCAGCTTAATCAGATAATTCTCGAGCTTTGGGGTCGATGACTTAAAATAGAGTCTCTTACTGCAAACGCACTAGCGTGGCAGCTCACCCCATTGACCGGGATAGTCGATTTTTAAGTACGTTGAATACGGGTCAATACTTTATTGGTCCCTATGTTATTTACAGATCT
>ERZ650310.300-NODE-300-length-15213-cov-5.339425_pt1 | contig 15213 bp, 40 predicted proteins | sample MGYA00376246_ERZ650310 | MGnify/ENA primary metagenome ERZ650310 (study PRJEB26733, sample SAMN07839286) | wastewater metagenome | biome: small river; feature: stream; material: water | place: USA: North Carolina | collected 2016-03-01 ...
ACCATAGGACTATTAATAATATAATGTTTCGGATAATGACTTTTGGCGGTGTCATTGTGGTTATATCGTTAATTGTAAACAGTTATTACTCTTGTTCATTCCGTCAAAAAGTGGCATTGCTATTGCCTTTTCAAATCGCTCGTTCCCTTGCTTGTAATAGTCTTCGTCCAACTCAAAACCCCAAAAGTCGAAGCCTTTTTTGTAGCTTGTAATTCTGCTTGATTGACTTCCTAAATGTGTGTCGAGTATTTTGTCTCCTTGTTTTGCATAGTTTTCGAGTATCCACCGATAAAGAGCTACTGGTTTTTGTGTTGGGTGAAATCTTGTTTTATCTTGTGGAGCAAATTCAAAAACTTTGGCATTTCCTTTTATATTAGTCCAAGCATATTCTGCCATAGCCATAGAAAAAGTTTCTGATATACTTAACTTTCTCCAAATCAGAAAATTATTTGATGGCGGTAGATTAAAATAGTTCCCACCCCAAATGATAATGTTTTTTGAAACTCTAAATAATTCTGTAAAATATTCTTCATTTGGTGCAATATCCCAAGACTTTATTTTTCCCCCATACTTTTTCTGCCAAGTTCCACCAGTACGCTCTATATTATTTCCGTTTATCTGACTACCATATGGAGGGTCGCAAATAGCCAAATCGAAAAACTTATCAGGAAAATCTTTCATTCCCTCAACGCAATCTATGTTTTCTACTATTGATATAGGGTTCATACTTGTAAACTCGTTTGTCTATACGTTGTACTAACTACACTTGTCATAGCCTTAGAAAATGACAGGTTTTGTTTATCCATTTTCTCAAAGTGCTTTTCAACTATTTCACTAATAAAAGCCCTTCCTTTTTCCGTCCATTTTGTATTATGTAAACAATCTTTGACATTATTACCCTCGACAACCGTGTCGAACCCTGCCCAATCTTCAAATTCTATGGCAAATTTGTTGCTTACAATTTTAGACTTTGACCATCTTGAAAATTGATTAGATTCATATCCTAAAAATTGGTACAACTCACGGGCAGATACCACTTGCTTACCACCTTGTGATGTTTGAATTTTTATTAATTCTTGCATGGCTTAGTTAGCTATTACCTTCTTTACTCTTTTTGCTGTATTTAGCTTATCAGCATTATAAGATTCTAAAATATCTAATGCTTCATTTATTATATTTGTATCATTGCCATTTTGCATAAAACACGCTCTTACATTGTGATAGTTATACTCCTTGTCATAATGAGTACGTAACCCCTTGCTATTCAGAGAGTCGGCTATCTTTTGTGGTAAGTTGAATCGTGGCGGTAGCTTTTCTTGTATTTTCTTTAATTCGACCATTTGGTAAGATAATTAAGTTTTATTTACTAATATTAAATATTACTTGTATATTTGTTTATTGTGATACAAATATAAATAAATATTTAATAGAATCAAATAATTATTTACAAAAAAACACAATATTTTTTTCATGAAAGATGATAGAAAAGAGTTAATAACGAAGGAAAACGTTAATCCATTAGTTATGCACGCAATCAAATTGATTGGAGAAAACAAATCAACAATAGCAAGAAAGATAGGAAAAACTTCTATGGTACTATCTCAAATAGAAAAAATCCTGCTGAATATCAACAGGATTTAAAACGAAAACTTTAACCAATTTAACTAATAAGAAAACACAATTAAAAATTTTATATATAAGTTACTAAACCCGTTACTCCATGAGTTTCGGGTTTTTTGTTTACTTTAAAGCATCTACAATCGCACAAAACAAAGTATCTTTCTTTTTTTGAAATTCTGGCAAATCTTCAAATGGAACAATACATGGATGAGTTTTTTTATTGCTATCTTTTACGTTTCCGTAAATCCAACCATTTTCTATTTTGTCTTTCATCCAAGCATTATGTTGTGCATCTCTCCCTAATTCTGGATTATTTACACGAAACTCTACACCTGCTATTGCTGAATCACGTTGCCACTGTTCTGCATCCTGCCAATTTGTTTGTGAATCATCATCATTAGCTTGACACCAAACTCTATTTGCTTCATGGCAAGACTTGGCAATATACATTATTTTTAATTTATCCATTATTTTATATGTTTCGGTTTTTTTGTTTTTATCCTACAATTATATCTAGTCTCATAATCTTCAAATTTTAAAAATAGTAGGCTACAACCACGAAGCCTACTATATGCATAAACACTAACCAAGTTTCATCATCGTATCTATTCCTTTTTAAAAAGCTAAATACAGTACAAATATATAGAATAAATAAATATTTACGCAAATGAAAAAAATATTTATTTTTTTTTAAATATTTATTGCTTTATATTAAATATTTATTTACCTTTACATCATCAAACAAGAACAAAATCTAAACAATACTAACATGACAGCTACCGCAGGATATTCAATCGAATTTATTACTAATGACAACATTCAAAAAGTTTTAAGAATGGAGGATTGGAAAAAGAAGAATGAAATGAGAGTGAAACAATGGATGTTGGGGGAATCGACAGAGGAAGAAGAAACTCCAAGAGAAAATAAAGGAATTGATTTATCATTTAGAAGATACTAAAATGCAAGTACAAGCTCAAATATCATTCTTCGACCAAGTAATCACCAAAAAGATGCTTGAAAATATAGAAGAAACATACTTCTCTATCAAATGTGATGGAGAAGGCTCGCAAGGAGAAAAATACTACTTAGTAGGAGACGCAGATGAACAAATTAAGGTAGTTCCAAATATCACAAGATTAGGAGAATTTATAGCGAGTTATGCACAGGCACAGGCAAAGTCATTAGTCAGAAATTCAAAACAAGAATTTTTCAAAGAGATTGACAATCTAAAATCAACTTACGAACAGTTCTTTAAAGTATAAAAAAAGAGGTCAGATACTTGCAATATCTGACCTCTACAAAACAAAACGAAAAGAAGTACCAATTCTAAACGCTAAATGATAGCACAAATATAATGAAAAATTCAATCATCATCTCAATTACAAAAAAAGCAAGTCAATTATATAAAAAATATACTCACAAAGGTCGTGTGTTCTGGCAAGACGCAATGAGACAAGCATCAAAACTTATCAAAGGTATCAACGACGGTGTTATTACATTTTGGAAGTTAGGCAAAGGTGAAGATTCGGACGTAGAAGTAACTACTCGTAGAATTACAACTCTTGAAAGTATCGGTTATCAATCAAAGACACAAACAGAACCAAACGGATTAATTAAGTTAGTCGATTTGGATAAGTACGAAGCAGGATTGAAAGGTTTTATCATTTCGTTTTATCCGTTCCAAATTGTTTAGATTTTTTTTTCATAGTTAATAAGGTTTAGAGGTAAGACTAATTATGGGCGGGTTCTGCTCGCCTAATAATTCTCTAAATCGTAAATAATCAATATCATGAAAGAGTTACTTGCAATCATCGCAATTTTTGGAGTTGTCGCATTTTGGTTCTTCATTGTTATGATGAATGAAGTGACTAATAATGAGGATGTTTCAATCCCACTAAAACAAAAAGAATAATGTTTATAATCGTATTCTTATCGGTTGGCTTAATCGGAGTATTGGCAACTGTATTTATCGTTAATTCAAAATCTTACAAAGATGTCTGATATTTCACAAGACAAAATTAATGATTCAATTTCAAGGAAAATTGAAGGCATGATTGAGCTAAAAAAGCATTGTGCTGATGGCGATAATGACTTTAAAATGTATGATTATACGATGAAAGTATTAGAGTTATTGAAATTAGAGTTATTGAAAAAGGAATTAATAGGGACTCATTTTTAAATCTTACAAAGATGCTTAATCAAATTTATACATCGTTTCAGATGCTCGCAACATTGGGGCTTTTACTTTTCGGGTTATACATAGCCTATAAAGTCAGTCCTTTCAAAGATAAAGAGTAAAAGTAAATAATAGTGTGCGTTAGATTTGGAGTGTTATTAATTGGGGGTGTTTATAATGCCCCCTTAATTTTCAAAAAGAATTATAATCCAATCCATAAAATACGCCTAAGTATATTTAAAAATTCAATTAATCAAAAATCATGGCAGAAATTACAGGAGTTGTAATAGAGAAATTACAAGAAAAATCAGGATTTAGTGAAAAGAGTCAAAAAGAATGGCGTTCAATTGACTTTTTACTTGAATATGGAGAACCGCCATACGTCAAAAAAGGCATATTCTCAGTATTTGGAGGTGACAAAATAGATAGCCTTTTTGTTGGTGAAAAAGTAAAAGTACATTTTAATCCAGAAGCTAACCAATGGCAAGATAAATACTTTTGCAAAAATTCAGTTTGGAAGATAGAAGTGTTAGAACAATCTGCGAGTAACGCCCCACAGGCAGGAAATGCACCGCAAACACCTCCAAATGCTCCGAGTGTTGCGGATTTACCGATTGAAGGCGGAGACGATTTACCTTTTTAGAATTTACAATCAATCAAAACTATGGAAAAGTCCACATCAATCAAATTAAATCTCTATCAAAAACTCCATAAAATTCAAACGAAAATTAATGGGCTTGGGAAAGATAAAGACACAAAGAGTCAGTACAACCCTAACGGATACAAGTATGTTACAGGGGATAAAGTATTGCGTGAAGTAAAGCCCCTTATGAACGAGTTAGGTTTGCTCTTAAAACAGGAAGTAATAAGTATTGAAAATCAACGTCAAGATTATGCTGTAAAAAGTGGTCAAAAGTCTGAAATACTGTCAAAAGTAATGATGAGGTTTACTTGGATTGATTGCGAAACAGGAGAAAAAGACGAAAATTTATTTGGGGCAAATGGGCAGAACGACTGGGAAAAAGGATTAGGAAGTGCATTGACTTACGCAGAAAGATACTTCCTTTTAAAATTCTTCCACATCGCAACTGATGAAGATGATATTGATAACCCTGACAGAAAAACAAGCGACCCAATTAAGCAGAAAGAAGAACCGATAGAGTATTTAATCCCTGGCTCTAATACTAACACAATTAAGGTAGAACACTTTAACGCTATTCAGAAGTTAGGTCATAAAGATGCGATACTTGCCAATGAGATAAACAAGGCAATTGAAAAAGAAAGTACGGCAGTTAAAAACTATTTCTACCTCGTTTGTAAGTCAAAAGCCTTAACGTACAATAAAGAGAAGGGTGTTTATGAAGTATTAGAACCAACATTAGCACAATAACACAATAACACAATAACACAATGAACGAACTATCATTACTCACCCCTTTTGTAGATATGTCAAAGAAAGACATATCTACTTATTCAAACATCATTCTAAATGATGCTATTGAAAACGGAAACGATGCTTTGAATGTAATTGCAATTGGTTCAAAAATGGAATTATTAGGCAAGGAATTGAAAGAAAAAGGTTGCAAACTTGACACGTTGGTTAATGAGTTGTCAATGAATGATAATAAGAAGCGTGTAACGTCAAATGTTGAACTTTCAATTAGAGAAGTCGGCACAAAGTATGATTATTCATCTACTCCAAAAATATTGGAAATAGATGCAGAGATTGAAAAGCTGAAAGAGGAACAAAAGATTATCCAAGATATTGCAAAGCGAATAACTACCCGTGTTGAGTTTACGACTAACGAAGGAGAACAAATAGAAATTTACCCCGCTGGTAAGTCTTCCACGACATCAATCGTAACAAAAGTTTTGTAATGCACGAAGTAATGAGTTATGAAACGGAACAAATTTTAAGAGGAAAAATTTGTCCATACTGCAAGAAAGAAACACGTATAGTAGATAGTATCAAGGTTTATAAAAAACGAAGCTACGGACTTATTGCAATGTGTGTTCCGTGTGATGCTTATGTAGGTGTTCACAAAGATACTAACGTGCCACTTGGTCGGGTTGCTAAGAAAGATTTAAGGGAATCAAGAAAAGATGCACATAGTTATTTTGACAGAATTTGGAAGCGTGGATATATGGATAGAACCGATGCTTACAAATGGCTATCAGAGGAACTTAAAACGCCTTTTGAATTTACGCATATTGCAATGTTTTCAAAGGTTACGTGCATGAAGGTTTCAAAGATTAGTAGAAACTTAATCAATCATTTAAACAGCTTAGGCATTTACGGAGACAAATGAACTTTATCCCAGAATCAGAATTAGACAGGAATCTAAACGCAATTGATGAATTTATCAGCGTTAAAATCAATACCGACGACCCTGTTTTGTTGAAAGGATTATTTGCAGATACGGCTTCATTATTAGCAACATCTACCAAACTTCAATCAAGTTGCAGATATTGGCTTGAAACGAAAAGAAAATCAGTTTTTGCGAATCAAGAAGTTCAGTACAGTTTGTTTAAATTGTCAAGTTCGTTGCAAAAACAGTTAGTTGATTCTTATTTGGCTAATGAGTTAGCAATGTACGAAATGGCACAACGACAAAACGCTTATTTAACGCATACCTTGGAAGCATTACGGAGTTTGTTATCGTTTGCTAAGTCAGAAATGGAAACATCAAGATATTCAAGAACTTAAAGATAATCAAATGGATAAGACAATATCAAACGCTTTAAAATCGGTTGCAGTGGATTTAATTGAGCAAGAAGATGGAAGTTTTAGAGAAAAAGAAAAGCCTAAATTTGATAGAGAATCATTTCTTGACTCTAAAATTTTTCAAGATTACGTAATGACATATTCGGCACTATTTACTAAAAATAACTAACAATGAAATCCTGTCAGTACGGATATTGGGGAATGTTTGGCAGTACGGGGATTTTTAAAAAAATAAAGAGATGGAAATTATATATAAAGAAAAAATCTTAAAGACAGTTGACCGAAGATTTACCAGAGATGCTAATGATATATTTATCCTAAATAATAAATATATAGATTCGGCACATACTCGAATTGAAAGTATGTCCACTTACATTGAATTGTTGCAGAATGAAATTGACAAATTAAATAACGAACTTTTAAACAAATGAACGAAAAACTAAATAACATATTCGTAACGGTTGATGTTGCGAAATTGGCAAAGGAAAAGGGGTTTGATGAATGGTGTAGTGCTTTTTCTAAAAATCAAACATTAAAAGAATATGAAAACGAAATTAGTTATTTCCCTAATATTTGTGACTCATTAATTGGATTCGGATTTGAAAATTATGGCAATAAAAATTTCATTTCAATGCCTACTCACTTTCAACTAATCAAGTGGCTAAAAGATAAGCACGATATTGATGCAATAATATTAGAAAGTGGGCTTTTTAAGGTTATTAACCAATATGGAAATCGGTGTTACAATGATAATGATGATAGCGAGTTTGAAATCAACGAAGCCCTCACAATCGCATTAAATCAAATCCTATGACAAGAAAATACTTTGGATATTGTGAGGTAAGAAAAGCCGTAGTTAGACCATTTTTGTCTAATTCAAAAGATAGTACAGGTGTATTTATAACTAATAAAGAACTGCTAAATAATGTAATGAGTGACACAATTATATTGTTTAAGGCATTTGATAATAAAAGAAAATGACAGACTTGGAGAAAATTAAAAAACGGGTGCAAGAAACGGAATTTCCTGTGGGTGCAAAGATTAAAGAGGGAGATATTGAGGTTGAGGTAATTATTCGTAGTCATAGAGATGATGACGTTTGTGGTAGATGTATATTTAGTAATGAAGATTGTTTTTCTGAATCATTTAATTGTATTGGCAATAAAAGAATAGATGATACTTCAATTATTTATAAACCAACAAATGGCAACCAATAAAAAACACAATTAGAATCTATGATGAAGGCACGGATAACAGCAGATTCAAAGAATATTAATGAGATTGGTATTATAGCAGGGAATAGCATTTACAGTAAAATGTACCAAAACATTATCGATGCTCAACAAGAATTTTTAAACGCTATACAAGGATGACAACTATCCACAAACTTACTCTCAAATCAATAGCTGAAATTGAGCAAAAAATAGCAGAGTTACAAGAGTTGATAGATGCAAAGCCTATAACTCGAATGTGTGAAATTCAGCAAGAATTTAGCGTGCTATTAAAGGATAATCTAACAATTGAACAACGATTATCTAAAGAGTTTGGAGAAAGGTTAAATTATCTTAACGATGAAAACGAAAAGGCTAAATCATTGGCAAATAAGCAACAGAATATTATTAGCATGATTGACGAAGCTTCATCATTACGTATTGAGTTAGAGGATTTAAAAAGAGAACTATTTTACATCGAACAAAAAAAATGACACACGCAATTGACAAACTAACAAGCCTAAACCATGCAACTGTCTTAGATTACGGGTTTATCATTGAATGTTCGGACGAAACAATACAAGCCTTATTAGAAGTCGGAAACGTTAGAAATGCTAACCAATTCCTTGATTTATATGAGGGGTTTGAGTTAGGGGACTTTATTAAAGAAATGACGGAATGATACAGAAAAGAACAATCAAGCACCGCCCAGAGCAAGACTTACAAAAACAATGCGTTCGGTGGTTTCGCTATCAATACCCAAATGAGATTCTTATTCATGTACCAAACGGAGGGAAGCGTAATATAATAGAAGCAAGTCAATTTAAAGCTATGGGTGTTCTATCAGGTTTCCCAGACTTGGCACTCTTCAAAAAATCAGGTGAATACGGGGCTTTATTTATCGAAATGAAGGATAAAAAAGGTACTACTTCTGAAAATCAAGAGGAACTTTTAAGTAAACTTTCCAAAAAAGGATATAAGACCGTTGTCTGCAATTCCTTTGAAATGTTTATGGAATTAGTTAATGAATATTTAAACGTATAAATAAAAGAGTTATGGCAATAGACCCAATCGAACACGCAATATCCAACTGGAAAGATGAAAATTATGTAACGTTTAACTCTCTATTCGTTTTCAATTCTTGTGGTGGGTGGGATGAATATGAAATAACTGATTTTAAAGCTCAATGGATAGTCATAAATAAGGGATTAAAGAAGGTCGGACATACTTATCAATCAATAGCTTTTATCAAGAAAACATCTAAAGAGTTATTAGAGCAAAACAAAGAGTATTTTAGGCTGATAGATGCGAATAACAGGACAATCAACGATTATTTACAGGCAATATTAAATCATATTCAAGATGGCAAAAATTAGATTGTCCAATAAACAAAAGCGAGATAAGTATTCAGATGAAATGTGCCGTGAAGTTAGGTATCAAATAGCTAATAATTTTATTGATAAAAAAAGGCTTTTTGATATATTGGAAAAATGGATGAAAGTAGCAATCAAAACAAAATATATACGACCATAACAACATGGCAAAAATTAGATTCACAAGCATAAAGCCTGGACTTGTGTTTGAGCATGAAGGGGTGAAATTGAAGGCGGTGGAACAGGCATTAATTGAACAATGCGATGGGTGTGTTTTTAGAGGTATTTGTAATTATAGGCTACCATGTACCAAAGATGATGATGTTGGTGGGAAACAAGAATATGAGTTAATCTTCCAAAAAGTAGAAAATGAATAAAGACATAACCGCCTGTAACGGCACAGTAGGCAACACACAAACCTGCAAAATTAAAGAGACGTGCAAAAGGTTTGCGGTACATCAGCAGAAAAATCAAAATCAATCATACCAGAAAATTACAGTCCAAATGTACCAAAAAGGGGATTGTATGTTTTTGGTGAAAATATAAAACTATGGGACACTTTAATAATAAAATCCAAGACGAATTTAAGGCAGATTTTGGATTCTTTGCACCGCACCGCACGCCAACAGAATGTAAAAACCCTGTATTTGCTGACAAGAAACTTCACCGCATAGCAATTATGAAAGATGAACATTTTGGAAGCAAGGGGGATAGAGACGAAGGAGGTTTAGCAGGTTAGACTTCTAAGTTTATTTGTACGAGTTGTGGGAAACGATTTACTATTAACAAGCATAAATCACTCTTTCACCCATATAAAAAGTAAGGAAATGAAAGAGCAAATCTTTAAAATTATTTGGAGTAATGTTAAATCTACATATCCATTAGGCACAAGCAAACACACAAACGCAATTTTAGAACAAGATTTCGATAAAGTAATTAACGAAATATTAAAAACAATTCAAAATGATAAAGAAGCCGTTTAAAATAGACTTTTTTGAGTTAATGTTTTTGGCTCAGGTATGTATCCCTCCAGTTCCTATTGCAAGGGCTATGTTTTGGCAAGACCTATCTGATATACATTATCACGAAATGAGTCAATCAGAACGCAAAAGAATGTTCGATTTTATCGTGAATCAGGACAATTTTACGCTCGAGAATAAAGACCACGATTACTTCTTTTGTCGCTTTTATAAGTTCAATCAATATAGTGTTGAATGCAAAGGAATGAAAGGAAGTATAAAAGTTTTTAAGTACGAAGGGAAATATCATAAATCAGAAAACACGTCCATTAATGACGCTTATATTTTGAAAGCGAAATTAGAATTTAGCATTTAACAATCTACCACAATGACATATTTAGATGTAAAATCAGACTTCCAAGAAGAAGCTGAACAATTCTTAAAATCAAAAGGATTCATTCAAGGAATATACCTAAAAAACTCATTTTCTAATGAAAAATTTGATTTTCGGTTATTCTCAAATTCTTTTGAATTAAAAAATCAAAATGGCGGTGTAATTGTTCAAATCAAGCAAGTACATGGGCTTTCTGAATTAATCCGTATTTTCAAAACAAAAGTTGATAAAACGCAAAAAGACTTTTATCAGGGCGTTACTAATCCAGTTATTGGTAATTATCGAGCGACATTTATTGATGGATTTGTGAATATTTACGATGAAAAATGTAACAAACTTGAACGAGTTGAGGTTGTCAGACTTGACGAAAATACAAAAGGTACAATTCGCACAGTATTGAAAAGGTATGGTATTTCAACAACGTTCAATATGGCAAAGAGGCCCACTCATACACGTTCAGAAAAAGGACTTTTAAAAATGCCACAAAGGTTATGAAAATAGATAGACAAAAAATATTTGCGAAGTACAACGGAAAGTGTGCATATTGTAGTTGTGACTTACAAAAAGGTTGGCATATAGACCATATACAGCCCGTAATTAGAGACTTAAAGACAGGTAAATTTGAAAATCCACAAAATCACACAATTGAAAATATAAATCCTGCTTGTGCAAGTTGTAACACTCAAAAAAACTCTCATACATTAGAACAGTTTAGGCGTAATATTCAAAACTTTGTCAACTCACTGAATCAATACTCTACTCAGTATAAGTTTGCAAAACGTTATGGATTAGTCCAAGAAACAGACATTAAAGTGGAGTTTTATTTTGAAAAGATAAATAACACAACACCTTAAATATCAGTAAATTAACTTGTAAAAATCGGGCAATTTTCGTAAATTAGGGTATCAAAACTAAATGAAAAAATGGAACTCTCAGATAGAGAATTAGCGGTAAGGTGGTGGGATAGAAAAACCATAAAAGAAAAAGAGATAGAAATTAAAAACGCTAACCTAAATTGTTCAGTAAAATATGTTGATGGCAATGCAAGTGCAAAATGGCATATTTGGCGTTATCGGCAAAAACTTTAATCAAAACTAAATGAAAAAATACAACTACCCCGACCAAAACGCTTGCATGGTCAAAATAAATAACAGGCGTGTAACGGTTCAGAGAATTGATGATAACAAAATAGGAATTTCAATCAAGAAATTAGATGCAGTCGATTCAAAGCCTGTTATTATGCTTGAAAAGTCAAGGGATATTTTAGGTTTTGAAATTACCGAAACAGGCATTTTAATAAGTCCAGAAACTGCTTTTGCGTTGAGGACTGCATTAGATACGGTTATTTACTTTACTGATATTCCGAAAGAGTGTTTAATTTCAAATTAATACTAATAATGGAAGAAATTAAAAAAGTATATGTAACAAAATACGCTTTATCCGATGGTATTTTGGTTCGTGATGTTGTAATAGAAAAAGATATGTGTAAAGTTCCTGGTCATTATGGCGGTTACTTCCACAAAGGCGAATTTCACGAAAAGATAGAAGATGCAAAAGAAGACTTTGAAAGGCGGAAACAACAGAAGTTAGTTAGTCTTCAAAAGTCTATTGAGAAAATATCAAAATTAGAGTTTAAGGTAAAAAAGTAAAATAAAAACTATGACAAAGCAACAACTAATATTTATTAAAGGTAAAATCTAAGAGTACAAGAAAGATTCTTTTGAGTATCAACAAGAAAATGGATTTGATACAATTTTTGACGAGTTGTATGATTCTATCTATGAGATAGAAAAAATTATTGACAATGAATTAACAAAAGAAGAGTTGAACCTATGAAAATAATCATTAAAACCATCCTAACTTTTATTTTCGCTGAGAAATGCGATATTTGCGGAGCGAAGACGTTAAGCCTTTATCCAAGTTGGCAGAATTTGAATAATAAAGTTTGTAAAAATTGTGAATAGATATGGCTAAATGGATTGATGTAAATAAAGAAAAACCAAATACTGGTAATTTTGAATCTGTTGATGTTTGGATATGTTGTGGTATGCAAACATATTCAGCTACATTTATAAAAGATAGAAATGAATCAAATGGTCATTTCTATCTTGATATTAGATTTCCTAAGAGAATATTTGAAGACTTTACTTCTCATGTATCACATTGGATGTATGTTGAACTTCCAAATTAAAAAAAAGAAGCCTTGAATATCAAGGCTCTTTTTGTTTACAATCAAAACTATTTATTATTTTCAATCAACTTTTTTAGTAATCTTCTTTACTACTGTCTCCCAAATATACTTCAAGGTCACACCACCTATAAAGGATAAAGCACCACCCACGATGCTATGAATTACAAAATCAAGGGTATAATGCGCATTTGCTGAGTAAATCACCCCCCAAATAAATGCACTAATCAAGCCAAAACGGCTATTATGTAACTGATTGTCAACTACTTGCATGATTGTTAAAATTAAAGTTATATTTGTCATACATAAATATCTATTTTTAATGTTAGGTTATTAATTGGTGATAAGTTTGTGGCTTGTCACCTTTTTATTTTACATAAAACGCACCTGCTACAATGGCTAAAACGCCCGTAGCAAATCGCCACCTTTTCTTTCTCCTCAATTCTTTTTGATACTGACTATCAAGTTTCTGAATCTCAATAGCTTTCAATTTTCTTTCGTCTTCAAATCCTGCCTTTACATGTGATAATTCGTTTTCTTTAACTCGTATCATTTCGTCTTTTACGGCTAATGATTGCAAGGCTACTGGATATTTTACAATTGATTCTGCATCTATTTGAGCCTGTTTGCACGTAATTTTAGGCGGTTGATAATAGCAAGTAGTATCACTTTTTACCTGCGAAAATACTATCAAGTTGCTGAATAGAATAAACACGACCGTCCAGAATAATGCCATTGAGTTTTTCATCTTGTTGTTTTAGTTTTTGAAAGTTTACAGAATCAATTTTGGCACTATCTAAATGTGCCTGACGAGATTCTTCGATTATTTGTTTATTGTCTTTACAAGCTATCAGCATGAAAAAACAGAGAGTAATTATTGTGTATTGTTTCATTATTTTGTAATTTTAAAAACGGTTATCAGTATAGTTTAAAAATGAGAGAACGAACATTTATGTTAAGTGTAGTTGCAATTACTACTGTCTGATAAACGTAACATCGTCAATTCTAATACTGGAGAATAAAGGAAAGACAAAGCCTTTAAGTTGGTTCGATTCCAATATTGACGGCAATTAATGTAATTGAAGCCTTATCATTAGAATCAGCTAAGAAAGGATTTCAATCTAAGTTAGCCTTACAAAAAGCCGATTATTAATTTAATCGGTTTTTGCTTTTTTATCACTTTCTCGAACCTATTTCAGCACTTAAAGCCGTTGAAATCATGGTCAATTGCTTCACTCTCGATTCCTTCCCTACGTTTTTAGAAATAAGTTGTGCATTTATCTTTTGTAAATTCGTAATCAATGCCAGTTCCTTTTCTGTCATTTCGTTTCGTTCCTTGCCTTTCGTGTTAGATATTTCACGTATCATATTAGCTTCGTTGATATAAAGCATTGAAGGCGGTTTGCAGTTAAAATGCTCCACGTACTTTTCCATTATTACGGCACTCATTTCTTTGTAATAATCTCCTGCTTCATTTCTTGAAATAATCAATCCGTCCAATACCATGTCAATCACTTTCGATTTAAACTCTACGCTCAACCACATAGCCAAATCAATAAATAGTTTCGGGTGCATCCATGTTCCTGCATTTTCACCGCTACCTCTACCTGCAATAATGGGGTTATCAATTCCCTCTTTTTTCAATTGCTCAATAAACTCTTTGGTCGATTGGATTGAATTAAAATTACCAAGAACTTTCTTGTTCCCTAAATTCTTGCTATTCCAATAATCAACCAAAATATTGGCATTGAAATAATTGTCTTTGGTTCTTTGGATAAAACCATCTTCACGAGTCATTACTTGATTTGTTTGCATCTAATTGTTTGTTTTAATTTAAAAAATCAAGTAAATATAAATAATTATCTTGTTAATTATTTATATTACGTACTTATTTTTATTAAAATAAATAATTAGAATGGCATTATAATTGAAAAGATGGAATTATTGTAAATAATCCATAATAATTAAATACTATTATTTCAATTTCTTCCACCCTGTCAATTCAAAATGAGGTCTATCTTTGAAACTATTAAAATCACCTCCCCACGTTACCGTATCTGCATATCTTTCTTTTAGGATATTGGCAAATTCAATAAACAATAAACTACTCCAATCCATTACTTTACCCTTGCTAAATCCAATATCAAAAGCAAATGAAGGCTTGAAATTATGTGGGCTTTCCCCTGCTTTTGCTTGCGTTACAATCTTCCCCTTTGCAGTCCTACCGATTGAATATAAAACCGCCTGTTCTACATTGCTTCGATAAGTACACGTCAAAAAAGGGGTAGATTTATCTGGATGCCGTTTGATAAATTCAGATTCGGCATAATTGTACGCTTCTACCAAATGAGCGTGTAAGTCACTTTTGCTTCTACTTGCCATGCTGTCTTCTATTTATCACCATCTGGAAGTTCTTTTGTTTTCATAATGCGGTACAGCCACCCTAAACCCTCTCTCAATAATCCAATCACGAATAAGGCTTTCATATTGATAAATGGCGTGTCATTGGCACTTGTGGCTAGATCGGAAGAGCGTCGTGTAGGGAAAGAGTGTCTTCGCCTGTGTAG
>ERZ650310.301-NODE-301-length-15188-cov-4.516091_pt1 | contig 15188 bp, 17 predicted proteins | sample MGYA00376246_ERZ650310 | MGnify/ENA primary metagenome ERZ650310 (study PRJEB26733, sample SAMN07839286) | wastewater metagenome | biome: small river; feature: stream; material: water | place: USA: North Carolina | collected 2016-03-01 ...
CTTAGATGTGTTCACAACTATGGCGTTAACTACCGAGCCCGATTCGATGGCTGCAGTTGGCGGCGCTACTATGGTGTGGGTGAACCTGAAGACAGGTAAATCAACACCTTGGCCTGATCACGTGATCAATAAGCTGCGCTAGGACATTATTTGCAACCTAGCAATCCCCATATTCTCAATATTGAAAAACTAGCATCTTCTTTAGATGAGTTTGATGCCATTATTGATGTTCGTTCTCCGGCTGAATTTGCTTTAGACCATATTCCTGGGGCTATCAATCTCCCGGTATTGAGTAATGAAGAGCGTATTGAGATTGGCACCTTGTATAAGCAAGTTTCGCCATTTGCTGCAAAAAAATTAGGTGCCGCTTACGTCTCGCGCAATATCGCCAACCATTTAGAACATTCTTTGCTTGATTTTCCAAGAGAGTGGCGTCCCTTGATTTACTGTTGGCGTGGTGGTGAGCGCAGCGGTGCTTTTACCCACATCCTCAATCGCATTGGCTGGAAGGCTATGCAGCTCCAAAGTGGATATCAAGGCTTTCGGCGCGTTGTGATTGATGGCCTTGATCGGGCTGCTAAAGATTTTTCTTTTCAGGTGATTGCTGGCATGACCGGTAGCGGCAAAACTCGCATCCTTCAAGAAATAGGATTACTTGGTCAGCAAATACTGGATCTTGAGGGTTTGGCTATTCATCGTGGTTCAGTCCTTGGTAATGAACCCAACATTGAGCAACCCTCACAAAAAGGTTTTGAAACTCAGCTGTGGAATGCGCTAAATAAATTAGACCCTAGCAAAATTGTCTTTGTGGAGTCTGAAAGCAAAAAGGTAGGCGGCTTACATATTCCAGATCCATTAATGGAGCGGATTCGTACGGGTCAATGTATTGAGCTGCGCTCAAATACTGCTACGCGGGTTTCTTGGTTGTTGCGTGAGTATCACCATTTTTTATCAAATCCCGAAAGCTTTAAACAAAAACTCGGCTTGTTAACCTCGCGCTACGGCAAGGTTCAAATTGCCCAATGGCATGAGGCGATTGATGCAGGGAATTTTGACAGCTTGGTAGAAGAATTATTGGTAATGCATTACGACCCGTCATACCAATCTTCAATTGTCCGAAATTTTCCAAGCTATCGGGAAGATCATTACGTACAACTTGAAAATGATAGCGATGAAGCCTTTGCAAAAACAGCAAAAGACCTCATCACCAAACTTGGGCTTTAACTAAACGCCTGGATTCCAGTTTGCGCACGGCCCAAGATGAGGGCGTGAATATCATGCGTGCCTTCATAGGTATTGACGACTTCCAGATTGAGCATATGACGCACTACGCCATATTCATCTGAGATCCCATTTCCACCATGCATGTCTCTAGCTAAGCGAGCTACATCCAATGATTTTCCGCAGGAGTTACGCTTCATCATTGAAGTGATTTCGGGGGCAGCGATACCTTCATCTTTCATGCGACCTAAACGTAGGCAACCTTGTAGAGCTAGCGTGATCTCAGTTTGCATATCCGCAAGCTTTTTCTGGATCAGCTGATTGGCGGCGAGGGGGCGATCAAATTGCTTGCGATCCATCGTGTACTGACGTGCGGCATACCAACACCACTCAGCAGCTCCAAGCGTTCCCCAGGCGATACCGTAACGCGCTGAGTTCAGGCAAGTGAATGGCCCTTTGAGGCCAGTAATTTCTGGGAATTCATTTTCGGCAGGAACAAACACTTCATCCATCACGATTTCACCAGTAATAGAGGCGCGTAGACCCATCTTGCCGCTGATCTTCGGCGCCGATAAGCCCTTCATGCCTTTTTCTAGAATGAAGCCTCTAATCAGCCCCTCATCATTTTTGGCCCATACAACAAATACATCTGCAATGGGAGAATTAGAGATCCACATCTTAGAGCCAGTTAGGGAGAAACCACCAGGCACTTTTTTAGCTCTGGTGATCATGCCGCCAGCATCCGAGCCGAAGTTAGGTTCAGTCAATCCAAAGCAGCCAATCCACTCACCAGAGGCTAACTTAGGAAGATATTTTTGTTTTTGGGCTTCACTACCGAATTCATTAATTGGAACCATGACCAAAGAGGATTGCACACTCATCATGGAGCGATAGCCGGAGTCAACGCGCTCTATTTCACGAGCGATTAGCCCATAAGATACGTAGTTGAGATTTGCTCCACCGTATTGTTCTGGAATGGTGATGCCCAATAGGCCAAGTTCACCCATTTCACGAAAGGTTGCTGGGTCTGTTGTTTCATTGCGAAACGCATCATGAATGCGTGGCATTAAGCGACCTTGGGCATATTCGGCGGCGGCATCACGCACCATGCGCTCTTCTTCTGTCAGTTGCGTATCAAGGAGTAGGGGGTCGGCCCAATTAAAACTAGCTTTGCTCATGGTTCTCAGTCATCCTATCTAGGTTTTTACCTGCATTCAGTAAATTTTCAAGAATGCAGATATTCTTATTTCTATTATCCATTTTTTCTTGACTGATGGACGCACCTAGACGCCACCACCGCTACTACGACCTGATATTGGCAGCCTTTGTCGTGGTTCTGCTGTGCTCCAACTTTATTGGCGCTGGCAAGGCTGCGGTGGTTGACTTACCCTATTTTGGTAGTGTGACCTTTGGGGCCGGAATCCTTTTTTTCCCGATAGCCTATTTTTTTGGCGATATCTTGACCGAGGTGTATGGGTACGCTTATGACCGCCGAGCAGTTTGGTCTGGATTCACCGCGCTTGCCTTTGCCGCCATCATGGCTCAAATGGTCATCGCTTTACCGGTCGCACCTGGATCTTATATGGCTAATTACCAGCAGGGCATGGAAACAGTATTTGGCAATTCTTGGCGTGTCGCCCTTGCCTCGATGACTGCTTTTTGGTGTGGTAGTTTTGTCAATAGCTATACGCTGGCCAAAATGAAGATTTTGACCCAAGGACGCTTCCTGTGGATGCGGACCATTGGCTCTACCGCTTGCGGGGAGTTGGTGGACTCATCTTTGTTCTATATGTTGGCCTTTTACGGCTTGTGGCCTTTAAATGAGGTCTTAGCAGTAGCTGCCTCTCAATACGTCCTTAAAACCGCCTGGGAGGTTCTGGCAACCCCTTTAACGTACTGGGTAGTAGGTTTTCTGAAGCGCAAAGAAAATCAAGATCACTACGATATTCACACTGATTTCACGCCATTTAAGCTGAAAGTCTAATTTACGGCTTTTTTAGGCGCAAGCCGTTAAAATAACGGTCTTTGATGCAAAACCTGCATCCGCACCCTCGAATTGACCTATCAGAAAGTAAGAATACATCCGTGCTGTCCGCATCTAATATCACTATGCAGTTTGGGGCAAAACCCCTGTTTGAAAACATCTCCGTTAAATTTGGCGGTGGTAATCGCTATGGCTTGATTGGCGCCAATGGTTGCGGTAAATCCACCTTCATGAAAATTTTGGGTGGCGAGCTAGAGCCTAGCAGCGGTAACGTGAGCTTGGATCCAGGCATTCGTTTGGGTAAATTGCGCCAGGACCAATTTGCATACGAAGATCAGCGAGTATTGGATGTAGTGATGATGGGTCACGAAGAAATGTGGAAGGCTGCTGCTGAGCGTGATGCTATCTACGCAAATCCAGATGCTACTGATGAAGATTACATGAAAGCTGCTGAACTCGAAGGCAGTTATGCCGAGTACGGCGGCTATACAGCAGAAGCTAAAGCAGGGGAGTTGTTATTGGGAATTGGTATTCCAATCGAACAACATAATGGCCCGATGAGTAATGTGGCTCCTGGTTGGAAATTGCGTGTACTTTTAGCGCAGGCTTTGTTTTCTGATCCAGATGTATTGCTTTTGGATGAGCCAACCAATAACTTGGATATTCATTCGATTCATTGGCTTGAAGATATTTTGAATGAAATCAAAAGCACGATTGTGATCATTTCTCACGATCGCCACTTCTTAAATGAAGTGTGTACGCATATGGCTGATATGGACTTCGGAACTCTGAAGGTTTATCCCGGCAACTATGACTCCTATATGTTGGCTTCTGTTCAGGCTCGCGCACAACAGTTAAGCTCGAACGATAAGGCTAAAGAAAAAATTGCTGAACTACAAGCTTTCGTTAGCCGTTTCTCTGCAAATGCTTCAAAAGCACGTCAGGCTACTTCACGTCAAAGACAATTAGAGAAAATTGAGATCACTGAGATCAAGCCTTCTTCACGCCAGAATCCGTTTATTCGTTTTGACTCTGAGAAGAAATTGCACAATATGGCTGTTGAGTGCAATGCGCTCTCCAAAGCTTTTGATCGTCCTATCTTTAAGAATTTCAAGATCGCTATTCGCGCTGGTGAAAAGATTGCGATTATTGGTCAAAACGGCGCTGGTAAAACAACGCTTCTCAAGACTATTTTGAGCAAACGCTTTAGTGGTATTCAGGCGGATAGTGGTGATGTGAAGTGGGCAGAAAATGCTAACGTCGGCGTCATGCCGCAGGACAATACTGAACTCTTCGCTAAAGATGAAATCCTGATGGATTGGATGAACGAATGGCGCAATACTGGTGACGATGATCAAGTCATTCGTGGCACTTTAGGTCGACTCTTGTTCTCTGGCGATGACATTAGTAAGTCTGTCAAAGTGCTATCTGGTGGCGAAAAGGGGCGCATGATTTGGGGTAAGTTGATGCTGCAAAAGCACAATGTACTTGCGATGGATGAGCCAACCAACCACATGGATATGGAGTCTATCGAGAGCTTACAAATTGCGCTTGAGAAATACGAAGGCACTTTGATTTTTGTCTCGCATGACCGTGAGTTTGTTTCAGCTCTGGCTAATCGGATTCTGGAAGTCAAGATAGATGGAACGATCGCTGACTACTCTGGAACCTATGAAGAATATCTTCGTAGCCAAGCTTTAGCTGGCTAAGTATTTTCTTTGGCTTGACGTTGGAAGCGCATTGCAGTGCCATCTGCACGAATGCGTTTCCATACCAAATCTTTTTCTTCCTGACTAAAGAAGACCCAATTACTGACTTCGCCTAGAGTGCGACCACAACCCTGGCAGATTTCGTCATATAGCGTGGTGCAGACCCCGATACAAGGAGAGTCGGATGCATCATCACCAACCGCTAAAGAATTGGCTCCAGCTTGCTCTGGTGAATTGTTATTGGATACGGTCATGCCAGTACTTTAGACGATTTCAGGGGAATGTGTTGCTCGAGCTCATCAACATACGCCGCCATACCCTCATGCTCCCGTTCTAGAAAACGTTTCACTGCACTAGCAAACCCCGGGTCTGCTATCCAATGGGCTGATTGCAGTGTCGTGGGCAAAAAACCTCTAGCCATCTTGTGCTCACCTTGAGCGCCACCCTCAAATATTGCTATACCTTCTTTGATGCAATATTCAATTGCTTGGTAGTAGGCTAATTCAAAATGCAGGCAGGGGATATATTCGATAGCGCCCCAATAACGCCCATATGCTTTTGAACTTAGAGCATCAACCACCAATAAGGAAGAGGCGATAGGGGTTTCATTGCGACTAGCGATAATTAAATGAAGATTTTCAGGCATGCTTGTCCCAAGCATTTGGATGCACTCTTCAGTTAAATACGGTGATGAACGATGCTCGATATAGGTATTTTCATAGCAGCGATAAAAGAAAGTCCAATCATCTGCCGTTGCGATTGTCCCTGGAACATGTCGATAAGTCATTGGCTTGCTGGCTACTGATGCTCGCTCTCGTCGAATATTCTTTCGACGCTTCATTGTTAAGGCCTGAAGAAATTGCTCAAAATCCTGATATCCCTGGTTATGCCAGTGAAACTGCACTGAATCACGCAGCATGAATCCTTGCTTCTGAAGCTCCTCTAGTTCGCGATTCTCTGGAAAGAGCACATGAGCTGAGGAGAGTGCATTTTGAGTGACTAGTGTCTTTAAGCCGGCGATCAAGATCTCTTGAATTTCACTTTGATCGGCGCTTGATGCGATAAGTAGTCTAGGTCCGCGAACTGGCGTGAAGGGAATGGCTGAAAGTGCCTTTGGGTAATAAGGCATATTGTTTTGCTCATAGGCCTGTGCCCATGCCCAATCAAATACAAACTCTCCGTAAGAGTGTTGCTTTAGGTAGAGCGGCATAGCTCCGAGAAGTCTTGACTCAGCGTCTTCGGCCAATAAGTGAGCCACTTGCCACCCAGTTTTACCACCTACACAGCCTGTTTTTTCTAATGTATTTAGAAACGCATACTGCAAAAAAGGCCCAGCATCTGGGGTTAGTAGGGCGTTCCAATCGACCTCAGAAATCTCTGAAAGACTTTGAATAACTCGAAGTTGGATGGCATTTTGTTTCAACTGTAGAAGAGGAAATTCAGTGTTGAATTAACTCAATCTTGTAACCGTCTGGATCAGTAACGAATGCGATGATAGTATCGCCACCCATAACTGGACCAGCTTCTCGAGTGACATTGCCACCGGCCGACTTGATCTTCTCGCAAGCAGCATAGGCATCAGGAACGCTGATCGCAATATGTCCATAAGCACTACCTAGGTCATAGCTATCAACACCATGGTTATAGGTGAGCTCAATCTCAGATTGCCCATCGGCATTCCCTTTTCCAAAGCCCACAAATGCCAAGGTATATTTTTGCTCCGGACGCTCGGTAGTGCGAAGCAAGTTCATTCCTAGAACTTCTGTATAAAAATGAATTGAGCGAGTCATATTGCCGACTCTGAGCATGGTATGGAGAATCATCATTCCGTAAATATAAAGCTAAACATAGTTTCTCGTTGGACAAGAAAAAACCCAGGGGGTAGGCCTGGGTCTGAAGACTTGAGCAACTTGTGCTTTATTGGATCTTTGCCTTAGAACGGAGCTTTTGCATTAGTTCAGAAAATTTAGCTTTTTGCCAATTTTGATCTGCTGTGATCATCTGCTTCAACTGATCCTTGATTTCTTCCATGCTAGGCGCCTTCACATCGCGCACATCATCCAATTTGATAATGTGCCAGCCATATTGAGTCTTTACTGGTTTGTCTGTGATTTGACCTTTTTTGAGCTGTACCATCGCCTTGGAAAATTCCGGCACGAGCGCTTTATCGCTTACCCAACCAAGATCTCCGCCATTTGGGGCTGAGCCAGGGTCTTTAGACTTTTCTTTGGCGATTTGCTCAAAGTTACCACCAGCCTTAACTTGGGCAATGATGGCTTTAGCATCAGATTCCTTTTCCACAAGAATATGCTCTACGTGATACTCCTTACCGGTGTACTGTGCTTTGACTTGCTCGTAGGCCGCCTTCAGTTCAGACTCCGCAACACCTTCTTTTTCTACATAGTCTTCAAAAACAGCTGCAATCAAAATACCCATCTTGGATTGTTCGAGTTGCTCGCGTACTGATTCCTTTTGCATAACACCGCGATTATTGGCCTCTTGCACAATGAGCTCACGAGTGACCAGCATTTCTCTAGCCTGATCTCGAACTTGGGGATTATCTGGTTGATTGGACTTTTGAACTAATTTATCCAGTTGGGCTTTTGGGATTGCTTTGCCATTAACAATGGCAGCATTTTGCGCATAAACAGCTGAGGAGAGAAGTGCGGCAGTAAAAGCACTAATAGTTAAAATTTGGCGTGTATTCAACATGGGCTAGTAAATATCAATAAGAGTAAAAGGCAATATTAAATCAATCTGCGCTTAATTAGTGCTTTCACTAGGCGCGAATGCCAAGATGGTAAGAGCGTGGATGGCAACAGGGAAGTGATTATTTAAGGCGCTATAGATAGCCCTATGACGGGCGACCTTAGTCAGCCCTTCAAATTCTGGGGCAATGATGGTGAGTTTGAAGTGACCGCCGCCTGAAGCTGCTCCCGCATGGCCTGCATGGAGATGGCTTTCATCCTCTATATTTAATTGGACCACTTGAAATGCAGACCTTAAATCGGCCTCAAATAGCTTAATTCGATCTTGATTAATGCTCATTCTGCGGGGTGCTCCATGTGGCGACTTAACCAAACGCCCTGAAGGATGACAAAGACCACTAGCAATCCTGTGCTGCCAAATAGCTTGAAGTTTACCCACGTTTCTTCTGAGAACTCAAAGGCAATGTAGAGGTTGAGAGCCCCCATAAAGAAGAAGAATAACGCCCAAGCCATATTTACTTGATGCCAAACAGATTTAGAGCTGTGCTCTTTCAGGGTAATTTGCTTACCCATTAATACTTGAATCCAATTCTTTTGGAAGAATTGGGCGCTGATAAATAGGGCGCCTGAAAACAACCAGTAAAGAGCAGTTGGCTTGAGCTGAATAAATGTTTTATCGTGCAAGAAAATAGTGAGGCTACCAAAGACCAGAATCATGACAAGGCTAACCCATTGCATTGCGTCAATCTTGCGATGTCGGTAATAGACCCATAAGATCTGTCCGATAGTGGCAACCATGGCTACGATGGTTGCGGTATAAATATCGCCAAATTTAAAGGCGATAAAAAAGAGGATGATGGGAAAGAGGTCGAAGAGAAATTTCATGCGTTGATTATCCAGCTATTTAAGAATTATTCTGTTTTTTAGGAGCGGCATTTTCAGACGGTTCAAATTTTAAAGATGCGGAGTTGATGCAGTACCTTAGCCCCGTGGGTTGCGGCCCATCATCAAATACGTGCCCCAAATGCGCGTCGCATTTCGTGCAGCGTACTTCAGTGCGAATCATGCCGTGTGAGGAATCCCGAATTTCAGTAATTACCACATCGTTATCTGCCGCGTTATAACTGGGCCAACCACAACCAGCATCAAACTTGGTGGAAGAGTTAAATAAGGGGGTGTCGCAGCAGATACAACGATATTGGCCATTCGCCCAATGGTCCCAGTACTCCCCGGTAAAAGGTCTCTCGGTTGCAGCCTCACGCGTCACTCGGTATTGAATATCGTTGAGTGAGTTTTTGTATTCTTGATCTGTTTTTTTAGTCATGGCAGTAAGGGTCTGTGGTTATGAGGAGCAACTGACTGAAACGCGTTGCATATCAATGGGCGGAGGCTTTGAGTAATGATCAAAGTCTTCCTGCTCATCAAAAGGCTGACTCAGTATCTGCTGCAATTTTTGGATTTCAGAAAAATCATCTTGCTGGGCTTTTTCAATCGCATCCTGAGCTAAGTGATTTCTGAGAATGTACTTGGGGTTGATCTGGTTCATCAGTGCTTTTCTAGCACCATCACTGATGGTCTCAGATTGAAGTCTCACGAGGTAGTCAGCAAACCATTTCTCAATATTTGGACGATCATTAAAATCATTTCTTTGCATGATTTCTGTTGGCATGGAATCTTTCTTAAGATCACCAAGGCCACGAAAGAAGCTAGTGAAGTCGACCTGAGAATCATGCATTGCCTGCAGCAGACGCTCAATTAAAGCAACATCGCCATCCTGCTGGGACTGCAAACCTAACTTTCTGCGAAATATCTGTTGCCATTCTCTCGCGTAGATAACAGAAAAGTCCTCCAAAGCGGAGCGTAAGAGTGTCTGTGATTCCTCTGGGGAATATTCAAGTTCGAGTAGCGGTAGCATTGCACTAGCAAGGCAGGCCATATTCCAATGCATCACTTGTGGTTGGCGGTGATAAGCATAACGACCGCCTTGGTCGCTGTGATTGCAAATATGGTCGATTTCAAAATGATTTAAAAATCCAAAGGGGCCATAGTCAATAGTGAGCCCAAGAGCGCTAATGTTGTCGCTATTTAAAACCCCATGACAAAATCCCACTGATTGCCACTGGGCAACTAATTTGGCATTGCGCGTACTAATTTCTTTGAATAAATTTAAATAGGGATCTTTGCTGGAGCTGCACTCTGGATAGAACTCCGAAATCAGTAGGTTTGCCAATTCTTTCAGGCGAATAATATTTTGCAGTGACGCAAAATGTTCGAAGTGACCAATACGAATAAAGCTTGGAGCAATTCGAGAACACACGGCTGCCGTTTCCATGGTTTCTCGTCTAACCGCTTGTTTTGATCCCACTACTGCAAGAGCGCGGCTCGTGGGTATTCCAAGTGCATGCATTGCTTCGCTGCACAGAAACTCACGTATAGATGACCTTAAGACTGCTCTACCATCACCCATTCTGGAGTATTGCGTTCTACCAGCCCCCTTTAATTGAAGCTCCAATTCATTGATATCGCCCAGTAGAATGGCGCGACCATCGCCTAATTGACCTGCCCACACTCCAAACTGATGCCCGCTGTAGGCCGTTGCAATGGGGTCGGAAAATGTGATTTGACCTACATCCAATTGGTTGCCCGCCAATACCTGGAGCCAAGAAGCCTCCATAGGAAGGCCCTCGCGTCCAGTCTCTAGGTTTATTAGTTCGGCTGCAGAAGCTGAAAATGCAACCCAATAAGGATTCGGTATCGGGGAGGGCTGGGTAATCTGGCAGACATCGTCGCCGCGAAGGGTAAAAGGCATATTTGTATTCTAGGGGTAATTCACAACCGTCGCAGAAGCCTCTAAAATGCCCCTATGACAAATAAAGTACAACTGAATGCGGCAACTCAGCTTGCCAATCTGGGCGAGGAACTCAATGTCCCATTTTTGAAACTACTTGGTGTGCGTTGCATCAGCGCTGAAATGGGTAAAGGTGAAATACTCCTGGCCCTCAAGCCCGAGCATACGAATACTTGGAATGTAGCTCATGGTGGAGTCTTGCTCACCCTAATGGATGTCGCTATGGCAGTTGCCGCTCGCTCTGGAGATCCTGGCGATCGTAGCGTTGTCACCGTTGAGATGAAAAACAATTTTATGCAGGCTGCAAACGGTATCTTGCGCGTAAAGGCTGATACAGTGCGTCGCACAGCCACGATGGCCTTTTGTGAGGCCAAGCTCTACAACGATCAAGGTGAGATCTGCTGTATGGCGACAGGCACGTTCCAGTTTCTAAAGAGACTGGCTACCAAAGATGCGAATGGTGAACGAGTGGTGAACGAGGACTCGCGTCAGAAGTAATGCTCTAGCGTGTGCTGAGTGACTAAACGGAGAGATTTGATCCAGGGGCGGCGCTCAGCTCTCCAGTGACCACATCATGACCTACGGTGCCGTTCGCATCAAATCGTCTTTCCACCATCTCAAACTGTCCGTCTTTTCGAACACGCAAAATCGTACTTGATCTTGTTCCATAAGAAGGCGTCTTAATAAATGCGGCAGATAAGGCTTTTTCCCAATCTGGATTAACGCCTGTACTGGGTAGTTCCTGAGGGCTTGCTTCATGGGCATCAGCCAAAACGCGCAAATAGTGATCCGAGTTTTTAAGTTGGCCACTATCCATTGCCAATGTTTGAGCAAACGCGGCTACCCGGTGATTGACTTTAGGCCATGGGGTATCAAGCATTGCGTTTGATAAGCCATACACTCCGGGACTCAATGCTTGCTCCGGAAATATTTTTCTTGGGCGAATATTTTGCCCCATCATGAGGCGATTGCTGACCCAGTGCATTTCGGCATTCTCTGGATCGCTAAGATCTGCCATTAGCAAATTAAAGCCGTTGTATTGCTCAAACCGTTTAGCATTTTCCTGAATGTAATCATGCGGCTTTTGATTACCCGTAAGGTAACGCAAGCTTAGCTCACCACGAGTTCTCGCATCGGGATTCTTTTCACTTGGCGCCCTGACATTCGTCAATGCAGAAAAGCGACCTGTCTTGGTAAAACCAAGCCAAGTTCCTGGACTGCCCAACACATCTGCCCGGTCTTTTCCGGCTAATAGATGAGGGTGTTCTGGCCACCATCCCATGGGATCAGTATCTCGCTCATAAAATTCGTCTCGATTCGCCGCAACTACCAAAGGGTAGTCTGGATGTGACTTCCATGCGAAGAGAATTAGGCACATAAGAAAATAAATGAAACGATAGTGAAATTAAATTTCTAATAAAGGGTAGGGCAGTAGATCTATTTTTAACACAGGGCCATCACTCGTGCCTAAATGAATTTCTCCGGCCTCAAGTGCATCTAACTTGCACTCAATCTGAAGATCAATGCGATCTGAATGTTCTGGATTAATAGCTGCAAGCACTACCAGACCGCATGGCTGGTCAGCATCGCCCGGTTGAAACAGCTCCACGCCAGGTTTAGCAAGCTCTAAGGCGGATGCACTTGAACTGGAGTGTGCTAGTTGTAACCTACGCTTTACCGCACCGCGATATTGGCTCCGGGCAACTATTTCTTGGCCTGGATAGCAACCTTTTTTGAAATCGACGCCCGCAACGGACTCAAAATTAATCATCTGCGGAACAAACTGCTCTTGGGTGGCCAGAACAATTCTAGGAATTGCACTGACTACCTCTAAAGAATTCCACTGCTCGAGTGCAGACTCATCAAGCGATGATTCACTTATCTCCGACTTCTTCTGTGCGATAAGGGTACGTTTAAAGGATTGATTCTCGGTGAGCACATCCGGCATACGCAATGAGATAGTGCCTTGGTCTTGAGTGATGGATTCTTCATCTTCCTCAGTTTGATAGCTGCCAAAAACTTCCCATTCGCTTGAGGCATCTAGCACTTTTACTTTTGAGCGCAGCACGTACATCGAGAGGCGTTTAGCAGTGCTGGCAGCGATATCTTTGGAGATGAATAGGGCAAATCGATCTTCTGCATCAGTAGATTCTGGAAATAAGCCAATCCATGCGCTCGCCAAAAGACGACCTTTAGGGTTGCAATAACCAACCAATCTAACCGAATCCGATCCCTGTGCAATGCCACCCAATGGGGTTCGCTTGAGACCAAGCACGGAGTTACTTAATTGACTTTGAAGTAGGGTGGCGGCATCAGGCCCTTCAACTAGGATCAAACCCCAATCGTTTAGTTGGGTAAATCCGTGGGTCAGGCTGGTGGAGGGCATTTGCTTGTTTTCTGGTCTTAGGGTCATGAGCTTTTATCATAGCTCTATGAGCAGAAAATTTCAGAGAAGAACTCTTTTTATAAAGCATTCAAATAATAGGTCATGGAAATCCTATGCGCTCTACCTGTTTGCCTTTCTAGTATTTTTATATGGCGCCATCTTTTTATGGCCCGTGGTGCCCGCTACCTCCAATATGGCAGAAGCCGCCTCCTACAAGGTGAAGATTGCTCCTCAATCCGGCCTATCAGCCATTTCAGGCCAGCTAGCAGAGCAGGGTGTGTCGGTCAATATACTGACCTTTCAGGTTTCAGCAAGAGCACTTTTTGTAGGCTCAAAGCTAAAGCCGGGCACCTATCTTTTGTCGCCTCGTGCCAGCTTAGGAAATATCTTGCTACAAATAGCTCGTGGCGATCGGGTTCGCGAGAGTGTAGCCATCATTCCAGGCATGACCATATGGCAACTCAGGAGCTTGATTGACAATCACCCAGCCCTGATTCATCAGACTAAAGGGATGGGCTCTAAGGAGTTGTTGCAGGCTATTGGCCTTTCTTATCCTGGTTTGGAGGGGCTTTTCTATCCAGATACCTATATCTTCGATCCAGATGACTCCGATATTTCCATCTATCGAAGAGCGTCGCAAGCCATGCAAAAGCAACTTACAGCGGCCTGGGAGCAAAAAGAGGCCGCATCGCCTTTAAAAACCCCTTACGATCTTCTTGTATTGGGCTCCATAGTCGAAAAAGAGACGGGGCGCTCTAGTGACCGATCCCTTGTTGCCGCAGTCTTTGTTAATCGTCTCAAGATCAATATGCCATTACAGACGGATCCAACGGTGATTTACGGTATTGGCCCTAATTTTGACGGTAATCTTCGAAAAACAGATTTACGTAAAGACAGTCCCTACAATACTTATATGCACAAAGGTTTGCCACCAACGCCAATCGCTATGCCGAGTAAGGAATCCTTACAGGCGGTGATTCATCCAGCAAATAGTGAGGCAATTTATTTTGTGGCTCGTGGTGATGGCGGTAGCCATTTTTCCAAAACATTAAAAGAGCATGAAAATGCTGTTGATCAGTTTCAACGTAAACGCAATACTCCTAATAAATCGAATTCACTGTAATTGTTATGACAACTCAGCTTCCAGGTTATTTCATTAGTTTTGAGGGCATCGATGGCGCAGGTAAAAGTACGCATATTGAATCCTTTGGTAAGTTATTGAAAGAGCGTTATCCAGAACGCCAAGTTGTGATGACTAGAGAGCCAGGCGGCACTCAGTTAGGTGAGCAACTACGAGCCTTGTTGCTTGATGCCCCTATGAATCTAGAAACCGAAGCATTACTGATGTTTGCTGCTCGTCGCGAACATATTGCACAAGTCATAGAACCGGCTTTAAAAGCTGGGAAAATCGTGATCTCTGATCGTTTTACGGATGCTAGCTTTGCTTATCAGGGTGGCGGTCGCGGTTTAAGTCTTGAGAAGTTAAATGATTTAGAGTGCTGGGTGCAGGGGCGTCCAGACGGCTCCTTACTCCAACCCAATCTGACTTTTCTCTTTGACTTACCTGGCTCAGTTGCTGAAGCCAGAAGATCTAAGGTGAGATCACCAGATAAGTTTGAGAAGATGGACTTAGATTTCTTTGAAAAAGTTCGCCAAGAATATTTGCGTAGGGCAAAAGCGGATCCAAATCGCTTTTATCTAGTGGATGCCACCCGAACGCCGGAAGAGATTTGGAAAGATCTCGAGTCCTTGGAGATCAAGCTGTAAATGAGTGATCTGATGTTTTCACATGAGCCTGTTAAGAAAATAGCTCCCTGGCTAGAGCCCATCTGGGATGGTATTAATTTAACTGCATTTCCTAACGCCGTTCTCATTCATGGGCAATCGGGCATTGGTAAATTTGAGTTTTCCATTGAGTTGGCTAAAGCACTTCTGTGTGAGACATCAGCAGGAACAAAACCTTGCAATCAATGTGAGGCCTGCAGGTGGTTTGATTCTGGTAACCACCCTGACTTTATTGCGCTTGTTCCTGAAACCCATCGCAAGCTTTTGCCTCATGGTGACTTTGATTCTGATGCTGATTCACCTAAAAAATCGAAGGCTAGCCAAGCCGATAGCGAGGGTGATGCGCCTGAAAAAAAAGAGAAGAAAAGTATTTCTATTGAAGATGCCCGTAGTGCAATTGAAGGGCTTTCTATTGGGTCTCACCGCGGTGGCAATCGGGTCATTCTGGTTTATCCGTTAGAGATGTTGAGAGCAGATTCCGCAAATACTCTGCTGAAGTCTCTAGAAGAGCCGCCGAAAAATACGATATTTATTTTGCTTGCAGATC
>ERZ650310.303-NODE-303-length-15159-cov-9.247749_pt1 | contig 15159 bp, 20 predicted proteins | sample MGYA00376246_ERZ650310 | MGnify/ENA primary metagenome ERZ650310 (study PRJEB26733, sample SAMN07839286) | wastewater metagenome | biome: small river; feature: stream; material: water | place: USA: North Carolina | collected 2016-03-01 ...
TGCGATTGTGGAACGATGGCGCAGGGTGGAAGCATTGGAAATCATCGAAGGCGTGCTGGTCCCAGTGGATGCGCATTGATGACGAAGGGGTAGCGGTGTGGAGATGAGTAGCACAATGCAAGTCTTGGAGTTCTGGCGATGGAAGCGCTTGGAGATTGACGCAGAGATAGCGAAGCACCCAGACCGCGAAGACCTGCGCATATGGCGCAGTGAAGTAACGGTGAAAATCGAAGCGCTTCAACGGCAACTGCTGAAAGAAGAAGCGGAGAAACGGCGATGATACTCAATGACCGCGAGATCACAACACTGGCGCATGAGCTGGGGATGATCGCACCGTTCGCCGAAGGGGTCGCACGGCCTGGCGTCATCTCGTACGGGGTGACGTCGTTCGGCTACGACATGAGGGTGGCCGACGAGTGGGCACGCGTCGAGCGTGTTGGTGATGTGGTCATCGACCCGAAAAACATGCTCGATCAGTGGGTGCACTGGATGCACCCGTACATAGAACTGCATCCCGGCGAGTTCGTCCTGTGTCGGTCGGTCGAGACGTTCACCATCCCCGAGGACGTCCTCGGTGTCGTCGTCGGCAAATCGACGTATGCCCGGTGTGGGCTGATTGTCAACTGCACCCCGATGGAACCGGGGTGGTCTGGCCAGCTCACCATCGAACTCCACAACGCATCACGGCACGCTATTAAGGTGTACGCGAATGAGGGCATCGCGCAAGTCATGTTCTTCCGTGGTGAACGGCCCGCGATCACGTACGCCGACAAACGGGGCAAGTACCAGGGTCAGGCCGGCGTAACGCTCCCGAAGGTGACGCGATGACCTACACACTGCATACCGGCGATTGTCGCGACGTGATGGCGACGTTACCAGCTGAGTCCGTTGACGCCATCGTGTGCGATCCTCCGTACGGTCTTTCGTTCATGGGCAAAGGTTGGGACCATGGCGTGCCAGGCGTTGACTTTTGGGTCGAGGCGTTGCGCGTGTTGAAACCAGGCGGGCACCTGATTGCCTTCGGTGGTACTCGGACCTATCATCGTTTGGCGGTGGCTATCGAGGATGCCGGCTTCGAGGTGCGCGACTGTTTGATGTGGTTGTACGGCAGCGGATTCCCGAAGTCTTTGGACGTGTCGAAGGCGATGGACAAACAGGCGGGCGCGGAGCGGGAGGTGGTGCAAAGCAAGTGGACAACACAAAGCAATAAGCCAGAGTTCGCAACAAAGTGGGGATTTGGCGCAAATATAGAAGGCAATTACAACATCACCGCACCCAACACCGACCTCGCCAAGCAATGGCACGGCTGGGGCACTGCGCTCAAACCTGCGTACGAACCGGCGATATTGGCGCGTAAGCCACTGCGGGGCACGGTGGCGGACAACGTGGCGCAATGGGGAGTCGGTGGGCTTAACATCGATGGATGCAGGGTGGGCGATGAAGACCGTATGCAAAAACCGGTGGGGAACTTGACAAGCTTTGGAAGCACACGAAATCATAGCCATGGCGAACCTCGCCCGGTATCCGGCCGCTGGCCCGCCAACGTCATCCTCGACGAAGACGCAGCGGCGGCGCTGGATGCGCAGAGTGGCACCGGCGCGTCTCGATTTTTCTACACGGCGAAGGCGTCGCGGTCGGAGCGCGAAGCGGGGCTCGACGGGGTGGAACAAATGCAAGCACCAAACGGCAACAAATGGACAGACCAAGATTATCGCACCGGCAAAACAATAGCACGCGCCAACCATCACCCAACCGTGAAGCCCATCGACCTCATGCGCTACATGATTCGCCTCGTCGCACCGCGAGGCGCCGTCGTGCTTGACCCGTTCATGGGCTCAGGGTCGACGGGATGCGCAGCGATGGTCGAGGGTATGCAATTCATCGGCATAGACATCACGCCGGAATACGTCGACATCGCACGGCGTCGCATCGCGTGGTGGTCGTGTTCGCTTGACGGCAATGCGATAATAAACGCAAAGGAGAACGACGTATGACCACAGTACAACCACCGATTCCAAACCCAGCGGAACTCAACATCCCCGGCGGGACCTACACGGCCACGCAGACATTTGTACAGGTCGACAAAGCGGGGCAATGGTTCGCTACTTCGATGTCGGCATATGGCATCATCTCCAAGAAGTACGGCATTCATCTGTGGTACAAACGAAGCGCCACGGCAGAGTGGCAACTGCTCCAAAGCTACGACGATGCGCACGGAAACATCACCGTCATCGGCAATGAGTTGTATTTCATTGTGAACCGTGCGAACAAATCAGCGTTCATGAATAAGATTAGCCGATGGCAAGGCGTGCGGTCGTGAGTTACGCATATGCGTTGTTGCAATGGCGCACGGTCGACGAATTCCGTGCGCATCTGGCGAAGCACTCCCCAAGCGTCGCACCGTGGGCGCGTGGCGTGGTACTGCATCACACTTGGCGACCATTGCCAACGCAGTGGAACGGTAAGCGAACGATGGATGCAATGTCTTCGCGGTATGAGGCGATGGGCTGGCGAGGCGGTCCGCATCTGTTCATCGTCACCGGTTCGCCAAAGGTCGAGAACGACGGTATCTGGCAAATGTGCCCGCTGAATCTTCCCGGTATTCACTGCTCCAACTTCTTTGGTAACAACACGATGTGGGGCATCGAGGTCGTCGGCGACTACGACACACGACCATGGCCGGATGATTTGCATACCATGGTGCGCGCTACAACGTTGGCGTTGATGAAATGGCGCGGAATCACAGTAGACAAAGACACCCTCAAAGGGCACCGCGAATACCCAGCTGCGCATAAGACATGCCCGGGCACCGCGATCAACATGGATACCATTCGCACCGAGTTTCGAGCGTATCAGGGATGACAATGACAGAATCATTAGAAACAAAGCTTGCCCGGGTAGAGACGAAGCTGGATGCGGTGTTGTCGCGACTCGAGAACGGTGATGCGAACTTCAAAGAGTTTGAGAAGCGCATTGCTACACTGGAGAAACAATTCTACGCCGCGGCGCTGATTGGTACTCTGCTGTGGGCCGTTGTTCTACTGTGGTTGCGCACAAAGATTGGAGTGTAACAATGAAGCGATGGTACAAATCAAAGACCGTCTGGGTAAACGTGCTGACATTGACCGCGATGATCTTAGCGACCGTCGGCGCATGGGCTGAGATGCAAGACGTCGCTCCGCAAATTGCCTACGCCTTGGCAATCGTCAATGTATTGCTTCGCTTCATCTCAACGGAGAAAATCCATTGACCGTCACCAAGCGCAAAGAGGGCGAATACAATTTACCCGGACGGCCGCTATGGTGCGTGCCGTTTTTGCGTGCGTACTCGAAGACCGGCAACATCAAAGAAGCCCTGGCAATCGTTGGAGTCTCTCGGCGCGCGGTGTACAAACTGCGTGATACCGATGAAGAATTCCGACAAGCCATTGATGATGCACAGGATGACGGCGCCGATGAACTGGAAGCCATAGCGCGGGACCGTGCGAAAGCGGGCAGCGATGTGCTTCTGATATTCCTATTAAAGGGGCTTCGACCATGGAAGTACCGAGACAATCATCATGTCGTTAGCACCAGTCAACCAACTGACTTCATTATCGACCTCAGCGCTCCCGACGATTCGCCACAGCTCGCAGACGTCACCCCAGCGGGCGTTCTGGGCGAGTGACGCGCGGTTTCGTCTGTTTGTCGGCGGTCGTGGCTCAGGGAAGACCCGAGCTGGCGCTGTGGAAGCGCTGCGCCAACCGAAGGGCACCACGGGGCTCGTGGTGGCTCCGACGTATCCGATGCTGAGGCTTGGCGCAATGGAGACCATCCTGAAGTTGACCGCGAAGGCAGGCATCGTCACCGCTTGGAATAAAAGCGAAATGGAACTGCGCTTACTCGGTGACCGTCGCATTATATTCCGCAGTGCGGACAACCCTGACCGATTGCGCGGTGCAAACGCAGGGTGGCTTTGGTTGGACGAAGTGGCGATGATGGACGCGGATATATGGCCACTGAGTATCGCCACATTGCGCGAAGCACCGGGCCGAGCGTGGATGTCGACGACGCCACGGGGCAAAGACTGGGTCTATGAGTTGTTCAGTGGCAATCACAAAGACTACGCGACGATCCGAAGCAAAACGACGGACAATACGTTCTTGGATGACACCTTCGTGTCGACCTTGAAACAATCAATGACTTCGGAAATGTACCGCCAAGAGGTGGACGGCGAATTCACTGACCCTATCGGCGCATTGTTCCGTCGCGAGTGGCTCAGGGTCACCGATGTGCGACCGCACGGTGCAAAGTGGTTCCGATACTGGGACCTTGCAACGTCAACGAAGCAAACAGCGGACTATACCGCAAGCGTACGGTGTTGTTTGCACGAAGGGGTACTCTACATCGCCGACGGCATCCACATGCGCGCAGAATGGCCCGACGTGCGCAGAGTAATGATTCAAACGATGCGCAGCGAAGACAACACGACGCACGGCATCGAAAAGGCGATGAACGGCTTAGCGGCGGTTCAGGAATTGCGCCGCGTGCCTGAGTTGGCTTCGGTGCCGTTCCGCGGAATCGATGTGAAGGGCGACAAAGTACAGCGAGCCATGCCATGGGCCGGACGAGCGGAGGCGGGCGCGGTGCGCATCGTCGCCGGTGCGTGGGCTCGTGATTTCATTGACGAGGTCGTAGGGTTCCCAAGCGCACCACATGACGACTACGTCGACGCAGTGAGCGGAGCGGTCGGCATGCTGAGCACGCCAAAGATAGAATGGAGTTTCGCCTAATGCCTATTCAGTACCCGGCCGGATGGCTGGACACGCTAAACCGAAGCGGGAAGCTGTACTCACCAGCGGACGCATACCGCATGGTGCCAATGCTATACCGTGCGGTGAACCTGCGCGCTGATGCGTTGTCTTCGGTGCCGTTTCAACTGACCCGCAACGGTGAGCCGGTCACGTGGCCATGGAAAATGAACCTGCCGAATCTCATCAAAGAGACGGAGCGCAGTCTGCTTATCTTCGGCGCTGCGTACTGGCTCCGTGTTGTCAAAGGTCGCACGCTTACGGGCTTTATCTGTTTGAATCCAGCGAACACCACGTGGTTCTTTGATCAGGGCAAAGCAGATATCTATGACCCGTACCGCGGCATGATTTGGTCGCAAACGATGAACGGCAAACTGTACGGGCCATGGACCATCGACGATATTGTGTATTTTCGCGAGCCATCGTATGTTGACGATGTTGGTCCCGGGTTGCCACCTGCGGCGGTCGCTTTGCAACATGCGCAGTTGTCGCACTACCTGACCGCGTTTGCCACTGCGTTCTTCCAAGGCGGTGCGCAACCGGTGACCGTGATGAACCTACCGGAATACACCGACACCGCAGAGGTGGAGCGCTTCAGCGCAGACATCAACGCGAAGGCCGGTGGCGGAATCATGAACGCGTTTAAGTATCTGTTCCTACGTAGTCCAGACCTGAAGGTGACGCAGTTAACCCCAGATATCAATACCATGCAGATGCCTGAGCTCTCCGAGCGGACCATTACGGCCGTGGCGGCGACGCTTGGCGTACCGCGTACGATGCTCGAAGCATCAGCGGCGAACTACGCAACGGCAGACTCAGACCGGCAAAGCTTCTGGCGTGAAACCATCGTGCCACGTCTGAACATGTACGAAGCGGTGATTAATTCGCAGTTGCTGAATCCGCTGAAGTATGAATTCACATTCCAACCAGAGACAATGGACGTATTCCAGACTGATGAAGCGTCGCGGGCCACGTCGTTCTTGCAGTATGTGCAAGGTGGAATTCCTGCGCGATCGGCTGCGCAGTTGCTTGGCATTGATAACTTGGATGAGTACTGGCCCGCAGACGTCGCACCGGCTCCAACACCAGACGCGCCAAGCGAACCGACGCAAGACAATGAGCCGGCATTGACGACGCCTGAGACGGTCGCATTGCCTGCCGATGCCGAAGCGAAGAACGCGGAGTGGGGATTACTCTCAAAAAAAATCGAACGCAGAATTAAGAGCGGACGAGACCCGCGAACCTCGTTTGATTCTGCGTTGATTCCCGCTGAGCAAATCATTGCAGTGATGGCGCGGTGCTACAAAGGAATGACCGTCGCTGACCTGCACGAGGTCGTGAACGCCATCAAAGCGCCGGTCGACGATATGACGCCGGATGAACTGCGCATTTATAACCGCATCATCAAAGAGATGCGCGCAAAGGGTGAGCAATGGGCAAAGGATATTTACAACAGCGACACGCCTGAGACGTCACTTCGCGAAGTCATAAAGCCGGTACTCGATACGGAACTCGGCGTGACCATGGGCAAGCGCTTAGACACGCTCGGTACACAGTTTGGTATTCCTGTGGACACCAACGACGAACAGCGGGTCATTCAGGACTGGCTCAGCGATTACACGCCAAAGACAACGGACAAAATCGACCAGACCACAGCAGACCGAATCAAGCCAATCATCGAGATGTACCGCACGACGCCGGGCATGACGATTCAAGACTTACAGGCCGCAGTGTTGCCACTGAGCGACCCGATGCGCGCCAAGATGATTGCCATCACGGAGACAACGCGAGCAGCATCGCAGGCAACGGTGCAATACAAAGACTACTTATCGCAGCGTGGTATTCAGATGATACGCGTATGGAACACAGACGCGGATGAGTTAGTTTGCCCGATTTGTTCGCCACTGAACGGCAAGACCGAAGAAGTATGGGGCGCTGAGTACCCAGACGGCGCACCGGCGCACGTCAATTGCCGTTGCGACACATCGTTGCGGTTGGTGCGCTGATGGCCAGTGAGATAACCGTAGAAATCGCCGGTCGTATCGGCGAAGCGCAAATTGGAGAGATGATTCGAACGGTCACGCTTGCATACGCAACACAAGTGCAAGCGAAGCTCAACGAAGACAAGCCACCGCCACCAGCGCCGGGCTCGATGAAGTTCGTAAGCGTCAAACAGCGGCGCTTCGTGATGGCGGCGATTAGTCGCGGTGAAATCACGGTGCCATACAAGCGTGGCACGGGGTCGGGACTCCGCGGTTCTGAGACGCTCAACCGTTCGTACAGCATCACACTGAACGGAGATGATGCAATACTGACCTCTGCGGCGTCCTACGCTCCGTATGTTGTCGGCGATCAACAAGCCGACATACACAAAGGGCGATGGAACACAGCAATCAACGCAGCCGACCAAGTGAGTGCCTCGGGCGACCTCGATTACATCGTACAGAAAGCAATGGAGGCGCTTTGATGGCCGACACATTTATTCCACCAAGGATTGTTGCCGACAATGCACGCGCGGCGCTTGACTTTCGCGCAAGCAAACCAGAATCCCAGCGTGGCATGACTCCGGTCGGCTTAGCGCGTGCGAATCAACTTGCAAACCGCGAACCGGTCAGTCTCGAGACGATACAACGTATGGTTGCATACTTTGACCGCCACGAGATTGATAAGGAGGGCGCCACGTGGGATGAACAGGGCAAAGGTTGGCAAGCTTGGTATGGTTGGGGTGGCGATGAGGGGCGCGCATGGGCGCGTCGTATTTTAGAGGAGAACAGCATGGAAACCAAGGCATCACGTCGTCATTCTGAGAGCGACATGGAGACACTGCGCACGGCTGCGCACCACGTCAAAGCAACCATGAAGGCACTGCGCGCAGTGGGCTACGACGGAGTCAAACCAAAGAGCGCCACGAAGGCCGTCGACGAGTCCGTTACCTTGACCGAGCGCCAGGTGGCCATGTACGACACCTACGAAGGCTTGGTCGATGAGTACGGTTTGTTTAATCAAGGCATTGGCGCCAACGGTGCGCACTACGGACCCGGCGACGTGAATCCGTTCAAAGCCGAGGGCCTTATGTGCGGAGCCTGCGTGTTCTACATGGAAGGCAAGTGCGAGATCGTCGAAGGCGACATCGACCCCGAAGGCATCTGCAAACTGTGGATTATTCCGGAAGCCTCGTTGCAACTCGCAGCGGTCGAAGAAGAAGCCATGGCGGAATCTGAGCCAACGCCAATGGAAGAAGACGCAGTGGCCGCCATCGAAGACCGCAACACGACCCCAGCGCAACGCGAAGAGATGCCAGCGGGTGACTTCGTGATTCCTGAGACGCGCAACTTTCCCATTGTGACACCGGGCGACATTGACGCAGCGGTTTCGAGCTGGGGACGGTATCAGGGCGACATCAGCTTCGAGACATTCAAAGCACGTCTCATTGCACTGGCTAAAGCGAAGGGCGAAGAGTTCGTTGCACGGCTTCCACAGGCATGGAAAGATGAGATGGCAACAGCATCACTTGACGGCAATGCGATAATGGACGCAGAGGCAGTGAAGAAGTTCGCACGCCGTTTGCTGGGGGTCAAATGAAGTCACCACTACACGCAATTAAAGCCGTTGCTCCGTTCACTCTGAGCGGTCGCGGAGTTGTGTACGGTGGGGAAGACCTCACCGGCGACCGCTTCAGCAAAGACACCGACTTCGGAGCCACGCGGTCCTTCGTTGGTATGCCTGTGTACTATGATCATGCGCTTGGTGGCATTAAGTCACAAATCGGTGAGGTCAAAGTATGGGCACCGACCGACGATGGCATCGATGTGCAAATCGAACTCGACCGTCGCCACAAATACGCGGCCGACGTGATGAAGTTAGCAGAATCCGGCGCGCTTGGTCTGAGCACCGGCGCATTGCCTCACCTTGTTGAGCGTGTCGACGGCGAAATCAAACGCTGGGTGGTCGGTGAAATCTCACTAACCCCAACGCCGGCGGAACCACGCACCACCACCGAAGTTACGACCAAAGGGAACCCCGTGCGCACTGCGGCGGTCAGCACCGGTCATAGCGATATTGAAACCGCAGTACTCACAGAGGAAACAGAACACACCATGAGCGACATCAAAGACGCAGTCAAAGCCGCCATCACTGAACTGGCCGGCGAACCCGTAGCAGGTGGCACGTTCCACGCACCAGCAATCAAAGCTTCGTTGCCCGCTTCGGTCGAAGTTGAGTCACCGTACGCATCCAACGAATACCACGGCGCATACAAGAGCTTCATGCGCGGTTCATCCGACGCGTCGGTCATGAACACCTTGACCAATGCCAAGAGCGCAGCGGCTTCGTTCTACAAGACGATGACCGAAGCAACCAACAACGACGGCGGCTACACGGTCCCAACGACCATCAACCGCGAAATCGTCGCACGCCGCGATGAAATGTCATTCTTGGGTCAGGTTGCTTTCACCCGTGTCACCACGGAATCATGGAAGCACATCATGCCTGCGCAGAGCACCAAGGCAACTCCGGGAATCGTCGCCGAAGGTGTGACCGCAACAGCCAGCGAGCCAAACCTCGCCAACTCCAAGACCATCCAACTTTACAAGGACACCTTGGAATTCGCTTTGTCTGACGAACTCTTGGCCGACACTTCGTCGAACCTCGAACAGTTCATCCAGAACGAAATCGCACGCGCAATGGCAGTCAGCGCCAACAACTACATCGTGAACGGTTCCGGTTCTTCGCAGCCCTACGGTTTGCTCACCCGGGTCACCAACACCACCGCATTCAGCGCATCGGCAATCACCAACGCGCAGATCGTCGGACTGAGCACCGACGTCGCCGGCGAATACCTGACCAACGGTCAAACTGGCTTCATCATGCAGAACAGCACGTGGGGCGCATTGAAGACCCTTGACCTCACCAACTACAACCGCATCACCGAGACGGTGAACGGTCAGCGCTTGGTCGAAGGTTGGCCGGTGATGTTGTCTGCACAGATTCCAGCAATCGGCACGGGCAACAAGTCGGTTATCTTCGGTAACTTCAACTATTACGCATTCTGTGAGCGCACCTCGGGCGTCCAGATTGAGCGCTGGCGCGACATCCGCAAGGGCTTGACCTACGTGGTTGCTTCGTGGCGCTACGGTGGCGACGTGACCCAGATCGAAGCCTTCGCACTCGGCGTGCACGCGTAAGCAATCCTGTAGTGGCGCCGTAGAGTGTGCACGCTCTACGGCGCTTTTTAGAACGGAGCCCCAATGAAGATACAAATGATTCACGGCATCGTATTCCGCGAAGGCAAAGTAAACCTCGCATACGGTCCCGGTGAGATTGTCGACGTGGATGCGGTGACGGCAAAGCAACTCATCGACGAAGGCTCAGCCGTCGCGATGGAAGACGAGCCACAACCCGAAGCCAAGCCGAAGAAGACGACGAAGGTTATCTAATGGCCTACACGACGACCGCAGAGCTCAAAGCCTACATGAACATCACGGCGTCATCGGATGACACGCAGTTGGGCTACGCGGTCACCCGTGCGCAGGCTATGGTCGACCTTGCAACACACCGCACCTTCGAGGCCGCAGCGGATACCACGCGCACCTACACGCCGCTCTTGTTCAACGATGGCGGCGATCTCATGGACTACGACACGCTCTACCTCAGCGCTGATTTGTACAGCCTCACGAGCATCACCAACGGCGACGGCACAGCCGTTTCGTTGTCTGATGTGGTACTGCTTCCAAGCAACGTAAAGCCTGCGTATGGCATCAAAATCAAACGCGGTGTCAACGTTGCATGGTCCTACAGTACATCGCCGGAAAACTCGGTGAGCGTCGTCGGGCGCTTCGCGTATTCATTGACCGCACCGGCGGAAATCGTCGCGGCGACTCTGCGCATCGCGGCGTATCTGTACCGACAACGCGAAGGCACGCCAGATAGTGACCGTGCGATTCTCAGCGCCGACGGCATGGTGCTCGCCGCTCCGCAGATACCGAAGGATATTCAAACAATCCTGAAGCCATACGTGAGGCGGTCGCTATGAGTTCACAACTCGTCAGCATCGTCGCCGCGGTGGCCGGTATGAGCGTCAGCGGAGTGAGCACGGTCTATTACGGCACGTCACTCAAGAACGCGGTGGAGATCGCCGACGTTCCTGCGCGCATCGTCTCGGCGGTGGGCATGCAATCCGCACGCACCAAGACGACGACGCTCGGTGGAAGTGGGCACGTCATGAACACCGAGTGGACCATTACCGACGTGGCGTTACTGCGTCCCGCTGGGATGGGCATCGGTTTAAAAGACGTCGCGGTGACTATGGAAAACTACTTGGCCGCGTACCACGAAGCGGTGCGCACCTTGGTCGCTCCGGCGTGGCAACTCATCGACGTGCGGTGTCGTGCGCAAATCTTGGAATGGCCACAAGCATCCGGGCGAAGCTATGACACGGTCATTGCAACGCTGGTAATATCTGAAATCGTCCAATAGGAGAGAAGACATGGCACAAACAACCGCAGCCATCAACGGCGTAGCCTCGACGGTATCGGTGAAGGTTGCTTCAGGTTCCTACGTTGACATCAGCGGAAGCACGCAGAGCGTTGACGCAGCAACCGCGACCGTAATGAACAGCGACACCTACACCCTCGACGGTTCCTCGGCAATCATCTTGTTGGGCAAGTTTGAACCGGTGGACGTCACGGTAAACATCCTGTACACCGAAGTGACCAGCACCGAAGCCTTCATGATTGTCAGCGCCGCATTCGCTGCGAAGAGCGCAGTACAGGTCAAGTGGGTACCGAAGGGCTCCGCCTCAGGTGCGAACACCATCGAAACCAATGCGACCGGCTACATCACATCCATCGACTACCCAGCCGTCGACGCTTCGAGCGCCGATGCAATCATGGCTTCGTTTACGGTGCGTGCTCCCGGCATCACCTACACGGACGTCGCATAGTACGGGCGTGCGGTCATGGTGGGGCGTGACCGCGTGCCAAGCTTAGCCCCACACACTTTTTTATAGGAGCATCCCCACATGCAGTACACCATTGACGACAACAAGCTCACCATCGGCGATCTCATCAAGTTGCAAAGCGCCAAAGAAGACATCGCGGTGATGGTACAGATTCTTCGCAAGTGTGTGACCGTGGAAGACGGCGAATTCGAGGACGTGCCCGCAAAGCATTTCCCCGTCATCGTCAAGACAATCCTTGCGTCACTCAATCCACCAATGGGAAACTAAAGAAGGCGCTGCAGGCTCACCTGTGGACGGGTGAAGCGGCGCCGATGGAATATATCCGGCTGGTTATGTGTCGCGATGTGTACCACTGCACTCCTGCGGAACTCGAAGCGGTATCTTGGAACACTATTCAAGAAGACCTCATGATGATGGCCGTGGAACGCAATGTACAACAGCGACGGAGTAAAAAGTAATGGCCGAAGAGACGGTACTGATTCGTTTTAAGTCTGACGACGAAGCAACGAAGACAACCAAAGCCGTGAACGACGGGCTCGACGAGGTTGGCAAGAACGCCACCAAAGCGGGCTCGTCGTTTAGCGGTATGGGCTCGGTGATGTCTGGCGTACTGCAAGGCATCGGGCAGAAGCTTGGCGGCTTTGCGTTGGAGCTCGGTGGAAAGGCGCTTGGTGCGGTCACTGACTTCATCGGCGGTTCTATCGAAGAGGCTTCGCAGTGGAACAGCGTGTTTGCACAGACGCAAGCGGTTATTGAATCAACGGGTGGCGCGGCGGGCATCACTGCGGAAGAGATGGCAAACCTCGCAACAAACCTCAGTGCAACCGCGGGCGCTTCGATATTCTCCGATGATGCCATCCTCGGTGCGCAGAATGTTCTTGCAACGTTTACGAACATCGAAGACCTCCAGTTTGCCGGCGCGACACAAGCAATCGTCGATATGTCGCAAGCGCTGGGAACTGACCTCAACAGCGCAGCGATGCAGGTCGGTAAAGCACTGAACGACCCCGTCGCGGGCTTGGCGGCGCTGAGCCGTTCCGGTGTGCAATTCACCGCAGAACAAGAAGCCATGATCAAAGCCATGGTCGAAGCGGGGAACGTCGCCGGCGCTCAGGAAGTTATGCTGAAAGAACTGAACACGCAGTTTGGAGGCTCAGCATCCGCAGCGGTGAACACCTACGCAGGACAGCAGGCGGTGCTCGCCGAAAAGATGGCAGGCATTCAGCAAACGCTTGGTGAAGCATTGATGCCGTTGATGATGCAGTTTGGCACGTTCATGTCTGACACGTTGGTGCCAATCCTCGCCGACGTCGTTGGTGGCATCTCAGAGTTTATCAACGGTATGAACGAATCAGGCACCGCTTCCGGTGTCTTCGATACCCTACGCAATGCCATCGCCGCGGTCCCGGGTGTCTTGGCGATGATGAGCGCAGGGCTTCAGACGGTCGCGACGTTCTTTCAACCGTTGTCCGATGCGGTCATGCGTTTGGTGAACATCATCGTACCGGCCATGGTATCCGCAGGCGGAGCGATCATGGAATACTTGGCATCGCCACAGGTTGCCGCGTTCATCCAGACATTGGTGACCGTACTCGTGCAACTCGCAACGACGGTGCAAGACATCCTCGTACTCGCATTCAACACCGCAGCGATTGCGTGGGGCTATCTCGTTGATGCGTTCACTGTGATGTGGCCGTACATCCAGACGGTTCTTGACTCGTTCTTGTCGGCGGCGACGATTGTCATCAACTTCGTGACCGGGCTCCTGACTGCATTGAGTCAACTTGTGAAGGGCGACTTTAGCGGTGCATGGACCACACTGAAGACGACCGTCGGTACCGCATTGACTGACCTTTGGGGATTCTTCCTCAAACTCAAGACAAACCTGACGACGTTCTTTGATGAGATAAAGCCGGAGGTTATCAAGCTTGGTACCGCAATGGTGCAAGGCATCGCCGACGGTATTAAAAGCGGTGCTTCGTGGATTAAGGACGCACTGCTGGCCGCTGCGCGCGAAGCGTGGTCAGCGGTGACGGGATGGTTCAGTGGCGCAGGTTCAGGTGGTGATGGCGGCGAAGGTGACACGAGCGACAACCGCGGGCGCTCTGCTCGTCTTGGTGGTTCCGCGAATACCAACGGCGTCGTTTACAATCTGACCATGCACGCGTCGTACGCAAATGGTCAATCTGAATCGTCCTTGATCAACGACGCGCGCTCTTGGATGATGGCACTGGGGGCCGAATAATGATTCTACAAATGATACGCGGTTCCTACACTTGGCAATTCAATGTGGAAAACGGTGGCTACTCCGGCGCAACGGTTTATGTGACCGGCGCCATCAACTGGGGAGAGCCACCGATAACACGCATAACGCAACGTGGACCATTCCAAAACGGCGACACCGACATTGACTACCGAATCAATCCACGCGTCATCAATCTCCCGATTGTCGTACCGGGCTCGCAATATGACGAGATGATGAACAATCGCGAAAAGCTGATGCAGATGTTTAAGCCGGGCAACGATACCATCATCCTCGAGCACATTCTGAACGAAACATCAATACCAGCGTATCAAACACGCCGACGCATTGAACTCAAGATTGCCGGTGGACTGCAAATGGACTCTTTGCCGGGTGAGTTCAACATACGCACGGTTGTACAACTGCGCGCAGCCGACCCGACATGGTACGACTCGAATCAGAAGTCACTGCAACTCACCAACACCATCTTTGGTACACCCACGCCATACCCGAAGCCGTACCCAGTGCCGTATGGTTCCGCATCGATTGACAACTTTCAAACCGTCGCGTACTACGGCACGGTTGTCACGCGTCCAATCATTCAGGTATACGGGCCGGTGACGAATCTCTTTGTGGTGGACGGGCTTGGGCATCAAATCAACCTCACGCAATCGGTGCCAAGTGCTGATATTTGGACCATTGACCTTCGCGACGGATACAAAACCATCGTCGACCAAAACGGGGTCAATAAATTCTCAGCACTCAGCATCACCAGCGACATCGTCAACTGGGGAATCTTTCCGGAGCCCATCATTCCATACGGCGCCAATACCATAAGCGTCAGCGGTACGGGCACATCAGGAATCACTGCGGTCTACGCGCTATACTACGACCGATACGCGGGTATCTAAGGAGAACACACTATGGCAGAGCAATCCATTGGAATGGCAACGGGAACCGGAGCGGCATACGGAGACGGTAACGTTGGCTCAGGCTACGCAACGTCACGCATGACCGCAATGGAAACGAAGACGCTGAGCGACGGCGTACTGCAGGTCGGCTCTTTGTTGGCAATGACTGGCACTGGTTCCGGTACGTTGGCCATCGCGTCAGGCGCTGCGGTTGTCGGCGGTTATTTTTATGAGAACACGTCGTCGTCGTCCATTGTTA
>ERZ650310.304-NODE-304-length-15128-cov-11.909640_pt1 | contig 15128 bp, 14 predicted proteins | sample MGYA00376246_ERZ650310 | MGnify/ENA primary metagenome ERZ650310 (study PRJEB26733, sample SAMN07839286) | wastewater metagenome | biome: small river; feature: stream; material: water | place: USA: North Carolina | collected 2016-03-01 ...
ACTACATGAGTTCAGATACTTCAAAAAGATACGCACAACGCGGTGTTTCGGCATCCAAAGAAGATGTGCATAATGCTATTAAAAATATTGATAAAGGATTGTTTCCACAAGCCTTTTGTAAAATCGTTCCTGATTATTTAACCCAAGATGATAATTACTGTTTGATTATGCATGCTGATGGTGCGGGTACCAAATCGTCTTTAGCTTATATGTATTGGAAAGAAACAGGAAATATATCGGTTTGGAAAGGCATTGCGCAAGATGCGTTGATTATGAATATTGACGACTTATTGTGTGTGGGAGCAACTGATAATATTTTACTTTCATCTACAATTGGAAGAAATAAAAATCTAATTCCTGGAGAAGTAATTTCGGCGATTATTAACGGAACAGAAGAATTAATTAAAGAATTGGATTCTTTTGGAGTGACTATTCATTCTACTGGTGGTGAAACCGCTGATGTGGGTGATTTAGTTCGAACTATTATAGTTGATTCAACCGTTACAGCAAGAATGCCTCGTGCTAAAGTAATTGACAATGCCAATATTCAAGCGGGTGATGTAATTGTAGGTTTAGCCTCTTTTGGACAAGCTACTTACGAGAAAAGTTATAATGGAGGTATGGGAAGTAATGGGCTGACTTCGGCGCGTCATGATGTGTTTGGGAAGTATTTGGCACACAAATACCCAGAGAGTTTTGACTCAGCAGTTCCTGAAGAATTGATTTATTCGGGTCAAGTCAACTTAACTGATGCAGTAGAAAATTCGCCAATAGATGCGGGTCAGTTAGTACTTTCTCCGACTAGAACCTATGCTCCAATTATCAAGAAAATTTTAGATACTTACTCTTCAAAAGAAATTCACGGAATGGTGCATTGTAGTGGAGGAGCGCAAACTAAAATTTTACATTTTGTAAACCAACTTCATATTATAAAAGACAATTTGTTTCCAGTTCCGCCTTTGTTTCAATTGATTCAAGAGCAATCTAAAACAGATTGGAAAGAAATGTACCAAGTTTTCAACTGCGGTCACCGTATGGAATTGTATGTTCCAGAAGCGGTAGCTCAAGATATTATTGCGATTTCAAAATCGTTTAATGTAGATGCTCAAATTGTGGGTAGAGTAGAAGCTTCGGATACTAAGAAATTAACAATTTCAAGTGAGTACGGTACTTTTGAGTACTAATCATTAGTTTATTATTTATAAACTAATAAACCATAAACTTTTAAACGATTTAAATGTACGAATTAGTATTTTGGCAGTATCAGGAAGGGATTTATTTGAATCATCAATTGGTATACGAATCATTAGTAGAACAAGAGATGGTGGAAGGACTAGAAGAATTGCCTGTAACCGTAATTCTAAATCGTATAGCTAGTGTTTTTTCAACTTGGGAAAAAGTAGATGATAACAGTTGGAAAAATCCAAACGGGAAAGGTGCTTTTCAAGTAAAAACAACGTCTCAAAGTATTCAGATTGATTGCTATGGAACCGAAGGTAAAACAATGGAATTATTGGCTACTACTTTAGAAGAATTCAAATGTCCGTGTTACGATCCTCAAGTGCCGGTGCGTTTTGATGAAATGAGTGAATAAGTTAAGGTTACTTTAGATTTCACTCTTTTTTAAAACCGATTAATTTTCGGTATTTAGTTTCACTTTCTTTTAACTCTTCTTCCAGTTTTTTATATTGGCTAATATCTTTAATCGTTACAATTCCTGCGACTACGGTATTATTTTGATCAATTAAAGGTTTTCCACTAATTAAAACTCGTCTTTTTTCTTGGCTATTAGGACTCCAAAGTACCAAGTCAATATCATTTGTTTCTTCTCCAAGTAAAGCCCTTTCCATTGGTAAATTTTGAGAAGGGAAAATGGTTTTTTCATCAGGATAATACAATTCAAAATGGTCAATTAAATTGGGAGATATATCCTCATCTTCTTCGATTCCAAAAATTTCATTTGCCATTGTGTTAGCTAAAATCGTTTTTTTATCTGTATTAGCAACTAGAATCCCTTCATTAATATTTTCGAGAATAATGCGTAGTTTTTCTTCATTTTCATACAGTTGGCCAATAGTATTTTTTTGTTCGTTTTCCAATTCAATTAAAGCCGTGATGTCCTTTGCAACAGCATATAATAGTCCTGTTGAAGTATCGGGAGAAGTAGCCCATTGTAGCCATTTTATTGAGCCATCTTTGCAGATGTATCGGTTTTTGAATTGCAAAGTGATATTTCCACCTTTTAATTTAGTAACTTCTTGAGTAGTATTGTTTTTATCTTCTGGATGGACAAAATTAAGGAAGGGTTGGTCTAATAATTCTTTTTCAGTATATCCTAATATTTTAGAAGTTGCTGGGTTAACACGAATGAATTTTTCTAAAGTAGCAATCAGCATCATCTCAGTTGACATATTGAATAGTTTGTCAGAAGACGCTAATGACTCTTCCAGTTTTTTTCGTTCTGTAATATCCGTTGAAATCCCTCCAATTGCATATATTCGTCCTTTAGAATCATATAAAGGAAATTTTATAGCTAGGTAAATATGTTTCCCATCTTTTTGTTCTATAGTTTCTTCACTTTTGATTTCTTTCAAGGCTTTGACAACTTCCATATCTGAATTTCGATTAGCAAATACTAAGTCAGAGTTCAAAAAATCAGCATCTGTTTTTCCTATAATGCCAGAAGGGTCAACTTGAAATAATGCTGCATATTGTTTGTTAATCAATATATATTCACCATTTATTTTTTTAATATAAATTGGACTTGATGTATTGTCAATTATAGATTGTAATAGTTGTTGGCTTTCGACCAATAGTTGTTGTGAAAGATTTTTTGCTCGAAGTTGTGCTTTAATGATAAAGTTAACAACAGTCAAAAGTGCTATCGAAAGCAAAAACAAGAATAGCATTACCCCGTCTAAAACTTGATTTAAATTAGTCTTACCTTGACTATGAATTCGTGTAAAAACAACCCAAGCTAAAATAAGTACTACCAATACATTTACGATGAAGCCGAGCGTTATTTTTTTTTCAAAAGTAATTTTCATAATTGAGTAGAGAATAGGTTAGTGTTGTGTGATCTGAACCTGAGGGTTGAGGTATCCGTTCCAACCTTCGGTTTTATTTTTGATACTTTCTAAAATAAAAAATACAGCAATGCTAATTATTGAAGCAAAAAAACACCAAACGGAAATAATATATTCTTCATAGAAAAAAATGGTTAGGATATACGAAGCCATTATACTAATTCCTAAAATCCACATTCGTTTTACATTAGATAGAAAAGGAGGAATTATTGTAGCCAAACCATAAAGAATTTCACCAGATCCCTGGAACGATATTGGAAATTCTTGAGTATAAGCTATGTGATATCCTATTATTTTGGATTGAACGGGATAGCTAATCATGCAGAACCCTAAATAAAAAGCGATTAAGCAGCCTATAACTAGAAATAGAATATGTAATCGTTGTTTTTTTTTGAAATGTTCTAATTTCATTATTGAAAATGGTACCCAAATTGGCCAAACGACTTGCGCAAAGTATAGATAAATGTAAGTTGAAGGTTGCCGAAGATATTCAAAATCTGAATTAGTTAATGAAATCCATACAAAACCTTCAGCAAATTGCTGGATTGAAAAAATAAGAGGAATAGTAGCAAAATAAAATTGAGAGGTTTGTTGGGTCTTTTTGATGGAGGCTACTCCAATAGCTGCTAAAACTATACCTGCCCCAAAACTTGCATTAGCTGAAAAACACATACACATTACCTTTAAAAGTTAAAATAAAAGTTTTACGGGTCACACTTTTTCATTAAGTGTACCAGTTGGTAGGTTTTTGCAAATAATTAAGAACAAATTTGAGGAAACTGTAATTGATTAGCAATTAAAGTCAATTACTAAGATAAAAAATATTTTCTAATTTAACAACTGTAAACCAGTATTTTATAGTTTATTTTTTTGTGATTTTTAATTTTTGTATTTTATTTGGATAAAACTTCCCGAACTTTGTCTCAAAATTTATTTTATGAAAATCAATCTAAAAAACGGAATCGATAAATTACTTTTTGGGATGAAACAAAAAGACGTAGAAGCGATTTACGGGAAACCAGACCGCAATTATAAAGACGAAGATGATAACCAAATTTTAGTGTATAACAAACTTAAAGCACGTTTGACATTCTACCAAGAGGAAGAGTTTAAATTAGGGTATATTGTAGCTTCTAGTGCTGATTTGGAATTATTCGGAAATACAATTATTGGAAAAAAGATAAGTGAAGTGAAAAAAGACTTAGCATCTAACAATATTGCCAAATTCACTCAAGAAGAATTTGATACGTTTGAAAACTATTTTAACGAAGAGAACTGGATTATTTTTCAGACCGAATTTGAAGAAGTAGTAAAGTTCGAAATCGGAGCCATTATCAATGCAAAAGATGAATTTGATTGGAAATTTGATAAATAACAATTAACTCGATATGAATAAAAAACCTCAACATCAACTGCAGTTGATGTTGAGGTTTTTTATTTGGGTTAAATTGTTTTTATTGTTTTGGAGTAGGAGCTTTGTCTGAAATCTCTAGTTCAAAAACTAAATTAGTATTGGGTGGTATTACACCCCCAGCACCTCTTTCTCCGTAAGCTAATTTAGATGGAAGAAACAACAACATTTTATCACCAATATTCATCAAACTCAATCCTTCTAAAAAGCCAGGAATCATTCCGTCTTTTTTACCTGCTTCAAAAGGGAAAGGTTGGTAGCCATTTTGATCTGCACGGGCTTGATTGAATTGACCGAAAGTTTTAGTAACCTCTGCATAGTTACTATCGAATAAAGTACCGTCTTCAAAATAACCTGCATAATAGAAATAAATAGTGCTTCCAGCAACAGGTTTAACATCAGAACCTTTTTGTAAAAGCGCATATTGTAATCCTGAGGCTGTGGTTAAAGCTGTCGCTTTAGTAGCGGCTAAGTAAGCGGCTTTGTCCTTGATTACACTTCCGTATTTTTCAAGATAAGCACGTTTGTTTTCAGCTTGAATAGCGGCTTGTTTAGCTCTGTTTTCTGCATCAATTGCAGCTTGTTTTTTAGCATCTTCTGCTTTGTTAGCATAGTAATCAGAGAAGATTTTAACAGCATCAAATTTAGCGGCTAATGCCCCTTTTCGAGTAATTGTTACTTTAGTAATAACATCGTTTTGTTCAATTTTATTCACTACATCCATTCCTTGCGTAACCTGACCAAAAACAGTATGTTTTCCATCTAACCAAGGGGTTTCTTTATGAGTGATAAAAAATTGGCTTCCGTTAGTAGCCGGACCTGAATTAGCCATAGAAAGTATTCCTCCTTTGCTGTGTTTTAAATCGGTAAATTCATCTTTAAATGAATAGCCAGGACCTCCAGAACCGTTGCCCGCAGGATCACCACCTTGAATCATGAAGTCTTTAATTACTCGGTGGAATTTTAATCCATCATAAAATGGTTTCCCTTTTAATTTTTCATCAGTTACAAAAGTGTTTTTTCCTTCTGCCAAACTGATAAAGTTAGCTACGGTAATTGGTGTTTTTTGAAATTCCAATTGAACTACAATAGTTCCTTTATTGGTTACAATATTGGCAAAAATTCCTTCAGTAGTTTTAGGACTTGCCATTTGTGAAATAGCTGGTTTTTTTGCAGGAAGTCCTTTTTTTAATTTTTGTGCTTGTACACTTACGATTCCTAAAAATAAGAATACTAGAAATTTTGATTTCATTGGGTATGATTTTATTAAGTAGTATTTATTGTGCTTTTAATAATTCAATTTCAAAAATAATATTAGCGTTTGGCGGAATAACTCCTCCAGCACCAGCTTCTCCATATCCTAATTTAGAAGGAATGAAAATCACGGCTTTGTCTCCAAAAGATAGTTGTTCTATTCCTTCGATAAATCCAGGAATCATGCCGTCTTTTTTACCTGCTTGAAAAGGAATAGGTTGGTAGCCATTTTGAGCGGCTCTATTAGGGTCAAAAGTGCCAAATGTCTTGCATACACTTTCAATGCTACTATCAAACAAAGTTCCGTTTTCTAAAAAGCCTGCATAGTGAATGAAAATTCCTGTTCCCGCTTTAGGTTTAGCACCGCCACTTTTTTTAGTAATTACAAATTGTAATCCTGATTTTGTTGTAGTTGCTTTTGCTTTTAATGCGGCAAAAGATTTTACTTTAGCATCAATTACAGTTTTGTATTTTTCATTGAAAATACGTTTGTTCTCTGCGTCAATGGCAGCTTGTTTCTTTTGATTTTCCGCCTCAACGGCAAAATAATCATGGAATACTTTTACGGCATCAAATTTTTTAGCAGCATCTCCATTACGAATAATCGTTACTTTACTCATATAATCATCTTGAAGAATTTTGTTTACCGCTTCCATTCCGTTGCCTACTACATGACCAAAAATGGTGTGTTTTCCATCTAACCAAGGAGTTTCGATATGGGTAATAAAAAACTGACTACTATTGGTTGCTGGACCATTATTGGCCATGGCCAAAACACCACCTTTATCAAAACGCAAATCGGTAATTTCATCTTTAAAATGATAACCTGCATCACCAGAACCTGTTCCAAGAGGATCTCCTCCTTGAATCATGAAGTTTTCAATTACTCGGTGGAATTTCAATCCGTCGTAAAAAGGTCTATTTTTGATATTCTCATTGGTTACAAATTCATTTTTACCTTCGGCAAGACTAACAAAGTTAGCTACTGTTATAGGTGCTTTTTCATAATCCAATTGAACGATAATTTCGCCTTTGTTGGTTTCAATTTTGGCATATAAACCATCGGGTAAATTGTTGTTTTCTTCTTTACAAGAGTAAAAAGAAGCAATAATAGCTAAGGCAAATAGAATGCTTTTTTTCATTTCAAAATAGTATTTAGTTTAAAGAATCGTTTTTAGTTTCCAAAACGGGATTTGCATCGGCTTTCATTTTCTGATCGTAATTGGCTTCCGACATAAAATCACGAAGTGTGACAATACAAAATAGCGGTTTGTTAGTGCCAATTTTCTTATTATCGCCGTGATAACCGTATCCTATATGCGAGGTGAAAAGAAAATTCACTTTTTCTTTACGGTGCATTAATTTAATTCCTTCACGTAAACCCGTCATGATATTTTGTTTGTCAACGAAATAAGTTTGAGGACCCAATTCGCTTTTGGAATAAATCACTTTACCTTTCAAGTCTTTTACTTCGTAATCAAACAAAGCGACATCTCCTTTCTTAGGACTTAAAGTATCGATGTGATTGTAAGTAGAATACGAATACCAAAATCCTTTTGTAGAAGCAATAAATTTAGTTTTAGGGTTTTGTCGAATCACTCGTGCAATTTCAGCTTCTTCTCCTGCAATCAATTTTTTATTGCGGTCAATTGATTGTCTCATGAAAGTTCCCGAAGCATGCGAAATCGGTTTTCGTGCTTCTTGTTTACTCTGGCAACTGCTAAAGAGAGCAAGTAACAGAATAGCCGTAACTAATGTGTTTTTTAATTGTTTCATGATTTAGATGGGTAAGTTTTTAACTAAATCTTCAAATTTTTGAATGGTGTCTTCCATTGAATTTTCTGATTTTCCTCCAGCAGCATTGATGTGACCGCCTCCATTGAAATGGTCTCTTGCGAATTGATTCACATCAAAATCACCTTGAGAGCGGAACGATATTTTAATTATTTTTTCGTCTTTGTTTTCGATGAAAATTGCCGTAAAAATGATTCCTTTAATACTCAATCCGTAGTTGACGATTCCTTCGGTATCTCCTTTTACATGGTCAAAAGAATCCAGTTCGTCTTGTGTCAAATACGTATAAGCCGTTTTGTGTTCGGTATACACCTTCATGTTTTGCAATGCACGACCTAAAATTTGCAAACGTCCAAACGAACTATTGTCAAAAAGCAAAGTAGGAATCACGGTGTTTTTTACTCCTAAATCAATTAATTCGGCAATGATTCGGTGCGTAGTTCCCGTAGTTTTTGGGAAACGAAACGATCCTGAATCGGTTAAAATCCCGGTATAAATACAAGTCCCAATATTTTCGTCAATGTCTGCTTTTTTTCCTAAAAAGGAAATGAAGTTGTATAGCATTTCGCAAGTAGAACCAAAATTCGTATCCGAATACGTATACGTAGCATAATCATGTGGGAATTGATGATGATCAATCATGATGAAAGGAACTTTGAGTCTGCTCAAAACAGTTTCCATTTCTCCTGTTCGGTGTAAAGCATTAAAATCTAAAGTGAAAATGATTTCGGCTTCTTCTAGTATTTTGGTGCAATTTGCGGTATCTTTTTCGTATATTTTTACTGTATTTGCTCCCGGAAGCCATTCTAAAAAATGAGGCATTTCGTTAGGCGAAATTACAGTTGGTAGGTGATTATTTTTAAGTAAAAAATGGTATAAACCTAAGGTAGAACCCATGGCATCTCCATCAGGTCCACGATGTGGAATAATTGCAATCTTCTTAGGAGTAGATAATAGCTCCTGAATCGCTTGAATATCTTGTGTTTTCATAGATTGCGAAATTACATTTTTTTAATTTAAACGAAAAATCATTTAAATAATTAACCTAATTTTCACATGTTTAGAAAAGATCCTGTCTAGAAGGATTGATTTTTTGGTACAAAAGGTATTTAGGACCTTTTACAATCTGCGAATGGTAAATCCCAACAGAACCTGAAGCAAAATAGGCTACCAAACAAGCTACACCAATAAAGACACCACTTTCAATTCCGAAAAGTTCTATCCCCATAACGGTACACGCAATAGGAGTGTGAGTTGCTCCAGAAAAAACGGCTACAAATCCCATTCCTGCTAATAGTGCAATTGGAAACGGAATAACTACTGACAATGCACTTCCTAGAGTAGCTCCCACAAAGAAAAGAGGAGTTACTTCCCCGCCTTTAAAACCAGCACCTAAAGTAAATCCAGTAAAGAGAATTTTTAGGAGAAAATCATATGATTCGTTGGGTGTTGAAAAGGATTTTACTATTTCGGGAACCCCAAGCCCAATGTATTTAGTGGTGCCAATGGAATAAATGAGTATTGCTAAGACAGTTCCTCCAATTAGAGGACGAAGAGGAGCATACTGAACGTATTTTGAAAATGAACGACTCCAAAAATGGGCAGTTCTAGAAAATATTAACGCTGCTAATCCAAAAAGAATTCCAACTCCAATAGTCCAAATCAGATTAGTCCAATTCATTTCGGGAATACTAGGAATACTGTAGTGGGTGTGTTGGACTTGCCACAACTCGACAGTGTAATAAGCTGCATAAGCTACTACAAATGATAAAACCACACTTTTGATATTGATTTTACTGAAATAAACCACTTCCAAAGCAAACAAAGCTCCTGCTAATGGCGTTCCGAAAACCGAAGCAAATCCAGCACTAATTCCTAAAATAAGAATGGTTTTTCGGTCGTTTTTGTCCAATTTGAATAGCTTTGAAAATTGGTCGGCAATAGCACCTCCCATTTGCACTGCCGTGCCTTCGCGTCCAGCAGACCCTCCAAATAGGTGTGTGATTAAAGTGCCAATAAGTACCAAAGGTGCCATTTTGAACGGGATGGGTTGTTGTGGATTTTCGTATTCTTCTAAAAGCAAATTATTGCCTTTGACTACCGAAGTACCGTAATAATGGTATAACAAACCGATAATTAAACCTCCAATTGGTAATAGCCAAATGATCCCGTTGTGGTATTCTCTAATTTGAGTAACCCATTCTAAAGCGACTAAAAAGAAAGCGGATGCCGAACCTGAAAAAAGTCCTATCAAAGCACAAATGACCAACCATTGTAGGGTAAGACGAAGTGTTTTTTGTAGGTTCATACTCGAGTATAGCAAATTATAAGTGGGTCAAAAATAGATTAAATTCGTGAATCATTAATTATTAAGGAATAAAAAAAGCCGTAAACAAATTCGTTTGCGGCTTTTTCTAATAAATAAGGATTTATAATTTTAACTAACAACTGCTGTAAATTCAATTTCTACCAAATATTCAGGAGCAACAAGTTTACTGATTTCATAAAAACCTGTGGTTGGTTTAATGTCTTTGAAAAAAGTAGCATGTGCTGTTGCAACTGCTTCAAAAGAGTTAATATCAGTAGTGAAGATACGAGTGCGAATTACATCTTTCATGCTTACATTCAAATCTTCCAATACTTTTTCTACACGTTCTAATATATTTAAGGTTTGAGCGTGCGCATCGTCGGCCTTTACTTTTTCTCCATCTACAATGGCAACAGTTCCAGATACTTCAACGATGTTTCCAATACGAACGGCACGGCAATAGCCCATTTTATCTTCCCATGGTGAGCCTGTCAAGATATTTTCTCTTTTCATTTTGTTATTTTTAAGCTGATTTTTAAGTGGTGCAATTTACGATAATCAACCTAATTAGGAATCGAGTGGGGGCATAAAAGCGGTTATATAATGCTATGTTTTCAAATGATTTGTTAGAATTTTAGAACCGGAATTTGTTAAGAAATTTCTAATACGTGAATCACAAAAGGTATTTATACTATTTTTGTCATCACAAGTTTTATCAGTGCAGGGTATAATGAAACAATTACTAGTATTTATTGCGATTCTTGGTTTGGTATGGCAAGGACAAGCTCAAAGCGAGTTTAGTGCTAAGTTCAAGGCAATTCCAGTAGGAAAGTTTCCGATTGCTCCTAAAAAAGTAGCTGAGCCTAAAAAAGCAGCACCTCTTAATTCGGATATCCCGTCGATTAAAGCGCCCAATGTTTTCAATAGCCCCGATGCGATGGTCAATAAACCTACACCTGCTAAATCCTACAAATTAGGGCAATCGAATACTTTTTCGATGATTCAAAAAAATGAATTTATCAGACCAGGTGCCGAAGTAGAAGCACGCTTGAATAAAAAAGACGAAGATCCTGGTGCTATTGTGTATCGAAGAAATCAAAATTTGGGTGATTTTAAAACCAAAGCCGAAAAAGCACGAGTGATGTACCGCGATGCTGAGTATGTGGATGGTGATGTTATTCGGGTCTATTTAAATGACAAAGTAATTCAAAGTCAAGTAACCCTTGAAGGTGCTTTTAAGGGTTTCGAAATTGTATTAGAAAAAGGATTCAATAAAATTGATTTTGAGGCATTAAACCAAGGAACTTCGGGTCCAAACACTGCCGAATTTAGGGTGTATGACGATAAAGGGGTTTTGATTAATGCGAGTCAATGGAACCTAGGCACAGGCTTCAAAGCAACGATTTTATTGGTCAAAGAATAAAAAAATATTTTTTTCAAAATCCATTTTTCAATTCCGAATTTTAAAAGTATTTTTGCGCATGCAACACAACGTACTTATTTTAGATTTCGGGTCGCAATACACACAGCTTATTGCGCGTAGAGTTCGCGAATTAAATATATTCTGCGAAATTTTTCCTTACAACAATTTTCCAACAGATTTATCACCGTACAAAGCCGTAATTTTAGGTGGAAGTCCATTTTCTGTTCGTTCAGAAGATGCGCCCCATCCTGATTTATCTCAAATTAGAGGTAAATTACCTATGCTAGCGGTCTGCTACGGAGCGCAATATTTAGCCCATTTTAGCGGTGGAGAAGTGGCTGCTTCTAATACAAGAGAATATGGTAGAGCCAATTTGTCTTTTATAAAAGAAGACGAAGTTTTCTTTCAAGGAATTTCTCCAAACAGTCAAGTTTGGATGAGTCATAGTGATAGTATTAAAGCGTTACCTACTAATGGTGTAAAATTAGCTAGCACACACGATGTGGAATTTGCTGCCTACCGAATTGAAGGCGAAACAACTTATGCCATTCAGTACCATCCAGAGGTGTTCCACTCGACTGAAGGAACGAAAATGTTAGAGAACTTTTTGGTTAACATAGCCGAAGTACCTCAAAATTTTACTCCGAATGCTTTTGTTACTGATATGGTTGCTGAATTGAAAGAAAAACTACAAGACGACAAAGTGGTTTTAGGTCTTTCTGGTGGAGTAGATTCGACTGTTGCAGCGGTTTTATTGCACCAAGCAATCGGTAAAAACTTATATTGTATTTTTGTTAATAACGGTTTACTTCGTAAAAACGAATTCCAAAATGTATTGAATCAATACAAAGGAATGGGATTGAACGTAAAAGGGGTAGATGCTGGAGATCGTTTCTTGTCTGAATTAGCAGGAGTGAGTGATCCAGAAACCAAACGAAAAATCATCGGACGTGTATTTATTGAAGTGTTTGATGACGAATCACATTTGATTGAAGATGTAAAATGGTTGGCACAAGGAACTATATATCCTGACGTAATCGAATCAGTTTCGGTAAAAGGGCCGTCAGCAACTATCAAATCACACCATAATGTGGGTGGTTTACCAGATTATATGAAATTACAAATTGTAGAACCTTTGCGCATGCTTTTCAAAGATGAGGTGCGTAGAGTAGGAGCTACTTTAGGAATTGATCCAGAACTATTGGGAAGACATCCTTTCCCTGGACCAGGATTATCTATTCGAATTTTAGGAGATATTACTCCAGAAAAAGTACAAATATTACAAGATGTGGATTCGGTTTTTATCGAAGGATTGAAATCTTGGGGATTGTATGATAAAGTTTGGCAAGCAGGAGCAATTTTATTGCCAGTAAATAGTGTTGGGGTAATGGGTGACGAACGTACCTACGAAAAAGTAGTGGCGCTTCGTGCTGTTGAATCTACTGATGGTATGACCGCTGACTGGGTACATTTGCCATATGATTTCTTGATGAAAATTTCAAACGAAATCATTAATAAAGTAAAAGGAGTGAATCGTGTGGTGTATGATATTAGTTCAAAACCACCTGCCACAATTGAGTGGGAATAATATCGCTTATTTGAAAGTTTTTAATTGAAACGGTATCAGATTTTATTATAAATTTGATACCGTTCGATTGTTATAAAGGAATTGTTTTAAAACAAAATAAAATGAACTGTTTTTTCAAAATATTAATTGTTTCGCTATTGTTTGCCAATACAATTGGTGCGCAAGAAACTACTACAACTCAGAATCAAAGTAGCACATTGCAGTTAGAAAAGCCTTCGGTAAATCAAACTAAAAAGTTGGCTTTACTATTGCCTTTTAATTTGGCAAAAGTCCAAAACGACACTGTAAATACTATTGCAGACCGCTTGAAGAAAGATAAATTTCTGAATATGACTTTGGATTTTTATTCCGGTGCATTGGTGGCGATTGACTCGGCGAAACAATTAGGAATTTCGGTAGATGTAAGTGTATTTGATTCAGAAGAAACGAAGAATAATTCCAATATTGCAAACCTAATTAAGCAGAATAAGTTGGATGATTTCTCTGCAGTGATAGGGCCTTTTTATCAAACGAATGTGGAAAAAACAGCCGAATTGCTAACCACTAATCAAGTAGCGGTGATTTCGCCTTTGTCAAAGGAAATTGGGAAATCGTATCCTAATTTATTTCAAACCATTACTTCTCCAACTTTAATTCGTTCCGCTATTTTTGATTTTATGCGTTCTAAAAATGGAAATATTCTTGCGGTAGTAGATAAAAAGAAAGTATCGGTTAAAAAATACATTATAGACAATCAAAAAGATGTTCGATTAGTCAGTTTAACAGAAATAGGAGCATTAATTTCTGAAAGTTTGTCGAGTAAATTGCAAAAAGACAGAATAAATTATGTTGTGCTAGAAACAGAAAGTACAGTTTTGATTAAAGCAACGTTAAAACTACTTTTATCCAAACTAAAAGAATGTGCAATCCAACTTGTGATTTTGGAACCCAATGAAACCCTCGATACTGACGAAATTGAGTTTCCCAATTTACTCAAACTAAAATTATTGTATCCTTCAATGACGAGAGAAAATACTAGTCCAGAAGCTACTATTTTTGAAAAGAATTATAAATTGAAAAACAAAGTAACACCTAATGCTTTTGCTACCCGTGGATTTGATGTTACTTTCGATACGTTGATGCGTTTGTCTCAAGCTACTACTTTTGCAGAAAGTGCCTCAACTCAAGTTACGGAACAAGTCGAAAGTAAGTTCGATTATTTCAAAAATGAAATGAGAGGTTTTGCTAATAAAGGATTGTATATTTTGTATTACGATGCCGATTTGACGGTTAAAGTGGCAAAGTAGACAACATGGAAAACGACCAAAAACAATTAATCAAGCTGGCGCATACTAAAATGCCTTTCGGAAAATATGAAGGTTGGCATTTAATAGACTTGCCCGAGTATTATGTGGTTTGGTACAGCAATAAAGGATTTCCTAAAGGCGAATTGGGACAACAATTACAATTGGTTTACGAATTAAAATTGAACGGATTGGAAGACTTAATTCGGAACATCAAAAAGCAGTATACTAAACCTATTTAAAGGTTTTTTTACTGCCAGAACTTAAATTTTAAATGGAACTTGAGTAATAATTTGAATGTTTGCAAATTTTCCAATTTTCACATTTTCAAATTCGCTTTTTCTCAATTTATAATTGTATTTTTGCGACGTTTTTTACACAACTACAATACAAACTAATACAGAATGAATCAAACGAAATATATTTTTGTTACTGGCGGTGTAACTTCTTCTTTAGGGAAGGGGATTATAGCGGCATCTTTGGCGAAATTATTACAAGCAAGAGGATATAGAACCACCATTCAAAAGTTCGACCCTTATATCAATGTGGATCCAGGGACGCTAAATCCTTATGAACACGGAGAATGTTACGTAACTGATGATGGTGCAGAAACCGATTTGGATTTAGGTCACTACGAGCGTTTCTTGAACGTTCCTACTTCTCAAGCGAATAATGTAACCACTGGTAGAATATATCTTTCGGTAATTGAAAAAGAACGTAGAGGAGAATTTTTAGGAAAAACCGTTCAGGTGGTTCCTCACATTACCAATGAAATTAAAGACAGAATGCAGTTGCTTGGAAAATCAGGTGATTACGATATTGTCATTACTGAAATTGGTGGAACTGTGGGTGATATTGAATCATTGCCTTATATCGAATCCGTTCGTCAATTAGTTTGGGAATTGGGTGAAAATAACGGAATTGTAATTCATTTGACGTTGGTGCCTTATTTGGCTGCAGCCGGAGAATTGAAAACAAAAC
>ERZ650310.305-NODE-305-length-15124-cov-5.189993_pt1 | contig 15124 bp, 16 predicted proteins | sample MGYA00376246_ERZ650310 | MGnify/ENA primary metagenome ERZ650310 (study PRJEB26733, sample SAMN07839286) | wastewater metagenome | biome: small river; feature: stream; material: water | place: USA: North Carolina | collected 2016-03-01 ...
ATGTGTAGTAGTCCGATGTGGTGGTGCTGAATGCGAGCCCTACAGATGCGAAATACGAGGCGCTGGTCGTCGAGAATGCGTTGCCGCAGGTAAATACTCCGGCTGCGGTGACTGCTACGTGTGCGAGCCCTGCGGAGCAGGTGCTCACGTCAATGAGAGTGAAGTCCGTACCGTCAACCGCGACGGTTGCTGCGCTTGCGCCATTTCCTTTTATGATGCCGGAGAGTGCAGTGAAAACTGGAGCAAGGGTGAAGGTCTGTGTGAGCGAGAAGGTGTTTGCGGTGTATGTTTTTGGGATAGTCGTGGAGGCATTCACGTAGTAGTTAGCGCTCGTCGTGGAGAAGCCGAGGCCAGCGAGTGACCACGTATTCGCGGATGTAGTTGAGAAACCAAGCCCGGCTGATGAGAAGTAATTGGCGCTGGTCGTGCTGAAAAAGAATCCTTTGTCCAGTGTGGTTAGATGGGTGAGCGCTGATGTGGTCGAAAAGAAATACCCCTTGTCTACCAGCGAGAGCTGGTAGGCGGTGGAAGTAGTTGAGTGGGCGAGGCCAACCGATGCAAAGTAGGTATCACTGGTCGTGCTGAAGAAATTGTTTTGCGTCTTCCAATAGTCCGTTGAGGTCGTGCTGAATGCGAGACCAACTGATGACCAGTAGTTGGCCGACGTTGTAGAAAAGCCCCCACCGGCGACACAGTTACCGAGCGTTTGGAAACAGAACGTATCGGTTGTACCACTGACCCCGGCCGGTACTGATAGCACAGCGTCGCTCGAGAGCGAATCAAAGTCGAGGTCTGCAAAAACGCCAGATGGGTTGGTAAAAATAAAATTTCCGTTAGCTGCACTGCTACCCAATCCAACAGCAAATTGAACGCTTCCACCGACAACGCCGGAGGCGCTTGCACTTCCTGCTGTGAAGAAGACAGACCCTGCCTCCGCATCGCTTGCTGATGGGGACGCACCACTCAAACTGAACGAAGCCCCCGTGTTACCTTCCGCGTCGTTTCCTGCGCTTTGGACTACTCCACCACCGTCGGACACTCCGGTTCCTGCACCGGCAGTGATCGTAATATTGTTCCCCCCCGGTGGGGTCACAATTTCAAGTGATGGGTTGCCACTTATGTCAGAAAAATAGTTGAGTGCAGACCAGGTATTGGTGTCGGCCAAGAGAGTGGTCGATGCGGAGCCGCCACCCGTCGCATCTGTGCCGCAGTAGAGCACGCCACCATTCGACTTCACATCGCAGCTTCCTGCGCTGAGGTTTGAGACCGCGAGGGATGTGGTGGTTGCTCCCGAGGCTACGATGTCGCCAAAGGTCTGGGTGCTTGCCCAGGTGTTGCTCGTGGTTGTGCTGACGCAGTTTCCATCGCCCTTGAGACATACCACCCCGCTGAAGTCTGGGAGGGTGTATGTGCGATCTGCGCTGATACTGTCTTGATTGAAAATTGCGTACTTCGCATTGGCGGTGTTTTTGAGTTTGAGGCGCTTACCGGCTGATGCTGGTTCGAGAACCATGTCACCGTACGACATGAGACCGCCCGCGATGATTGATGGTGCGCTATCCCCGTTGATTTCAGAATTGTTTGAGTTCCCTCGAATCACAATACTATTGTTCACGCGAAGGTTGCTTGTAGTGGCGTTCACGATAAAGAGATCGGTCGTGGATGCCACGTTTGCGAAGAATCGTGTCGATGTTGACTGTGCAAACGTGTTCTTCCCACTGAATGTGTTGGTGTCCGAAAGGAGCGTCGTGGACGCACTGCCTACGCTCTTTGTAGTCAACCAGTAATCAGACGACGTGGTTGAGAAACCGAGCCCGACAGAGGACCAAAAGTTTGCCGAGGTTGTAGAAAACGCACTCAAACTCTTTGTAGTCAGCCAGTAGTCTGTGGATGTTGTAGAGAATCCCAACCCAACCGACGACCAAAAAGCCGAAGATGTTGTACTGAAAAAATTGTTTTGTGTTTTCCAGTAATCGGTACTGGTCGTAGAAAAAAAGAATCCCTTATCTGCGGAGGGGCTGACATAATCTGTTCCAGCGGTAGCCGCAGAGAGAGTACCTGATGTCCCCTTAATGAGTCCCGTAAGCGAACCTACTATCGTATTACCAGTTACGGTCAAATTAGTAGTTGTCGCATTCGTGCTCGAGGCGCTTGTCGCAAAAAGTGACGTGAAAATGTTTTGCGCCGACCACGAATTGAATGTCGTCGTTCCAAAGGCGAGTGAAAGTGTGCCGGCCGAGAACTGTAACGGGAACGTGACCGCGGCACTGGCAACCGTCGATGCTGAATTGAAATATGAAAGAGTGTTGGTAATGATCGTTGTTGAGGTACTGATCGTACCGCTACCGGATCCCCCGCCTCCTCCTGAACTGATTGCGGCCCATCCCCCTCCGGAATTTTTGTATTCCATCGTGCCTCCGTTATCACGAATGCCGTATCCGTTGAGTCCAACAACCGTGCCGAAATTGAGGTAGTGATTGAGTCCGTAAATCAAAATGTTGACACCACTCGCGCTCGCGTTCGGTTGGATATCGTTTGCCCCAGCGTTGTAATCCCACAAAGCGTCCGTGCGTGCGGCAAGAGCAACACCCGGAATCAAGAGTGCGAGGATCCCGATAGTGGCAAGAAATTTTCGCATGGTTAGTTAAATGGTTCGCCGAGTTCTCCGTACTTTTGTTTCAGCATATCTGCGCGCTGATTGTTCAGTTCGATGCCAGCCTTAAGGCCAGCTTTCATTTTCAGGAATTCAGCATTCTGTTCGTTGTTCGTTTTCAATTCCTCCTTTACAGCAGCGAGGTCCGCCTTCGCTTTTTCCGTATCAGCCCTTACCGTATCTAATTCAGTTTGAATATCTTTGAGCTCCTGCCGCTTGTCCTCGACTTCGCGCTCCGCATCTTTCCGGACCATTTCAAGGGATGAAATTTCCGCATCAACTTTTGCGCGCCTTTCCTCGAGATCAGCAATCGTAGTATTCGCTTCGAGAATTTCTTTGCTAAGTTTCTCTACCTCATTTTCTGCATCAGAAATCTCTTGACGGAATCGAGCGATCTGATCCGTGAGCGGAGCGAGCTGTGCTTCGAGCGCAGCCTTTTCCTTCGAGATGTTCTCAACCGTTTCGCGCGCGTTTGCAATGATTTTGTCTTGCGCCTCTTGAGTATCTTGAATGGCTCGGCCACGATCGGATTCAGCCTTATTCTTTTTCGTGATTGCCGAATCGAGATCTGCTTGCGCGGCAGAGAGTTCGCGCTTTTTGGATTCAACTTCTGTGAGAATCTGTGAGCGAGTCACAGAGGCGGAGTCGAGCTGGCCGCGGAGAGCGGCAAGATCTTCCTCGGCTTTTGAAACATCATTTTTGAGACGATCAACTTTTGCTTGCAGACCTTCGGCTTCAATTTGGATACCATTGTTAGCCTGCAACGCCTCGCGCTGCTCTTTGAGAATCCCGTCGAGCTTCTCCTGCTCCGCGCTGATCTGTTCTTTGAGGTCTGCCATATCGGTTAATCGTTACTGACACCCTTCGCCTTCACGGTCACTGCGCCGGCAGAGTAGCCGGACACGATCACACCGACCCATTTGAATGCATTGGTGTTCAACTCGAGCTGCGTAATCGATGTCGTCGCGGTACCGGAAACGCCGGTGCCGCCGTTGACGGCAGAGCCGTCGATCTGATTAATGCACTTTACGTAATCCCACGGATTCGATGCGCTCGCACCGCTACCGAATGCCGGTCGAGCGTCGGCATTAGATGCCACCACTTTAACGGTGCCAGTGAATCCGGCCATCGCGATCTCCAATTCAACGTTGCGGAAGTCCGCAAACAATGCAGCTCCGCTCGCTCCGTCGGCTGCGGCTGCGTTGAGGAGAATGATCTGATCTGTGTACTGTCTCATGGAATTATTTTTTATTGATAATTGATTCCCTCATCACGGCCGACGGGTCGATGCGCCGGCCGAGGGAGAGAACCAATCCTCTATTAGAGGAGTGTTCCCGCCGTGACACCAGCAGCAGCCGTGTAGTAGTTTCCTCCTACATGATTGAGGCCAGCGCCAGTGATCGGAGCCGTACCGGAGAGAATCGCGATACGGTTGTTCGTCACCGCACCTGTTGAGCCTGCAACAAGAACGATAACCTTCGTGCTCGACGCGGTTGCGTTGATGAGAACGTTGTTATCGATTTTCATACGAAGGCAAGCCGTCGTGATGTTGTTGATTGGACCAAGAGACGTGGTGTACGCGCCGGAGAAGTAGTTATTTGTGATAACTGCATCATCCACAGCGATGAGCTGTAAGCAGTTCGTGGTACCCGCGTCACCGGTGCCGGTGAATCGGTTGTTGTCGAGCGTGAATCCGACAACCGTAGTTGCCGTAAGCGCGATCGCAACCTGACCCGAAGCAGTTGCAGTTGTAACGGAGCAACCGCGCATAGCGAAGTTGTTTGCCGTAACGGTGAAACCTGACGTGATTGCATCGAACCCGGTAAGATCGAACACCATGTTTGCAACCGTGATGTTCGCAGCCGAAGCCGTGATCGTCGCGGTAATTGCAGTCGTGAGTGTGATCGTTGGGCGAAGCGAACCAGCACCGAGGCCAATGATCGTGACACCAGCCACGTTCAAGTTGAGATCGGTTGCATTTGCGACGTTCTCGGTGTGACCCGGAAGTACGAAAATGACATCGCCGCGGTTTGCAACGCATCCGCCAGCGAGCGCGAGTTTGATTGTCGAATAGACAACCGGCGATCCATCCGGATAATTACCCGGATACATTGCCTGCACTTCGTTGAGGCCAGCAAGACCAGCCTTACCAACAAAGTAAATTCGGCCGGTAGTCGGAACGATGCCGGATGCTGCAAGAGCAACTGACATCATCTGACCGAGGCCTGTATTCATGTTTGGATACATAGTTTTTTCTTTAGTGCTTCTGACTCCACCTCCACCTAGGGGCGGTTAGCAGTCCCGCCCCATAAGTCAGTCGCTAATTAGGACGTTGGGCAAGAGAAGATTGCGCCGCGACCGGAAACAACTCCCTTGTTGTACGCACCGCGTACGTTGTAGTACCAGATGTCCTTGTGAACATCTTGACCGTTACCGGCTGTGGACGGAACGAGGTTCGGAGCTTCCCACTCGAGGTAGTAAGCCTGAAAGCCCATGAGTCCCTGACCAGCAGCGACAAGACTCCACCAATTCTTCTTGGTCGAATCGTTCGCACCGGTTGCGGTGGTCGCGAGGTTCGGGAGAATGAGGTGACGATATTTGTCCTGATTTACGTTGACCACACCAGGGTTCGTCTGTGTGTTGTCTGACGTTGATCGGAGGAACTGCTTGACTGCCGCAACGATGGTCGGGTTGTTGCCCGTAACGATCGTGTTGAAATTCAACACGCGCTTTTCACCAAAGTTGTTGACGATATCAGTCGTCGTAAGCAGCTCGGCCGCTTCGAGCGCACCCTTTGAGAACAAAGGATCGCCGGCAACGCGGTTCGAGTATGTTGCCGTGTTGAACTTGAGCGTGTGAACCGTCGATGCAAGCGCAAGGCCGTCGCCAACCGTGAGGTCGACCGTGTTGCCGTCCATGTCCACGTATGAGGTGGAGGTGGCAAACGTAAAGACGTGCGTAAGATCGAGTTCGATTCGCTGCGGAACGAAATGCGGGAGTCCCTGCATGATCGTCATGACCTCCTGCTTTTTGTTCAGGCGGCGCATTTCCCAAGTAATTTCGGATTCGATACCAACACGCTTCATGCGGATGGTAACGAAGTACCCAATACCGAACGATGCTCGCTTCACGTCCTGACCCTGCGCCTTAGCTTTCGCGAAGGTTGTGGTGTCGTATTCCTGAATGAGCTTCAATTCGCCCTCTGCCTCGCCAACAGTTTCCGTCATGAAAAGCTGCTTTGCGACCGGCTGGATCAAACCACCGACGAGCTTGAAATTTCGATCAAGCAAGTCCGTAAGTTCAGGAAACGTTACTGTGTTCAGGAACGTACCCTGCGCCTGCGGATTGGTCGGCGAATACTGATTGTTTGCCATATTATGTTGTGGCTAAATTTAATAATTAAGCGAGCACAGCAACCTGATGCTGCTTAAGCGCGTTGACCTTAAAGATTCCCTTCGTTGCAGAAATGTACTGCACGAGTTGCAACACAAGGCCCGTTGCCGGGGTGTCTGTTGCTGTAGCAGCGTCCGCAACCAGTCCTGCCGTTGAGGACAATTTGAGGAACTTACCTTCCATTGCGGCAGTGAGAGTTCCTGTTACATCACCTTCGATTGTTGCGTTCTCATCAAGAACGTCAACGAGCACGTCGCGTGCAGTTGCGTAATCCGCATCAGTCGTGGCGCGTTCCTCCAAGCAAATGCCGGAGATAAGGCTGTCAGTGCTTGCCGCTTTCGCGAGAACACCAGCAGTCTGGAGAACCAAACCGTTTGCAGACAACACTGTTGAGGCAGCACTTGGCATCGGAATGATGTTTGAAGTGCCGGAAGCTCGAATGAATGCCATACGTTTATTTGTTTTCTAAGAATAATTGAAACGCAAAAACAACAGGCTTCTTTCGTTGCCTGCTGACCTCCCCATTTCGTCACGCCATCGGGGTATCGGCGAATTGGTCAGTGATCCTTTCCCTTTCGGGCCCACGCGGAGGGATCCTCTCCATGCGCATTTGTGTACCGTCACAATAACACCCATTAAGACAAGATGAAAAGGTGTGGATAAAGTATGTGGATAAGTGGATAACGAAAACCCTCCGGTAAGGGAGGGTTATTCGCCAGCTCGCTAGGCGAGCCCCGGGGCGCAATGCCCATGCGGGTTATTCTACCGCAGTTTCACGCGAAACCTTGGCATCGCGGAACTCCGAAATGTCTCGCTGCAACGTTTCATCGAGCTTGGACATCGTAAGGTCGGTAATATCCTCGAGTCCGAGGATCTTGCCTTCCATTCGATTCACGCTGCGCTGGACGTTACCCGAGAACAGTTCCTCGAGCGTCTTGAACGATCGCAGGATACCCTCAAGGATGTACGAGATCTCGAGAGAGGTAAGATTCTCCGCAAGGAAAATCTCTTGGAGCTGCGGTTTGATCGACTGCAACGCCTCCTTCTGCTGAACTGGTGTAACGTTCGTGCCCATCGGTACATCCGCTTGCACCAGAAGCGCCATCATGCGGCTTGCTACACGCCCGTACCGTTCGTCCTCTGCCGGTGCCTTTTCGCATTCGCCAACAACGTCGTTGAACGCAGAAAGTACACCAAGGCCGAGCTGGAAAATATACGGATTCTCGGTCGTGAGATTCAGATCTGCATCGAGAGTTCGCTGCAAAACCTTAATCAGCGCGGTCGTGAAATCCGAATTTTTCGTGTCGTCCCCTGTGGGCAAACTTTCCGCAAAATCAGCGAGCATGCCTTTTACCACAGGGATAACGCGCTCGTCGCGGATCGCCTCGAGATCCGGTTGGATCGGCGACGGTACTGCTTCCTCGGCTCCGCCGGGAGCAACTGTGTTTTCAGTGTCCGCCATATTATTTCAATGTTGGGCGAACCTCCGTGTCGTATTCGGCATCGGTCAGATCGTATTCAGTACCGTTCTCGCATACGATGTGCTTGAACGTTTGTTCACCAACAACACGCGGATACACATTGAGAACGATCTGCGATCGGTACGCGAGCTTCGGTTCTTCGGTGTCAGTACCCGGTACGGCGATCGCCGGCTGTGCTGGCGGGATTGTGTCCTCGAGTTCGTTGCGCACGATTGCGCCGTCCTCGATTGCCTTGTTCACGACCTCGGCAACTGCCGGATCCTGCATGTCGACATCCGTGTATTCCACGAATGTTCCGGCTTCTGACGGAGTGACCGGAGTACCCCACGGATTGATAAACTCTTTTACAACTTTGAATCGCATAGGAATTAAATTTAGATATTAACGTACTTCGCATCGATCTCGAGCGGTTCCGGTACGCCCGGAATCTGAATAACGAATGTGAGATCGGTGAACCCAACATACCCGTCGATCATGTCGCCGGTCTGCACGAGGCCGTGCTTCGGATCGAATGTGGTAACGGCAATTTCTTCGCCGGTTGCGACAATTTTTTCGCCCTGACCGGTCGGTGGATACGAAAGGCGGAACGGCTTACCCGTGTAGTCCTTCGTCTCGAGCACCTTACAATTCACTTCCTGCGAATTGATAAGTGAGAGCAACGGCACACTGTACGCCTTGAGCGTGCCAGCCTTTTCGCCCTCCGTAACGCGCTCGTCGCCGAGAATGATTACGTCGATGTAATCGACGATCATCGGAGCAACGCCAGTTTTGTCGACCTTCTGATACGCGCCGCGGTTCGTCCAACCAATGACGTAACCCACGTCCTCCGGATCATCGCTCTTTTGCAATTTCTTGATTGCAACGGTGCGGAATGCCGGCTCGAAATTCTTGCGCTGACGCAATTTCTTCTCGCCGCTCGCATCATCCGGATTCTGTTCAGCGAACATTGCCTCGAGGCCTTCGCGTTTCGCCGTTTCGTTTGCGAGTTGCGCTTCGAGCGCTGCCTGACCTTCGAGAACCTTTGCGAGTGTCGCGGAGTCAACGATAACCTGACCCTCCTTGAGCACTACCGGTGTCGGCTCTTTGCCGCCCTCATTTGTCTTTCCATCTTCTGTCATAATTTTTTATCTATCCAATAATTATTGCTGTGGGTTCGGTGGTTCAACCGTGAGGCCGAATTCTGCGGCCGCTGCCTTACCAGCGTCAGTATCCGCAAACGATTCCGACTGCTTCACTTCCACAGGAGGGGCGAAGCCGCCTCCGGCAAATCCGGCAGTGGCAAGGAGATCCGGCTGTGTAGTGCCGAGAGCACCGATGGTTGCTGCTACGCGAGCCGCAATACCTTCGGGGGTTTTGTCGTCGAGATTAATCAACGCATACATCTCTTTTGCCTTGGTGAAAACCGTCTCATTGTTTCCAACCTTTGCACGAATTGCTGTATTAACCGCATTTTCGTGTGCGGCCTTATCGCGCGTCGCGATCTCCTCTTGCTGCTGGGCGATCACCAAACCATTTTCGTAAATGGTGCGCTGCGCAACAGAGAGGGCGGCAACTTGCTCGTCGCTCAATTTACGGAACTGCTGGAATTCGCCGGCGCGTTCGCCGAGCGCCTTCTTTGCGCCCTCAAGTTCCTGCTGCGCCTGTGTGAGCTTCGGTACAAACTCTCCCTCCTTTGCTGCCGCCGCTGCCGTCTCGCGCTGTGTCACCTCCTCGAGCGTGTAGAGCTCGACTTCTGCCCCTTCAATTTCTACTTTATGAGTCATAACTTTTTATTCAACTGTTAATGTTTCATCAAACGTCTCACCCTCGGCTTTCGCCAGTATCTCTTTATAGTGGGAGGCGAGTCGACCAACCTCGTCCACAAAGAGTCCAATTGTAACAATAGCCGAGCGCCCGAAGAACCATTCCGGATCGGTTTTACCTTTCCGGAGCGTCGCATTGCCCTGCGTATTGATAATCCAGCTTGTGAGATAACGGAAACTCGGATCGGTGTACATGCCGTATGCCCACATAAACATTTTGAGCTGACTGACGGAATCAAGTTTGTCCTCCGGCCGTGGATATTCTTTTGAAAAAATAACGTTGTACTTTTTCAAGAACGGCTCGAACGGATCCATTTTCATCACGATATCGGCAACGCGATTATTCACCTCGAGGTCGAGATCCTGCGCGCGGAGATCGAGTGCAGACTGCCGTACATCGAGTCCGGCCGAGCGTGCATCAAGTGCGAGCTCGCGATCCGGTGCCAGCCATTTTGCTATTGCTACTCGGATCATTGCATCATCGCAGCAAGTTTCTCCGCAGGATTGCCGCCGGCAGTCGCACTAGCGATTGTTGGTCCGGCCGCTGTAGGCTTCCCCGGGATTGTTGGTTTTGATGGATCGGCTCCCATTGGGGCAGCCATGCCTTGCGCTCGTTTCATCTCGAGCTCCTTTTCCGGAATAAAAAACGTGTCGAAATCATTTCCGGTAAGGCGTGCAAATCGATGCTTGAGGCGCTTTACGTTGAGTGAGTCAGGACCGAACATACGCATCGCGTCGTCGATCTGTTTTGCAAACACCATGTACGAAAGAGGATCGGTAGAATTCGGCACCGGTACCGATGAGTAGAACCACGTCACTTTCATCTGCGCGTAGAGCTCCGGATGCAAATACGTAATGCGGATCTCGCCGCTGCCATTCTTTTTCTTGTGATCGTATTCCTCCTGCATGACTGCGAATGAATCGTCCACCGATGCGCGCTTTGCGCCGGCAGCGAGCTTCGGAGTGTCTTTCGTGAATACGATTTTCTTTGTCGCACGCTGACCGCCTTCGATCTGCGCCGGCAACATGACGGTGCGATAAATCTGCTCGAGTGTTTTGTTTTGCGCATCAACGCGCACGTCGATCGCGCGTGTCCAATTTTTCTGAATGTTGTAGGTGCGCAGCCAGTAGAGCTGGGTGTTTCCGGAAATGATGCCGTCGAATAATGCGGCAACCTTGAGCGTTGCTTGCTGCTTCTGATCGTTCATGTTTTTGGTAGCCGTCTCATCGGTACCCTTGGCATCCATGCCTTGGAACGAACGCTCGATCGAATTCTTATCGAGCTCCTTTTTCATAATTTCAAAGAAAGAGAAATCAGCCGGAACCGCACCGGTGTAGTTCGGCAGTACCGGGAACAAATCACCGTCGCGGATGTCGTTGATTACAGTGCCCGGATCAGTGATCTCGGGACCGAACTGTCGGCCGGACTTGTTGCCCATTGTCGGCTTAACTTTCTGCTTGAACATTTGCAAAAACAGCTTGACCATCATATTTTCGACATCGGCCGAAACGCGCATCTTTGCTGGCTGACTCTTGCTGTACGCAAAGTCATGCATCGGCTCGAGATCGTATTTTGCAAATGGGATCGCGCCGGATGGCGACACCTCTGTGAGCGGGAATCCGGAAATCAAAGTCTTTTTCTCGCCATCCTTTTCGATCTCGCGCGACATGAGCGGGAGCATTTCAACGCCGTTGATCGAGAGGCCGAATTCGTTTGCCACAGGATCGTAATAGCGAATGATCTCGCAGACGTTCGAGCTGATCGGGCGGAGCGTCCATGCTGACTGAAATACGGACGCGCTCGCGACCTCGGCAGTCTGCACGACCGTGTTCGGTACGTGCTTCCACCGTGACCAGTGCTGGAAAAATTGTGCCGCGACATCGTACATCACATACTCGACCGTAAAGAAATACGGCTGGCCCTGCGGACCATTCATAAAGAATTTTGTGATGTCGCCGAAATAGCATTTGCGCAGATCCCACAACTTCGATTCGCAGCCGTCGTATTGCAAGCGCATGCGCTCGGTCCACTCCTCGGCCATGCCGCCGTTGTTGCCGATCTTTTCTTTCACCGCTTTGTCGATCACCCATCGCTGAATATACGCATCCTCCACGAGTGCCGTGCCGAACGCCACCATCGATCGGTAGACCAATTTTGATTTGCTGCGCCAGTCCTCGATCATGAGTGACTTGCGTACAAGATCCTCGTTCGTTTCCGCCAACTCCTCGAGCATTTCATCATCAACGTCATACGCCTGTGCGATCGGCTCGAAATCATGCGCCATTGCGTATTCCACGAGTGAGGTGTCCTTGTCGCGGATCGTACCGAGGTTGATCGATGTGTCCTGCGGATTTTTTCGTGGCGCAACGTACTGGTCGTCGGCCTTTTTCAAAATGTCGTAGTACGTCAGGAACGGCATGTCGTCGAATTCCGTTCGGACTTGATCGCGCGCGTCACGCGCGGCAATCAATCGCCTTCGCTTGAACTGTCTGTACATTTGCTCCGCGATCGATAAATTTTGTTCCTCAACGTACCCTTGCTGGTTGTTCGGATGAACAGTCTCGGTACCGGTCAGTGGAGCTGCTTGTGACATATAAAATTTTTAGAAATTTTTAGGGAGTACGCCTTCGGTGCGCTTCATGCAGATATCATACAGTGCGGTTTGTCAATCGCCCAATGGGGAATGCGGGTCAAACTGGGGATTACTCACTTGACTGCCGACCGGATCTCCCCACAGAGAGCGCTTCGCGCCGTCCGGCCGCAAAAAAGTCATAGAGGCCGCGTCCGCCTTGTTTGGTGACATGCCGCCGTTGAGCCCGAGCTTTTTTGCCTGTACTTTATCCATAATCTGCACCTTCCCGGTGGTCGTTCGCTTGAACCGAATCGACAGAAGCTCGCGTTTAAAGATCGCGGTCGCCTCGGGAGTGCTACATTCCATGATTTCCCCGCCGGCGTAGAGCCAGAGCATCATTTTGTAGTACGCCTCCGCGCGCTTGTTGATGTATTGCTCGCGATCGTACTCGTCGTCGCAGGCCTCGCCTGTGTTCAGGGGTGTCACGCGCCACGGCCGCTTCTCTTGTGAAGTCATGAGCGCAATTTCTTGCGCCACTTTATGCCCGACACCGAATGCGTCAATGACGAAATCGATCGGATCGATGTATAGCTTGTCACAGAGGGTGATGGATGCGGAGGCGAGCTGCTTATCGTTGGCTGTCTGCATCGTATGAACATTAGCGAGCACTTGTCGATCTCTGGCAGCCCAATCCGCCGAGTCTTGCCCCTCTCCCGACGGGTCCAATGCACCAATACACCGTCCAATCGGTGCCCACTGTGGATCGTAGGGTCGGAAGCGGAGCCTTTTTTCGTCGAGTAGCTGCACGAAGCCTTTGTCATCCATGATGCCTTCACCCGGAAATTTTCCTTTGACGCGGACGTAGTATTGCAGGGACTCTGAACCATACTTTTCTTTCCAATCAAGGACTGACTGTGGGGATACACGCGGGGATTGTTCCGCATCGAACGAATAACACTGCCATCGGTCCGCATCACGATGATGCGTATCGTAAAAGTATCCAGTGTTACGTGTACCGTTGCTGATGAGAAACACGAGAATGTTTCCGGATGTGAGTGCGCCTTCCATTGTTTCAAAAATCGGTTCCTCCACGCCGGATGCTTCGTCCACTGCCATGAATACCCAATCGGCGTGAACGCCGGCGAGCGCTTCCGTGTTTTCCTTTGAGGATGTTTTCGCTCGAGCGAACCATACGTTCGGAGCCTCTTTCATTCGTACATGGGATGTTTCCCATTGGTAGAACTGCGCCATCATCAGTGGCATACGATCGATCCACTTTTTCAACTCCTTCCAAAGCACATCGTACATTTGTTCCTTACTCGGTGACGTACATGCGATCTGACATTCAGGATGTACGAACAAAAACCACAGGATCAGCCACGACAAAAGTGCTGTCTTGCCGATACCGTGACCGGACACGATACTGATACGCATCGGCACCTCTCCGCGAAGCGCTTTTTCAATGCCGAGGAGTGCAAGAACTTGTTGCCATGAAATATGTTTACCCTCCTCGAACGTTCCGAACCATTCTGGGCCGACCGAGGCACAAAATATATCCCAATCTTTACCTCGCAGCTTTAGACCTAGGAGAAAACGGTCATAGTATTTCTTTTTTACAGGCTGGGGGACCAAATTCCACGATCGCTGAATGAAAAACAGCGGTGAGGCGGTCATTTTTGTATATTCTTGGACCTCAATTGCTTGATCTGCGGCTGCCTTCGCTAGTGATGGGGAGGTGGACATAATTTTTTTTAAAAATTTTTGGAATTCACACTATGGTGCTCGATACCAGCGAAAAGGAAACGGGACTCCGGCTATCGGAACCCTTGCGTATGGTATCCCGGCGCATCAACACCTGCGAGCCGACACGATGCGTATCAAGGCCGTGTGATATGGGGCGCACATCATATGAGAGTATGTACATATGTATATCAATCATCGTCCGCCATACCTATGACGGGCACAACCGGGGGCGCGGGTATGGCGGCCGTATCACCCGGGGGCGCTTCGCGTAACTTCGCCAGCGCCGCAAGGCTAAAGGCTACCGCCGCCTTGTCTGCCGCATATGAGCCTTTCAACTTGTATGCCAAGTCGAGCGCATCCTTGCGCGCCTTACTATCCGGCGACCAGAAATATACGTGCCGCGAATTTTCGGTACGCGATATACGGCGGACATCGCAATTTTTCTCCGCCAGCATGGATACGATATCATCATCCGTGAGTATATCGTCATACGTCCATACGCGGGTATTCTCGGCCTTCGCGTTTTTGTTTGCCAACCATTCGGCCGCCGCTAGTGCGTCTTTGGGCCCGTCTGCAAACACCATGTGATCGATACGCGCGGCCTTCAATAAGCCGCGATGAGTCTCGAGCAATTCACCATCGGGCAAATATTCGTTTAACAAATCAATGAACGGCGCGGATTTGGTCAGCATACCGGGATGCGTTGCGATGTTTTCCGATAGACCCGCAGAACGTATAGCGTCTGCGATCTTTATACCGGGGTTTTCGATGATTTTCGCGACCACCGCACGCGCGGCGATAGCTTGCGAAATCTCCTTTTTTGCCCCGGTAGTTATGATCTTTCTAGGCCTACCGCGAGGCCTCTTTATTTTCTTTTTTGACATATGGCTTTTGTGACCCGGGGATTTTCTTAACACCATTTATTTTAGCCATCGCACGGCGTAAATGCCGGGGTAAACGCATAACGTCAAGCAAGTCGACGTGTGAGTCATTTGTCATACATTGCCCGCTTTTTCTCGCTTAATAAAAACCCGGTTGCCGTCCACTTCTTGCCACGATCCACGACCCGCCGCCATGATCCGGCCGTGTTCGCTTCGCTCCTCTTTTGTCATTTTCCCTACACGCGCTTTTGCGAGCGCCTTCATAGCGGTACTCACTTCCTTTTTAGTCCGGCCGCGCCATCGTCGCGCGTATTTCGTTTTCATTCGTACACAATAACACGTTTCGCTAGTCGTAAACCCCATAATATGCACAGAAAGGGGCGCGGGATCGTGCCATACCTCGCCATACCCTAGCCATACCCCCGTATGGTAAAAAAAACCCTTGTTTATAGCCCTAGAATACTCCCTGCCATACCTACCATACCTTTTTATATATATTATTAGTAGAACTAGGAGATAGAAGAGCAGATACAGGCCTGTCAAGGGGGGTGAAAAACAGGGCATTTCCTATATATAGGCGATAGGTATGGCGAGGTAT
>ERZ650310.306-NODE-306-length-15049-cov-5.985461_pt1 | contig 15049 bp, 17 predicted proteins | sample MGYA00376246_ERZ650310 | MGnify/ENA primary metagenome ERZ650310 (study PRJEB26733, sample SAMN07839286) | wastewater metagenome | biome: small river; feature: stream; material: water | place: USA: North Carolina | collected 2016-03-01 ...
ACGAGATCGCTGATCGTGACTGGAGTTCAGACGTGTGCTCTTCCGATCTCCTCTTTTTCCATAAATGGCGACTAAAAAGGTTTGGTAATGGGAACGCGCGGCAGACAAAGCGCAGCTTCTATGGAGGTCGCCAGGCCTTCGGTGGTTGAGACGATCCAGAGGCCGGACGCGCCTTATGACCTGACGGACGAGCAGTCGGAAGAATGGTGGGCGATTGTCAATCGGCTTCCGGCTGATTGGTTTCAACGCGAGACGCACGGCATTTTGGCCCAGTATTGCCGCCACGTTGTCGCGGCGCGCCGCGTGGCCCAACTTGTGCGTGACGCGGAGAATGATGGGGCCGGCCTTGATCTGGCGCGGTATGATCAGTTGCTGAAAATGCAGGAACGCGAGGGCCGGGCGCTGTCATCGCTGGCGACCAGGCTGCGGATAACGCAGCAATCGACCATGAGCGAGAAGTCCAAGAAGCCCATTCAAGTCAAGAAGCCTTGGGAAACGTGAAAAAGCAGACGCGGGCAGAGCGGAATATCGAGTGGTGTGAGAAGCACCTCCGCCTGCCAGACGGGAAGTATGTCGGAAAGCCGCTGGTGATGGCGGATTTCATGAAGGACGACTTCCGGGCGATCTATGACAACCCGCACGGGACGCGCCGGGCGATCATCAGCCGGGGCCGGAAGAACGCCAAGACGACAGAGAGCGCCTGCATTGTGGTCCTGCATTTGTGTGGGCCTGAGGCAAGAACAAACGGGCAGTTGTTCAGCGCTGCACAGTCACGGGACCAAGCGTCGATCCTGTTCAGCCTTGCGGCCAAGATGATCCGTATGTCGCCTGACCTGAGCAATGTCGTGGCGATCAGGGACACGGCAAAGCAGCTTTACTGCGCGGAGTTGGGGACGCTTTACCGGGCACTATCGGCGGAAGCATCGACGGCCTTTGGTCTTAGCCCTGTGCTGACGATCCATGACGAATTGGGGCAGGTGAAAGGCCCGCGCAGCGCGCTTTACGATGCGCTTGAAACGGCAACGGCGGCACAGGAAGAGCCGCTGTCGATCATCATCAGTACGCAGGCCCCGACAGATGCCGATCTGTTGTCAGTTCTGATTGACGACGCTGCTGGCGGGCATGACCCGCGAACGGTTCTCAGGTTTCAGTCGGCCCCGGAAGGCGTGGACCCGTTCAGCAAGGAAGCGATCAAGGCAGCTAACCCGGCCTTTGACGTGTTTATGAACAAGAGCGAAGTTCTGGCGATGGCAGAGGATGCCCGCCGGATGCCTTCGCGGCAGTCTGAGTACGAAAACCTCGTTCTGAACAGAAGGGTCGATGCATCTGCGCCCTTTGTCAGCCGCAAGACATGGGCGGATTGCGGCGGCGACGTTATCGACAGGTTCGACGGTTTGCCGGTATTCGGCGGGCTTGATCTTTCGGAAGTGTCGGACCTTACCGCATTGGCCCTTGTCGCCCCGGTCGAAAAGACATGGCACGTCAAGCCGACGTTCTGGCTGCCTGGTGTAGGGCTGGTTGACAAAGCGCGAACGGACAGGGTGCCTTACGACCTGTGGCACAAGGACGGGTGGTTGCAGGCTACACCAGGGGCCACGGTCGATTACGAATACGTTGCGGCGCTTCTCATGGACCTTTGTGAGGCCCAGGATGTGCGCAAGATTGCCTTTGACCGGTGGAATTGGCGGCATCTCAAGCCGTGGTTGCTCAAGGTCGGGTTCCGAGAAGACCAATTGGAAGGCGATTTTGCCATCTTTGAACAGATGGGGCAGGGCTTTCAAAGCATGTCCCCGGCTCTGAGGGACTTGGAAAGCGCGCTTTTGAACAAGCGGATCGTGCATGGCGGGCACCCGGTTCTGACGATGTGCGCAGCAAACGCTACGGTGCAGTCGGACCCGGCAGGAAACAGGAAGCTGTCCAAGGCAAAATCGCACGGACGGATTGACGGAATGGTGGCTCTGGCAATGGCTATGTCGGTCGCGGGAACATGGGAAAACGCGGAAGCGGCAACAACGCCGTGGGACGCTGACCCGGAATTTGTGCTGGAACTGTAGATGGCATTTTGGCGCAAGGAAAAGCGGGACGCGGTTCAAAGCATGTCGGCGGCAGATTTCTATGCTGGCCTTGGTATGCAGTGGACCGAAAGCGCTTCCGACATTCCGGTCACAACGGATAATGCCCTTGGCGTGCCTGCTATCTGGGCAGCAGTTAACTTCCTGTCTGGCACGATGGCTGGATTGCCGATCGGCTTGTTTCGGCGCGACGGGGATAACCGGGAAAAGGTTTCTGACGATCCGCTCTATCGCATCCTGCATGACGTTCCGAATGAGGAAATGTCCTCGTTTGAGTGGCGGAAATATACGTTTGAGCAGGTGCTGACTGGTGGTCGCGGGCTGACGTTCATTGAGCGGAACGCGGTTGGTAAGGTCATGAACCTATGGCCGCTGGATCCGGCGAAGGTGACAGTCAAGCGCGAGAACGGGCGCAAGTTCTATGACTACCGTGACGGCGGGATAAAGCGCTACGCGGCAAACGAGGTCATCGATATTCCGTTCATGTTGCGGAATGACGGCATCGGGCACAGGGGGCCAATCGCAACCGCGCGCGACACGATTGCGCTTGCCATCGCGGCAACGCAATTCGGCAGCAAGTTTTTCCAGAACGGCGGCGTTCCACCGTTCGCCGTGACAGGGGCTTTCCAGTCTGGGCAGGCCATGAACCGGGCCGGGAATGACATTGCAGAGGCTACGAAAAAGGCAGCCAAGGACCGCCGCATGGCTCTTGTGCTTCCGACGGGGCTGGACATCAAACCGCTCGGCGTGGACGCGGAAAAGTCGCAACTGGTCGAGACAAAGAAATTTCTGATCGAAGAAATCGCACGGGTCTACTCGCTGCCGCCGACATTCCTGCAAGACCTGTCGCACGGGACGTTTGCGAATACGGAACAGCAAGACCTGCATTTCGTGAAGCACACGGTCAAGCGGTGGGTCGAGGCGTTTGAGCAAGAGTTGAACCTGAAACTGTTCGGGCGCGACAAGGCAGACATGTTTGTTGAAATGAACATGGACGGGCTGCTGCGTGGCGACTTCAAGACCCGCATGGAAGGCTATGCGACCGGTGTCCAGAATGGCATTCTCAAGCCGAATGAAGCGCGGCAACTGGAAAACCGCCCGGCTGATCCCGAGGGCGACAGCCTGATGATCCAGGGGGCAACGGTGCCGATCGGGCAACAGCCCGACCCGAACCCACAGGACAATGCGCTGCGGTCTGAGGTGCTTGAATGGGTTCGGCGCTAAACGATCTGCCGCTGCTTCTGGCGGCGGCGCGCAAGGCTGCACAGGAGGAGGTGGCGAAGGTCGAAACGGACCTGACGCGCCCGCTGCGCTATATGGCTGGCCCGCCCGGCAAGGATGGCACGAATGGCCGTGATGGTATGGCAGGCCCCCAAGGTCGTGCTGGTGATCGCGGTGAACGCGGGCCGCAAGGGCCAAAAGGTATTCGTGGCGACGTTGGGCCGCAGGGACCGGAAGGAAGGCAAGGCAAGCAGGGGCCGCAAGGCATTCCCGGCATTGACGGTCGTAGCGGGATCGATGGAAACGGGGTTCTCGCTGTTGCCCTGAATGGTGCCGATCTTATCGTCACGATGGATAACGGTACCATCATCAATCTGGGGCCGGTCAAGGGCGAACGTGGCCCGCGTGGCCCGCGTGGCCCTTCCGGGTCAGGTGGCGGTGCTGGTGGCGGCGGTGCTGCGGCATGGGGCGGAATTACCGGGGTTCTCTCGGCACAAACTGACTTGCAGGCCGCACTGAATGCCAAGGAAGGCACGATAACCGCCGGGACAACGGGACAGTACTATCGTGGCGACAAGACGTTTCAGACGCTCGACAAGAGTGCAGTCGGCTTGGCCAACGTCGATAACACGTCAGACGCCAACAAGCCTGTATCCACGGCGACTCAGACAGCCCTGAACGCAAAAGAAGGGACAATAACCGCTGGCACAACCGCCCAATATTGGCGCGGTGACAAGTCATTCCAGACCCTCGACAAGACCGCCGTGGGGCTGGCGAACGTCGATAATACATCCGACGCCAGCAAGCCGGTATCGACGGCCACGCAAACTGCGCTGAACGCCAAGCAGGACACGCTGGTTTCAGCGACGAACATCAAGACGATCAACGGCTCATCAGTTCTTGGCGCTGGAAACCTCACGGTTTCGGCGAGCGCCGCCGGATCAACGGGGCAAGTGCAATACAACAGCGCCGGGGCATTGGCTGGGGCTGCCAACTTCTCGGTGGAGAACGCCGCGCTACGCATGGTGGCGCAATCCACGCCAGGCACACCGGCAGCTGGCGGCCTTAACCTTTACGGCAAGACCTTTGGCGGTCGGACAATCCCGGCATTCATCGGCCCGGCAGGGATTGAGTTCCCGCTACAGGCACATTTCGGTTTCGCAAAGCCGCTGATCCAATATGCGGCGACAAGCACGACGCTGACGACGCTCGGATGCGCGGCGCAGACTGCCGTAGGAACGGCAACCGCCGCAACGATTGCAACAACAAACCTGCACCAATTGTCGCGCAGGCTGGAATATCTGGTCACGGTGGCAGCAACTTCTGCCATTGCCGGGCACAGGGCGGCTAACGCTACGTTTCTGATCGGTGGCCCCGCCACAGGTCAGGGCGGGTTCTTCTGTGCAATCCGGTTCGGCCCTGCAACGGGTGTGGCAACGACTACAAACCGGTGTTTTACTGGCATGTCAGCGACGACAGCCGCCCCGACAGATGTGGAGCCGTCGACGCTGCTGAACTTTATCGGCATGGGCTGGGACGCCGCCGATACAAACATTCAACTGATGTGCAATGACGGCACAGGGGCAGCGACAAAGGTTGATCTCGGGGCTAGCTTCCCGGTTCCATCGGCGGACCGGACAAACGTCTATGATCTGATCATGTATTCGCCGCCGGGCACAACGCAGTCGGTGTCATGGCTGGTCGCCAACGTCACGACCGGCGCGACGGCAACGGGGACACAAACGACAGACTTGCCGTCAACATCAACCTTCGTCGGCCCGCGTGGCTGGATCAGCGTTGGCGGCACATCGTCAGTGATCGGCTATTCGCTCATGTCGATCTATATCGAAACGGAATACTGAGGGGCAGAATGGACAGAGAAATCAGGGGTGGCATCGCCGCAGAAATCCGTACAGAGGCTGACGGTATCCGCGTTTCCGGCTATGCGGCGAAATTCAACGAAATCGCCGATATTGGCGGGATGTTTCGCGAGCAAATCGCGCCCGGCGCGTTTACCGACGCAATCGGGCGCGATGACGTTGTGTTTCTGATCAACCATGATGGCTTGCCCCTCGCACGGACCCGGTCGGGAACGCTGACCCTGTCGCAGGATGCGCAAGGGTTGCGGATGGAAACGGTTCTGGACGCCACTGACCCCGATGTTCAGTCGATCATTGGCAAGATGAAGCGCGGCGATCTGGACAAGATGTCGTTCGCCTTCATGCCGGAAGTGCAGGAATGGGACGATAGCGGCGACACGCCGCTGCGCACCATCAGGAAAGCGGCTCTCTATGATGTGTCCATTGTGACCACGCCCGCCTATGACGGCACGTCCATTGGGCTTCGGTCACTGGAAGCGTTCAGGAACGAACAGAAAACCAAGAATTTCAATGCGGCGGCACTGCGTCACCGCATGAAAATGAACCTGCGCTTGCGCGCGGAGAACGGCTGACGGCTGCGCGCCGGACGCCCATTCACCCCCGGACAACAGGAGAAAAGCATGTCCCGGATTACCGAACTGCGTGAGCAGCAGGCGCGCATTCATACCAATGCGAAAGCCAAGCTTGACGAGATCACCGACGCAACGCCGGAAGATCGCGCCGCCGAGATCAACACCGAATTCGACCGCATGATGGCCGATTACGACAAGATCGAGGCCCAGGTGCAGCGCGCCGAACAGCTTGAAAAGGCCGAACGCGCCCTGAACGCGCCGGACAAGCGCCGCCCGAACGCCGATGCCGAGGGCAAAGGGTCGGATGACGGCAAGCCCGTCGCCTATCGCGACGCATTCCACGCATGGCTTCGCACTGGCGGCAACGCCGAGGCCCTGAAGCAGGAAGAGCGCGCCGCGCTGCAAGCAGGTTTCAGCGCTTTTGAAGAGCGCGCCCAGACGGCTGGCACGAACACGGCGGGCGGCTATACCGTTCCGACCGAACTGCAAAACATGCTGGTCCGCTCGATGCTGGCGTGGGGTCCGATGTACTCGGATGACGTGGGCACGGTCATTTCGACGGCCTCCGGCAACCCGCTGCCGATCCCGACGATCAACGACACCGCCGTTGCAACCACGACCACGGCGGAAGGCGTGACGCTGACGGATGACGGTTCGGCTGATGCAGCGTTCGGCCAGAAGCAACTCGACGCCTTCTCGTTCAACACGAAATGGCTGCGGGTGTCTTACGAGTTGGCGAACGACTCCATCTTCGCGATGGAAACGCTGCTTGGCGATCTGCTTGGCGAACGCCTTGGCCGCCAGTTGAACGTGCAACTGACCACGGGCACGGGTTCGGGCGCGCCGAACGGCGTCCTGACCGCCTCAACGGCGGGCAAAACCGCCGCGTCAACCACGGCGTTCACGTGGGACGAGCTGATGGACCTGGAGCATTCGATTGACCCGGCTTACCGCCAGTCGCCGAAAGTGCGCTACATGTTCAACGACACGGTTCTCCTTGCGGCACGGAAGCTGAAGGATGGTCAGGGCAACTACCTTTGGCAGTCCGGCGACGTGCAGGGCGGCGTTCCGGCCTCGTTCAACGGTCGCCCCTACAGCATCAACCAGGCCATGCCGTCCGCGCTGACGACTGGCCAGAAACTGGTGCTGTTCGGTGACTTCTCGAAGTACTTTGTCCGCAAGGTCGGCGGTGTCATCATCGGCGCGATGCAGGACAAGGACTTCTGGCCGGGCTTCGGCATCGCCGGTTACGTCCGTGTCGATGGCGAGCTTGTTGATACTGCCGCGATCAAGCACCTGAAACTGGCCTGATGGCTGACTGTACGGCCCTTTCGGGGGCCGTATTCCTGAGCCATTGGAGAGACCCATGAAAATCAAGATGCTTTGCTCGCGGTCAGACGGTCTTGTCTACGGCCAAGAGGTCGAAATCGAAGATGCGGAGGCCATCCGCATGATAGAGGCAGGTCAGGCGGAACCTGTGCGTGCTGTCGCGGTTGAAAAAGCCGTGCCGCGCGCCAAGGCGGAAAAAGCCTGATGCTGAAGCGTACTGTCGCCGCAACTGCCCTGCCTGTGCTGTTTGAGGACGCAAAAATGCACCTTCGGGTGTCAGATGCGGCGGAAGATGTGCTTATTCAGGGCATTCTGGCGGCGTCTTGCGAGTTGATCGGTGAGAAATCGGGCCGCGTCATGGCCCCGGAAACGTGGGAATATGCCACTTTTCAGCCCAAAAGCGACCTGAAATTGCCGAAAAACCCGGTCGTTTCAGTGACTTCCATTACCTATTCGGACCCCGCAAACGCCACGCAAAGCGCGAATTTGGCCGATTTTGACGTGGTTTCCGACCCGGATTGCACGGTTATCAGCCCAAAACCGGGCAAAACATGGCCGACATGCATCAACCGGGCCGATGCCTTCAAGGTCACCTTCGTTGCGGGGTACGCAAGCATTCCAGACGCCTTGCGGGCTGCGGTTTTGCTGATGGTCGGACACTTTTACGAAAACCGCGAGGCAACGGTAGTGGGAACGAGCGCAGTTGAACTGCCGATGGCCGTTGACGCGCTTGTCGCCATTCACAAGGTCGGGTGGGCCGGGGCGTGATTGGCCGGATGGATCAATCCATAGCCTTTGAGCGCATGAAAGACGTGTCTGACGGCTATGGCGGCGTGACCCGCACATGGGCTGAACTGGAAGAAAACGCCAACGTCTGGGCTGAGGTGAAAGCCAAGTCCGGCACGGAAGCGATGACAGAGGGGCGTATGAACGCGTCCTATGTCGTGGTGTTCACGATTTACAACCGGAACGACCTGTCCGAGAAAGACAGGATCGTCTGGCAGGGCGAGCGATACAACATCAGGGGCATTCGCAGGACGGGCGACAGGTCATTGCGGCTTGTGATCGAAGCGGAGCGCGGCGTCAGTGAGTAATCAGGTCACGATCACCGGCATTGCCGACATCAACAACGTTCTGGCGCAGATTGCCCCACGCGAGGCGAAAAACCTCATGCGGGCAGTCGTTGCTGACATTGCGAAGAAGTTGGCCAAGGACGGAGCTGCCCATGTCCCGGTTGAGGAAGGCATTCTCAAGGCAGAGGTGTTCCACAAGCGCGACCGTGGCGACAAGGAAACCGTTGCTGCATCGGTAAGGGTGGGCAAGAAAGCCTTCTACTGGCGGTTTCTGGAATACGGGCAAGGCCCGGACGGCGTGGAACACGCGATGTTTCTGAAGGCGTTGCAGGCGCTGCGTCCGAACATGGATCAGGTTTATCTGGAAACCTTCGTCCGCAAGCTGGAAGCGCGGCTCGCGCGGGAGCGGAAACGTGGCGGCTGAAAGCGAAGTGCAGAAATCGCTGGCTGATGCACTCACGGCGCAGGGTTTGAGGGTCTATGACACCGCCCCGCAGGCGGCTGATGGCGGCAATTCTGCCGATTTCCCCTATGTCGAAGTGGGGGCAACGGAATTTGCCGAGTTCGACACGACGACAGAAACCGGCTTTGATTTCGTGGCCCGCATTCACACCCGGTCGCGTTCGGCGGGGATGAAGGAATGCAAGGACATTCAGGGCGCGATCTATAGTGCCTTGCACCTTGTGAATATCCCGGTTTCCGGGTTCTCGACCGTGCTGTTGCGGCGGGAAACGAGCGGGGCAACGCGCGCCTCAGACGGTTCAATTCATGGCATCTGCGAATATCGCGGCCTGATTGAGAAAAACGCAATCCTGTAGGAGTTTGAGACATGGCAAAAGCTGCTGGCCGGTTGGCCATTCTGTCCAAGGCTGGCACCCCGATTGCGGGCGTCCGCACAACGAAGGTCGCATGGGAAGGCCAATCCATCGACGTGACCGACAAGGATTCCAACGGCATCCTTGAGGTTCTGTCTCTCGCTGCCGGGCAATCGGTCACGATCACGGTTGACGGGGTCTACACCTCGCCAGTCCTTCGCGACGTTGCACTTGATACCACGGTGTCAAAGCTGCTGACGGACCTGACCTTCAAATTCTCCGACGCGCTGGCGGCGAAGGACACCATCGGCGGAAACTTCTGGTTTGGGAAGTACGAAGAAGGCAACCCGTATGACGACGCCACGGACTTTTCTTGTGAGTTCACTTCGTCCGGCACGTGGACATTCAACTGATGGCAATTCGACTGCACTTCAGGGGACAGGACTACACGATCCCGGATAACCGGGCGTTTGCGGCGGGGGAAGCGGTCGAAGAAATCGCAACCCTGTCGGAAATTCACTCATGGTCAACGCAGCCCAAGTTCCACAAGATCGCGCGTTGCTTTTCGGAGCTTCTGAACTTCGCTGGGGCCAAGACAACCCCGCAAGAGGTTCTGACCGACATGATGGATCAGATCAAATCCGGCGGATCAGAGGGCAAGGAATTGATCGCAGCGTCTGCCATCTTCGCCCTTGTTGCCGTTCTGATGGACGGGGCACCAGAGGGCGACGGTGAAGAGGGAAAAAAGGCGAATGCTTCGTAAAGGCGGCGTTTCAACTCGCCGTCAAGACGCTCGGGCTGGCCCCGTCCGAGTTCTGGAATATGAAGCCGCGCCATTTCTGGTGGCTGGTTGAAACGATTAATCCGCCCCAGGAAGGGCCACACCTTCCCAAGGATACCCGCAACGAACTTCTGGCACTTCTGGCGGAAGCGGAAAGCAAGGCGAGAGAATGGCAGCCACAGTCGGCGACATCGTAATTAACGTTACCGCCGACATTGGCCCGCTGATCCGCGAAACCTCGCGGGCAAAGGCGGCCCTGTCGGGGTTTGAGGCGGCAACGCAGCGCATTTCGTCGGGAATGAAAGCATTCGGGGCGTCGGCCATGAAGGTCGGCGGCATCATGACCGGGGTGACTGCGGCGATTGGCGTTGCGGCTGGGGCGGCGCTGGCCTTTACCAAAAACGCTTCTGAAATCGGCGACCAGATCAGCAATTCCGCAAAAGCGGCGGGGGTTTCGACCGGGTACTATCAGGAAATGGCCTTCGCCATCACCCAAGTGTCCGATGCAACCCAAGATGATCTCGATAAGGCTCTCGTAAAGCTGACTAAAACACTCGGGGAAGCGGGGCAGGGGTCAAAGTCAGCGATCAAGGCGTTTGAGGCAATCGGCATTTCGCAGGACCAGATTGCGTCCGGCTCGGTGACGACGCAGCAGGCATTCGATACGCTGATTGCAAAACTGAACGACACGACAGACCCTGCGCTTGCGGCGGCGATTGCGTCCGGTGTTCTTGGCAAGGCCGGAGCGCGGATGGGGGCGCAACTCGCCGGGGCCGGGGATGAAGTGAAGGGGCTGCGCGACAAGGCTCGTGACCTTGGTGTGGTCATGTCGGACGATGCCGTGCAGGCGGCAGAAAACTTCGGCGACAAGTGGCAGCAGGTTACAACGCAATTCGACGCGCTGAAGATGAAGATTGCCAACGTCCTGCTGCCGGTTCTGGTCAACGATCTGATTCCGGCCATTCAAGATAAAGTCATTCCGGCGTTGGGCATGATCGTTGAAAAGATCGGTGATGTCATCGGGTGGTTTCAAGGCCTGCCCGCGCCGGTTCAGGAGGCCGCTGGGGCTATTGCGCTGGCATTCGCAGCCGGGGGGCCGGTTCTGGTGGCTATAGGGGCGGTTTCCATGGCGATGGGCGCGCTAGTCGCGGCCACAGGGCCTATCGGGCTGATGATCGCGGCTGCCGCAATCCTCGCGGCGGCGTGGATCAAGTGGGGCGATGACTTCAAGGTCGCTGTTGGCGGGGCCATTGATTATGTGTCGGGGAAGATTGACGCCATCGTTGCGCTTTTCCAGACGGTTATCGACAAGGCAAAAGCTGTTGGAACAGCCATTACTGAGGCGTTTTCCAAAAATCCGGGGCAGTTTACAAACGGCGCGCCCGATCTTCTGAGTGTCATGCCGATAGGCGAGCCTACCGATGCAGGAGGAACCGGGACTGACGCCGCAAACGGCATGATTGACGGCTTCCAAAATCAGGTTGCCCAGCGGATGCCAGACATTGACGCTGCGATCAACTCCATCCCGGCCCGTGCCCGCGAGTTGCTGCAAATCCAATCGCCTTCGCGCGTCTTTGCCGAGATCGGCGGCTATGTCGGTGAAGGCATGGCGCAGGGCATTCAGGATAGCGCTGCGATGGTGCATTCGGCAGTGGGTGTGATGACGAATAGCGCTGTCACCTCGACCAGCGGTATGGTTGACAGCATCCTGTCCAGCCTCGGGACATTGTTCCAAGGATCAAAGGAATGGGCCATCGCACAGGCGGCGATCAACATTGGCCGTGGCTTGTCTGAGGCTATTTCGCTGCCGTTCCCGGCATCTGTCGCCGCGTTCGCCAAGGTCGCTGCAATGGGCGCGCAGGCCATGCGGTCGATCAAGGGCGCACGTCGGGGGTCTGACAGCGGTGGCGTAAGCGCGGCGGCTTCTACGCCATCGGCTCCAGCGCAGCCCACAACGACGATGAATTTCAGCATCGTTAATGATCCGTTTGGGATTTCTGAAAAGGTTGCCCGACAGATCATCGATCAACTCAACGCCACAAGCCGGAATGGCGGCAGGTTTGTCGGGGTCTTGTCGTGACACTCTCGCTGACAGGATACACGGTTGGGGCAAATCAGGCCCTGACCCGCGCCCGCATTCTCTATGCGCCCATTACAGGTACTGTCACGGCCACAGGCACGAACGGAAGCCTTGCGACCAATGACTATCCAGCGCAACGCTGGACGCCCGCTGCCGGGTCGTCAAACTGGACAATCCAGACCGCCGCGAACGCTTCTGTGGATTGCTGCTTCATCGCGGCGCATAACCTCGCCGGGAAAACGGTCCTGATCCAGACCGCAACCGCAGTAGGCGGGCCATACACGACGCGCGCTACGATTGTTCCCGCCGACAACTCAACCATCTGCGCGCTGTTCAACACGACAGCAGGCAACCCCTACACAATCCGGGAAATGCGGATCAACGTCTCGGACGGCACGGGCGTTACGGTCGGCATCATCCGTTTTGGTGTGGCGCTGCAAATGTCGCAGAGCATCATGGGCGGGCATGCACCGCTGCAACTGAACCGGGCTACAGAAACCCGGCAATCACTCTCCGAGACGGGCAACTGGCTTGGGCGAACCCAACAGGCGCGGCGGCTGCAAACATCCTACGCTTGGACGCATCTTGATGATGCATGGTATCAGGCAAACTTTGAACCCTTCGCCCAAACCCTGCCGCTGAAGCCTTTCGGCATTGTCGGCAACCCCCTGCGGATGGGCGGGGCTGATGTTGGCTGGTGTGTCACCAATGACGACCCATCGCCGTCTTATGCCATGCTTAACCTCATGTCAGTGTCTTTGACGGTACAAGGTCTATGGCAGTAACCAAACAACCGCTGCGCATGGTTCGGATAACGCAGCCGCTCTGCTCGCGCGTATTCGGAACGGCCCCATGCCTGGCGACTGGCGAAAAGTGCTACAACACAGACGTAAGCTGCAAGTTCAGGACGGCGCTCTCGCTGACAAACACCTTGACGCAGGACTTCGTACAGGAGGGCTATGAAGCATGGGTCAATGTCGCAGGGGCCTATCAGCCGTCGCTGGCCATCTCTGCACTGGTGGACTATGACACGGCCCCCACGGAACTCAATGTCGCTGATGGTTCGCGGGACTCTTCTCCGCTAGGCTACCGTGGCGTTGTATCGCTGACGATCAAGGATTTCCCGTGGAACGATCTGGGGACAGACCCCTATCCAACATCGCGGGCATCAAACACGAACGGGTCATACTGGTCGAAATGGCTCGCCCGCAATCCGTTCCATGTCGGCTACAAGATCGACATCTATGAAGGCGAAATCGGCGACACGCTCGCGGCCATGACGCGCCGGACGTATGAAATCGAGAAGATCAACCGAACGCGCTCGCAAGTCCAGATCACGGCAAAGGACGTACTGCGCCGGATTACAGATACCGGAATTACCGCACCGAAACTGTCCTCCGGTGTTCTTGCATCCGGCATTACGTCAACGGCCACATCCTTTACTGTCGCCGGGGCATTGGTCGCAGACTATCCATCGCCGGGATATGTCAGGATCAATTCGGAACTCATCGAATATCTTAGCGCGTCAGGAACAAATGCCATTGTTTTCAGCGGACTGACGCGCGGGTCTGAGGGGACGACAGCGGCTAACCACTCCCAGAACGAGCGGGTTCAGTGGGTTCTCGATTACGACGATGTGCGGTGCGATGCGATCATTGACGATCTTTTGACGGTGCAGGCCGGGATTTCCACGGCTTACCGCAACATCGCGGCGTGGACGGCTGAGACTGATGAGTGGCGACCAGAGTTCTCTTTCCGCGCATTCATCACCGAACCGACAAAGATCGAAACGCTACTCGGAGAGGTGCTTTCGCAAAGCCTGATGCATCTATGGTGGGATGAGCGGACAAGCCTGATCCAGTTGAAGGCCCAGAAGCCGGATGCTGCCCCGCAACTGATTACCGATGATGCGGACATTATCGCCGGGTCATTCTCGGTGCGTGAGTTCCCAGAGCGGCGGGCTTCTGACGTCCGCGTCTACTACAACCTTCGGACACCGATTTCTGACCTGAACGACCCCAAGTCCTATGCCAATGGGGCTGACAGGATCGATGCGACAAAAATCGGGCAGTACGGGCAGGCGACCGTCAAGGAATTGTTCTGCCGCTGGATACAATCATCCGCCATCGCAACGACGCTTGCGGCCTCATATGGTGGACGGTTCGCGGACACGCGCCGGGAAATCACTTTTGACATGGCGTCCGATACGGTGTGGACTGGTGATGCCATTGTCATCAGGCACTTTGACGATGTGGACCTGAACGGCGCGGCGAGGGACGGGGATTGGCTAGTGACTTCAGCGGAGGCGCTGATCGACCGCTTCCGCTATGTCGCAGAAGATAACGACATGGTCGGCAAGCTATGGGCATGGGTGGACGATACCATCCCGGTTTGGGCTTCCGCCACGCCAACGCAGAAGGCAACGATAGGGTACTGGCTCGATGACAATGACCTTGACCAAGATGGAAACCCCCAGCCGTGGCGGTGGCTCTGAATGACGTGGACAACTATCCCAGACGCCGCCGTCAACCCCGGCGGTCGCCCGCGTGGATCAACCATTACGGCTCTGCGCGATAACGTCCCGGCATTGGCAAACGGCGATGCTGGCGCGCCGCGCATTCAGGCTGCGGCGATGCAATCCCCTTCTGCCGGGGATATCGTGATCGATGTTCTATCCACGAACCAGCCGATCACCCTCTCGAACGGGTCTAGCTCGCCGACGACGATCAACGGCACGTTCAGCGTGGCCAAAGGATGCGTGCTTCTTGGCGGCGTGATCAGGGTCAAGGGGAACTTCAGCGGCACGCCGACGACGATGCAGATACAGGTCTACCGGGCGGGTGCCTTTGTGACCGCCGTGTCGGGCAACTTCTCGCTCGATGTGGGCTTCGCGCCCGGTGAGACATTCGAGTTCCTGTTCTTCGCGTCGGCCAGCGTCCCGGGGAACGGCACTGTCGTCGCGACACTGAACTTCCTCACGGTCAGCGCGGCCTCTCGCCAGTTTTGGAGGTCGTGATGCGCGCTTTTTACGTCAATGCGGGACATACAGTCCTGAATATCTACGACCCCGAGTCCAATCACACGATTGTCGTCAATGCCGACGATCCGCAATGGGCCGAGACACTGAAGGGTATGCTGGTAGAACCATTCCAGCCTCTGCCCAGCATGCAACCTGTCGTGGAATACCCCATCCTCACGCGCGCACAAATCCTCAAGGGCATGCGGG
>ERZ650310.307-NODE-307-length-15038-cov-10.856971_pt1 | contig 15038 bp, 23 predicted proteins | sample MGYA00376246_ERZ650310 | MGnify/ENA primary metagenome ERZ650310 (study PRJEB26733, sample SAMN07839286) | wastewater metagenome | biome: small river; feature: stream; material: water | place: USA: North Carolina | collected 2016-03-01 ...
TTCAGTTTGACCGGCTGATCCTGTGGCTTTCCGATGAAACGCCGGAACCGTGGCCAATGCCTGCTCTGGCAAAAAGGCTGGCAGCATGAACCGCCCGACACTGTCCCGCCGGGTCTTCGCCAGCAACGATCCGCAGCGCACCTCTGGACCGATCCAGCCAATGTCCAAGGAAGATCGCCAGTTCTGGGCGCTCTTCGCCAAGCGCAAGGAGGCCGCCCGTGGCTGACGACTGGAAACCCGGTGATCTGGCTCTGTGCGTCGCAGGAGGGCCCCAGAGAGCCAAAAGCACCGCGCGGTATTACCCCCGGGCTGGCGCGATCTATACTGTCGAGGCGTTCGGACTTTTCAGATTTCGGGGCGAGGAGGCCCTTGCACTCTGGTTTGCGGACGCACCCGCCAACGTCGACGGCCAGCGTGTCTGGGGCGCCGCGCGCTTCCGCAAAATCGAAGACCACGTCCCCGACACCGAGGACGAAGAGACTATCCGCCTGCTTAAGGGCGTCCCTGTGAAGGAGGAAATGCTATGAAGCTGTCGACAATTCTCTGGCCTTGGGGCCGTTTGCTCGAAATGGAACGCGAGCTGGCTACGCTCGAGCGCGATCTGGCTGTAGCGGCAAGCGACTACCGCTTCCTCGGGCGAAGGCTGGACGACACTCGCGCCCGGGCCGAAATGTACCAGAACGCCTTGACCCGGGCCGCGGCCGACGGGTTGGCCTTGACACGCGAACTGCAATCTGCGCATTTCCGCAACCCGGCCACCGGCCGCCTCGGCCGAAAGGGCGAGCGTTTCAACACGGGGACCCTATGACCAATAACGAACGCCTGCCCGCCTTGCGCGAGGCTATCGACCTGATGGGCGGCATCCTCGCCACGCGTGCCGCTCTCGGAGTGACACACCAAGCCGTGTACGCGTGGTTCCGCCGGGGGGCGGTGCCGACGAAGCACGCCCTGATGCTCGAGGCCATGACCGGGGTTCCCCGGGACCGGCTCCTGAGCGATGCGGATCGTGCGCTGCTGGCGCAGCTCGCCCGTAACGACGTACTCTAACGCCCCGGGGGAGGTGGCGTGTCGAACGTGCAACCAATCAGGCCAGAACTGCGAGACATTCACGCCCCGGCGCCGCTGCGCGACCTGCCCCTGTGGCTGGTCTGGCGGCTGGAGCCGCGGTACGAGAATGATCCCAAGCCGCTCAAGGTCCCCTACTACCCGCTGGGGAACAAGCGGGTCGGCAAGCAAGGCGATGGCGCTGATCGCGCGGGCCTGACGACGTTTGCCGTCGCCCGGGACCAAGCAGCCAAGCGCAATATGTCCGGGGTCGGCATGGCCCTGCTCGAGGGCTACGACATCGTCGCGCTCGACGCGGACAACTGCGTGACCGACGGACGCGTGCCGCCGGAAATAGAAGCGCTGGTCCGCTCGACCTACTGCGAGTACAGCCCGTCCGGCAAGGGCATCCGTGCCTTCATGCGGGGCAATCTGGGCAACCGGAAATCCCCCACGACCGACGACCAGTTCGGCTTCGAGACCTTCAGCACCACCGGCTTCGTAACCGTCACCGGCAACATGCTGCCCTTCGTCGACGTCCTCGGACTTGAGGACACGATCGGGCGCGTCACGCCGGAGCTAGAGACTTTCTGCCAGAAGCGTTTTGGCAGCAGCGCTCCGTCGGCAGCCGATCCCGACGACTTCATGGCTGGCTTCGAGCCGAAGCTGGGCCTGACCGAAGACGACGCCCGCGAGCTGATCGAGCAGCTCGACCCCGATCTGGGCCGGGATGAGTGGATACGCGTGGCTATGGCCCTGCACCACGAGTTCGACGGCGGCGAAGAGGGCTTCCAGCTCTGGGACGACTGGAGCAGCGCCGGGGGCAAGTACCCGGGCGAGGAAGCGCTGCGCACCCAGTGGGACAGCCTGACCCGGCGCGCTGGGCCCGGTCGCCGTCAGGTCACGATGGCGTCGGTCAAGAAAATGGTGAAGGACGCGTGGGAGCCGACCGCGGATACGCTGCGCGAGGTCGCGCAGGCTGCCCCGGCACCGATCGACTTCAGCGGCAAGTTCCCGGCCCGGCAGGTCGGCACGCTGGACTGCCTGCCCAAGGCACAGTGGCTGATCAAGGGTGTCCTGCCCTCGACACGGGACCCCATTATCCTGTTCGGGGCTTCGGGCTCCGGCAAAAGTTTCGTCGCGCTGGACGCGGTGCTCGCAATCGCCAGAGGGGTTGACTGGCGCGGGCATCGCGTCCGCCAAGGGCGAGCCTGCTACATCGCCGCAGAAGGTGGTGCGGGCATCGGCAAGCGGGTCAGGGCCTACTGCGACTGGTACAGCCTCGACATCAACGCCCTGCCGATCGACGTAGTCACCGCGGCCCCCAACATCCTCGACCAAGAGGATGTGGCGGAGCTGGTCAAGACCTTGGCCACCTTCGGACCCTACGACGTCGTGGTGGTCGACACCTTCGCGCAGGTCACCCCCGGGGCGAATGAAAACGCGGGCGAGGACATGGGCCGGGCGCTGGCCAACATCAAGGCGATCCAAGAGGCGACGTCCTCAACGGTCATCGTGGTCCACCACGCAGGCAAGGACTTGCAGCGGGGGTCACGCGGCTGGTCCGGCCTGAAGGCCGCCGCCGAGGCCCAGATCGAAATCCTGCGGGACGAGGACAGCGGCCTGCGCCAGATACACGTCGAAAAGATGAAGGACGGTGAGGACGGTGCCCGGTACGCGTTCAAGCTCGAGACCCTGCAGATCGGCATCGACGAGGATGGCGACGCGATCACGTCCTGCGTGGCGCTACCGGCTGATCTGCCGCCGCGCGAGGAGCTGGCTGACCGCAAGGGCGTCAAGCGCCGCGGCCGTATCCAGAACCATGTTCTTGAGGTCATGGCGCTGATCGACCCGTCGCAGTCGTCGATCCGCCGGGACGATCTGGTCACGATGGCGGTTGACATCCTGCCGCTGCCCGGAGAGGGCCAGCGCGATACCCGCAGGCAGCACGTAGCCCGGGCGATCGACGAGCTGTCCAAGGAGAAGGACGGCCCGCTCAAGCTGGTTGGAAACGTCGTCGTGCTCTACGAATAATTTTTGCAAAAGGGGGTTGCAATCCCCGTGAGAAGTGATATTCAGGCTAGGCAATTAGCAAATAGGAGATACCAATGACTTTCGCAGCAGAATACTACCCCGCCAGCAAGAGCCGCCCGGCCGCGCTGGACATCACCGGCATCCTCAACGGCCGCCGCACCCCGGTCTTTTCCACCACCGTCGCCAACAAGCGCGAAGCCCGCCAGCTGGCGGAAGACTTCGGCGCTCAGCCGTGGAACTTTTGACATGAGCCGCGCCAAGCTCCGCACCATGAGCCGATCGGAGCTTGCTGATTTCGCTCTCATCCACGGCCTGTCCGGTGGGGTGGCGGCGGAGATCGCCGGGATATTCCTGTCCGATTATAGCACCCGCACCAACGGCCCCCGCAACTTCCGCGACTACTTCCACAGTAAGGAGAACCCCCACCATGCGAAGTCTTGAAGAAATCCAAGGCGGCAACCGACAGGCTGCCGTCAACGAGCGGATCGACCGCATCCGGGCCGAAGTTGCCAGCTTCGCCGGTCGGACGTCTACCATCGAAACGACGGCTGAACGCGCGCTGGAGCTGAGCGAGAACAAGCTTAGCAACGCCACTCGGCAGCAGCTGAACGCCGCGCTCTATGCGGTGCTTATCAACTTCGTCGGTTCGGCCAAGGCCACCGGCTGGAACGTCGAGCAGTATGCTGCTGGCGAGCGCCTGATTGAGGAGATCGAGCACGAAGCCACGGGCCAGTCGCTCAACGGCGGCGTACCGGTGGGCTACAGCGTCCCGGTTGTGCTGCCCGCCGCGGAGCCGGTGGCCGACACCGAGGTTGCTGCCGACACCGAAGTCATCGAGCCCAAAACCACCACGAAGGGAGCTAAGAAATGATCCGTATCGAAGTCACCGGGGACAGCCTCCCCGAAGTCGCCGACAAGCTGCTCGCCCTTGGGCGGAGCCTGACGGTAACCGCCAGCTATGAAGCCGACAACGCGGCGCGAGAAGCGATGCAGGCCGAGCGCGACGCGGCCCCGAAGGCCAAGCCGACGCGCAAGGCCAAGGAGGTCGAGCAGAAGGCTGACGCCCCGGAGCCCGAAGTTGCCGAGGAGCAGAGCGCCCCTGCGGAGCCTGCTGCACAGACTTCGAGCGCGAAGGATGCCCCTTCTGAAGCCGTGGAGCCCACGCTGGACTTCGACAAGGACGTCGCACCCGTCGTCCTCGACGCGGTTGCCGCGATCGGCAAGGAAAAGGTCATCGGCCTGATCGGCGAGTTCGGTGCCGCCCGCGCGAGCGAAGTGGACCCGGCTCAGTGGCCGGAGCTGGTCGCTCTGCTCAAGGACTCGATGTAATCGTCCGGGGGCTTCGGCCCCCGGCTTTCCGGAGAGGGGTGGGTGGAGCGACCACACAATTCGCGCAGCGGCTATTGAGCAACCAACAAAGCGCGGCCCTCTTCTGAACGCAGCATGAGAAAGGTAGAAAATGACAGATAACACGCACGCACGCCTGTCACCCTCGGGGGCTCATCGCTGGATGGCCTGCCCGGGCAGCGCAGTGCTTGAAGCCGGACTGCCGGACAATGGGTCGGTATACGCCGACGAAGGAACGGCGGCGCACACCCTCGCCGCCTTCTGCCTTGAGGACAAGACCGAAGCCGTGGACTATATCGGCGAGGTGATCCACGTCGGGGAGCGCAAGTTCACAGTCGACAAGGCGATGGCCGGTTACGTGCAGGACTACGTCGATCTGGTCCGGGGTCTGGCCGAGGGCAAGAGCCTGCTGGTCGAGCGCAAGCTGCCCATCGGGCACCTGACCGGCGAGGACGGTGCCAAGGGCACCAGCGACGCCGTCATCATCAGCGGCGCCGAGCGCAACCTGACGGTCGTGGACCTGAAGTACGGCATGGGCGTCGAGGTGTCTGCTATCGAGAACGAACAGGCCCAGATGTACGCTCTGGGCGCCTACGAGCAGTACGCGGCTCTCGCGGACTTCGAGACGGTCAGCATGTACATCCACATGCCCCGGCTCAATTACGTCAGCGAGTACCACATTTCTGTGGGCGAGTTGCTGGCGTTCGGAGAGACGGTGCGGAAGGCCGCCGCCGATGTGTCGGACGCCACCGCTGACGGCGAGGACGCAGAGCACTTCTCACGGGAATACCTACAGCCCGGCGAGAAACAGTGCAAGTTCTGCAAGGCCAAGGCCACCTGCCCTGCGCTGCGCGCGGAAGTGCTGGGGGTCCTGTCCGACAAGGTCGCCACCGCGGACGACTTCGCCCAGTTCACGCCAGACCCGGTCACGGCCGACGACGGCGAGAACTTCCTCGCCATCGCCATGTCGAAGATCGGCCTGATCGAGGACTGGTGCAAAGCCGTCCGGGGCGAGGTCGAGCGCCGTCTGCTGTCCGGCAAGCCGGTCCCCGGCTACAAGCTGGTCGAGGGCAAAATGGGCAACCGCAAGTGGACCGACGAGGCGGAAGCCGAAAACGCGCTAAAGGCAATGCGCCTGAAGCTCGACGAGATGTACGACCGCAAGGTCATCAGCCCGACGAGCGCGGAGAAGCTGCTCAAGAAACAAAGCCCGAAACGCTGGAGCGCGCTGCAGAAGCACATCTCCCGCACCCCCGGGAAGCCTTCGGTGGCGGAAGCCACTGATCCACGGCCTGAACTGGCCTCAACCATAGCCACCGCTGACGACTTCGCAGCGCTGGCTGAATAAGGGAATTACCAGATGACGATTATGCTTCTGAAGAACAAGGTCCTCGCCTTCCCGGCGTTGGCCGAGCCGCAGGCGATCGGCGATGGGGAGCCTGCTTATGGCGGCCGCCTGATCGTTACCCCGACCGACGCGGACGTCAAGGCGATCGACGCCGCGATGCTCGCCGTGGCCACCGCCAAGTGGAAGGACGACGGGGAAGCCGTCCTTGCGCTGCTGCGCGAAGAAAAGCGTGTCGCCTTCGAGAAGTCGGCCTACCGGAACAAGAAAACCGGCAAGGTCTACGACGGCTTCGAGGGGTCGTACTCGCTCGGCACCCGCAACCCGAAGGCCCAGCCGACGGTGTTCGACCAGTACAACAAGGAAGTCACCGGCAAGACGGCGATCGAGCGGCTGATCTACAGCGGCTGCAAGGTCCACGCCAAGGTCGAGTTCTGGGCGCAGGACAACAGCTTCGGCCGCCGCATCAACTGCTCGCTGCTGGGCGTGATGTTCGCAGCCGACGGCGAACGGTTCGGCGGCGGTTCGGCCCCGGCGTCGAAGGACGACTTCTCCGATCTGGCGTCGGAAGCCGATCCGGAAGGCGTGCTCTGATGAGCGGCGAGAGCCATGCGAGCAGCCGGGGAGGAATTGGCTTCCTCGGCCTGCTCACCATCGCCTTTGTCGTCCTCAAGCTGACCGGCACGATCAGTTGGTCGTGGTGGCTGGTACTGGCACCGCTGTACGCGGTCCCGGTGCTGCTGCTGTCGATTGCGGGCATCCTGTTCGCTGTGGTCGCCGTGGCTAACGCCATCGAGCGCAGGGGGCGGAAGTGACCAAGTTCGCACGCGAGCCCGCCGAGGGCGACAACAGCATGGCGGCGGACGAGCGTCTCCGGCTCCTCCTCGAGCGCGTAGAGCGTCTTGAGGAGGAGAAGAAAGGCATCGCCGACGACATCAAAGACGTCTACGCAGAGGCCAAAGCGGTCGGCTACGACGTGAAGATCATGCGGCAGATTGTCCGCATCCGGAAGATGTCGCCCGACGACCGTCGGGAGCATTACGGGGTTCTGGGGACGTATTGCGCGGCCCTCGGAATTGATCTTGGCTTCGACCTGCTCTGAGGCTATAAGACGGACGCACCCTGCAGGTTTCCCTCCCCGCCTGCAGGGTGCGTCCTCCACCTAGATGTCTCCCGGGTACATCCGCACCTCTGCCCGGGGGACTTCTAGTTGGAGGACACCATGCCAGACGCTTTGCGCGCTGCTTTGGAAGAAGTGCGGCGTACCCTATCAAATCTGTACCACGACCCCAGTCCGCACGCGCCGGAGGTCCCATTCGAGTTGCGGGAGGCCCTCGACGCGTTGTTCCGCGCGGCCGCGGACGCTGATCGGGAAGATGTCCTGTGAGCATCCTCTGGTTGGACGTAGAAACCTTCAGCGAAATCGACCTGAAGAAGGCCGGTGGCTATCGCTATGCGGAAGCCTGCGAAGTGCTGATGGTGCAGGTCGCTGTCGACGACGACCCGGTTGTTGTGTGGGACCTGACCGATGGGCAAGACGTCCAGAGCCGCCTGTGCGCGCTTCAAGGCATGATCGACGTCGTAGACACCGTGGTGACCCACGGCAACTTCGAACGCGTCGTGCTGGCCCAGCACGGGGTGACGATCCCGGTGGAGAAGCTCGAGGACACGATGGTCCTCGCTCTGCAGCACAGTCTGCCCGGCGGACTGGGCCAGCTCTGTGATATCCTGAACGTGCCGGTCGACAAGGCCAAAGACAAGGATGGCAAAAAGCTGATCCAGCTCTTTACAAAGCCCCGTCCGAAGAACATGAAGGTACGGCGCGCAACCCGGGAGACCCATCCAGATGAGTGGCAGCGGTTCATCGAGTACGCCCGCCTCGACGTGGACGCAATGCGCGACGTACGCAGCCGCATCCCACGATGGAATTGTAGTAGCAGTGAGCGGGATTTCTGGTACCGAGACCAAGCGATTAATGACGCTGGTATCGCGGTCGACGTGGAATTCGCCCGAGCTGCTCTCCGTGGTTTTGACCGAGCTAAAGGAGCTCTGGCCACTGCTACAGCCGCGCTGACCGGCGGGCAGCTCAATGCCACCACCCAGCGCGACAAACTTATCGAAATCCTCGATCGGGAATACGGCGTCGTTATCGCCGACACCCAGAAGGCGACGGTCGAACAGCTGCTGACCGATCCGACGCTGCCTGCAGGTGCCCGGGAACTGCTTGAGAACCGCCAGCAGGCGGCCTCGACCAGCCCCTCGAAGTACAAGGCCCTGATCACGGCGGTGGGCTCTGACGGACGCCTGCGCGGGACCATGCAGTTCTGCGGGGCGGCGCGGACCGGACGCGACGCAGGCCGCATCTTCCAGCCCCAGAACCTGCCCCGCTCGCCCGACTGGTTCGACGAGGACGTACAGGCTCTCGCCGTGCGCGCGATGAAACTCGACTGCGAGGACCTGCTCTGGGACAACGTCAGCGAGATTTGCGCCTTCGGTGTCCGCGGCTGCATCGTGTCGGAAGACGGCAATGAACTGGCCATCGCCGACTTGTCGAACATCGAAGGCCGGGTGCTGGCGTGGGGCGCGCAGGAGCAGTGGAAGATCGAAGCCTTCAAGGCCTACGACCGGGGCGACGGGCCGGACCTATACAAGGTCACCGCCGGGCGCATCCTCGGAAAGGACCCGGGCGAGGTCACGAAGGAAGAACGCCAGACTAAGGGCAAAGTTCCGGAGTTGGCGGGGGGCTATGGTGGCGCCCTCGGCGCGTATCGCAAGATGGGCGGTCCGACGTTCAACGCGATGGACGACGACGCGATCGGAGAGATCGTACAAGGCTGGCGCCGGGCCCACCTGCGCACAAAGGCGTACTGGTACGACATGGAGCGCGCCTGCCGCCGGGCGATCGAAAACCCGGGCGATAGCTTCAGCGTGCGCGATATGGCGACGTTCGACGTGCAGCAGGACCAAGTAGGCCGCTCGTGGCTGCGGATGAAGCTGCCCAGTGGGCGGTACCTCTGCTACCCGGACCCCCAGATCGAGGTCGAGACCTGCCCGCGCTGCGAAGGCGGCGGCGAGGTACTGTACGAGCACGCAGAGCGCGAGGTGCTGATGAAGTGCCCGGAGTGCGGCGGCTCCGGCCAGATCGGTTCCGGGCAGATCACCTACATGGGCATCGACCAGTACACCCGGCAGTGGAAGCGACTGGAGACCTACTACGGCAAGATCGTCGAGAACTGGACGCAGGCCGTCGCTCGCGACGTGTTCTTCGCCGGGCTGCGCCGGGCTATGGACGCCGGTTTCAAGATCGTGCTGCGGGTCCACGACGAGCTCGTGGCCGAGGTCCGCAAGGGCCAAGGCCTGACCCACGAAAAGCTGGCCGGGCTGATGGCCACGAACGACAACTGGAACGTCGGCCTGCCATTGTCCGCCGAGGGCTTCACTACAGAACGGTACCGCAAGCAATGATTTTCCCAGAAAGGACTGACCAATGAAGCACGCAATGGGCGACCTCGAAACATGGGGCACTGCGCCGGGCTCCGCCTTGCGCTCGATCGGGGTCGTGATCTTCGACCCCGGCAGCACTGTGCAGGGCGCCACCTTCTACCGCAACATCGACTTCGCTTCGCAGGAAGCGATCGGGCTGGTCAAAGACCCCCGGACCGAGGCGTGGTGGGCGGAGCAGACCATCGAGGCGCAACTTGCTCTGAGCGAGCAGCAGGTACCAATACAGCAGGCGCTGACCGATCTGGCCCGCTGGTGGGTCGCGGAGAGCGCGGAGTACCTGTGGGGCCACGGGGCCAACTTCGACCCGGTGCTGCTCGACGTGGCCTACCAGAAGGCCTTCCCCGGGGTGGCGAACCCGACGCCGTGGAAGTTCTGGAACATTCGCTGCAGCCGCACCGTTCTGTCGCTTGCCCGGCGCAAGCCGGACCGTTCGATCGGCACGCACCACAACGCGCTGGACGACGCCAAGGCGCAGGCCCGGGCCGTGTCGGCAGCGTTCCGCTACGGGCGGTTCACTCCGGAGTAAGACCTATGAAAGTTTATCTAGCAGGCGGCTTGTCGGACGACTGGCAGGATCGCGTACCCGACGGGTTTGAGTTCCTCGACCCCCGCACTTGGCAGGACCCCGACCCCAAGGTCTACACCGCTCGGGACTTGGCCGCTATTCGCGAGAGCGACGCCGTGCTGGCGTACATGTCGAGTGGGAACCCTAGTGGCTTCGGGATGTCGTTGGAGGTCGGGTATGCCGCGGCCTTGGGGAAGCCGATTGTCTTCGTCGACGACATCCAGTGCGACTGGCGCAGTCGATACTTCGGGATGGTCCGCTCTGTGTCGCATGTCGTTCCTACTTTCGAGACGGCGATAGACTGGTTGCGGGGGCTTTCGGATGGGCGTTGATTACGTTGTATTCAGCAGCTACGGGAACGACAGCATAGCACTTTTGCAACTGCTCCATGAGTTCCGGCTCCCGGAGCAGCGCACCGTAGCTGTTGTGTATTCGGACACCGGCTGGGCCAACACGGGCTGGCCAGAGCGCGTCGAAAAGGCCGCGCGCTGGGCCGAGGGGTTGGGCTACTTCACGGCGCGCACTGTCCCGGAACTCGGTTTCGCAGACCTTGTACGGAAGCGAAAGATATTCCCGCGCGGGCGAGCCCAGTTCTGCACGTCGGAGCTTAAGATATTTCCCGCACAGAAGTGGCTGGACCAGCACGACCCGGAGCGGAAGGCGATCTGCGTCGTTGGCGTCCGCCGGGCGGAGAGCCAGCGCCGGAGCGGAGCGCAGCCCTTCGTGCCCATAAGCGAAGCCCACGGAGGGCGGAGCTTGTGGCACCCCCTCGTGGAGTTTTCGGATGAAGACCGCGACGCTTTAATCGCGCGCACTGGGTGGGAGGTCCTGCCGCATAGGTCCGACGAGTGCACCTGCATATTCTCCGGGCGGAAAGACTTGCGCCGGTTCAGCCCGGAGCGCGTCGCCGAAATCCTAGACCTCGAGCTGGAACTCGACCCGGACGGCAACCGCACGATGTTCCGCCCGAAGGCCTACGCCGGGGCGAAGGGGATAACCGAAGTTATGCGCTGGGCGAACAGCGAGCGGGGGAAGTACAGCCCGGAGGAAGACGACGAGCCGGACTGTGATAGCGGGATGTGCGGCGCATGACCCCCGCAGCAAAGCTCCAGAACTATCTGCGGCAGCGGGTGGAGAAGTCCTGCGGCTCGTACCGGAAGGCCCAGTGGGTCGGCCGGAACGGCTGTCCGGATTGCTTCATCTGGTGGACGTGGCCGGTGGCCGCGTTCGTCGAGATAAAGGCCGGACGCGATCGGCTTAGCGTCGTGCAGGGCTTCGAGATGGACCGCATGCGCGCAGACGGCATCCCGGTCTACACCGCCCGCACCGAGGCAGACATCGACTGGATCGTCGAGCAGATGCTGGGCATGCAAAAGATGCTTGCAACTACCAGCAAACTGGGCTAGGCGCTCAGGACAATTACGGGGACGAAAATGACTGTACGTAAAAACCATCGGCACCACACCCTGACGGTGTCGTGCGACGAATGCGGCGAAGAGCACGAAGTCGACACCGAAGAGTTCCGCGACGCGATCGAGGACTACAAGGACAACGGCGGGGTCGCTCGCCTTGAAGACGGCGAATGGCGTCATCTGTGCGTGGATTGCAAGTGAGCCGGGACTTCATCCCCCACGACTATCAAGAGGACGCGATGCGGTGGCTCGCTGGCGGGCGTCGGCGCGGCCTGTGGATGCCGATGGGCGGCGGCAAGACCGGCACGGTCTTGACCGTGCTTGAGCACCTCGACATCCTCGAACCCGTCTACCCGGTGCTGGTGCTGGCCCCGCTGCGTGTGGCGAATACGACGTGGCCGGATGAAGTCGCCAAGTGGAACCACCTAAAACACCTGCGCGTCGTGCCGGTAGCCGCGCGCTCCGACCCGACAGTCAGCGCTACAGCCCGTGAGCGAGCCGCGAACCTCGCGGTTCCGGCGGACATCTACACGATGCCGTACGATGGGCTGGCGTGGCTGGTGGAGCATTGCGGTTCCGATTGGCCCTTCAAGACCGTGGTCGCGGATGAGCTGACCCGGCTGAAATCCTTCCGCCTGCGGCAGGGCGGCAAGCGCGCCGGAGCGTTGGGCAAGGTGGCCTTCAAATACGCCGACCGCTTCTACGGTCTGACCGGCACGCCGGGGTCGAACGGGATCAAGGACCTGTGGGGCCAGACTTGGTTCCTCGACCAAGGCGAGGCTCTGGGGCGGACCTTCAGCGCCTTCGAACAGCGCTGGTTCCACAAGGGCTACGACGGCTTCAGCATCGTGCCCTACGAGCATAGCCAAAATGAGATACTGGAGCGCGTCCAGCACCTCTACAAGACGATCCGCGCGCTCAAGGTCGACGAGCCAATTGTCACCCCCGTGTACGTCGACCTCCCACGCGCGGCGCGAGCGGCCTACACCACGATGCAGGACGAACTGTTCGCCATCATCGAGCGTGACGGTCTGGGCTCAGTGGCGGTCGAGGCTGCCTCTGGCGGGGTACGGTTGGGTAAGTGCCTGCAGATGGCCAACGGCGCGCTGTACACCGACGAAGACGGCGACTGGGAGAAGCTCCACGACGCAAAGCTCGATGCTCTCGAGAGCATCATCGAGGAAGCGAACGGGGCCCCGGTGCTGGTGGCCTACAACTTCCAGCACGATCTGCAGCGGCTGCAGCGCCGGTTCCCGAAGGGCAAGGTGCTCGATGCCGATCCGGAGACGATCCGGAAGTGGAACGCGGGCGAGATACCGATCCTGTTCGCGCACCCAGCGTCTGCTGGCCACGGGTTGAACTTGGCCGACGGGGGCAATATCCTAGCCTTCTTCGGCATGACCTTCAACTGGGAATTTTATGCCCAGATCATCGAGCGCATCGGTCCGATGCGTCAGAAGCAAGCCGGGTACGAGCGGCCCTGCTACGTGTACCTTATCCTCGCTCGAAACACCGTCGACGAAGTGGCGGACGCCCGCCTCAATGGCAAGAAAACCGTAGAGCAAGCCATGCTCGATTACATGGAAAGGAAGTGACAATGCCCGGACCCGGAGCACCCGACTACAACCCCGAAGACACCGACGCGGAGGCGATCCGCAAGCTGTGGGGGCTGCCGCCGCTGAGCGATACCCCGGCCGCGGCAGCGCCGTGGGCGGGTGCTGGCCGGGCAGAGGCAGCCAAGGCGCGGGACATCTACAAGGACCTCGCAGCTCGTCTCGGTGGAATGGCGAACCGTGAGGTCTTTCACCATCTGGGCGGGGATGCCGAAAAGTCCTCGTCCTCGCTGAAGCCGACCAACCCCAAGGACGCCGCCGCCTTTGACAAGGCTCCGCTGCACCTCGTCCCGGCCAGCTTCAAGGCGTACACCGCGATGGCGCTGGCAGAGGGTGCCATGAAGTACGGCGCGTGGAACTGGCGTGCCGCCGGTGTTCGCTCGTCGGTCTACGTCTCCGCTCTGCAGCGGCACATGGACAAGTGGTTCAACGGCGAGGAGTTCGACCCGGAGACCGGGGTACCGCACCTCGCCAACGCCTGCGCCTGTCTGGCCGTGCTGATCGACAGCAAGACCCAGATGAACATGACCGACGACCGCCCGCCGCGGCAGCCCGCGCTGCCGGGGCTGGTCGACAAGCAGACCCCGAACATCCTCGTCAAGCTGCGCGGCCTGTTTGGCGAGAAAAAGCCGAAGCACTGGACTATCAACGATGCGGTGCGGCCATGACTATCCGCCTAGAGCACGGGATCAGCATGTTGTCGGGCGCTATGTTCGACTACAACGAGCCGCACACCAGCGAGGTCGCGATCGAGGACATCGCGGCTGCGCTGTCAAAAGTGTGCCGGTTCGCCGGGCATATCCCACACTTCTACTCCGTCGCCCAGCACGCGGTCAACACCAGCCTGATCGTCTCGCCGCAGCACGCCTTCACGGCGCTGATGCACGACACCGCCGAGGCCTTCACCAACGATCTGCCAACCCCGCTCAAGGCGGCCATACCGGCCTTCCGTGAGCTGGAAGCGCGGATCGAGAGCGCGATGGGGCAGCGCTTCGGGTTCGAGTACCCGCTGCCGCCGGAGGTAAAGTACGCGGACCTGCAGATGCTGGCGATCGAGAAGGCCTACATCAAGGGCGATCACAGCCGCTGGGACGTGCTCGACGGGGTGGAGTACCTGCACTTGCTCGACATCGTGAACCTCGAGCACGAGGCCACGGCGAAGATCGAGCAGCACTTCCTCGACCGGTTCGAGGAGCTACGGCCTCGCGGCTAGAGGATGGACCCGGCCGCCCTTAGCATAGAGCGGCCGGTCCGCCCGGGCCATGCCTTCCACGACTTCCTCCGGGGACAGGCCTGTCAGGCGGGACGTCCGCTCGATCAGATCGTTCGCGATGTCGATCATCGGGCGGGGCTTGTACTTCGCCTCTTTCGGCAGCTTGATACCGGCCCACATGACGTCCTGCGCCTCGGCCGGGGGAACGCCCAAGTCCTTCGCGAGCGAAGCCAGAGCGCCCTCATAGACGCCGTAGGTGTTGGTCGGCGGCATTTGCATGTTGGGGTCCCACCCACCGCTCATCATCTGCTCGTCGAGTGTCGCCCGGTCGGTGTGCCCGAGGAAGTTACCCGAGAAGTTGAACCGCTTCGGGTTGGCGACGCTGAGCCCTTCGCCCCGGTTGATGAGCCTGTCGTACTGGGCGACGTTCGGGATCACGCCGTACTTGCCGCCGCCGATCGGGTAGTGCAGCGCGTGCGACGCGAGCGGAACCTCATCTCCGTTCTTCGCGAGGAAGTTCATGTAATGCGCCAAGCGCAGATTGGCTGCCGGGTCCATGCCGCCGGTCGTCGCGGCCATAGCGTCCGCGAACTGGCGCTTGTACGCCTCACGTCCAGCGTCCGGTCCGAGCACGTCCTTGTAGGCCCCCTCGAGCTGGCCGGTGGCGTACCAGCGCTTGGCGCCGGGGTGCTCGCTGCCTAGATCGTAGGCGGCGCGCAGCCGGTTCAGTGCTTCCGGATCGTAGGCCCGGGCACGGTACTGTTCGCGCGTGGCTTCGCGCGCGGGCAGGATGCCCCGGGTGTTGCCTTCAAGCGGGTAGTCCGCCGGGTCGACGTAGGAGCGCGCTTCGGGATCGAAGAACGGGGTGTAGCCGTTCTCTTCCATGTCGGCGGTGATGGCCTTGAGGTCCAGCGCGGCGGCGTCGGCTTCGGGGCTCGAGCCTTTGCTCCAGAACTCCTTG
>ERZ650310.308-NODE-308-length-14988-cov-5.938525_pt1 | contig 14988 bp, 24 predicted proteins | sample MGYA00376246_ERZ650310 | MGnify/ENA primary metagenome ERZ650310 (study PRJEB26733, sample SAMN07839286) | wastewater metagenome | biome: small river; feature: stream; material: water | place: USA: North Carolina | collected 2016-03-01 ...
TAGGTTCCGCGTGGACGCGCTCCAGCGTGACCTCGTCGACCCGGGCAGGCAACTGCGCCAGCACGTCGTGGGGGATGCGCACGCAGACCGGCTCGGGCAGCTTGGCGTCCAAGTGGACCGCGCCGAGCACGGTGCCTGTGGTGGCGAACAGCACGGGGCAGGATGGCACAGAGCCATCCAGGATTACCCCTTCGAGGTGGTACCGGACGTCGTTTACCGCGGCGAGATGCCGCAGCGCGCGGAGGTATTTGGCGGGGAAGGTGAGTGAAACGCTCATGGTTGTTTCCTGTGAAGGGTCAGACGGCGCAGCCGCCCCAGCAGAACAGCAGCCGCGCAAGCAGCACGACGGCCGCGATGGTGTAGGCGCAGCCAAGCGCCCACGAGGACACGGTCGTGTCGCCCACCAGCTTGTCGAAAGCGGATGCAAGGGTGTGGCACAAACCTGCGAGCACGAAGCCCAGGGCAATCAGAAAAATGCGGGCCATCACAGCGTCCTCGGCTTGGTGAAAGAAGCGATCGGCAGCTGCGCGATCGAGACGTCGACGAACACGAAGTTCAGCAGGTTGTCGGTGCCGGCGGCGCGCTCCCAGCAGCCTTCGACCCGCTTGCGCTGGTCTGCCGACACGAACAGCGCACGGTGCGTGCCGCTGGCGCAGACGCCCGCAGTGTCGTGCACCTCGATCATGCCGCCGGCTGCTGGGGCAACGCCCAGCACGGCCGCACTGGCGGGGCCAGCGATCAGAGCGCAGAAGGCCAGCACGATCGAGGCGCGGCGGGGGCAGCTGCTGGCGCGGTGGCCAGCTTGCCCACAGTAGGTGCAGATGCGATCAGACATTGCGGTTCTCCTTCAGCGGCTGATGGCGCGGTGCCCGTAGACGGCCGGCGCGTAGGACGGGGGCTGCGCCTGGTAGCGCGGGGGGTTGGAGGGGAGCATGACCACCTTGACGTGGTCGGGGATGACAACCCGGGTGGGGGTCTTAGGTTGGTTCACCCGGCAGATCGACCCGAGGGTGACGTCCTTTTCGCGGCCGGCCACGGCCTGGGGTGCACGCCGCGCAGCTTGTGCCTTCTCCCGGCGCAGGTCTTTCAACGCCTTGCGCAGCACGGGAACCGCAGCGCCGGGGGTGGCCTTCTCTTTGCGCTTCGAAGCGCGGGTCTTCGGCACCACGCAGGGCGGAGCGTAGGCGTCACGCGCCGCCGCGGTGGTGAAGTAGCGCACCCGCTTCGGCGTCTCCTGCAGGCGGAATAGCTGGCCCAGCTTCTCCAGGCGGACGGCCGCGCCGCCCCAGCTCTTCGCGTAGTCGCCGGGCCAGAAGCCCCCGGGGCGAGCAGCAATCGCCAGCACTTGTCGGCTGGCCAAGCGCTCGGCGCTCAGGTCCGGAGCGTAGGCGTCGCGCGCTTCGGCGGTGGCGAAGTACCGGACGTTGTTGCCGGCCAGCACGAGACGGAACAACTCGCCCTTCTTCACCAGGCGCTGAGCGGCCGTGGCAAGGGACTTGTGATCTTCGACCTCGGCCGAGGGGCGGAAGCCCCCGGGCCGAGCGGCCAGCTGTCGGGCCATCGTCTTGTAGTTCACACGCATGGGGTTCTCCGGTTGGTGTGAACAGATTCTAGCATGTGCTAGAAAGAACGTGCAAGATGTTTTTCAGGCGAAGCCCATAGCCGCGCGCAGTTTCTTGCACTCCGCTTTCAGCTCGTCGCGTTCGTCTGCCAAGCGGTCGCGGCTCTTCTCCAATTTCTCGACGTGTTCTTCACGGCGGTCCACATCTTCCTCCCGCGCTTGCAGTTCGCCCTCTGCATCCTGAGCATCGGCCGCCGCGGCCAGTAGTGCGGCAGTGCGAGTGTCTCCGTTGGCGTAGGCCCGGCGTTCGAGTTCGTCAAAGGTCAGCGTCGTCACGGTCATTCCTTCCGATAGCGCGGAGTTTCAAAGCCGGCAGCGGCCAGTGGGATGCCCTTTGCCCAGGGCGGCACGGTGGCCATGATCTCGGCAAGGGCTTCGTGCGTGAACGCGTCGGTGTCTGGCGTCTCGGTCAGCAGCTCGTCGTGCACCGACAGCACGATCGCGTAGCCGGCGTCTTCGGCAGGCTGCATGCTGTGGGCCATGATGTCGCGGGCGAACGCCTGGTTCGCGTTCTCAACCAGCTTGCCCCCGTAGGTCTTCACGCGCTTCCACTTCCGGGTGTACTGGTCGACGCCTAGGTAACTGATCTGGCCGTCTTCTGCCACCTCAGGGCAGGAGTAGCACAGGTAGCGGCCGGAGGGCAGGCGCGCCCGCAGCCAGCTTCCGTCGACGCGGTAGCGCAGGTGCTCGCCCGCGGAAAACGTCTGCCCCGGGTGCGCGATGGCTTGCCGCACGGCTTCGCCCGCTGCCTCCCAGAGCGCTTCGGTGTTCGGGTGGGCGTCGCGCCATGCACGCTTCAGCACCTCGCAGGCCACCCACACCCGGTCGTCGAGGCCCAAGGTGGACCGGCCCTTCTTCTTGGTCCACTTCAGCATGCCCTGGGCGTTCTCCAGCGCTTCGCGGCTGGCGGTGGACCACACGGAATCGGCAAGTTCGACCAGGTCCATGCTGTAGACCGCGGCGAACGTCACGAAGGCGGCCACTCCCCCCTCGTACCCCAGCCCGAGTTCCATCACTTTGCCGATCTGCCTTTGATACTTCGTCACGCTGGCAGGGTCAACGTTGAACGCCCGCGCGTAGGCCAGTTTGTAGAGGTCGGCCCCCTTGCCTCCGTCGAACTCAGCGAAGGCGTGAAGCTTCCAGCGCTCGCCGGCCAGGTAGGCCAGCCCGCGACCTTCGATGTTCGACAAGTCGGCGATGCACAGCTTCTTCCCTGGGGGTGCCACGATGCAACCGCGCACGGCGTTGGACGTCAGGCGCATCACGTCACCCAGGACGTCGGCGCATCCAGCCTTCAGCGCGCCGATGCCGACTTCAATGTCGGCGTTGTCCATGTCAGGTCGAGGGAGATTCTGAGGCTGGAACAGGCGGCCAGACCAACGTGCCGTGCGCAGCGCTCCCGCGAACTGCATTGTGTTGCGCAGACGTCCGTCTGTGCTGACGGCCCGCAGCAGTGCGTTGTACTTCGCGGTGCTGGTCTTCGTCGACTCCAGGCGGATCTCGATCAGCAGGCGGACAGCGTCCGGCAGCTCGGGATCATCCGCCCGGCGGCGCAGGGTGTCGGCCTTCATGTCCGGCAGCGTCACGCCGTACTCGGCCAGGATGTAGGTCAGAAGCTTGTCGCGCTGGCTGACGTTCGTCAGCACGCCGTCGGTGGCCTCGGCCACCTGGTCGCGCAGCTCGCCCTGGGCTTGCTTCACCGCGGCCACGGCGGCGTGTGCCAGATCGACGTCGACCGCGAAGCCGCGGTCGTTGATCCGTTGGTCCAGATGCCACAGCGCCAGCTCAGGGTGCCCCGGGCGGTAATTCCACGCCGGCAGCGCAGCGTGCACCGCGCGCATGGCCGGGATGTCCTGGCGGGCGTACTCCAGGAACTCGGCCCACTCTGTCGGGTGAGTGGCTGGCGTGGCGCGGCGCAACGCGTGATTCTTCGGGCGTGGCTTGCAGAACAGTTGGATCAGCTCCTTGCCGCGCTTGTCCTTCTGCGCGTCGGACTGGATTTTCAGGATGTCGCCCAGCTTGCCCAGCGCACCGGGCAGGCCGTGGGCCAGCGCCTTGACCATCGTGTCCTGCCAGCGGTCGATCGCAACATCGATCCCCCAGACATTGCGGACCAGGGTGCGGTCGAAGGGGGAGTTGTGCGCGATGACGGTGACGGCAGGATCGTCCAGCAGCTCGATCAGCGCGCCAGAAGGAGGCAGCCGGCCGAACAAGTCTTCGACGTGGACCGGGCCCTCGTCCAGCTGCCACTGCGCAACCGTGATCTCGGTGCTGGGGTGCTCCGCATAGGCGTGCGTGCCGGCCTTGAACAGGTCGCACTCGCTGAAAGTCTCGGTGTCAATCCAGAGGGTGGGCATGGTAGGTCACCGCACCAAGCGATCCGCTACCAGTGTGGCGTAGCCAGCGATGTCGTGCCAGCTGTCGTGGTAGTCGGGGTCGCCGTTCAGAATTCGCCCTACTTTGTGCGCAAGCATCTCCAAGGCCTCCTTCTGGTCCGGCGCCAAGGTGCTCCAGTTCGGGCTATCGGCCATCGCGCACTTCAGCGCCTGAGTGATCCGGGCATGTTCACCGAAGACTCCGTACCGCTGGCCGCGTTCGGCAAGCGTGGCAGCAATCGAGGGCGCCAGCGCACTGAACGTTTCCACGGCGTGCTGCTGATCGGGGGAAAGCTGGGTGTGGTTTTCGACCATAGTGTTCTCAGTAGGAGGTGGCGAGAGGCCCTTCTCCTGCATCGCGCCGTATGCTGCTTGCCTACCGGGCGGCGGGGTCAGTTCTGGGCGCGCAATTCAACATGCGGGCACGCGACACCAGTTCTATGCAGGAGCTTCTTGCCGCGCCAGCGCTCTCACCCGCTGGTGGGCCTCTCAAATCGCGGCGGGAATCTCCCGGTACCCGCGAGTGTTCAGGTCAGGCGAAGTCGCCCGCGTCGGCGCCTTCGGCCACGTCATCGAAGTCGTCGACGTTGGCCTTCGCGCCGCCACCGAAGCTGTCGCCGGCCTTGCTGAACTGAGTGCCCTGCAGACTGGCGAACATGCCCTGTTGGCCCGCCTTCATGTTCGCGTACAGCGAGACGCGGGCGTTCACGTAGCAGCCCGAGTACACCGGCGACTCCTCGGCGGTGTGCACCTCGGTGCGGTCACCACGCAGGACAGGCATGCGGGTGGTGCTGGTGGCGTGCACGTACCAGTTGCCTTCATAGCCATCGCGCACGTCGCCCGACTTGTCGGTGTTCTTGTCGCCGTCGCGCACCGACTTCTGGCGGCTGTCCAGCTTGTCGAACCAGGTCGACGCCTTCTTGGCGTCACCTTTGAAGGCGTCGAGGGCGACCAGTTTCTGCACCTCGACCAGCGTGGTGTCGATCCAGACGCCGCCAGCGTTGCGGTACTGCACCTTGGTGCCCTCGGTGACGATGTAATCGCAGTTGTGCTTCGGGGTGCCGCCGGCCACGGCGGCAGACTTGACCCACAGGCCGTTTGCGAAGGAGATGCGGGCGTTCAGGAGGCGGATGTCCATGATGTGCTTTCAGTTGAAACGGGAGATGTTCACAGCCGTGGCGAAGGCACGGTCGAAGTCGTCGGTGCGGGCGCCACCGGGCAGAACCCAGCCTGCGGGAAGGGCTTCGCGCGGCTTGCTGTGCGCGTCACCGGCGCGGGCCGGCTCAGCGTCTGCCCAGATCACGCGGGCGCCCGGGAACAGGATGTTGCGTTTGTCGCTGAAGCGGGAGGGGAAGGTGTTCGGTTCGCGGGTCATGAGAAGTCCTCTAGGTTGGTTTCGAAGTCGTCAGCCACAGGGCCGATGACGAGTGCAGGGCGCTTGTCGCTGGCCGGTGCGACGTGGGGCTTGCCGTCCTTGCGCACGATCTGCTCCAGTGCCTGCTTCCACTGGCGCGGGCCGATGTCGCCGGCCTTGGCCAGCTTCTCGGCGCTGGTCGGGGAGATCAGCTTCAGGTCGAACGCCTTTTCGATGGGCAAGCGGAACTGCTTGTAGATCAGCGCTTCAGCTGCAGCGGGGTCGGCCCAGGTCCGGCTACCTTGGCGGCCCGCCACGACCTTGAAGTCCGGCACCGCTTTACCAGCCAGCAGCCGGCGCTCGACCTCAGCGCGGACGGCGGTGCACCAGCCTTCGATCAGGTCCACCTTCTTCAGCGCGCTGGACAACCACGCCGCGTCGGTCGGCTGGATGAACTCCGGGCCGGGGATCTTGGCGTCGGCGAAGTCTTCCGGACTGGCGGCCGAGAACACCACGGTGTCGGCGACCTCGGCACGCAGCGCGGGGCACGTCGCCTTCGCACGGCAGAAGCGGCACTGGTCTTCGCCCGGAAGGGTGAAGATAGCCGCCCAAGCCTGTGTTGCCCCCTTCTCACGGAAGGCGCGCTCGGCTTCCAGCGCTTGCGCCACCACGCTCTTTGCGTAGCCCTCGGCCCACTCCTTCAGCTCGGCCACCGACAGGCGGCAGGTCGACGGCTCCGACTGCGTGCGCGGCTGGCTTATGACCAACAGCACGTCGTCGATCTCGGCGAAAGTTTCGACCGCGCTCAGGATTCCAAGAGCGTAGAGGGCCATCTGGTCGTTCGGTGCTCCGGTTTCACCGTCGCCGGTGAAGGCCTCAACCTGCACGCCGCGGCCGTACTTCAGATCCTGGACGACCAGGGTCTTGCGCTCGACCTGGACGACTGCAGCGTCCAGCGTGCCCCATGCAGTGTCTTCAGCTACGCCGAGGTAGGCTGCGAAGTTCACGCGCTGGTCGACCAGCAGCACGTCGTCGGGGGCGCACTGGCCGCGGATGAAGTCGATGGCGATCTGCACGTTTGCCACCATCGTCTCGTCGACCTCGAACGACCATTCGGCGTCGGCCTTGTCCGCCGTCACCCGGCCCTTGGCGTTGACGTGGATCTCGTCGCCGAGCCAGTCCGAGGCCTGCAGCTCTTGCTCCAGTGCCCAGGTGAACAGCTGGTGCGCTGCGGTGCCCTCGGCGGCGTAGATGCTGGTCGTGTCGGGCTTGCCGGCTTGCAGCACCTGGCTGCCCGGGCAGGCGGCCACCTGGGCAAAGCCCGAGGGACTCCAGAAAGCATGCGCGGATTCAGCCACGGCTGGACTCCTTCACGAAAGGCTGGGCGCCGAACGCGCCGCGGTGCGCCAGCGTCAGGTTGCGCACACCGCGCAGCCAGCGCTTCGTTTCGGCGCGGCGCTCGGCGTACCTGTCGCGCTTCTTCGGCTGGCGCTCGGCCGGGGGTAGCGCAACCTTGAAAATGCCGTAGCTGAACATCGACAGCAGGGCGGTGACCAGCCAGTGGCGGGCCTTGGGTTGCTGGGTAGCAATGCGGTGCATGTCAGCCTCCAAGCGCTGCGGTGGCGACCTGGATCGCGGCGAACACCTCGGCCAGCTTGTCGTCCGGCACGTCGCGCACGCCCTTCACGCCGAACTGGGCCATGATCTCGACGGCCTTGGCCTTGTCCTTCATGGCCAGTGCCACAGCGGCCTTGCTCACCGCGGCGCGCTCGACCTTCGGGGTGTCAGCTGCAGCAGTCGAGGCCGGCTGTTCGACCGCCGCAGGTGCGGCAGGCTGGACGCATTCGGCGGCCGTCTTCTCGGGCGCAACGACCACCGCCACCTGCGCAGTAGGCACGGAAGGGGCAGTCGGTGCAGGCGAGGACGACTTCTTGCCTGAGGACTTTTCCACCGGCGCGGCGGCAACCTCCGGCACCTGGACGACGGGGGTTTCTTCGCTGGCGGGCAGGACCGCGGCGATCGTCGGCAGCGGTGCCGTCAGGGGCGAGGCTTCGCGGTTCAGGAAGGCCAGCAGGCGGCGCTCGGCGGGGGTGTAGTCGTCGCCGACGAGGATCTCAATCTTGATGGACATTTCAACGTACTCCGGTAGGGGTGTCTGGTGGGGAGGCTTCAGTCTAGCATCTGCTAGAAAGTTTGTGCAACTATTTTTCAGGGACGACGCAGCGGCGGGCAAGTTCGGCCAGCCATGTGGCCAGTGCGGGCGGGGTGTGTTCGCGCTCGGCCTTCGTGATGCTGGGCAGCCGGGGGTACGCCTTGGTCGGGCGCACGCAGTGCGTGGGCTTCCCTTCTCGGCGGGGCTGCGGCGGGGCTGCGGCGGGGCTGCAGCCGACGATGTACAACCACGTCTTCTTCTCCGCGCGGTGGCCCCATTGGAATTGCTCGATGGCCAGGGACCACCCACCGAACGTGTCCGCACCCTCCCCAGGGGCCGGAAGCCCGCAGTGCGCCCAGAGCGTGCTGCATGCAGGGTGCTCAAGCACGCCACCGAATCGGCGCACCTGGACAACCGCCCAGGGTGCCAGCTCCTTCTCCCCTGGCCGGGGGTGGGCGAACTGGCGCAGACGCCCCCAGGAGCGGCAGGGCGGGTGTGCGACGACAGAGGTACCTCCGGGCCACGTCAGGGCATCGCGCTCGATGTCGTAGACGTCGCAGTCGGGCAACGTCTTGTAGACGGAATCCACCCGGGCGAACAGGACCGCGATCGGCTTGGGCATGACGCTCACCGGCAGACGAAGGCGGAGAACAGCAGGTGGCCGGCCGTGGTCAGCACCTGGACGAAGCCCAGCAGCGCGCAGCACAGGACTGCACCGAGGATGGCGCCGACGGTGAGCGGGCCGAAGGGGATAGCAAAGACTCGGGTGCGGCGCATCACTTGTTTCCTTTCAGGGTTGCCAGCTCGGCGCGCAGGGCGTCGACCGTCTTCATCTCGTCCAGCAGCTGGGCGCGCAGGTGCACGGCCAGTCGCTGGAAGCTCAGGGTGCGGTTCTCGGTGGCATTGGCCTCGGCGCGCTCGATCGAGGCGACCCAGCGGTCGATCGTGGTGGTCAGCACCGGACGGGGCGGCGCCTCGTCCAGCAGCGCCTGCGCGCTGTCCTGGCTGGTGGCGTCGGGGTCGATGAGGTGGTCCTCGGTCTTGCAGCGGTTCGTGAACATGGCGGATCCTTTCAGCGGATGGCTGCCAGCGCGATGCTGGCGGTGTTGGTGGAGAACTCGTGCTGGCCGTGGTAGTTCGGCACGAAGCGGGTGTCGGTGGCGATCAATTTCAGTGCAGCGCGTGCCGAAGCGAGCTTGCTTTCCAGTGTGGCAATCTGCTGCGACTCCCTGCTGACTGCCAGCGCGTCAGCTGCGGGCTTGAACGCCATGCTGTCGGCAAGACGCTGAACCTCGGACTGGCGGATGCGGCGGTGTCCGCCGGGCGTCACGACGCAGGCCAACAGGCCGGAGTTGCACCACAGCTGCACCGAGCGCAGCGTGACGCCGAGGACATCGGCGGCAGCGCCCACGGTAATCAGCAGGTTTGCAGGGTTGTCGGGGATCAGGCGAGCAGTCATCGCAGGCTCCAGTCGAGGGCGAGGGAAACCACATGCGCGCCGAACTTCGGCGAGATGCGGGGGATGAAGATCAGGCGGGCGCCGAGGTGGTCGCCCAGAGCGAAGCGCACGGAGGGGATGGCCATCGGCAACAGGGGGATCTGGTAGCCGGTGATCGCACCCAGCGTGACCTCGGCGCGCACGCCATCGGTCAGCGCGGTGCCGGTGGTCCAGCCGGCGTACACGCTGGTGCGCCGGATGCTGTTGCGGTAGACGCCCGCGGTCCAGCCATCGGCGGTGCGCAGGTACAACCCCGGGTTGGTGTTGTTGAAGCCGGGTTCGCTGTGCCAGCTTCCGACGTGGACGCCGACGGCGGCGAGTTCCTGCGCTTCGGCGCGGGGCTGGAAGCCGGCGCTGATCGCGGCGGCCAGGAGGGGGATCAGGTAGCGGAGCATTTCGTTTCCTTGGTGGTGCGGGGGCGGGTGATCCGGATGACGCGCACCAGGTAGTGGACGCGCGCCCGGGTGCCGGGGTGGTGGCGATCGGCCCACAGCAGGCGGATCTTGGTGGCCGCCACATCGGCTTCGGCCAGCAGTTCGCGGCGGTTCATGGCGTCAGCCCTCGAACTCAGGGAAGTGCCAGCGGACCCGGCGCGGCACGCGGACTGCATCGCCGAAGTCGTCGGTGACGTAGAGCACGAGGCCCCAGGCGTGGAAGTTGCCGGGCTGGCGGCGGTGGTAGTTTTCGCGGAAGGGGATCATGGTGCTCTCGGGTAGGGGTTGTGGATTCGATGACTGAATTACAGCATGTGCTACAAACTTCGTCAACAGGATTTATCGTATTTTTATACTCCTGTTCTGCGCCTTCTACCCTTCACCTCAAAAATTGACACGCGCGTACAATGGGGGCTTCTCCCTCTACCCTTGGGCTCCCACCATGTCGAAGACCTCCCGCAAGCTCCGCCCCTCGAACGCCATGCATCAGTGGATGCGGGCCGCCACGACCGATGAGCAGGAAGACCTGGCCCAGCGCGTCGGCACCTCGCGCGGGCTTCTCTACCATGTGTCCAGCGGCCGGCGGTCGTTCTCCAGCGGCAAGGCCGGCGCCATCGAACGCGAGTCGGCAGTCATGCACACCGCCACGCACGGCCGCCTACCGAAGCTCTACCGCACGGACCTGTCCGAAGCCTGTGCCGGCTGCGCCTACGCGCGCAAGTGCCTCGGGCCGCTGGCCGCCCGCGCGGACTTTCCCGTGCTGGAAGACCAGTCCGAAGTCATCGACCACAACGACTGAGCGCACGATGCGCACAGGCTCTTTCCTTTCCCCTCACACCCACACCATGAACTCAGACATCTGCATCGTTCCCGCAACGCCTGGCTATTTCTGCGTCTACACCCCTGCCGGCGGCAAACGCACCTCGGTGCCTGTCATCGCCTGGGAGATCCGCACCGCAGACAGCGGCATCAGGGTCACGCCGATCACGCCCGTCGGTCTGCCGGACGACAGCGCGCAGCTAGGCACCATCGACGGTCAGGGCGCATTCCACCAGATCCGGGGGTGAACATGGCACGCAAACAAAACCCCGGCGCCACGCGCGCCGACTGGGCGCGCTTCGTCGCGCTCGGCCTGCAGGCTGACTTGTTGCCCGTTGTCAGCGATCTGGCGGTTCCGATCGGCAAAGGGTCCACCTTGTCCGCGCTGGGCAAGACGCCCAGCCTGGTGCGTGCCGACGGCACGGCCTGCGGCTTGGCCAAGTGGACGCAGCGCACCAGCACCGCCGACGAGATCCGCGCGTGGTCGGCGGACCCACGGCATGGCATCTGCGTGCAGACCCGCCGTGCGCGTGCAATAGACGTCGACATCCCCGACGCCGCGGTGTCCGCGCAGGTGCGCGCCGCCGTGGAGGCGCTGCTGGGGCCGCTGCCCTGCCGTGGGCGTGCTGACAGCGGAAAGCTGCTGCTGGCGCTGCGCGTGCAGGGCGAGTTCACCAAGCGCATCCTGCGGTGCGCTGGTGGGGCCATCGAGTTCCTGGCCACTGGGCAGCAGTTCATCGCGGTCGGCACACACCCCTCTGGTGCCCGGTACGTCTGGGATGGGTTGGACGCGGGCATTCCCGAGGTGCAGCCGGCTGAGTTCGAGGAGCTGTGGTCGCTGCTGGCCGACAACTTCGCCTTGCAGCCAGGTGAAGCGCGCACGGTGCAAGCGGGGGGTCTGGCCGTGCACAGCGACGCCGCGGGCATGTCGGACGCTGATCTACGGGCGTGCCTCGCCGAGCTGGACCCGAGCGACGAGCACGACGCTTGGCTCACCGTCGGTATGGCGCTGCACCACGAGACGCAGGGCGAGCGCTTCGACCTGTGGGACGATTGGAGCAGCATGGGCGACGGCTACCCCGGCACGGAGGCGCTGCAGGCGCGGTGGAACAGCTTCGGGCAGCGCGCGGACGGTCCCGAAGTGACCTGGCGCACGTTGGTGGGCCGCGCTGCGAAGGTGGCGGGCGAAGAGGGGCGCACGCTGCAGGTTGACGCCTACCGCGCGCCAGCGGACGATTTCGAGCCGGTGGTCGTGGAATGCGATCCGGTCAGCGGTGACCCCTGGCCCGAGTTCCTGCGGGACAAGGCCGGGCGCATCGAAGCCACCATCAGCAACGCCACGGCGGCGCTGGCACACGCCGGCTTCTGCGGCGCGCGGCTTGGGTTCGACGCGTTCAAGGCCTCGAACATGATCGCCTTCACCCGGGCGCAGGAGTGGCGGCCGGTGAAGGACACCGACACCACGCAGCTGCGGATCAACATCGAGGCGCGAGGCTTCAAGGCCCCGGGCCGCGAGCTGGTCCGGGATGCCATGCTGCGGGTGGCGGAAGACCGCCAGTTCGACAGCGCGCAACAGTGGGGAACAGGACTGAAGTGGGACGGCGTGCCGCGGGTGGAGCGCTGCATGGTGGACTACTTCCGTGCGCCCGACACCGACTACTCCCGGGCAGTCAGCCTGTACCTGTGGACCGCCCTGGCCGGCCGCCTGCTGGTGCCGGGGGAGGAGGTGCACATGGTGCCGGTGCTGGTCGGCCAGCAGGGGTCAGGCAAGACTCAGGGTGTGCGTGCGCTGGCGCCCGAGCCTGATGCCTTCGTCGAGATCAACCTCGAACACCGAGATGACAACCTGGCCCGCGCGCTGCGGGGCAAGCTGGTCGGCGAGCTGGGCGAGCTGCGGGGGCTGCAGGGGCGTGACGGGGAGGCGATCAAGGCCTGGCTCAGTCGGTCGGTGGAAGAGTGGACGCCGAAGTACCAGGAGTTCACCGTCAAGTTCCCCCGGCGCGTCGTGTTCATCGGCACCACCAACACCGACGAGTTTCTCGCCGACGACACCGGCGAACGCCGGTGGCTACCGATCCGCGTCGGCGTCACTGACCTACCACGCCTGCGTGCGGACAGGGACCAGATGTGGGCAGAGGCGATCGTTCTGCACCGGGCAGGGGGCGTGCAGTGGCAGGCAGCGCAGCAGCAGGCGAAGGAAGTGCATGCCGAGTTCAAGGTGTCCACATCCGACACTTGGACCGACACGCTGCGCACTTGGCTGCTGGCCGAGGACGATGATGGCTTCACGCAAGGCGCGGGACCGCGGTGGAAGGGCAGGCTGAAGATGGTCGACGTGATGACGTCAGGCTTGCGGATGCCCACGGACCGCCAGAACACAGGGACCATGAAACGCGCCGCGTCAGCACTGACTGCGTTAGGTTTTACGAAGACCAGGGCGACGAGGGCAGAAGGAGGGAAGACGGTGTGGGTGTGCGTAAAAAATAACGCGTTCACGGACTGAATTAATCCGGCAGAGGACGGAATTAATTTTTGCAGTTAAGGCTAAGTTGGTGGCCGCTAACAAAATTAATTCCGCGAATGGCCTTTTCAAGGGCGATTCGCCGACCCTTCGCCGACCCTTCGCCGACCCTTCGCCGACCCTTCACCTCATAGGGGCCGACCCTTCCGACCCTTCTCTTCTACCTAAGATGTAGAGAATTAATAGTATAGTAGAATAGTAGGGTATTAATTAATTGTGTAGGAGAGTTATAGGACGATAGGTCGGAGGGTCGGTATGGGTCGAAGGGTCGATGCTAAAAATTACACGTTGTTTTATGCAAGCTTCTTGCTTGATGCAATTTTTTACGAGGAGTGATGACATGGGTTTTTCCACAGTACCTCTGATCCCGCCGGCTACCAAGCCGATGCACTGGCGGGCCAAGCTGACCGACGATCAGGTCGAGCAGATGCGCGTGCTGCACGAAGACCACGGCTGGGGCTACCGGCGCCTGGCCAACCACTTCAAGGTCCACCGCTCGACGTCGCGGGACATCTGCATCTACCGCCGACGGTGAGCGGTACGCAAACCCGCGCGCCACTGGCGGGACAATCTCGGCATGGCACAACTACCCCTCGACTGGCGCCCCGCTTTTCTCGCCGCCCTGGAAGAGCTTCCCGTGATCGGCCATGCCTGCCGGGCTGTGAACCTCAGCCGCCAGACCATCTGGCTCCGGCGCAAGGAGGACAAGGATTTCGACGCTGCTGTCCGCGAGGCGATGGAAACCGGCATCGACAGGGCCGAGCAGGAGGCCTTCCGCCGGGGCGTGGTGGGCTTCCAGAAGCCTGTCATCCACAAGGGTAGCCTGATGTACCTGACGCGCCCTGTAGTCGATCCTGAGACGTCGGCTGTTACATACGAATACGTTCGTGACGAAGCGGGCCAGCCTGTGCCCTTGACCGTCCGCAAGCACAGCGACCAGATGCTGGCGCTGGTGCTGCAGGGCCGACGCAAGCAGGTCTACGCCACCCGCACCGAGATCACCGGCGCCGACGGTGGCGCCGTGGTCGTTGACCGCACCGCGCGGGCCGCCCGCCTGGCCTACTTGACTGAGCTGGCGAAGCAGCGCAAGACCGAGCAGGACGCGGCCAACGAGTTCGGCTGATGTCAGCGCCCAGGGCCGCCCTTCACCCCGCGTGGTGGGATCTCGCCGCCAGCCTGCAGCCGCATCTTCAAGGCCACAGCACTGAGCAGATCGGGCTGGGTACGGTAGACGGTTTTCCCGTCACGATGATGGCGGACCATCCAAGGCCACGAGGGGCCCTTGCACGCGATCGGCAGCGTGCAGCCTTCGCCGTACCAGTAGACGCCCGGGTAGACCAGCACGTGCGTCGAGTCGCTGCGCACCTTGCGCCGGTTCGCGTTGTTCTCGGCAGGCGTCGCCAACCGAAGGTTGCCGATGGTGTTGTCGCTGGGGTTGCCGTCGAAGTGGTCGATGTTCTCCGCGGGCCACTCACCGTAGTGGATCGCCCAGGCCACGCGGTGGGCGAGGTAGTTGGCGCCCAAGACACGGACCACGCGGTAGCCGCCCGGACCTTTGCAGCCAGCCTCGGCGCCCACCTTGATGCGCTGGGCCACCGGCTTCAGCCAGTGCAGCAGTCCAGTGTCGGGGTTGTAGGACAGCAGCTCACGCAGGAGCGCAGGGGTTGGGGTATTGGTAGCGTTTGTCATTCAGCTATCATACACCGCCAGTAGCACAAGCGCTTAAATTATTGATTTCCCTTGATTATCGATAACTTAGCTACAACACCACACCGCTACCGATGACAGACCCAGACGACCTCCTCGACTACCTGACGCCCGAGGAGCGCGCAGAATTCGACGCGCTACTCGACGCAGACCTGCGTGAGGTGATCTGGACGCCTCTGCCAGGGCCTCAGACAATGGCCTACCACAGCAAGGCTGACGTCATCGGATATGGCGGGGCCGCAGGTGGCGGCAAAACTGATTTAGCTTGCGGCAAAGCGCTGACCCACCACAAGAAGGTCGCCATCTTCCGTCGCGAGGCCACCCAGCTCGGCGGGGTGATCGACCGCCTGGAGGAGCTGCTGGGCGGGCGCGAAGGGTTCAACGGGCAAGAGAAGGTCTGGCGCGACGCCGGCCCGAACCAGGCCCAGGTGGTGTTCGGCAGCGTGCCGAATCTGGGCGACGAGAAGAAGCACCAGGGCCGCCCGAAGGATCTGCTGGTCATCGACG